>Ga0137418_10002206_pt1 | contig 17884 bp, 10 predicted proteins | sample CZODoug3_1_2_16f_FD_122242 | JGI IMG/M metagenome (GOLD analysis project Ga0137418, IMG submission 122242) | Vadose zone soil fungal communities from Angelo Coast Range Reserve, California, USA - CZODoug3_1_2_16fungal (Hybrid Assembly) | ecosystem: Environmental > Terrestrial > Soil > Vadose... | reverse complement strand
CAAAGCACGATCGCGAACTCACCGCGTAGGTGGTTCAGGCAGTGAGCGCCAAGCTCTTCATAAAGATGCAGTGCTATTTCGCTGTCGGAGCGTGTTCGGAGCCTATGACCTGCCTGTTCGAGTTCCTTCTGGATGGCCTCATAACCGTAAAACTCTCCGTTCACAATGATTCGAAGGCTCTCATCCTCATTGGCAATCGGCTGGTCCCCGGTCGCCAGATCGATAATGCTGAGCCTTGCGTGGCCGAGACCAACTCTACGATCCTCAGCGATCCAATAACGCTGACCGTCCGGGCCACGATGATGCAAGCTCTTGGTTGCCCTCTCCAGCGCCTCGGCTTGTATCGGACCATCCTGGGAAAAAATAGCAACTATCCCACACATCTTTTAACGCTCCGTGAAAAACTCAAACCCTGAAAGAATTTATGCCTGAATAATCTACAGCCAGCTAGGGTATAAAGCCCACTCCGCCAAACCCATTTTAACTGCGTAATCCTATGCCCAAACTTGTTCTCTAGCTCCTTCAGTATGTATCAGATGCTTCGCAGTCGAGGAACCCTTTTCTCCCCCAGCAACAGTTGTCCACTTGGGTGCCGCGACCGAAAACCATTGGGACCAGGCCCTGTGCGGTTTGGCAGGTAACTCTTGGAGGCTCCTCCCCCGATGGCCAGGCGTTCACCGCTTTCCGACTCAACCCAGTGTGAACCAGGGTAGTGAGTCAAATGCCGAGCTCTTTGTTTAAACCAACCGCGAACAATGGCGGGTGTCTACTCTCGGCACTTCCGGATAGTTGCTGCCTAGCTGCGGAACTCCGAATCGACCGACCCTTGATGCCCAAGGACCGCGGAATTCTTGTCAACGGAATAGACGACCCGCTCACCGTCAAGCGTGGCGTAGGCAATGCATGCCCGCTCACACTCCGGGCCCTCAATTCGATAGCCCTTGTTGTCCTTTATCAATTTCATTGCACTACGAGCCCGCCACCACCGATCCAGCTGTGCCGGCAGTGCTTCCCAGATCCCATACTGAGTACATAGTCCTCGAAGGTACACAAGGAGAGATTCGTAGACGGAGCGAGCCCTGCGCTCAAGCAAATAGTCGGGATGGGTGATAAAGCTAATGAGCCCATTTCGTCCCCGAATCAGGTCAACCTGCTCCTTCCACAAGTCAATCGAATACTTGCGCAGGATTTGAAACATTGTGTAGTCCTGTGAAGTAGTTACCGGAAGCTCGAGAATTTTACCAATGAAATAAGGCATCACCGTACAGCAGCCACCACGTTGAGGTTCAAGGTGGGCCACATTCGGAACGGACATGTCGTAGGAAAACTCTAACGCTTCGAACCAGTCCTGGTTCCGATACATGGCCCCGGAGCGAAATCCGCGTGCCTCGTATTTCTTGGCATATTCGTTAATTTGCTTTGCGCGGCGCAAGAACTCGGTCTTTTCCTCAAAGAGGCGCCCGTCATGGTTCAAATCATGGACATTAAATTCGAACCCGCGTGTTCGAATTTCGTTGACATAGCTGTCGGGCACATTGTAGCGCCTCTCGGGCACAACCTGAAACGATGCACGAAACCCGTGTGAGACATCGATGTCCATTAGCGAAGGACAAAAATCTCGGCCGGCTGCAGTTTCAACGTCGTGCGTCAGGATTAGGCAACTTGGTGCTCCCTCAGGCCAGAACCAAATGAAGGGGACCCTGTCGCGTCCTTGAGCAATCATCGTCATCCGCATGAGGCTTTCGTGCAGTGAATCCACCGTGAAGTCGACGGGCCAATGCGGGAATTGTAATGTTCTCCAGTCTTTCAGGTAGGCTCTCTGAAGATACCGGCGAAACCAGATTGGCAATAGCTCTCGAACGGAATAATAGCACCGCCTGATCCAGGCCCGCTGAGTGACCCCTTTCGGTCCGCCGCTTAACTTTCTGAGATACCGCTCTCTCCTCAAATTTTCGATGACGTTGCCAATGTCGAAAGGCAAATGAAGTTCCGCATTGGCGATGGTAACAGCTTTGGAGACATCAAAAGCCTCTGAATTTGAGATATCATTCGCGACACCTCGCGAGCACTCCCCATAACACACTAAATCTGGGCCAAAACGAAAGAAACCAGCATCATTCTTGAAGCCTTCGGAACGGTAAGCAACGCGCGGGATCAGGGGAGTCCCATAGTATTCCGACAGAAGATTACGCATAAGTAATTCCTAGTGAATGCACGACCACATCGCAAAGTCGAGAGCAACTCGACTCGCGCAAAATATCGTTCGAAAAACTATTCCAGCAGGACGCTACGCTTCAAGGTATTTGCAAGGATTATATTCTTTTCATCCAAAATTAAAACGGCCTAATTTCTAGCTTGGATACAAAGCATCCATCGCGATAGGGCAGATTAAGGTCAACCTAGTGTGCTGTCCCGTAAATACGTTCACATAGTCGTTCGACTTTAGCGAAGATCGAATCCGCTGTGGCGGTCCAGACGAACGGCTGCGCTAATCTTGGCCCGACGCACGAGCCCCGGAGGAAGAGAACGCGAACTGGCTAAGCTCTCCAGTGATTCGCGCAACTCGGAATCTAAAACTAATGCCAGTTATTTATGGGACAGGACACTAGGATGTGGGAAAACAAGAGAGTTTTGTAATAGTTGGAAGAACCTTCTGAACAACTTGCTTAATCCGGTTTAGGCCGTGCCATCATCCCCCTCGCTTATCAAAAGCTCTATCGTAGGCAGCAAGCAAGTTGGGGACAGAATGTTTCCAAGCGAGCTCTTTCTCAACCCGGTTTCGCGCGAATTCGCCCATCTTTGCTCTTTCTTCAGGTCTATCAAGTAGCCAGAGGAGCTTTTCGGCAAAATCATTGACGTCGCCTTCGCTGTACAGAGATGCTTCCTGGGCGCTGAATCTCCCTTCCTTGGACTCGAATTGAACGATAGGCTTACCCAGGACCATGTACTCCATGATTTTAATCATTGTAGAAATATCGTTCATTTGGCACGGTTTATCCGGATTTACGCACACATCCGCTGTCGAGAGAATGGCCAACAATTCTTGGTCTGAAACCCATCCGGTAAAGTTAACCATCCCAGTGAGACCTTTCTTAGGTATCAGATCCCGGAGCGCTGTCAGTCTAGGCCCCCCCCCGACGCAGGTGAACTGAACGTCCTGCCTTCCCAATTGTTTGACGCGTAAGGCCACATCAAGAAGAATGTCGAGGCCATCCTGAACATCCATGTGTCCGACGTAAGCGACCAAGTAAGCTTTTCCGCGCTTAAGAGCAGGATCCGGGGCAACGGCTTTGAAACTCTCGGTCGGCCCGTTACGGACAATGAACACATCCTCCGGAGCCATACCACCTCTCGATAGTGCCAAGTCTCGATAGCTGGCGTTGGTGGCCATAACTACATCGCTAAAGCGATAGCAAAGCCTTTCAACAGCAACTAATGCCTTGTAGAGGGGTCCCTTCTTATCATATTTCGATACGTATAGTTCCGGGTTCACATCGTGATGGTCAAAAATGTACTTCACTCCCAGAAGTCGGAAAGGCAAGGCAATCAGGAAAATAAGGTCAGGTGGGTTGCAGCCTTGGATAATATGGAACCCGTGCCGCAGGTAAACCCACAGGGCATAAAAGAACTCCCAAAACAGCGCTACGCAGTACTCCAACAAATAGCCAATGCGAGTGCCTCGGTGTTTGACTTGCGGATGCCGATAGACGCGAATTCCTTCGATCACTTGATGTCCTTGAGGGCAGTTGCTGTCTCGAGGACATAACACAGTCACTTCGTACCCGTTGTTAAAAAGCGCTAGCGCCTCGTTCCGAACCCGCGGGTCAGCAGGGTACGGTGCATTCTCCACAATTATGAAGGCTTTTCTTTTCATAAACCGGGCACACTCTTCCCTAGCACGACTCTAGGCACCTTTGAGGCCAAGGGCTCATTGCCCACGCTTTGAAGCGCTTACGAACAACGCTATACCTAGGCTGGTATGCTCGTTCATTAGCTGAGTGCAGGAAATCGTAGACATCTTTGAATACTCACCAGCAGATACCATCATACTGGCCATTCTCGCTTCCAGGGTTGGTAACCCTAACGAAATCCACTACGCACTGATGATTGCGCAAGCGCTGGAGCACGCTATGAAAGTCGGGGTCATTATTGCCAATCACGATCGTTTGCCCGTGATCAAAAACTGCACCGATATCCTCGACCATGAGTTTAGAAATATGCGGAATATGATTCAGGATGAAGTCCCTGTTTGCTCCGACCAAGCTAGCTACATGAACATTTTTGTCATAAATTCGAAGATCATAGCCTTTCCCGATGAGTCTCTCGATGATTTCGATCATCGGGCTCTCTCTCAAGTCGTCGGTCCCGGCCTTAAAACTGAAGCCCAGGACACCAATGCGTTTGTGCCCCTTACCCATGATGAGCGCCAGCCCCTTTAGCACTTGGAGTTCATTGCTGGGTAGTATTGAGCACAAGATGGGTAGCTGCAAATCATGCGACTTCGCTTTGTAAGTCAGGGCGCGGATATCCTTTGGCAGGCAGGAGCCTCCAAAGGCAAAACCTGGCGAAAGGTAGGCCGGAGAAATATTGAGCTTTTTGTCTTGGCAGAAAATCTCCATGGCTTGATGTGAGTCGATGGACAGGGATTTGCACAGATTGCCAATCTCATTTGCGAAGCCGATCTTGAGGGCGTGCCAAGCATTATCGATATATTTAATCATCTCCGATGTTCTTAAACTGGTTCTGATAAGAGGAGCGTCCAGATCCGCGTAGAGGGCAGCCAAAGTGTCACCACTGGCTTTGTCCAGCTCGCCAATTACGATTTTCGGGGGGAAATTGAAATCCACCACGGCCGACCCTTCACGGAGGAATTCAGGATTATTGCAAACACCAAAATCAAGGCCAGCCTTTTTTCCAGAGGATTCCTCCAGAACGGGGATCACCAGCCCATGCATCGTTCCTGGCAAGATGGTGCTACGGACTACAATGGTATGGCGGGTCGGTTTATCCTTGAGCGCTTGGCCTATCTGTTCACAAACGCGTCGAACGTAAGTAACGTCGAGGTTGCCATTGATTTGGCTCGGCGTGCCCACGCAAACGAAGGATAGCTCTGTCTCCTGAATCGCTTGGTGCTGGTCCTCCGTTGCTCGGAGACGGCCTGCTTTGACGGCTTTGCCTATAATCTCTCCGATATTCGCCTCAATCACGGGAGACTGGCCCGCATTTATTAGCTGCACTTTTGCCCGGACGGGATCGACCCCAAAAACTTCGTGTCCTGCCTGCGCGAGGCAGCCACAAGAAACCGTGCCAACATAACCCAAACCGAAGATGCTGATTCTCAAGACAAGCTCCCTGCTGGACAGCCAGCGCATGCTAAATGATATTCAGCCGCATTACTGCAAATGTGACCCATCGAACGAACTGGCATAATTCCCAAAGTGAGGATTCTATACAGACTTGGTTTTGATCTACTTCCGCCGTTCTTGCCAAATTACGCAAAATAAAAAAACAACCGCCCTTCGGGACGTTCCCACTATAAGACCCCAGGAGAAATTACCAAGAGCTTTCGGACCGACGTGAGCCGAATGGCTTACCACCTTCTCTCAACCGACCTGGATGTCAGCAACGCGTAAATCGATGGGGTGCGGATCACGGGAATAACCATCCGCTGCTTCCTAGCCGATCAACTCGTCGCTCTTGCATGGTCTCGAGATCTAAGCCACTCTTCAAGAACAATCAGACTAAACAGAATCTTATGATTGTCATTGTCTCCGGTTTGGTGTTGGTCGAACATCTTTCGTACGGCCAAGGGCTGAAGATAGTTGTAAATTTGAGAGTCTCGGTCCAGCAAGATTTCCTCCATCTTTTGGTGCCTTGCCGACCGGAACCAGTTATCGACAACGTTCATCGCAAATCCGCGTTTTTTCCTCCTCAAAATCTTTGCCGGAAGAAGAGTCTTGCAAACCTGGCGATGCAACCATTTTCTCGATCCATTTCGAACCTTGAAGCTCGCTGGCAACCTCTCAGTGTACTCCACGATGTCTTTGTCAAGGTAAGGTACGCGGGCCTCTAGGCTATGAGCCATGGAGAGTTTGTCTGCGTACATCAAGAGCTCGTCGGGAAGAGTTGACCGGAGTTCTAAGAATTGAAACCCACCAAGCTCATCCGTCTCGCTGAGCAGCGGAGCAAACTCACGCCAGCAAGACAGGATTTCATCGCCAGTCCCCGGCTGGATGAGGCCGTCCTGAAACAATCCATCAATCTTTTCGGCCGGTAGAAGTGACAGTACATGTTGATACCTCTTTAGCCGATCAGGGATGGCAAGCGACTGCATACCTCGTTTCAAGGTCTCATTTCGGGGCAGCGCGGCAATGGCTGAGGTAAGCGGAACGCGCATCCATTGCGGCAAACGTCTCCACAAACGGCCATAACGTATGCCAAGGTGACGATTATAGCCACCAAAGAGCTCATCCGGGCCTTGCCCAATTAAGGCCACCTTGACGTCTTTTCGGGCACGCTCACAGACAAAATACATGGGAACGATCGAAGGCGTTGCAATGGGTTCTTCCATGCAAGCGACGATCCGGGAAAGGGTTTGCTCAAATGTTTGCCGATCCAACAACACGGCTGAATGCTGGGAAGACAGGCTGGCTGCCGTGTCCGCTGCATCTGCTAACTCATCGTCGGTAAAGCTCTCTCCAAAGCCTACCGTGTAGGTTCGCCATGACTTCCCATAGAGATTCATCAGGGCAAGCAAACAGGCAGAGTCAATGCCGCCACTCAGGAGCAATCCAACCGGCACATCGCTCAGCAGATGCCTCTTTACGGAACATTTGTAAAGCTCGAGCAATTCCCTGCTCGCCTCGTTTTCAGACTTCATGGGTGAAAAGGGAACGGGCTTAAACTGGTACCACAAATGGGATTGGTAACTGCCTTTTTCAAAAATCAGCATGCTTCCTGGCGCTAGCTTCTGCACGCCTTCAAACATTGTTCGGGGCGAAGGTGTAAAGCGATAGCGGAGAAACAGATTCAGCGAAATGGGATCTAGCCCAAGTTTCTCGCGGGCAGAGTTGATGACCGGTCGAATCTCGGAGCCAAAATAGACTCGCCCCTTGTCGATCCTGAAGTAGATCGGCTTAATTCCAAACGGGTCGCGAGCAACCACCATCCGCCTGCGGCGCGCGTCCCAAATTGCAAGGCCAAACATTCCGTTAAGCCGATTCAGTACTTCATCTCCCCATTGCTTATACCCGAGAACGATCACCTCGGTGTCGCATCGTGTCCGGAATACATGTCCCAGGGCTTCCAGTTGTTTTTTTAGTTCTGGGAAATTGTAAATTTCACCATTAAAAACAACCCAGACAGACTCTTCCTGGTCTGACATCGGCTGATGACCACCTTCAAGATCAATGATGGAGAGCCGCCGAAAGCCAAAGCCTAGCGGACCATCAATGTGATAACCTTCGTCGTCAGGCCCCCGGTGGACCATCGTCCTGGTCATTTCCTCGAGGTCCTTCCGGTCAACAGGGGCTTCACTGACAAAATTGTACTGCCCGCAAATTCCGCACATAGGTTTGCCCAGCGATCTCCTTACTTAATACCTTTGTTCAACTTATTATGGGACAGAACCGATTTGAAAACGCAGCTATCTTGTCAGCGCGTTCATAGGTTTTTCCAAGCAAATCTACACCGTGGATCATACGAAAATCAGCAGAATGTACCCCCTTCCGGTGAGGTCCGCGGCAAGGCCTGGTCCTTGGAACAGGTTTACGGCCTGCTCTTAATCTGGCCACATCGCTACTTGATATCATCTCTCGCAGACAAGTAACATAACTTTACGTGGGGGGCCCACGAGACACCAGGAGACACGATGAATCGAAGGTTGCTTATTCTAGGTCTTTTTGCAATCACCTTGATGCCTGCCCTTGCCCGTGCCCAGGCATGGTCTGGGATCATTAACACGACACGCGCAGTAGACTGGTCTACGGCAGGGGTTCAAGGAGGGATCCCCACCAATCGAACGCAATGTGGGTCGACGATTGCCCCATACACAGGGAGTGGTTCTACGATCGCCTCGGCCATTAATGCCTGTGCTTCCAATACTTATGTTCTCCTCGGTCCCGGAACGTTCACTCTTTCCTCTGGAATCTGTATCACCGCCAGCAATGTCACCCTACGCGGCTCGGGTGCGGACCAGACCTTCTTAGTATTCATTGGAACAAGCGGATGCGGGATGGGTCCCGCAACGGCTATCGGCGTACAAGGCAGCTTCAACTGGGAACAGGGACCACAGCACACAACGACGTGGACTTCCGGCTACTCCCAAGGAGCTAAAACGATCACTCTCGGCAGCACGTCCGGTCTAAGCGCAGGTCAGTGGATCATCCTCGACCAGGATAATGACCGAACCGATCCCGGAACGGTGGTCGTGTCGGACGCTTCAACGAACTCGGGAAGCTGCCAGGATGAGATATTTGCTTCCGATAACAGCTCGCCCTACTCCTCTCCGGGGCGTAACTTCGCAAACGCGGGGACGGTATCGGGCACATCGACAGCCTGTGCGAACGGCCGCTATCCTGACCGAAACCAATTCCAGATTGTGCAGATCACTGGAATTAGCGGGAACAACGTGACTATCACTCCGGGCCTCTACATGCCCAATTGGAGATCGAGCCAGAATCCCGGTGCGTGGTGGGCAACCAGCGTGATTCAGAAGACGGGCATCGAGAATATGTCACTCGACTACTCGGGAGCTAGCAGTCTGGTAAGCGGCGTCTTCTTCGCCAACGCGGCGAACTGTTGGGTGAAAGGTGTGCGCTCCATAAGATCCAATCGCAACCACGTCTGGTGGCAATACACTGCGCACGTAGAAGTTCGCGATAGCTACTTCTTCGGGACCTTCAATGCGGCAGCACAGAGCTATGGAGTCGAGACTTGGCCCTCCTCGGATGGTTTGATTGAGAACAATATCTTTCAGCAAATCACTACGCCACACCTTGAGGGTAGCACGTGCGGAACCGTTTTCGGATACAACTATGCCATCAATGACCTCTACCTTAACGCCCAGTGGACGATTCAAGCGGATGATGCACACGACGCTGGAACATGTATGAACCTGATCGAGGGCAACATCGGTTCAGGATACTGGTCGGACACCATTCACGGGACACACAACTTCGAAACGATTTACAGAAACTACTTTATAGGCAAAGAAAACGGGAAAACGATGCAGACCCTGCCCATCATCCTGCAGTCCCACGTTCGCTATCTGAACATTATCGGTAACGTACTCGGAACTTCCGGCTACCACAACAATTATGAAGATTTCTACCCTGGCAGCTCGGGGAGGTTCAATACGTCTATCTACTCCTTTGGATGGGCCGACACGCAGGGGCGAACGCTCAGCAACATCAATTCAGACACCACAACACGGTCCACCTCGATGCGTTGGGGAAACTATGATGTTGTGACGGCGGCTGCTCGGTGGTGCACCGCGAACGCTACGCCCATCGCTGCCTGCACTGGGGATGAGCGAGGAAGTTCAGCTCCTAGTTATCCGGCTTTAGCAAACCCAAGCCAAGCACTGCCAATATCTCTCTACCGCGGCTCCAAGCCGTCCTGGTGGAACAGCGAGCCTTGGCCACCGATTGGCCCGGATGTGAGCGGGGGAACTGTCTACGCTTCAAGCGGCTCGACCATCTGGTCAATCGCTGGTCTTGGAGGCCATGCAAATAACAATCCGGCGGAGGATTGCTTCAAGAACACCATGCTCGGCCTTGCCGACGGGTCGGGCAGCGTGCTCACTTTCAATGCGGACAAGTGCTACGCACAGTCTACGTCTACGATCGCTCCTCCAACGAACCTCAACGCCATCGTCAACTAAGTTTAAATGCCACTGGAAATCATAGAGAGGATCTGCGGACGAAGCGGCCGGGGTGCTGGACCTCAAGCTGAGGTTCACAGCGCCACCCGAAAACGACTTTGAAGAACTGCGGTGCGGGAGCAGTTCTCGAACGAGTCCCAACAAACGAACTAGCCGCGCGAACCCTCCCTGCAACGAGACGACAGCTCCCAGATAAAGAACCCCAAACATTAGCGAGATTGCTGCGATGCGGGCGACGGCGGAAACACCACCCCGCTCGACGATCGAGGATGGCAACCTGCGGATAATCACTTCGGCAGCTCCACCGGCGACCAAGGACGCGGCCACGTACCGCCAGACAATAGCTACAACCGGACCAATTCCGAAGTTAATTGGCCTTCCTGCGTACCAGAGAGCCGGAAGGACAAGAACCCAGAAGGACGCTGTCCATGCCAAAGCGATTCCGATAGGACCCCAGTGGAGCCCCACAAGAAAAAACGTGGCTGTGGTGGCAAACTCTATAAGACCCCAACGGAGCCACCGGTCCGGTCTTCCGATCGAAAGATGAATCCAGCCGTGCGTGTAGTAAAGAAGCATCACCCCAATCCCTGGACCAAAAAACATGAAGATTCGGCCCGACTCATCCCATTTGGATCCCAACAGCACTCGAATCACATCCTTGCCAATCAAAGTGAGGTCTGCGCCGACCGCCATGCTCAGAAACGCAGTCACTTCCAGCGCGCCTAATAGAGAACGTCTGTATTCAGTCGATATCCGGTTCAATCGGCTAAGGCCGGACACCGCGACAGAGGTCAGGGGTGCAACGAGCTGGCTCGTCGAGAGCGCGAATAGGTCATAAGCCTTTTTATAGAACCCGAGAGATACCGCGCCAAAGCGCCATCCAACCAAAAGGTTGTCGAGGTTCCAGGTACAGTAGTTTGCAATGAATCGCCCATAAGTGCTCATCGCGAATCGGACCAAGGCTCCCGTTCCGGCCGCGCGCCTCGGGAGGCTGGGAGTCCATCGACATAGCAACCATGCCCCGACGCATGTCGAAAGCACCTGCGCGATATTCCCACCCACTAGGGCCCAGTAACCCCAACCGGCCCAAGCGAGGGCGATAGATACAATCACATAAGCAAAACGGGAAACGATTTCATTCGCCGAAGTAAGGGAAAAGCGCATGCCCCGCTTGAGAAGCGCCAAATGCTGAACTGAGAGCGTTTGGATGAAAATGGTTATTGATAAGGCGGCGCTCACCTGGGCCACCCGGGCGTCTCCATAAAACTGCGCCAACAATGATCCCGCCGACGCAAACGCGATGGTCAGAAGAGCTCCCGCGCCTGCATTGATCCAAAAGAGATTACTAACCATAAAACGATCGATGGTCTCCCGCTGGATCACCGCCTCCGTAAAGCCGTTCCAGCCAAAATTGATAAGCAGCATGCTAAACGTGGTTACCATCGTTACCAGGCCAAAGTCATGGGGAGTGAGGAGTCGAGCTAACACGACGGTGGCAACAATCTGGGCACCCAATGTCACTCCGCCTGAGAGGACCGCGATTCCACCGCTTCGGACGACTTGACGGCGCAAGACTCCGGTATCGGAAAGGGAATGAAAAAGGCCGTCTTCGCCGAAGGGCCTCACGCGACCTCCTGGAGCAGGGAGTCAGGGATGACCATTACGGCCAGCAGAAAGATAATCCACACGGGATGGAGCTCTCGGAAGGCGTGCTCCGTCAGATTGTAGATGGCCGCAACGGGAAAGAACGCCAATTTGAGCCTGCCTATTGCCGAGGACGAATGCAGCGCGCGCAATATCCCTCTATATCCCCACGCCATGAGAAGACCGAGTAGAGCAATGCCCACCCAACCGAGATCCAAGTAGACTTCGAGGTACCCGTTGTGCGCTTGATTCGGGCGTTCGTCCCACTCTTTGCTCCATATCTTCTCCAGCCGCGGACCGAGCCAGAAACTCTCATACCCGGCCCCGAGCAATGGGTTTACGGTCATCGGGAGTACCTCCTTCCAAATATCAATTCGGCCCGTAAGGGTCGCGTTTCTCCCAACCGCCTCCACTAGTCCAACACTTGGGTCAATGAGCAGGCCATACAGAACGACAGACAAAAGGAGTCCTACCATGACGCTCACCAGCGCTGGTTTCCTGATGAGCCATCTCAGCCGCGTAGCCACGATCAAGCCGCTCCCGATCATGAAACAGGCAAACGATGTTGCGGAGTGGGCCATGCGGAAAAGCCAAAGTGTCAGCACCAAAGTCGCAACTTGGGCCGTGATCGAGCCCGCCTTGCGAGAGCTTTCCTTGGCCCGAAGCACGTCGAGCAGGGACCAAACGCAGCCAAGGCCAAAGATTAGGCAGACATAGCCGAGACTGTTTTTTCCTGTCGCAACACCGACGTTGTACACTTCTCCCGTCCAGGGGCTGTATTGGCGGCCGAGACTCGGGTAGTACCGGATTAGGACAATAGAAAGAGGGATCAGTGTAAACGCGGGGCGGACTAGGAATTGACTCAGAGAAGCACCAAGGTCTAAATCGGTCAGGACAATCAAGACCATGGTTACATCCCCCAACGCCTTGGTCCAACGCTTGAAAGACACCATGGGATAGTCGGACCACATGACGCTCACAAGGCAATAAAGCATAAAAAGGATGAGCGGTTTGTTCGCTCTCAAGATCGCTGCGACCCTCGCGCGACGTTGTCGCCCAAGCAAGACAGCTAAGCCAACCACCAGGAGAAAGGCGAAAACCGCGGCATCCAAGGAGTTCCCTTCCTCGAGGCCCGATACCGTGTTTTCGTTTTTCCCAAATCCTACGAGCCACTGCGAAACCATGCGCGATGTACAGATCGACAACCAGATCACGGGAACCCAAAGGGCGCTGGATATCCGTAAATCGCGACCGCGGTTTAAGAAATAAAGCGTCAGGACAAATAAGCAGCAAAGCGATATAGCTATCGTTGGGGACATTTTACTGTCTTTTCGAAACGGCTCAGGTTACGGGAGGGAGTCGCGGCGACGAACGAAACTGCCTTTGGAGCGAACAACCCGGAGGTCCTCTCCCGGGCACCGCTTTTTTGCTAGCTTAGGCAAAAACCGCCTTGTGCAATTTGTCTACTACGGTCGACCTGGCTCTCAGGCGATCCACGACTTCCACACTGATCATTGTCAGTGCGAAGGCGGCGAAAAAGGATAGAATTAGCGCTTCCGTTCCCAGATTGACATGACGAAGACCTCGGTAAAGGATTTGCAGTATAGCGATCTGGATGATGTATCCAAAGAGCGAATATGAGCCAAGCAAATTCACATGCCTTCGTCCTCTCCCGGGCTCGCCTTCCTTTGACCCCACCAGATAAATGAGCGCGACGCTTAGGCAAACACCCACAACCTGGATAGGGTACACGGCATTCCAGAACGTGATCGCGATCAGGTAACACAGATAGGCACCCACGAGCGGGTAGGGGTGCCTCACGAAGCGGTTGATTCGATCGATGGGAATATACCCGAACAGTACTCCCAGGAGTCCGATCGTTAGAAGCTCTAGATTCGCGCTCTTGAACCCCGCCAAATCGAGGGCAATGATACTGCCCAAGGACAACACGAACGCGGCCTCGAAGACATATTTGAAAAACCTTCCAAGAATCAAGAGCCCCGCTGAGAGCACAAGCAGATAGCTGATGGGCACAAGGACGTAAAAGGCCGCCAGTTTCCCGCTTCCTGCAATCACCGTATTCCCAGTGACGTAAATCGCGAACAAGTTGCTTGCAGAAAACAAACTGAACAGGATTCGACCATCATGGGATCGAGACAATAACAGGCTGATGACCATGTTCAGAACCACGAAAATGGCCAGGATCTTCAGGCCACGCTGGAGAAGCCTCTTGGGAAGGCGTGAATCGGAAAGTTCATACTTAGCGAGATAAACATTCGAAATGAGGAACCCAGTGATGAAGATGAAAGCCGGTGTCACGAATCTGATGTATCTGTAAAAATCGCCATCCGCAGAAATGAAATAATTCAACCAATGGTAAAGCACCATGAATAGAACCAGCGCTCCTTTTGTGAAGTCTAGAGCTGGATTCCGCTGTGGCCTGGAGTTCGCCATCATCATTCCTGGTACCGCGCGTGCTGAGAGCTCATTTCGGATCCATGAAAACCCGATGAAAGAGTTCAAGAGTCAGCATCTTATGGATCTCAAAGGTATAGTTTCGGTTCCCTTTGAGGTGCCCCTCAACAATAGTCTTTAGCCGCTGGGGCTCAAGATAGGGCCGGGAAAGGCTGCGTGGATCGAGGAGCATCTCTCGAACATAGCCGGAAAGGACATCCCGGTACCAGACGCGAAAGTGATGGAACTTGTGCCAGCCCAGGAACAGCCGTTCGAGACGCAAGGGCGCGAGCAGGTGATCAATTCGAGCAACCCACTGGGGCATGCCCGTGTCGTAAGCGTATTCCGCCTTGAACGTGAACTCAAGAAAGTTCTGGTAGGCAAACCTTGGGAGGCCCCCACCATTTCCGTTTAACCCTCGGTCGGTGAGAATCTCGCGAAGCTTTGCATCTCCGTCAGCGATAAGTCGCACGCAAGCGTCATTGTTCAAAAGAGCCGATTGGGGGGCGCGAAAGACGGTTCTGACAAGGTCGTTATCAAGGTATGGAGTCCTGAGCGCGAGCTGAGTCTGTTCGAGCGCCAGAAGGCCGTAGTGATGCCAGGGAGCTTGACGGAAGACAGCGAACGAAATGGGGTTTCCCCGGAGCAACCCAGAATACGTCTCTCCAGCCTCGCGGAAGTGTTCGAGAAGTTCAGGATTAAATAATCCTTCCGCGGGTACCAAAGGTTTAAAAGCTACGGCGCGCCGAAGCACCTCGCTCCCATAGTTTCCAGTCATCCTCACAGGAGCGATTGCGCGCGCTTTCTCATTGAGGTACAAGTCGGGCGAATGCACAAGATCAAGACATCCGTCGGTGAGATACACGGTGCGCTCGGCGTAATGGGAAAAGCGCGATAGAAACTCTCCCCCGACTCGAATCACCTCATAGGGCTGATTGCACGCACGAGCCACCTGGTGGGCCACGATCTCGTCACGAGACCGCCGGATTCCCGTCCCGTCTCCGAAGGTGTAACAAGGAAGCGATCCGGCCGAAGGCCTTTGCCACGCCATAATCATCCGGCCATCCAATCCCCCGGTGAGAGACATCGCGATTCGCCCGGGCCCGTCGAAGTACCTGGCGAGATTGCGCGAGAAGACGTGCTTAAGCTCCTGGTAATAAGCCTCCGAATCTAGGGGTGTCTGGTCCTCCCATTCTTGGGGCTGGAAGTAGGTACTTTTTTGCTCGATTGAACTCTTACGAAATACCCACGCAGAAGCAGGCGGCAGGATGTGGATGCCATCAAAGAGCGTCCTGTTCTCCAGAACGCATCCGCAACAGACGTACTCGGCAAAGCCTCGCGGGTTAGTGCGCCGTAGTTCGGGGCGAACTGCAAGGATGGCCTTGGCCTCGGCCGCAAAATAGAAAGCTTCGCGTGCCTCGTGATAGTAGACCCGGTGCATGCCATACCGGTCGTTGAAGAGGGTTAATTTGCCGTTCGTGTGGTCAGCCAGGAGCCCGTGAAATCTGCCGTTCAATCCCACAGGAAAGGAAGGGTCTTCCTCAGAAAGATGAACAAGGTATTCCGGCCCATCTGCACGGAACCCGTGACCATGTCCCTTGAGGCGCTGGGCGGTACCGGGCTCGGGGAAATCCTCTCCGGAGAAAACCAGAACCATGTCCCCCAATTCGTTACGCAAGGGCATTCTGTCGGCGAAGGAGTCTCCCAGCGTGGTCCAACCCAGGTAGAGCCCGAGGGACTCATCGACATAAGTTCCGGTAGTGTAGAAGGACTCGTGTCGAAGCGCTTGGACCATGCGCAACATTTGCGGCTCAGCAAGTGCGCGCGGCAGTTTTGTAATCAGGCCGACGATTCCCGGCATGCAATTTTCCCTAGGCTTCTTCTTTTACGGAGTCGAGCTGGCGGTTGTACCAGGCATTCCGAAGTTTACGAACTCTCAACAAGATGGGTTCCGGTACAAGGCTGGTGAGATTCCGATGCAGACCGAAGTTCATGGCCAGCAAGCCAAGCCGCGTCAAAGGTACGTAATAGCGTGGCAGATCGAACTTCTTGAAGCCGTTTCTCACTTTAAAGTCGATCAGGGGATCGCGTTGTTTGTTTCCGTCGTCGAACCTCGAATAAACCAAATAAGGAAGTTGACGTGCGGCACAGGAGCGAACTGCTGCGGCAATCAAAGCGTTTGTGGGAGCCTTATCCCTTTGTCCGATCAAAGAAAGAATATGCACCAACCCAGCTTGAGTGCGCGTTTCATCGCAAATGAGTTTGACAAAGCCTATCATCTTGTTCTCTAAAAACGCGCCAATAAAGAAGCTGCGATCCAAGAACGTTCCCGCTTCTCTTCGTACGGTCTCTATGTCTTTGCCATAGTGTACGAAAGGCCGACCCTGGCGCACTGGGCTTTCGTTGTAAACTTCCCAGATACCACGTACAAGTGCATCATCGAATGGCACCTCACACAGCCTCACACCCTTCCTTTCCGCCTGCTTCGCTTTATTCCTTGCCTTGAAACCAATTTGCTCTGTCCACCAGTGGTCAAACGTGGATACCGGTAGGACGGCCAAGTTGTCCCGCTCCATGGGGTAACGATATTTCGGAGAGGTTTCAGGTAACCTCTGCATGAATGTGAAAAGATCTACGCGGACTCCGAGCCTCCGGATGGCTTCTAGCGTCGGTTCCGGATCCTCCAGGAATTCGTACATGTCCGCGTCGAGACCGGCGACGCGAATCAGTCTTCCCCTTACTCGGAGGTCTTTACCACAAACGTTTATTAACGAATTCATAAAAACCAACAATGTCCTTCCTTCCGCGGACCCCTGATTAGTCAGGCTAGCCTACCGCACAGATGAATGAGTTTGGAGGTGTGGAGATTTTTTCCGCTCGTCTTCCAGGGGCCCCGGAGATGAGCCTGGATCGAGAAGAGAAAACGAATTGTGTCTTTGGTCTGGCAGAGCGGCATGCTAGGCCATCTGGGGCTGTGCTTGAGGCTGTGGACGGTTCACATTGAGTTGAACAAAGATGGCGTCCATAATTCTGGCAGTTAGAAGAATCTCGCGGTACGAAATGGGTACCGGAGTACCTTCAAGGATCGAACGGTAGAAAGACTCGATCAAATACTTCATACCGGAGTTCATGTGGAGATCCTTTGCCAGGAAAGTTCCGATGTTCCTGACCAAGTTTTCGAGATGTTGCTGGGCGAACATCAAGGGGGGGACGAACTTCTCCAAGTGGCTCTTAAATCTCTCCCCACGGAGCTTGATCATGGTCTCTTGATCGTGATCAAGAATAAGACCGTTTTGGGTTCCATAGATTCGAAACTGATGAAGCGAAGGACGCATCTGTGAGGAGAAAGTGAAATAAGCCGTGGTGCGCTGCTCTTCACAAATAGTGACTCTCAGTTCGTCAATAATCTCGCTTTCACCCAAGCTCCTGAGAAATGGGCTCACAAACCCATACGCCTTCACCTGGGGCGAGTCCGTGGTCAAGAACTCAGCTAGTGATGCAATGCCATGATCTATAATATTGTGCAGCAACTTTCCTGGTAATCGCCGGACCCAGTGTCGTTTGTTCCCAAGAAGTGCCCCCGCATAGGCTCTGCCGAGCTCATAGCAGTAATAACTCTCCATATGTATGGGCCCCGCGCCCAAGTAACCGCTTTTGACAAGAGCTCGCATTCGTCGCGCCGCATTGCTGAATTGAGCATCGTGCCCCACAGTCAGCTTCAGCCCTCTTTCATCCGCGAGTTCGATGAGTGTTTGGGCTTCTTCGGCATGGAGTGCAATTGGCTTCTCCACATAAACGTGGCACCCGCGCTCCAGGCAAAACTTCGCGATATCAAAATGGCTTTCGGGTGGCGTCGTAATATGCACAACGTCTGGCCGGGCGTCCAAAAGCTCTGTCAAGTCG
>Ga0137418_10002205_pt1 | contig 17886 bp, 13 predicted proteins | sample CZODoug3_1_2_16f_FD_122242 | JGI IMG/M metagenome (GOLD analysis project Ga0137418, IMG submission 122242) | Vadose zone soil fungal communities from Angelo Coast Range Reserve, California, USA - CZODoug3_1_2_16fungal (Hybrid Assembly) | ecosystem: Environmental > Terrestrial > Soil > Vadose... | reverse complement strand
ATTCAGGAGGACATTGTTTGTCAAATCGTAAAGTTATTATTGCACTCGCAGTTGTTCTCTCGTTGACATCGGTTCTCGATTCGGCTCACGCTGCTGAATGGAGCGGGCCGCGGAAAGCCCGCGCGTGACCAATTGCAGGACCGCAAAGGCGCACATGAAGAATATGGCGCAGGCAACGATCACCTCCAGTAGCGTGAACGCCACTGCGCCCCGGTTGGACTGGTTGCGCGTTTTCATCGATCAGCGGTGCCGGAACTTGTGCGGGTCCACTTCAAATTCGGGAAAACCGGTCACCGCATCCAGCCAGATATTGCGCAACTCCCCGTTATCCACAAAGCGCAGCACAATACTGAACTCATCGCTGGTTCCTTTCGGATAGAATCGCACTTCGGCGTGTTCATCCTCCGTCCAGTCGAGTCCATTGATCCCGATACCCTCGATAATCACCCGGTCAGACAACTGGAAGCTCTGGCCCCTGGATGACACATCGGCCACACGAGACATCGCCGCCGATCCTTCCGGCGCCATCCCGCTCTCCGGACCGGGCGCGCTCGCGCCCTGCACACTAAAAGATTTACTCTTTAAATCGATCGATAGAGACGTCGTGGCGCTGCGCAAGACCGCCATCTCATGTGCTGCTTTGCACGCTTCCTGAATGTCATCCACCGCCTTTTGGAGCGGATTGGGATGCAATTGGCGGTAGAGCCCTGGCACCGCGATCATGAGAATGATGCCCATGATACCCACGACCACCATCAACTCGATCAAAGTGAAGGCAAGCTCTGGGGCGCAGCTATTCTTAATCTCGCTGCCCGGTTCAGACCAGCGAATGCGATTACGATTACGATTAAGAGCAAAACTCGCGAACATACGCTTATTTGCTGATGGTCGACGTAATCGCGAACATCGCCGAGAGCACGCTGAACAGCAGGCCGCCAACGCCGATGGCCATAATAATGATCATGGCAGGCTCGATAAGGTTGGTCATCACTCGAAGTTGGATGCTCAACTCATTTTCATAAGTCTCCGCAATGTTCTGCAATGCCCCGGGTACATCTCCCGTCTCTTCGCCGATCTTCAAGAGGTCGATCATCAATTGCGGAAACAGTTTGCTCTTGGCCAGCGGCTGCGCGATCGTCTTTCCATCCGTCACCTCTTCGCGAGTCCTCGCGATCGCTTCTTTGACCATGACGTTGGGGACGATTTCCTCCGTGATTTTGAGAGCGGTCAGGACCGGCACACCGTTCACCAGCAGGGTCGAAAGCGTGCGCGCGAACTGCCCGAATAAATTGAGGCGAACCGCTTTGCCCAATACCGGCGCGTTCATTTTCCATTGATCGATCTTCCGCTTGCCTTGCGGTGTTGATTTGAAGCGCACGAAAACAACGATGATGGCGGCGCCCACCAGTCCCATGATGAACCAGTTCACGATGTTCCCGAAAAACTCGCTGATGTTTTTGAGAATGCGCGTCGCCAGCGGCAGTTCCACTTTGAGCCCTTCAAAGATCGTCATGAACTTCGGCAACATGAACGTCATGAAAAAGATAATGATCACGACACCCACGCACGCGACGACCGCGGGGTAAATCAGCGCTGAGACGAACTTCGACTGCACCTCCGCAAACCGCTCGTAATGGTCGGCCAGCCGCTTGAGCACTTCCACCAGCGCGCCGCTCTGCTCTCCCGCCCGAACCATGTTCACGAACAGATCAGAAAAGATCTTCGGCTGCTTGGACATTGCCTCCGAGAGACTGCGCCCTTCCATTACTTCCTGCTTGAGGTCGCGACTGACACTTGAAGGAATGCCTTTGCTTTCCAGGTGCGTCATGCTGTTCAAGGCAACCGTCAACGGCATTCCGCACTTGAGCAGGTTGGCGAGCTGCTGGGTAAACGTCGCTAACTCCTGCAGCTTCGGTTTGCGCCGGCGCCGCAGGGAAGAAGTGAACGCGGCCGGCATCAGCGATTTGCCTGCGGCTTTTTCGGCTGGCTTTTCTGTCGCCGCAGCCACGCTGGCTTTTGAAGTATCGATCAGAACCGGAAAATCTCGTTCGGCCACTGTGCCGTCGCCCAGCTGCCCATTGGCATTTTGTCCCATCGCCCAAAGAGTCTTGTCTGATCGCAAATACAGGCTGTGAGTCAAGCCGGTGGCCACGGCGACGACCTGCGTGGACTGCTCGATCATCTCGGCCTCGAGCGGGCGACGCTGATGGGCCATTCGTTGGGGGCGCACATCGCCGTCCGTTTCGCAGCGAAGCATCCCGAGCGGGTGGCGCGCCTGGTGCTGTTCGACGGCGGCCTCGATGTGCGCGCCGAGGTCCTCGACTCACTCGCGCCGGCCGTCGCGCGGCTCGGCGTCGAGTTCCCGTCGCTCGAGGGCTTCCTCGAGCGGCTGCGCGCCCTGCCGATGTTCGCGGGGCGCTGGAACGACTACCTCACGCGGCACTTCACGTACGACGTCGAGCCCACGGCCGGCGGCGTACGGTCGAAGGTGGCCCGCCACGCGATCGAGGAAGAGGTGGCGAACCTCGCGCGCACGCGGCTCTGGGTCTGGCACCACCGCGTGCAGGCGCCGACGCTGCTGCTGCGCGCGCCCGACGGGCTGCTGACGGCCGACGACTGTCTCATGACCCAGGAGGAGGCGGAGGCCATGGCGCACGCCATTCCGCGCTGCCGCCTCGTCGTCGTGCCCGGCACCAATCACTACACGGTGCTGCTGTCCGCCCACGACCTCGTGCGCCGCGAGGTCGCCGCCTTCCTGGCCGCTTGAGAGCTCGGAGGCTTATCCTTCCGCCATCACCGCCATCACGCGCCCTGTGAGGTCGGGATCCATATAGACAGTCCGGGGCTTGAGGAGCGATCCCACTTCGGCCGTGAGCCTGTGCACCGCCGGGTCACGCGCCGCCAGCTTCGTCATGGCCAGCCCGATCTTGAGGCTCCGCTCGAAATCAGGCGGTCGTTCTCCGCGCGTCTGCGGATGAATGAAATCAGGAATCACCGCCTGCGCCCATGGCGTCACGATGAGCGAGGCAGTCTCGGCGAAGAAGGCCTGGGCAAATCCGGCCAACGGGTCTTGCTCGCCGGCCCGGTTGGCCAGGCGCCGGCTCAATGCGCATGCTTCCTGCGCCGCCACGCTCATTCCTTGGCCCCAGATCGGGTTGAATCGGCACACGGCATCACCGAGCAGCACGAGACCAGACGGGAAGGCATCCAGCCGCTCGTAGTGGCGGTGAATACTCTCGGGAAACCGGTAGCGCACAATGTCGCCGAGACGTTTGGCGGATCGAATGGCCTCGTAGATCGTCCGCGTACGAAAGCTTTGCACGAACGCCATGAATCCGGCTTCGTCGCCAGGCGGATTGTCGCCATGCCGTCCCGCGAGGGTCAGAATCCAGCGCTGTCCCTCGAGCGGGAGCAGCAGCGCCCCTCGGCTACTCGGCGGCATCGGTAAGTGGAACACGCCTTTCCAGTCCCCCGGAGCGTTGTCCGGAATCTGAAAGATGGCAGTCGCATAGGCGATGTCGACGCCGATCGTCGTGACGGGGGGGGTCGGCAGGCCGATTGACTCGAGGAGCGCCAGCGTGAGGTCGCCGCGGCCGGACGCCTCGACCACGAGCTGCGCATCGAGGTCGAGGCGCTTGCCGTCGGCGTCGGCGTACCCGACGCCGGTGACCGTGCGTCGCTTCGCGTCGGCGGTCAGTTTCTCGACACGGCAGCCCTGGCGGATTTCGATATTGGCGTCGCTCGCGAGACGCGTCCGGATGACGAACTCGACCAGCGCTCTCGACAGTCCATATGTATCGAACCCAAGGTCACGCTGCGGAAAGGGATCGTACCCGGGGCGCTCCATCCGGGTATCGAAGCCTACCCGCAACGGCACCGCCCCGCCCTTCTGTAGATCATGTTCAAAGCCCGGAAAGAGTTCACCGAGCGCGCGTTGTCCGCCTGCGAGAAGGGCGTGTACGTGCTTCGCCTGCGGTGTGCCGGCTCGGTCGGACGGCTCCGCCGGTAGCGCATCGCGCTCGATGATGATGACGTGCTCGAAGTACGGCGCTACCGCACGCGCGGCGGTGAGCCCGCCCATGCCGGCGCCGATGACGACCGCTCGATTCCCGATGGTGCTCGGCATGGCCCACTCCTGTGTCTAACGGTTGGAGGGAAGCTAGGTGGAGGGGTCCGTGTTGTCAAGGTCGGCGTGGGCGGGGCCACGACACGAACGTGTGATCAGTGATCGATGCTTTGTCGCCGCGACGTCCGCGCTCATGGCCGCCGCCGCGCTCCTCACTCTTCTCGCCGTTGTTCCCGCCGCGTCCATCGTCGCGGCGCAACAGCGCCCGACACCCGCCACACGGTCCTCACTGGTGACTTCATCGCTCCCTCCTTGCTCTGAGCTGCGGCGCTGTCATCGCCTGCTGTCGCGAGCACGGCCTGCGGCGCGCCACCTTCGGGCCGTTCAATCGTGGTGACTCCAGCGTCCGTCCCACCAGGCGTGATAGAGGTCTCCGTCTACCGCGCGAGTGAACACGTCGAGGCGCTGCGCTCCCCACGTGCAGGCGGTGATCACCCCCGTGGACGCCAGCGGCTCCGGCTCGGCATCCCCGCTCACCGGCATGCCCAGGGAGACGAACTCGCTCCACTCCCGCCCCTCCCACCACTTGTGGAGCACCTCGCCGCCCGGGCCGCGCGCGAAGACGTCGACGCGATCGGCGCCCCAGCTGCAGGCCGCCGGCGGTCCGGTCAGAGGTGTGGGAACGACGATGGCGGGATAAATATCGTCGGGTACCTGCGGCCATCCGAGCGAGACGAACTCACTCCAGGCCGCGCCGTCCCACTGTTTCATCATGAGATCACCGCGGCTGCCTCGGACGAACACGCTGAGGCGGTGCCTGCCAGAAGCGCATGCCGCGAGCGGGCCCGACAGAGGCACGGAGCGCTGGCCGTGGCCCAGCTGCAGCGTAGGAAGTCCGAGCGACTCGAAGCCGCTCCATTTCGAGCCGTCCCACGTGGTATGCAGCAGCTCGCCGGTTTGTCCAACGGCGAGGACGTCGATCCGATCCCCCATGCGGCACGCCGCCGGCGCGGTCACGAGCCCGAGCGGCACGGCGACGCCGCCAATGGTCGTCGCCGGCGCGCCGAGGCACTCGAAGTCGCCCCACGTCTCTCCGCTCACGATCGCACGCAGCAGGTCGCCGTCGGAGCTGCGGGCGAACAGGTCGATCCGTGAGGCCTCACTGCTGCATGCGGCAAGCGGCCACTCGACCGGCATGGTGACGCCGGATTCGATGTTGCGCGCGATGGGGACGCCGAGGGAGTGGAGCCTGCTCCAGCGTCCACCGTTCCACTCTCTGTAGACACGCTCACCGTTCGCGCGGCGCGCGCACAGCGTGATCTCGCCAGGACGGCGAGAGACGGCGACCGGGCAGAAGAGATCGCTTCCGAGCGACGTCCAGCGCATTCGGATGCACCTCTCGGCGACAGACGTGATGAGACCCGACAGCCCCTGCCGTTGGCCCGGGGCTGTCGGGCCGTCGGTCGACGCGCTAGGCCTTCGTGTGGATCCAGCCGTAGCGCGTGTTACTTCGGTCGCCGCCCATCTCGACGTACCGCCGTCTCATCTTCGAGAACGTGTCGTTGGCAAAGCCCTGGTACTCGAGGCGACTCAGCAACTCGCTGGTGATCGCGGACTCGAAGTCGTCCGGCACGGGAAAATACTTGCCGCGCTTGGCGCCTTTGTCGTGGTCATCGTCCGACGCGCGCTCCTCCACGCGCCCCGCCGCCAATCCATACAGCCGCGCCGAGTTGAGGCCGAGGATCTTGCGCTTCGCATCCTCGTCCAGCTGGGGATAGTTCCAGCGCCGGCGGATCGACTCGGGGATCTGGTACCGCCACAGGGCCTCGATCTGCCACTGAGGTCCGCCATACCAGAGCGAGTCCGAGCCGAACACGATCCGCTCCTTGCCCACGAACTTCAGGAGCTGTCCGATGATGTGCGCCCACACGGTGGGGAACGTGACGACAGATCCGGCAAAGGTGGTGCCGATCTCGGCATAGACGTTGCGGAAGGGCCGGGCAAGCTGCGCGAATTGGGTCGTCCAGCTGATGTCCGGCACGCCTTCACGCAACGGGATGCGCCCGGCCTCGCTGTCGTGGATGGTCTGCAGCGAGTCGAGGTCGAAGAAGCCGTTGCGGATACACGAGTGGTAGATGATGAAGTTCAGCTCCGGCCAGTCGCCCGCCGCCTTCGGAATGTCGGTCGGGTTGCCACGCTCCGGGATGTCGGGCAGCCCGGGCGCCAGTCCCTTGTGGACGCAGATGTTGAAGAACCCCGGGTGCTTCACGAGCTCCTGCCTGTTCCTCTTGACGATCGCGTAGAAGGGATAGGCGACGTTTTCGTCGTCGAGTCGCCACTGCTTCATGAGACTGTCGGCCAGCGTGTCCGTCTTGGCCGCGAAGGCGATGTTGTAGCCCTTCCACGAGTCCGGATGGAACGTATCGATCTGCCACTGCGCGAAGTCTCCGTAGACCGGCTCGTTCCCATTGAGGTTGCCGATGCCGGGGTAGATCTGCCCATGCGCCAGCATCCGCGTCGACCCCGCGATCTGGTTGACGAAATCCCGGACGCCCGCTCCCATGAAGCCGGTGAGGTTCTCGACCCCCAGGTTCTCCGTGATGCTCTTCGGTGGCCGCGTCGGCTCTCCGGCCACGGCGATGCTGCCGAGGTTGGCGTTGCTGACGATCGAGACCGTCGTCTGGCTCTCGAGGAAGAATCGCCGGATGTACTCCACCAGGTGGAACTCGCTTCCCGTGTTCGGCGGATAATCCGGGTGGAGCTGTCGCGGGTTCCACGGCGTCCAGGGACTCCCGAGCTCGTCCAGGAGCCCGCCCGAGTTGTTCGGGTTGGTGAGGAACCCGGCGCGGGTCGAGGCCGGCCCCGGCCCCTGAGCGATGGCCCGCAACGATCGGCCCTGGGCCTGCGTGTACCGCACCATGTGCGTCTGGTCGTCGAAGACGAAGAGGTCTGTCGGCGGTCCGGTTTCGGCGTAGGCCTCGGCCTCGAACATCTCCACCGGCCGCACGTTGAACATCCGGCCGAAGACCTCGTTCATCGCCAGAAACGCTGCCGCCATCCCCCCGGTGCCGGCCAGGAACTTTCGCCGACTGATCCCGAGCTTCTTCGACGCCTTGTCGGCGAGCTCCCTCGTCCGGGCCTCGACGTGCTTCTGCTTGTCCGTCTGGGGATAGGGCAGGTATTCGCCGTTGGACACCATCCGGGTTGGAATGGGAGACTGAAACGGTTCGCTCTCGGCGGGGGCGCATTGGGCGAGCTGCTCATCGCTCAACCACGCATCTTCCTCGCGTGATCCCGGAACTCGCTTGGCCATCTCCTGGGCTCCTCTTCGAGAGAGTCGCGCACAGCCGTAATCCTCCTGGACACCTCGGCATCAGTTCGAGGCACCACCTCCCTCCTGCATGTGCGGTCCCTGGAAATACCGGCTATCGCCGCCTGCGCTCAAAAGAACTCCCAGACGTCGTCGAACGGCTTCTGTCCGATACCAGGCTTGCGGTAGTCGCACACGCCTTGAGCGAAGATGGCCGCCAGCTGAGCCTTCTCGGCCGAGGTGAAGGTCACCCGGTAGTCCGCATAGTCGATCGGCTTCAGCTGGCACTTGAGGACGTTGTTGGCCACCGGTTCTCCGGCCACCATCCGCGGAGACGAATACGCCGGGAAGAGTCCGTTGCAGACGCCGCCACCCTGGAAGGTGGCCGGCTCGGCGATCTTCTCGGTACCGAGCTCAGTGAAGCAGGCATCGACGAGGTCGCTCGGCTTCGCGCGGCGGACCTTCACGTGGTCGGGGGCGTTCGATCCGTCCTGCTTCAAGTTCGTCAGCCACTCGTCCATCTGGCGCAGGGCCCCGCTCAGCACGGGGCTGGCGTCGCCGTAGAGGCCGAAGGAAGCGCCGTCCTCGGTGAGCATCACGTGGTTGTCGAAGTTCCCGTTCGCATCCAGCAGCCGCTCCCGCATCGAGAACGAGTGGAACCGCTGGTGCACGTTCCCGGCCGCCTGCTGGTCCACGTAGCCGCGGTAGTCGATGACCGGCGTCTTCACCATGCCGGCGCCGCCGTAGGTCACCCGCCCGGTCCGGTACGCGATCCGCAGGGCTTCGAGATCGCCGACCGTACGCGTGGCCACGTAGTTACCGTCGTTGTCGTAGCCGCCGATGAGTTGATTGACGTCGAGGAACTGCTGTTTCGTGATGGTCCCGGCGTTGAGGGCGCTCAGACCGTATTGAACTCCGACGTTGTCGAGCGGGCGGCGCGCGAAGCCCGTCGCCGGGTCGCGCCCGAAGATGTTCACCATGTGGTCGTAGACGTCACAGCGCACGCCCGTCGGGTTCGTCGTCTTGTCGTAGCGCATGCTGAGCGGAATGGCCGCATTGCAGGTTCCGCCCTGCGCCTTCACCCGGATCGCGTTCGGCGGGCCGATCGTCGCGATGGTGGCGGCGTTGGCGTAACCCGAGACGGCGACCTTGTCGGGATCGGTCCACGTCAGAGCGGTTCGCTGTTTGAAGTAGTGGTCGAGGAGATCCGCGTCGGTGATGTTCATGACCTGGGCGGCGGTGACCTCGGGGAAGCTGCACCCAGGCACGATACCGTCCAGCAGACCGGGATAGTCGTCGCTGATGGGCAGGCTCTGCTCCGATCCGCCCGAGCATCCCCAGCCGATGGTGAAGAAGGCCTCGCCGTAGTTCTCGACGAACCGCTCCTTCACCATCATCAGCGTCTCCGCGGCCAGCACCTCCTGGCAGTTGTTGCCGAAGACGTTCAACGTCGAGGACGCCACCCCGTAGCCCTGCGAGAGATGGAGGTGCTCCAGGATGCCGCCGTTGCCGATGCTCGTTCCCTGGATGTACCAGCCGCCGACGCAGCCACCGCCCAGGGTGTAGACGAGGCGGCGGTTCCATGCCGAGGGCGACCCGAACGGACTGGGCGCCGCCTCCGTCGTCGGATCGTGCAAGACGGCGGTCTGATAGATGGCGCGATTGATGGTGCCGGTCTCGACGCGCACGATGTAGGGCACCGTCTTGCCCTGGGTCGTGGTCGTCTGCGCGAGATCGGACGGATGGACCGGCGGATTCGGCAGCAGCTTGTAGGTACCGGCGGTCGTGCGATAGACGTAGTCGACGCGGGTCGCGGCCGAGCAGTTGCTGTCGAGGGGGCTCCCGAGCGTCTGCGTGCTGGTCGCCGCCGAGGGCACGCGGAAATTCTGCGTCATGCAGAAGAAGGGCTGCTCGTGAGGACCCGAGAAGATCGGCCCGGCGATCGGGTAGTTGGTGAGCGTCAGCTGCGCCGAGCGGTGACCCTTTCCGCGCGTCTCGTCCACTGTCAGCGTGTTCGGGCCGAGGTTCAGTCCATTCACGAGGCCGAGCAGCGACCGACGGCCCGTCTCGGGCTGGAAGGCGCCCGTGACGTCGTGGCCATTCAACGTCACCCTCACCGCGTTCAGGGGTATATCGCGATGAACGTCGACCCGCACCAGCACGTCACCGCCGCTCACGGTGTCGGGGCGAGTCGACAGGGTGACGATCCGGAAGTGGGCGCCATCGTCGTCGCCGGCGCTCGCCATCGACGCCGGACCTCCGAGCACGCCGACGACGCTGACGATGACGGCAAGGCCGCACATGATCGCGAGTGGGGCAACACGACGAATCATCGATGACTCCTGTTCACCCAACGGCACTGCTCGAGCTCTCTAGTCGTCGTCCTCGCGGTCCTTCTTGAACTTCCCGACGTCCGTGTACGTGATCCAGGTGCTCAGCAGGTCGTGCTGATCGACGCCGGGCCGCGAGTAATCGCAGACGCCGTCCGCGAAGATCTGGCCCAGGCGCGCGAGCTGATCGGCGGTGAAGCGGACGTGGTAGTCGGCCAGGTCGATCCGGCGAAGCTGACACTTCACGATGTCGTTGCTGAGCGGCATGCCGGCCATGTAGCGCGGGAAGAGATACCCCGGGTACAGCGTGTTGCAGGTCGACGTGCCCGGCCCGCCGAGGAACTGCGGCTCCGCGACGAAGACGAACGGCGCCGCCGCGCCCGTCCAGCAACCGTCCGTGAGACTCGTCGGTTTGTTGCGAGCGATCTTGCGCGCGGGCGAACCGGCAGCGGTGTCGGCCGTGATGCTGTCTAGCCAGGCGGCCATGTACATGAAGGCGTCCGTGATCACGCCGGCCCTCGGGCCGAACACGCCGCTCCAGACGACCATGTTGTCGGCGTTGCCGTTGGCGTTGATCAGGCGTTGGCGCGTCACGAAGTGGTTGTACTTCATGTGGACGTCACCGGCCGCCGACTGGTCCGTGTAAATCACGTCGACGTCGAGGATCGGCACGGAGGCCAGGCCGCCGCCGCCGTTCAGCACCTTCCCCGTTTCGTACGCCGCGCGCGTCGCTTTACGATCCGCGACCATCCGCTGCGCGATGAAGTTGGCGTTGATGTCCAGGCCCCCGATCTTCTCGTTGAGATCGAGGAACTGCGCCGTCGAAATCCCGCCCGCGTTCAGGGCAGCCAGACCGTACTGGATACCGACGTTGTCCAGTGGCCGGCGCGCGAAACCGTTGTCGTCACGGCCGAACGTGTTGACGTTGTGATCGTACGTCGTCGCGCGGGCGCCGGTCGGGCTGCCACCGTGGCTGCCGTCCGGATCGTAGCGCGCGCTCAGCGGGACGATGGCGCTGTACAGCCATGACGACTGGTTCGGCGGAAAGCCCGTGATGGACGGCGGGAACCCCGGGCGAACAGGCAGCGGATCGATTCGCGCCGCCCACGAGGTAGCCTGCGTGTAGATCTGACCGAACGTCCCGAAGCCCGACGCCGCTTGGATACCATCTTGCGTCCACGGGACCGCGGCGCCGTAGACGAAGTAATTCAGCAGCAGGCGCGCGTCGAACGTCCCCGTGCCGTACACGTCGGGGAAGCTGCACTGCGGGAGGAGGCCGTCGAGGAGCCCGGGATAGTTATCACCGATCATGTACTGCTGGATGGCGCCGCCCGAGCAGCCGAACCCCATCGTGTAGCGCGGGACGCCGAACGTCTCGATGAAGTGCTCCTTCACCATCATCAGCGTCTCGGCGGAGACGACGTCGTTGCAGTTGTTGCCGAGCACGTTGAGCGACGACGACGCGACGGCGAAGCCGCGCGTGAGCATCATGTCGTTCAGCACGCCGCCGGTCGAGCTGCCCTGGATGTAGGCGCCGCCGCCGCACCCACCGCCGAACGTGTAGACGAGGCGCCCGTTCCAGCCCGTGTCGGCGTGGTTCCGGATGTCCGGTCCGGGCACCCTCGGATCGTCGAGGATCGCGATCTGGTAGATCGCCCGGTTGATCGTCCCGGTCTCGAGCCGAACGATATAGGGAGCGCCCGTGAGCGTCGTCGCGAGGTCGCTCGGCAGCGGACCTGCCGGGTCGAACCGTTTGAACGCCGGGCTCGGAGGAAGCGACCGGTACACATAGTCGACCTGCGTGGCCACCATGCAGGGATCGGTGATCTGTGCGCCGGTGAGGAACGGTGCGTTCGTATATGGCCGGAACTGGTGCGTCTGGCAGAAGAACGGCGTTTCCTGCGGCCCCGAGAACACCGGGCCCGTCACCGGATGGTTCTGGAGCTCGAGCTTGTCGCTCCCGGCGCCCTTGGCCTTGGCCTCGAGCCGGTTCTTCCCGGGCGTCATGCCGGTGACGAGACCGACCAGGCCGTGGCCGGTCGGCGCCGGGGCGAATTGGCCTGTCACGTCGACACCATTCAGGCTCACGCGCACGTCCGCCAACCGCGTGCCGGGGGGCGCGACGACGTGCACCAGTGCATCGCCACCGCTCACCTTGTCCGGCCGATTCGACAGCGTCAGGATCTGCAGCTTGTTGTCGGCCAGCGCCGGCGCAGTGACGACGAGGGTGAGCGCAACCAGCGCCACGCTGCGCCAGACGAGCACGCGGCGGCTCCGCATTCCGACTCGGACGGTCTTCATGTGGCCTCCTCGGGTTTCACAACGCTCGTCGTTAGTCGCGGTCGTCGTGATCGTCGCCCTCGCCGAAGTCGAGCCAGGTGCCGGCCAGCGGCCGCTGTTTGACTCCGCGCTTGGAGTAGTCGCAGACGCCCTGGGGGAAGATCGACCGCAGCCGGCTCTTCTCCGCCGGCGTGAAGTCCACGGCGTAGCTCTTGAAGTCGATCGGACTGAGGCTGCACTTCAGGATGTCGCCCCCGAGGGTGGCGCCCGCAGCGATGCGCACGGTTCCGTAGATCGGATAGATCGCGTTGCACACGCTGGAGGGGTTCAGCGTGAACGCCTCCTCGTGCCCCACGCCCGCCGAGTCCCAGCAGGTGTCCTTGAGCGTCGCCGGCTTGTTGCGGATCACCTTGACCGCGTACGGGTCGTTCGAGGTGTCGGCGAGGATCTTCTCGAGCCACGCGTTGTGGGCGATGAGCGCCATCCGCGCCACGTTCGGGATGACTCCGGTGCGCGCCGTCAACCAGTTGACCTGGTTCGCGGTCGTTCCGTTCGCCCGCTCGAGCCGATCGAGGAACATGAACGTCCGGATGCGGGTGTGGATGTCGGCGTTGTTGTCCCGGTAGTCACGCGTATCGATGATCGGGAGCGTCAGGTTCTCCCCCGACGTGACGACTCTGCCGGTGCGGTAGGCGAGCTCGATCCCCTTGAGACTTCCTTCCGTGCGCTCCGGCACGATGTGGCCGTCGATGTCGAGGCCGCCGATCTTCTCGTTGAGGTCCAGGAACTCCTGCTTCGTGATGTCGCCGGCGTTCAGGGCGTTGAGGCCGTACTGGATGCCGACGTTGTCGTACGCGGAGCGCGCAAAGCCGGTGTGCTTGTCGATGCCGAAGACGTTGACCTGCCCGTCCCAGAACGTGGCACGGACACCGGTGGGATTGGTGACGGGATCGTAACGGACGGCGAGCGGCACGACGGGATCGAAGCGGGCGGTGGGATTCTGCCAGCCGTTGGCGAAGCCGCTCCACCCGTTCTGGCACACGGTGTTGCCGGGCGTGACCCCGGTCGAGACCGCATAGCCGTCCACCTTGCTGCGGCGGCTGCCCGGCCAGGCGGCGGGGTTGGCGATGGTGTCGAAGTAGTTGTCGAGGATTCTGCAGTCGAGGACGTCGACCACGACCGAGGCGATGTCCGGGTACGAGATGCCCGGGGTCAGCGCGTCGAGGAGACCGGGGTAGTTGTGGGCGATCAGGTGCTGCTGGATGGAGCCGCCCGACCCGCCGGAGCCGATCGTGAACTTGGGGATGCCGTACTGCTCGATGAAGCGCTCCTTGATCATCATCAACGTCTCGGCGGAGACGACGTCGTCGCAACCGTTGCCGAGGGTGTTTCGCGTCCCGAAGGCGACCGCGAAGCCGAGGCTGAGCGGGTCGTGCGAGAGCGCGGAGGTGACCAGGTTGCGTCCGGACCGGTACGCGGGGCCGCAGCCGCCGCCGAACGGGAAGCTCAGCTTGCCATTCCACCCAGGGCCGGGCTTCTTGCCCCCGGGCGACCACGGGTTGGAGATCGGCGCCGTCGGGTCGTCGATGATGGCGATCCGGTAGATCGACTGGGCGATGGTGCCAGACTCGACCCGCACGATGTAGTTGACCGTGCGCCCGTCGATGGTTGTCGTCTGTGCGAGGTCGGCGGGGAACGGCGGGGTCAGCGAGGGGAGAGGCTTGAAGGTGTTTGCCGTCGATCGGTAGAACCACTCATACCGGACAGGGACGGTGCAGTGCGCGTCCAGCGAGGCCCCAAGGCCCGACGTGTCGGTCTCGCAGATCCACGGAACCTGGTGCGGCCCCGAGAAGATGGGGCCGTAGATCGGGAAGTTCTGGATCTCGAGCCGCGCGTTGAGCGACGGCTTCGTGCCCCGGGTGGCCGCGGTGAGGACGTTTCGCCCGTCCGTCAGGCCGCTCACGAGCCCGATCAGGACGTGGTGTGCCGCGTCCGGCACGAAGACGCCGGTCACGTCGTTTCCGTTCCGGAACACCTTGACCTCCGAGAGTCCGGTATCCGCGGGAACGTCGACGCCGACGAGGACGTCCCCTCCGCTTACACGATCGGGACCAGTGGAGAGCGTCGTGATCTCGAGCTGCGAGCGCGAGCGCCCGCGATCGTCGGCGGCGGCAGGGGCGGATGCGCCGGCAAGCACGATGGTGGCGAGGATGGTCAAGCGCACGGCACGCAACCTCATACCGACCTCCGGGCGAGTGTGAGCTTCGTGAAGGCGAATACCGTGTGCCGCAGGAAAGTACGGAAGAAGCATTTCGCCAATATGATCGAGCTATGACGAATTGTTGCAGGCCTCTTGATTTCAGCCGCCATCTTTGGCAGCCTGCGCCCGCCGATGGAGACCACCGCCGCTCTCGATCAGAGCTCGCTGCTGCAGGCCGGCCTCGATCACATCGACCAGGGCATCGCCGTGTTCGACCGGGATCTCGTGCTCGTGGGTTGGAACCGGCGCTTCATCGAACTCCTCGATTTTCCTCGAGCGCTGGTCCGGGTGGGCGCCCGCTTCGAGGATTTCGTCCGTTACAACGCGGAACGCGGGGAGTACGGGCCCGGACCGGTCGAACAGCTCGTCGCCGAGAGGGTGCAGGCCGCTCAGAGCTTCGTGCGCCATTACTTCGAGCGCACGCGGCCCAACGGGCAGACCGTGGCCGTGCAGGCCACGCCGCTGGCGAGCGGCGGCTTCGTCACCGTCTACACCGACATCACCGAACGGCGCCGGGCGGAAGGCGTCATCCGCCAGCACAGCGACGAGCTGGAAGCACGGGTCAGCCAGCGGACGGCGGAGCTCCGCGCCGTGAACGAGGAGCTGCGCAAGACCGAAGAGCGGCTGCGGCTCATCACCGACGCGATCCCGGCCTCCATCGCCTACATCGATCGCAACATGACGATGACCTTCGCGAACCGGAGGTATGCCGAGCTGTTCGGACGCACCTCGGATCAGGTCGTCGGCAGATCGATCAAGGAGGTCCTCGGTCCCAGGCTGTTCAGCCGCCTGCGCTCCTCTCTCGCTCCCGCGTTCGCCGGGCGAAGCGCGGCCTTCGACTACACCCACATCTCCACTGACGGCGAGGTCCTGATCACCCACAACGTGCTCATTCCGGAAGTCGCCGAAGACGGTCAGGTCCTGGGCATATTCGTGCTCTGCCTCGACATCACGGCCGCGAAGAAGGCGGAGGCGGCCCTTCGCGAGGCTCAGAAAATGACCGCGATCGGCCAGCTCGCGGGGGGGCTGGCCCACGACTTCAACAACCTGTTGACCGTGGTGGTGGGGAACCTCCGCTCCCTGAAGAGTGAGGTCGACGCGGACCTGGCCGAGGAGTACATCGAGCCGGCGATCCGGGCGGGCGATCGCGGCGTCGACATCACCCGCCGGTTGCTGGCGTTCGCGCGTCGTCAGCCGCTCGAGGCCAGCGCGGTGAATGTCGAGCACATCGTCGCGAGGACTGCGCAGCTGCTGCGGGGGTCACTACCGAGTACCATCGCCATCACGTGCAGCGTCGAGGGTCGCCCATGGTCCGCGATGGCGGACCCCAACCAGCTGGAAAGCTCGCTGGTGAACCTGGCGCTCAACGCCCGGGACGCCATGCCCAGGGGCGGCGTTCTGACCATTGGCGTGGCGAACCAAACATTCCCGGCCGGGGCTCTGTTCGGCGACCATCCGGTCACCGGCGAGTTCGTCAACATCGGCGTGACCGACACCGGCACCGGGATCGATCCGGCGACCCTCTCCCGGGCGTTCGAGCCGTTCTTCACGACGAAGCCGTTCGGCATCGGCAGCGGCCTCGGTCTCAGCATGGTGTATGGCTTCGTCAAACAATCCGGCGGACATATTCGGATCGTCAGCGAAGTGGGCAAGGGCACGTGCGTCTCTTTCCTCCTTCCGCGCGCCCACCGGATGCCATCGGTCGACACGCCGGCGCAGGAGCGGCCGCGCTCCCGCGGCCGGGGAGAGCTCGTGCTTCTCGTCGAGGACAATGACGACGTGCGGCTGGTCATTCGCCGGGACCTTCTCGAGCTGGGGTACAACGTGATCGAGGCCAGGGACGGAGTCGAGGCAGATGGCCTGCTGAAGACGGTCCCCGACATCAAGGTACTGGTGTCGGACATCATCATGCCCGGCGGACTCACGGGCCGGGCACTCGCCGCGCGGGCACGGGAGGCGCGGCCCGAGATCCGGATCGTCCTCATCACCGGATACGTCGATGGTGAGGATGGGCAGGCGCCCCGGCCCGAGAACGTGGAGCTCCTGCGCAAGCCGTTCGAGAAGGAACAGCTCGCGCGGGCGATCGATCGATGGTGACGAGCCGCGTCGAGACGCGAGCGAAAGAAGTCGTCTTCGTGCTCGAAGACGAGGACGATGTCGCGCGGATCATTTGCAGCACCCTCAGACAATTCGACTTCGAGACCGAACACTTCAGCCGCGGGCACGAGATCCTGCGGCGCATCGCGCGCAAGACGCCGGCGATCTGCCTCGTGGACCTCGGCCTGCCGGATCTCGACGGCCTGGAAGTCCTGCGCAAGCTGCAGGAAAGCGGCACCGCCACGATCGTGCTGACGGGCCGGACCGATGTCACCGACCGCGTGCTCGGCCTCGAGCTCGGCGCAGACGACTACATCGTCAAGCCGTTCGCGCCGAGGGAGCTGGTCGCCAGGATCAGCTGTGTCCTCAGACGGCTCCAGAAGAGCACCTCCATCGGCTCCAACAACGTCGCGCACTTCTCGGGCTGGACGTTCGACGTGGACGCCCACCGCTTGATCTCCCCCGAGGGCGGGCACATCAGTCTGAGCCGGGCCGAGACCCAGCTCCTCGAGCTGTTCGCCCGCGCTCCACATCGCGTGCTCACGCGAGAATACATTCTCGACGTGATCGGAGGGGCGCCCACGTTCGACCGGACCATCGACGTCAGGGTTTCGCGCCTGCGGCAGAAGCTGGAGTCGGACCCGCAGAATCCTCAGATCGTGAGAACCGTCTATGGCTCCGGGTATCTCTTCACGAGTACGGTTCAGTGGACCAAGGCGCACTGACCCGATCGCATCTGCCCCGGCGGGGTGCGATCACCCCGCCGGCGGAGGCGCTGAAGTTCTCTCTTCCTTCGGGAGCTCTCGTCGATCAGGCGGCCTTCACTTCAATCATCATCGGCGTCGCAGCTCGCGGCGCGGGGACCCTCACTTCGAGCATCCCGTTCACGTGTTTCGCCTCCACGTCGGCCGCGGCGACACCCTCGGGGAGCCCGAAGCTCCGCTGGAACGCGCCGTACACGACCTCGCGGACGAAGTAGTCCTTGCCCATGGTGTCGTGGTCAGCCTTGCTCTCACCCTTGACGGTGAGGACGTTGTCCATCAAGGACACCTTGACGTCCTTCGGATCCACGCCGGGCAGCGCGAGCTGGATGACGTAGGTACCGTCCTCAATCCGCCCCTCCGCCGCGGGGAGCCACGAGGAATCCTGAGCGGCTTCATCCGTGGCGCGGCCGAGGAACCTGTCGAGCAGGTTGTCCGCGTCGTGGTGGAAGTGGAACTGCCGGGTCGGCGACCAGCGAAGCATGGTGTTCATGGCGCCCTCCTCTTTCAATGTCTGAGTTATATCAGTAATATAACACATATATTATATATCAATGTGATTCCCTCGAGCGGGGTGCGGGCGCCGCTCGATGAGGATGCCGCTAGCGGGAGACGCGGTAGCGCTTGAGCGCGTCGGGATCGATCGTCGCGCCGAGGCCGGGCGCATCCGTGAGGCGGAGCACACCGCGGTCGAGCTTCACCGGCTCGGCCACCACGTCGCCGGCCATCTTCAGCGGACCGACGGCCTCGCAGCCCGGCAGGACCGCGGCGCTCGTCGCGGC
>Ga0137418_10002204_pt1 | contig 17891 bp, 16 predicted proteins | sample CZODoug3_1_2_16f_FD_122242 | JGI IMG/M metagenome (GOLD analysis project Ga0137418, IMG submission 122242) | Vadose zone soil fungal communities from Angelo Coast Range Reserve, California, USA - CZODoug3_1_2_16fungal (Hybrid Assembly) | ecosystem: Environmental > Terrestrial > Soil > Vadose... | reverse complement strand
CGCTTCGCGCTCCCGCTCGTGGTCGCATACTGCGGTTACGCCCTGATCTATCTGTCGAGCGCCAACGCCAAGTCGGACCAAGTGCGGGCCTACTATGCGTCACTCCACCCGCTGCTCCGCGTCGCGCTCTCCACGCTCATTCTGGTCGATCGGGACGCCGTGATCACCGACCTCGCGCGCCGACCGGAAGACTATCAGGCAATGGGCCTTCCCCCCAACTACGGGTCGCTCCATTACCTACAACGCGACGGCTATGCGCACGCAGCCGACCTCCGCACGGCGGGTCGCGGCATGGTGAAGAATCGGCTCATACAGCTGTACTTCTGGAGCATGGGTTTCGGGACGCTGCGCCATGTCGGGACCGGCGACCATCTGCACGTCGAGCTCCCGGTGCGGTGAAGGGCGAGCGTCAGCGGGGATGTTGGTTTCGCGCTACCCAGTACCGGGCCATTTCACCGCTGGGCGTGGACCCTAATTGCTGGGCGAGAACGGCCACTTGGTCCGGATGCCGTGCCGTCAGCCCTTGGACGAGGTGAGCACCTGCGGTTGAGGCCTTGCGCCTATCGATCACCGCAAGCCGCAGCTGACTCACGACGACGCTCGTGTCAGGATCGAACCTCGGCGCTTTGCCGGCCAGGATCTGTTGTTCGAGGACCTTACCCACCACGTACATCCCGTTGTAGAGCAAGCACGGCAGGAACGGATCGTCGGGCTGCTCACGCCACCGCTGCTCGACCCAATGGATTAGCGATGCCTGGTAGCCCACGGCGCGGGGGTGGCCCGCGACTCGCGTCGTATCCCACCCCATCTGATGCATGGCTTCAAGCTCCCTGACGTCGTTTTCCTCAGAGGTCGTGCGCGTTCTGATCCGAAAGACGATCGGAGCGCCTTCCACCGCGAGGGGTGTAGTGCTGGGCACTCCTGCGTGGGCGTCAAAGTTGACATGCAACTCGTATTGATCTGGTGTGAGGTGATGTGCGAAGAAATGGCTGCGGAGATCCCACGCGTCGCCCATGATGTCTTGCAAGACGATCGTTTGCAGACAAGTGGCACCGGGGGGAACGGGGACTCCCCGCCAGCCTGGCTGTACCCTGTAGCCCATAAGGAACTTGGCTCCGGGCACGGCGTTCCCGTGTCCTCGACTCGCGGACACTGTCAGCGCCGGGGACGACCAACCGAAGAAAGTCGTCCAAGCAGTATCGGCGCCGACGTTTTGAAGCCGCATCAACAGGTAAATAGGCTCGTCTTCGAAAAACTCTGTCTGTCCAACGTCGGCGCTCAAGACCAACTGCTGTCCTGACCCGCAGCCGGGGGTGGCTGAGAGTACTATGGTCCACAGCAGCGCAACGGCAGCGAACTTCGAGGTCGTCATAGGGTCAGTCGGAACATCAATGCTACCCCTCCCGACCTGCGAATGGCGAGATAGCTTCTGCCCATGCCGTTTACCCGCGACGACATCCGTGAATCGGTGGAGCGCGCCGGCGACGAGCATTGGGATGCCCTGCGTCACCACCATGAGGATGCCTACCCCAACCCCAAGCCGACGCCGGGCGATGTATGCAAGGGAGAGGCCGAGCGGCTCAACCAGCTGGGGTTGGGCGATGCGAAGGAGTTCGAGCTGCTCGAGACGCGCGTGGAGCGTGTGGGGGACGAGGTTCGCCTCACACACGTGGTCAAGTACAAGCCGCTCGGCATCCGGCTGCTGACGGAGCCGTTCCAGAACTACAGGTAGCCTCTCGTCTACTTCTCGAACATCAGCTCTTTGGCGCGCTGAGTGGCCTTCACCACGGCCTTGATGAGGGTGACCCGCAGCTTGCCCTCTTCGAGCTCGAGGATGCCATCGATGGTGCAACCCGCCGGCGTCGTGACGGTATCCTTGAGCAGGGCGGGGTGATCGCCGGTATCGAGCTGCATCTTCGCGGCGCCGAGCAGGGTCTGCGCGGAGAGGACAGTGGCGATGTCGCGCGGGAGCCCGACCTTCACGCCCGCCTCCGCGAGCGACTCGAGGATGATGTAGACGAATGCCGGACCGCTCGCCGACAGCCCGGTCACGGCATCCATGTGCTTCTCATCCACCACGACCGTCCGGCCCACCGTGTCGAACAACCGCCGGGCGGTTTCGAGATGCGCGTCCGTCGCGTGCTTCCCCCTGCAGATACCCGTCATTCCCGCGCCGACCTGGCTCGGGGTGTTGGGCATCGCGCGGATCACCGGGGTCGGTGTCCCCAGAAGGTCTTCGATGTAGCCCGTCGGGACGGATGCGGCCACCGAGATGACGAGTTGGGCCGGGGTCACCTCCGCGCGGATCTCCTCGAGCAGCTCGCGAACGCTCTGCGGCTTGACCGCGATGATGATCACGTCCGCCCCGCGTGCCGCCGCGCGATTGTCCGTTCCCACGGGCACGGCGCGCTCTTTTCCAAGCGCCTGCGCCCGCTCCGGGTGCCGCACCGTGGCGACTGCGTTCCCGGCCGGGAGACCCGCCTTGAGCAACCCCTGGAGCAGGATGTTTCCGATCTTTCCCAGCCCCAGTACCGCCACGCGCTGGTGCTTCATCGCAGGTACTCCTCCAGCAGAGTCGCGGCGTCAGTCTTCTCGTCGCGATACTTCACGATCACCGGCGCGTAGAGGGAGATCCCCCACCGCGCGGCCGCCGCGCCCGGTGCGCCCCGCGCGCCCGGCACGACGACCGCCCCGGCCGGAATCTCGAGCGGCCGGTCCCCGTCACGGCGGTAGACCTGATCGCGCACGAGGTCGTAGACCGGCGTCGACCCGGTGAGGATCGTTCCGGGCGCGAGGACGCAGCGCTCGCGCACGAGCGTGCCCTCGTAGACTCCACAGCCGCCGCCCACGAGCGTGTCGTCCTCGATGATCACCGGCAGGGCCCCGACCGGCTCGAGCACGCCCCCGATCTGGGCCGCGGCCGACAGGTGCACCCGCTTGCCGATCTGCGCGCACGAGCCGACGAGGGCGTGGCTGTCGATCATCGTGCCCTCGTCGACGTACGCACCCACATTCACGTACATCGGCGGCATACAGACCACACCCGGGGCCACGTACGCGCCGTCGCGGATGCTCGATCCCCCGGGGACGATGCGCACCCCGTCCGCGAGCGTGGTGGGCCGCACCGGGTACGTGTCCTTGTCGAAGAACTTCAGGGTCGGGTGCGCCGACATGTCGGTGAGGACGCCCATGCGGAACCCGAGCAGAATCCCCTGCTTGACCCACGCGTTGACGCACCAGGCGCCGTCCCCGCCACGCCCGGCGGCGCGGATCTCGCCGCGCGCGAGTGCGGTCCGGAACTCGGCGAACAGCGTGCGCTCGGGCTGGCCGTAGCGCTCTCTTTTCTGGGCGGCGAGCGCCTCGACGCGCTCACGCAGCGACATGCGCGGCGCCCGGCAGCAGGCCGAGGGACCCCAGCACGACGCGCAGGCGGGCCCGGGTCTGCTCCTGTACGGGGACCAGCGGCAGCCGGAACCGCTCTTCCAGCAGTCCCATCAGCGCGAGGGCGGCCTTGACCGGCCCTGGGCTCGATTCGATGAAGTTCGCTTCCATCAGCGGGAGCAAACGGTAGTGAAGCTCGCGGGCCGAGTCCCACTCGCCCGAGAGCGCACTGTCGGTGAGCCCCACCATGAGATCGGGGGCTTCGTTCGACACGACCGACACGATTCCCTCGGCGCCTAGAGCAATCAGGGGCAGAGTCATGGCATCGTCCCCGGAGAGCACGCGAAACCCAGGCGGCCGGTCGCGCAGGATGGCCATGATCTGCGCCATGTCCCCCGAGGCCTCCTTTACCGCCACGATGTTGTTCGTCTCGCGCGCCAGGGTGAGGGCCGTCGCCGCGGCGATGTTCGACGCCGTGCGACCCGGAACGTTATACAGGACCACGGGAACATCCCCCATTGCTTCCGCGACGGCCCGGAAGTGCGCCTGGAGGCCTGCCTGCGTGGGCTTGTTGTAGTACGGGGCCACGACGAGCACCGCGTCGGCGCCGGCGGCTCGAGCCGCGCGGGCCCGCTCGATCGTGGCGGCGGTGGCGTTGCTCCCCACGCCCGCGAGCACCTTCGCCCGCCCTCGGGCCGACTCGACCGTGAGCGCGATGACGCGCTCGTGCTCGGCGGGTGTGAGAGTGGCGGCCTCGCCCGTGGTTCCGCAGGGGACGAGCAGTCGGACGCCACCCGAGATCTGCCGCTCGACCAGCGCCCGAAACCGCGCCTCGTGCACTTCGCCGGCGGCGTTGAACGGGGTGACGAGGGCCGTGCCGCAGCCGCGCAGCCACTCCAGATGTTGGGTCATCGGGCCTTCCTTTCCTTCTCCGGCTCCAGCGCGAGGATGTCGTTCAGTATGTCGGCAAAGGCATACACACCCCGCCGCCCCACGATCCAATGCGCGGCGAGCAGCGCGCCCGCAGCGAAGCCCGCGCGGGATCGCGACGTGTGTGCCAACAGGATCTGGTCGGCGGCGGAGTCGAACCCGACGCGGTGCGTCCCCGGAATGTGACCCGCGCGCGTGCTCGCGATCGGCACGCTCGTCCCCTGCTCCTCAGGGCCGACTCCGCGGGACAGGATGGCCTGCAGCGCCAGCGCAGTGCCCGACGGCGCATCGCGCTTGCGCGCATGGTGGGCTTCCTCGATGAACGCATCGTACCCGGCGCCGCGGAACAGCTGCGCGGCGTTAGCGACGATGCGGTAGAACAGGTTCACCCCGATCGAGAAATTGGCCCCGTAGACCAGGGCGGCGCCGCGCCCCTCCACAATGTTTCGGATTGCGGCCTCGTCGCGCTGCCAGCCCGTCGTGCCTTCCACCAAAGGGACCCCAGCGGCGGCGGCGGCTTCCACGTGGGCCGGCACGGCGCCGGACGCGGAAAAATCGATCGCCACGGTGTGGCCGGGCAGGAGCCGCGTGGCCTCGCCGGCGTTGGCAGACGTGAATATGGCGCCGAGCTCGTGGCCCGCCGCGCGGGCGGTGTCTTCGAGCACGCGTCCCATCGCGCCGTGGCCGAACAGGGCGATCTTCACGCCTCGACCTTCCGCAACGCGAGCCCGTGCACCAGGCGCACGTAGGCGTCGGCGCCATCGGCGAGCTCGGCCTCGGAGATCCGCTCGTGGGCGCTGTGCGCGTCCAGGATCGACCCGGGCCCGAGCAGCAACGGCGTACCCCAGTTCGTGAGGTGAGGGATGTCGGTGGTGAAGCGGACGACGCAGGTCTCGAACCCGGGGACCGTTGCGAGCTGCAACGGAGGCACCGCCGTCAGGTAGTCGATCCGGGCCCGGTCCCGCACGGCCCGCTCGAGCAGGGCTGTTACCGGTGCGACATCGGTGACGAGCCGGATTTGCAGGTCGGCCCGAGCGTCTGCGGCGACGACGTTCGACCGCATGCCTCCGGCGATGACGCCGATGTTCACGGTGGTCTCCCCGAAGACCGGATCGGTCGGCCACGTCGCGCGCCGCACGTCGGCCAGCACGTCGAGCAGCGCATCGATCGCCGAGCGCCCGTGCTCGGGATAGGCCGAGTGGGCCGGGACGCCGGCGGTGCACAAGGTGAGGCGCAGTGATCCTTTGCAGCCGACCGCGAGCCGATTATCGGTCGGCTCACCGTCGATGAGCCAGCGGCATTCCCGCGCCAGGGGGTGCGCATTGGCTGCCCGCGCGCCCACGCTTCCCATTTCCTCGTCGACCACGAACAGCAGCCCAATCCCGTCCACCCCCTCGGCCCGGAGCCGCTCGGCCGCGGCGATCTGCGCCGCCATGATCCCCTTCGCGTCGCAGGCACCGCGCCCGTACAGGACGCCGTCCGCGAGTCGGGCGGGCACGTGCGGCGGCACCGTATCGAGGTGGGTGGAGAACAGGATCCGCGGTGGCTGATCGGTGGTCGCAAGCACGTTGGGTCGCCCCGGTGCGGCATCGAACAGCTCCACGTGATAGCCGAGGTCCGTGAGGTACGATGCCACGAACCGCGCGAGTTGCGCCTCTTCGCCCGAAACCGATGGGACGTCCACCAGGTCACAGGCCAACGAGACGAGGTCGGTCATGGTTCGGGAGAGCCTTCCTCCGCGTCGGGCAAACCCGCGCCGCGCTCTAAGGGTGACACAATCGATTGTAGGGAAGCGGTCCGACGAACGACTATCGCGGCGAGGTACACGCGCGCTTTCGGCCGGCCGGCTGAGGCCGGCCGCCGTGCGGGCGGGGGCAAGAAACTCCGGAACGCAGATTCGTGTCGCAGACCATGCTCAAGCGCGAAAGCTGCCCGCAGCCCGCTGACCGTGTCAAGCGGAACGGGCGCCGCGGTAAGGAGCCCTACCAGACGTTCCAGTGTACATAGATTTGTGCCAAATGTGCACGATTCTTGCGACATGTGGACGCACTACCCGATTGGGTAGTAGCGCAGTGTAAGGTAATCTGTGCAGTTTTTGCACGAATTCTGTAGCACCATTGCATCGCGTGAACCCTCACTGGGAGATCGTATGAGACGCTCGGTCGGCCTTGGATTACTGATGACCCTGGCGTACCCGCTCGTTCTGGCTGGGCAAGGAGTGGCGGCGGACTCGCTCGCCAAGGCTGCGAGCGCCGCCTCCGCGGCGAACACGGTGGCGATCAACTTCGTGTGGACGTTGGTCGCGGGGTTTCTCGTGATGTTCATGCAGGCTGGTTTCGCGATGGTCGAGACCGGGTTCACGCGTGCCAAGAACGCGGCGCACACCATGACCATGAACTTCATGGTCTATGGCATCGCGATGCTCGCGTACTGGGCGATCGGTTTCGCGCTCCAGGCGGGGGGCGTGGGGGCGCTCGGCACGCTCGGCGGATACGACAAGCTGGCGAACGAGGTCTCCATCACGATCGCGGGCAAGGACTGGGGCTTGTTCGGGGGGACCGGGTTCTTTCTCACGGGGGTGGCGTACACCGCACCGGTGTTCGCGTACTTCCTGTTCCAGATGGTCTTCATGGACACTGCGGCCACGATCCCGACCGGGGCGCTGGCGGAGCGGTGGAAGTTCTCGGCGTTCGTGGTGTTCAGCGTCTTCGTCGGTGCCGTCATCTATCCGATCTACGCCAACTGGACGTGGGGCGGCGGGTGGCTCGCGATGCTCGGCAAGAACCTTGGCCTCGGGCACGGGCACGTGGACTTCGCCGGATCTTCCGTCGTGCACATGACGGGCGGCGTGATGGCGTGCGTCACGGCGGCGCTGCTGGGTCCGCGCCGCGGGAAGTACAACCCCGACGGCACCGCCAACGCCATCCCAGGCCACAACATCCCGATGGCGTTGGTCGGAACGTTCATCCTCGCGTTCGGATGGTTCGGCTTCAACGCCGGCTCGACGCTGGCGGGTTCAGACCTGCGCATCGGGGTCATCGCGACGAATACGATGCTGGCTGGGGCGGCGGGCGGAATCACGTCGATGCTGTACATGTGGCTCAAGTACGGCAAGCCCGATCCCTCGATGATGGCGAACGGGACGCTCGCCGGGCTCGTCGCGATCACCGCGCCGTGCGCCTTCGTGACCGCGCCCTCGGCCGTGCTGATCGGCGGAATAGCCGGGGTGCTGGTGTGCGTCGCGGTGTTCTTCATCGACGGCAAGCTGCGTATCGATGACCCCGTCGGCGCGATCTCGGTGCACGGGGTCAACGGGCTGTGGGGCATCCTGTCGCTCGGACTGCTGGCCGACGGCACCTACGGGGACGGGTGGAACGGCGTAAACGGGGCAGTGCGGGGGCTGTTGTACGGCGATGCGAGTCAGTTCGTGGCCCAGCTGATCGGTGGCGCCGCCAACATCGTGGGGGTGGGCGTCATGGCGCTCGTCGCCTACAAGGTCACCGCATTCGTCGTCGGCGGCCACCGTGTGGCGCCGCACGTTGAAGAGCTCGGACTCGACCTGCCGGAGATGGGCGCCCTGGCCTATCCCGACACGCACGAAATCGGCTCGGCGGTGATCCTCAGCGAGACGGCCTCCGGGGGAGGGATCGGGCGGCTCCAACCAGAGCCCGAGGCGGTTTGATGAAGGTCATCACTGAAGCCAACGCGTAACACCGACATTGAGGAGAGTTCCATGCGTGCATTTGGTAGTCGCTTCGCACTTGGCGCCCTGCTCGGCGCGCTCATCGCTCCCGCTAACCTGGCCGCCCAGAGCGGCACGCCTGCCCCGGCCGACACGGCGGCCAAGCAGCCTGATCCACCACCGCCTCCGGTGAACCATCTGGAGACCGCGCTCGCGGGCTTCAAGCTGACCGGCTTTGCCACGGGCTCGTACTCCTATTCGGGCCACAGCGCCGGAGGGACCGCCATCGTCGGACGGCTGTACGACCGCCTCCAGAACCGTTTCATGCTCAACGGGCTCGGCGTCGTGCTCGACAAGCCGTACGACCCCGCGAAATTCAGCGCCGGGTTCCACACCGAGCTGCTCGTCGGCCAGGATGCGACGGTGATCCAGTCAGGCGGGTTCTTCGACCCCTCGACCCCAGCCGACCTGCCCCACCTGTACGTCACCCTGAACGTCCCGACCGCCAGCGGCAACGGGCTACAGTTCAAGGTGGGGCGCATTCCCACCCTCCTGGGCCTGGAAGTGATCGAGACCTACGCGAACCCCAACTGGTCGGAGGGGAACCAGTTCATCTACGTGGAGAACTTCACCGCGACGGGGCTCAGCATCGAGACCAAGTTCAACAACTACGTTGACCTGCAGCTCCGTGTGATCAACGGGTGGGACCAGGTGTCGGACAACAACAGCCACAAGTCGTTCATGGGGCGCGTCGGCCTCTATCCCAATGCGCTGACGTCGCTTGGCATCGTCGGATACTGGGGCGCGGAGGAGCCGGGGAACAACAGCGCCAACCGGTATGGCTTTGAGGGCCTGCTGTGGCGCAAGCTCGGCAAGGCGGCCGTGTGGGTGCAGGGGGATTACGGGACGGAGCAGGCGAACGCGGCGCTGGCCGATCCGACGCAAGACGCGAAGTGGTGGGCACTCGGCGGCTGGATCACGTACGACTTCAGCGCCACCGCCGGTTTGGCCCTGCGCGGCGATTACGTGAACGACGAGAACGGCGCGCGCTCGAGCGGCGTCCTTGGCTTCCAGCCGAACACCGGGCAGAAGTTCGGCAGCGCGACAGCGACGCTGAACATCAGGGCCTGGCCCAGCGCCGTCGTGCGGCCCGAGCTCCGCTACGACCGGTCCACGTTGGCGACGTTTAACGGGAAGAAAGATCAAGTCACCATCGCGTTGGCGGTGGCGTATCTCTACTGAGCCAGGGCGGCGGGCGGGGGTCCAGCCGCGACTGGCTCCGGTGTCTGATGGCGGAAGAACCGGTACAGCAGCCAAATGTCGATCAGGCCCACCACGGCGAGGACCGAGAACGCAGCGTTGGTCTCGATGAGATGAAGCTGTCGCAGTAGTGTCGAGATGCCATAGCCCACGACCCAGGCGTCGAAGCTCATGCAGACGCGCCTGAAGGTCTCGGGTCGCACTTGGCGGATGATCTGCACGCCGAGCGGGATGCCGACGGCAAGACTCGGGAGGATGTACGGGAGCAGGCCGGCGCTCTCGATCGAGAACATGCCGGCGAAGTAGTAGGCCACGGCGGTGAACGTCGATTCGGCGAGCCGCACCAGTCCGAGACCGGCTCGGAAGTCCTGTTTTGTGAAGCCCTGGTTGCTCAACATCACCGCCAAAGGCGGACCGGAGATCGTGGTGACGGAGTAGAGCACGCCGAGGCCACCTCCGAACAGCAGCCCGACGCGGCGCTCGTCCCTGAGCGGCCTGCGAAATCCGGCTGCTTGCAGGAGAATCAGCGGCAGCAGGACGATGAACGTCGCAAGCTTGAGCCACGCCGGCTGCACGCGGTGCACCAGAGCCGTTCCCAGCACGACGCCTGGTGCGAGGCCGACGATCATCGGCACGACGCGACGCCACACGTGCGGAACGCTCGCCCGATTGACCCAGAGGACGTACGCGTTCAACGCCACCTCGACCCACACGAGCGCCGGATTGAGGACTCGATTCGTGTAGAAGAGCAGCGCCACCGGCACGGTGATCGACGAGAAACCGTACCCGAGCGCGCCGTTCACGGTACCGGCGACGAGCGCGATGAGGATCAGTGCGAGTACGCTTGACGTCACATCCATCGTTGGTCATGTCGTTGAGGTGATACCAAAAACAAAAAGCCCGACCACGCTGGGTGGCCGGGCCTGGGAGCGGCTCAGAAGGCGAGGAGGCTTAGAGAGTCCTCATGTCGTCACTGGGTGCGCCGAGCTGTCCGTCCAACCCTTTGGGTGGCGGGGACAACAACAGACGAAAGAACACATCAACATCGCGCGCATGTGAGCGTGCAGTCTAGAGCGACGGGCGACGCGTGTCAACCGGATACCCGACGGATCGGAATCCGTACGCGCGTCTTCTCCCACTCCACCACCAGCTCCGTCGCGTTCCCAGTGGCCGGCGCGAACTTGAGCGTGAGGGTCTCGACCGGTGCGCCGAGCGACTCCGTGGTCACCGTGCCGGCGCCCACATCTCCCGCGCGCACGTCCTTGTCGATGGGAACGCCCCAGCGCTGGACGCCGCGGTTCACGACGATCTGCCACTTGGATGCACCGGGAATCGCGTACAGGGTGTACCTCCCCGGCTCCACCCGCACGCCGGCGATCTGCGCCGGGAACGGCACGTACATGCTGGTGGCCTCGTTGGCGCCGAGCCGCCACGGCTGGTCGAACGGGACCAGCTCGCCCATCACCTTGCGGCCGCGCGCCGACGGGCGGCTGTAGCACAGCTTGATGGTCCCGCCCCCGAGTTGGACCGCGGCAGAATCCAACGAACTCGGCCGCTCTGCCAGTTTATCCGCCGACCCTCGGATCCAGCAGGTGGGCGGGGCCGCCTGGCCGTTGCCTGCCTGGGCCTGAGCCAAGGTCAGTGCCGAAATCAGCAGCATAGTCCGCATATCCTCGCTCCTGGGATTGTTCGAACAGGAAGATACCCCTCAGAGCCTAAACCAGCCTCCGCTCCGCCGCGCGCGCATGGGCCTCCAGTCCTTCCGCGCGCCCGAGCCAGATGGCGTCCTGGATGAGCGGCAGCGCCGCGGCGCGGTCGTCGATGCGGAGCCAGGTGCGCACCCGCAGGAACGTGTAGACCGAGAGTCCGCCCGTCCAGCGCGCCGTCCCGCCGGTCGGCAACACATGGTTCGGCCCCGCGCCGTAGTCGCCCAGGACCTGCGCCGCTCCCGCGCCGACGAACAACGCGCCGTAGTGGGCCAGCCGGGGCGCTACGGCGGCCGCTTCGCGGAGCTCCAGCTGCACGTGCTCGGGCGCGATGGCGTCGCATGCGGCTACCCCCTCGTCCACGCTCGCCACGACGATCACGCCGCCGTTGGCGAGCGCCGTCCGCGCCGTCTCTGCTGTGGGTAGGTCTCTGAGCTGGCGGGTGAGCTCCTGCTCCACGCGATCCGCAAGCGTGGGATCGAGGGTCACGAGGAACAGCACGGCGTCGGGATCGTGCTCCGCCTGCGCGAGCAAGTCCGCGGCGACGCTGCTCGGATCGGCCGTGTCGTCCGCGAACACAGTCAGCTCGGATGGGCCCGCCAGCATGTCGATAGCGACCGCGCCGGCGACCAGCTGCTTCGCCGCCGTCACGTAACGGTTCCCGGGCCCGACGATCAGGTCGCGGGGAGTGATGGGTCCCGCGCCGTAGGCGAGCGCCGCGATCGCCTGCGCGCCGCCGGCCGCGACGAGCCCGTCGGCGCCCGCTACCGCGGCGGCCGCGAGGGTCAACAGCTGCGGCTTCGGGCTCGCGACCCACACATCCCGTACGCCCGCCACGCGGGCGGTGACGGCCGTCATGAGCACCGATGAGGGCAGGGGATAGCGGCCCCCCGGTGCGTAGCAGCCCACGCGCTCCACCGGCGCAATCCGATGCTCCGCGACACCCCCGGGCACAGGGACCGACACGGGGCAAAGGGCACGGCGCTGGGCTTCGGCGAACCGGCGGATCCGCTCGGCGACCCGCTCGAGCCGTTCGCGATCGCCCGCCGGGAGAAGCGCGAGCGCTTGGCCAAGCGCCGCGCGCTCGTGGAACAGCGGTGCTCCCGGCCGGACGTCGCCGAACCGCTCGGCGTACTCACGCAGCGCCCCCTCGCCCCCGGTCCGGACGGCGTCCACGATCCGCCCGGCGTCCGCCCGCGCCTGGGTAGTCACGGGGTCCCGTCGGCGACGCGCGATGTCGGGGAGCGAGCGCACGGGTAGCAAGCGCTGACTCATGTGGCAGCTTCCGATTTCGCGGCCATCGGCCGGCGAGTCACCGCCCCACGCCGGCGGGAGAGCTCTGCCACAACCTCCGTCAACGTGCCGCCGCCGCGCACCAGTGCCACGAGCGCCAGATACAGCACGTCGGCGGTCTCGTGCACCACATCGGCGCGCGCGTTGGCCCGCCCCAACTCGTCGGCTTCCTCCCGGAGCTTGGCCGCGAGCAGCGCGGGGTCCGCGAGCAGCTTCCCGGTGCCCGATCCGGACTCCGGCCGGGCGGCGCGCTGCGTGATGGTGCGCGCGAGGTCGTCGAGATCGAATCCCGAGGGCCAGCAGGCCGGCCGCTCGAGGTGACAGAATCCGGCGCCGCGTTGCCGCACGGTGAAGCGCAGCGCATCGCGATCGCAGTCCAAGTCCACGCGCACCAGCTCCTGCGTGTTACCCGACGTGGCTCCCTTCTCCCATAGCGCCTGGCGCGAGCGCGACCAGTAGATGCCTTTGCGCTCGGCGATCGCGCGCGCGAGCGACTCGCGCGTGCTCCAGACGAGTCCCAGGGCGTGCCCCGATTCGTCGCACACGACCGTGGGCCAGACGGACCCCTCCAGCGCCTTCGCGAGCGGAGCTGCCACCGCCTTGCCCAGCGACAGGCGCCCAGTGTAGAGCGCCATGCCCACCTGCGCGTCGGCGCCGATGCGGTCCAGCTCGGCGATCTCGGACGCCGTGGTGATTCCCCCCGCCGCGGTGAGTCGTGCCCCCCCCTCCCCCCCGCCCGCCGCGCGCACGGCGGCCGCCACGGCCTGGAAATCGAATCCGCCCATGGCGCCTTCCTTCTCCACCTGCGTGAACAGAAACCCGCCGACCGCGGGCACGAGCTCGCGGATCCGCTCGAGTACTGACCGGCCGGTAGCCGTGCGCCAGCCCTCCACCACCACCTGACCGCGCTCGGCATCCACTGCGGCGATCACCCGCTCGCGCGGCAGGGCGCCGCAGAAGTCCGGGCTCGCCGCCGTGCCGATCACGATCCGCGCCGCGCCTGCGTCGAGCCACGCGCGCGCCGTGTCCAGATCGCGAATGCCGCCGCCGACGCGGCATGGAGCCCGGCGCACCATCTCACGGATGAGCGCTGCGTTCGAGCCCGTGCCGAGCACGGCGTCGAGGTCGACGACCGCCACCTCTCCGGCCACCGCGAACTCCTCGAGTCGAGCCAGCGGGTCGCCGCCGTCCAGCACGAGCTCCCGGCCCTGGCGGAGCTGCACCGCGCGGCCCTGCATCAGGTCGATGCTGGGGACGATCATCGCCGCACCCGGATGCCGCGAAGGGAGAGATCGGCCTTGATGCCGTCGACGGTGTCGTCGCCGTCGTGAAACACCGACGCCGCCAGCACGGCATCTGCGCCGGCGCGAAATGCCTCCGCCACGTGGGCTCGCTCGCCGATCCCGCCCGATGCGACCACCGGCACCCGCACCGCACCGAGCACCGCCCGCAGCAGCGCCAGGTCGGGGCCGGCGCGCGTCCCGTCGCGGTCCCAACTCGTGAGCAAGATCTCCCCCGCTCCCAACCCCGCAGCCTCCCGCGCCCACTCCACGGCGTCGGCTCGGCCGGGCGTGCGACCGCCATGCGTGAGTGCTTCCCAGCCGCTGACTGTCTGACGCGCATCGATGGCGAGGACCACGCACTGGCTGCCGAACTCGGCGGCGAGCTCGGAGAGGAGAAGGGGGCGCTGAAGAGCGGCCGTGTTCACGCTCACCTTGTCCGCACCGGCCGCGAGCAGCCGGCGCGCGTCATCCACGCTCCGGACGCCGCCGCCGACCGTGAGAGGAATGCGGATCGCCGCGCGCACGCGGGCCACGGTCTCGATCTGCGTGGCACGCCCTTCGGCGGACGCGGCCACATCGAGCACCACGATCTCGTCCGCGCCCTGAGACTCGTACAATGCCGCCTGAGACGCCGGATCCCCCGCGTCCCGGAGATGCTGGAACTGCACCCCCTTCACCACCCGTCCATCCCGCACGTCGAGGCAGGGGACGACGCGCGGCAACAGTCCCGGGGTGGAGCCGGAGAGGGCCGGCGCGGGCGCGCCCTTCGCTCCCGCGAGCCAGCGCTCGAGCAGCGCCGCGCCGTACGCGCCCGACAGCTCGGGATGGAACTGGCAAGCGAGCAGACGCTCGCCGTCCTTCTCCAGCGCCGCCACGAAGCGCGCCCCATGCGTCGTCCAGGCGGGGACCCAACCCCGGGGGGCCTCCCGCAGGGCGTATGAGTTCGCGAACGCCGCCACGCCCGTAGCGACCAGCCCCGCGCCGCCGGCCGTGACTGTGTTCCACCCGAGGTGCGGCACCCGCACGTCGTCCGGCAGTCGGCGACAGGTGCCGGGGATGACCCCGAGCCCGGCCACCCCCGGCGCTTCATCGCTCGCTTCGCACAGCATCTGCATTCCGAGGCACACGCCCAGGAGAGGGGTGCCGCGTGCCGCCGCTCGGGTGACGGCTTGGTCGAGCCCGCGCGCGCGCAAGGACCCGAGCCCGGCGCCGAACGCGCCCACACCGGGCAGCACCACGCGCGGCGCGTCCCGTACGAGGCTCTCATCGCTCGTCACCACGACGTTCGCGCCGAGGCGGCGGAATCCGCTCGCGATCGACGCGAGGTTCGCGACCCCGGAATCGACGATCACTACGTCAGCCATCGCGCCCACTCTTGTCCCCGAGGGTGCCCTTGGTGGATGGCACGTCGTCGAAGCCGGAGCACGCCACTGCCTGCTTCAGCGCGAGGGCGGCCGCCTTGAACGCTGCCTCGGCCCGGTGGTGGTCGTTCTCACCCTTCAACACGTCGACGTGCAGCGTGAGCCGTCCCCCGGCTGCGAGGGAGCGGAGGACGTGCGGGATGTTCTCGCAGGCGAGACCGCCGATCGCTTCGCGGGAGAGGCCGAGCGTCACGTCCGCATACGACCGTCCCGACAGGTCGACCACCGCGCGCGCCAGCGCCTCGTCGAGTGGTGCGTACGCCCAGCCGAACCGGTTCACGCCCCGACGCTCGCCCAGGGCACGGTCGAGCGCCTGGCCCAGCGCCAGCGCGCAATCTTCGGCGGTGTGATGGTCGTCGACATGGAGATCGCCCTCACACGCGAGCGTCAGGTCGAACCGGGCGTGGCGGCCCAGCGCCTCGAGCAGGTGGTCGAGAAAGCCGAGGCCCGTCTTTACGTCAGCTTTCCCCGTGCCCTCGAGCGTGAGCGTGACGGTGATCGACGTCTCACGCGTGACACGGCTGACGGTGGCGGTGTGCGCGGTCATGGCTCGACTCCCTCGGCGTCGAGCGTCCCGTCGAGGGCCTCACTCAGCCGCTCGAAGTCGGACGCATCACCAGGCAGCGTAATGCGCAGCGCGGTTTCCAGGCCGCGGCGGCCGGGGAAGTCGCGCACCAGCACGCCGCGCGCGGCGAGCCCCGCGTGGATCGACGCAGCGCGCGGTCCGCACTCGACGAGCAGGAAATTCGCCTGCGATCGGCGGGGTGCGAGGCCGGCGGCGGCAAGCCGCGCGCTCAGGCGGCGGCGCTCCTCGCGGACCCGGGCCACGTGAGCGGCCAGCGGCCCGGCCCCGCGCTCGAGCTGGGAGAGCGCCAGCGCGACCGAGGGCGCCGCCACTGTGTAGGGACCGCCCGCCGCACGCAGCACGGCGACGACGTATGGACTCCCCACGGCGTAGCCGACGCGGCAGCCGGCAAGGCCCCAGGCCTTGGAGAGCGTGCGCAGCACCAGGACGTTGGGAAGATCGAGCACTCCGGACGTGAGGTCCTCATCCGCGTACTCGACGTACACGTGATCGAGCATGACGAGCGCGCCGGGCGCGGCCGTGGCAAGGCGCCGGACATCGGCCAGCGTCGCCACGCTCCCCGTGGGATTGTTCGGCGACACGACGGCGACGACGGCCGTGAGGGCATCGAGCCGGCCGACGAACGCGTCGATGGGGAACGCATCGTCCCACCACGGCACGCGCACCAGCTCGCCGCCCGCGAGCATGGCGCTGCAATCGAACATGTCGAAGCTGGGATCGGCCAAGAGGATCGCACGGCCGGGCTCGAGGAAGGCGCGGCACGCGCGGTCGATCGCCTCGTCTGCGCCGGCGGTCACCACCAAACGCTCGGGCGCCACACCGAGACGGGTGGCGAGCGCAGCTTCGAGCGCCAGGACATCCGGGTACCGGCGCAACAGCTCCGGGTCCGCGTTGGCGAGATCGCCGAGCAGGGCGCGCGACGGCAGGACCCCCTCGTTGGAGTCGAGGCGAAGCGCGCCGGGAATACTCGGCGGGCGCCGGTAGGCGGTGGCCGGGTCGATCCGCGACACGGGGCCGGTCACGGGAGCACGTGTGGTGGCGGTCATGGGACGATCTGCGAGAAGGTGGACACGACGAGGTCGGTGCCGCCCGCCGCTTTCACGGCGGGGATCACCTCGGGAAGCGCCTCGCGCGGCACGGCGGCCTTCACCGCGTAGCCACCGTTGCCATATAACGGTGCCACGGTGGCCTGCCGCATCGACGGCAGCACAGCGACCACCGCTTCGAGGCACTCCGCCGAGGCGTTCACCTCGAGCATCACGCGACGCCGGGCCACGAGCACGGAGTCGAGCAGCATCACCAGGTCGTCGATGCGCCGGCGCCGTGCGCGATCCTCGAGCGCCAGGGGGTTCGCGTAGAGGCGCGTGGAGGAGCGCATCAGCTCGTCCACGACCACGAGACCGTTGGCCTCGAGCGTCGCGCCGGTGGCGGTATTGTCCACGATGACGTCCGCGTCTTCCGGCGGGAACACCTCGGTCGCGCCGTACGAGCGCACGCACTCGGCGGAGAGCCCGCGCTGCGCGATCCAGCGTTGCGCCAGCCGCTCGTATTCCGACGCCACCACCAGGTGACGCGCCGGCAGGCGCCCGTCCACGAGCAGCGTCTTGGGCGCCGCCGCGACGACCTGCACCGGATCGAGCCCGGTGTCGAGCAGCTCGACCACGTTCGCCTCGAGCTCCGCGACCCAGTCGGCGCCCGCGAAGCCCAAGTCGCGGCTGCCGAGGGCGAGCATCTCCACGACGTTCTGCGGCTTGAGGATCTTCGCTTCGGTGTCCTGTAGGGAGACGTCGGGGCGGTAGCCGCGGGCGCCGGGGCGAATCCGGATACCGGCGTCGCCGAGGAGAGTCAGCACCCCTTGCTCCATGCGGCCTTTTGGCAGGCCGAGGCGCAGCGCTGTCGAAGAAACGGATTGTCGGGACATCGTGTCGCGCTCCGTTCGTTGGCCGAACCGAGGCCCCGGAGCTGTGGCGTCCCCAAAAGCACGACGCCGGCCCCGGGGGGTCGGCGTCGGCGATGGACTCAAGGCTCTACGGTCTACTCGTTACCTTGGCGTACGCCCCCGGCTCCCCCCATCCAACGGGTGGTGATGGTGATGCCGGTGATGCAAACGGGTACGCTCCATGAGCGGTAACTAACCGGCGGGCCCAATCCTTGTCAACCACCCGAAAGTATGGTTGACACGGCGGCACACGCCGAGTAAATAGCAAAATCATGATCGCGCGCCACACCGCCACAAGCTGTTGTCCGCCCTGTCGGATGATGTGTGCTCGCTCCTCGGGGAGCGGACGCGGTTGTGGCGCTGTGGTTGCCGGCATCGGATGATGCTCGACTAGCTTGTAAACGGCACGC
>Ga0137418_10002203_pt1 | contig 17891 bp, 15 predicted proteins | sample CZODoug3_1_2_16f_FD_122242 | JGI IMG/M metagenome (GOLD analysis project Ga0137418, IMG submission 122242) | Vadose zone soil fungal communities from Angelo Coast Range Reserve, California, USA - CZODoug3_1_2_16fungal (Hybrid Assembly) | ecosystem: Environmental > Terrestrial > Soil > Vadose... | reverse complement strand
CCTTTTCCTGGCGCAAACTAGTTCTCGATAAACATGTTTATGCCAGAACTGACGGCCTTTTGCTATACCTTCGGTGAGAATTGCGGGCTAGCCGCGCGCAGTCGAGGGACCCTGTGTTTCCCGACGAAACCACGCACGCTGTCGATTACGAAACGCGCCCTACGCCGATGGCAGCAACATCCCCTTCTCCAGATGCCGCGACAAGTGCGCATACGAAGCCGCGTGCGGATCGTGCGTGACCATCACAATCGTCTTCTTGAAGTCTTCATTCAGCCGCTTCAGGATCTCCAGAATTTCCGTCGCCGAATGGCTGTCCAGGTCGCCCGTAGGCTCGTCCGCCAGCAACAAGGTGGGATCACTCACAATCGCGCGCGCAATTGCCACGCGCTGTTCCTGTCCGCCCGAAAGCTGCTTGGGCAGATGATGCACGCGCTCTTCCAGCCCGACGAGCTTGAGCGCCGTCATCACGTGGTCGCGGCGTTGCGCAGTCGACAGCTTGGTCAGCAGCAGCGGCATCTCCACGTTCTCGAACGCGGTCAGCACCGGGATCAGGTTGAACGTCTGGAACACGTATCCCACGTGCTCGTTCCGCCAGCGCGCCGACTGCGAATCATTGAAGCGAAAAATGTTTTCGCTCATGACCAGCAATTCGCCCGACGTCGGCCGGTCGATCGCCGCAATCATGTTCAGCAGGGTGGTCTTCCCCGACCCGGACGGACCCATCAGCGCCAAAAACTCTCCCTTGGCAATATCGATGGACACGTCGTCCAGGGCTTTTACCTCGAACGCGTCGCGCTTGAAGATTTTGCTGACGTTGCGCGCCTGCACCACTTTGGTGCCGACTGCCGTATTGGCCTGTGTCATCGTACTCATGAGGACTGTCCTTTGATTTTGATGGATTGACCGTCTTTCAAATTTTCGGGAGCACTGGTGATTACGTTTTCGCCGTTGATAGGGCCGTCGACCAGGTAGCCGTTGCTGCGCTGTTGGAGAACGCGCACGGTTTTCATGACCGCCTTCCCGTCGCTGGAGACGATAAACACGACTTTCTTTCCGTCCCGGTCCCGCAGCGCGCTGCTGGGCACGACCGCTCCCGCAGGCTCCTTGCTCGCGCTCTTGTTCTCGTCCGCCAGGAACTTCACCGTGGCGTTCATGTCGGGCCGCAGATGCTCGTCAGGCTTCTCAATTTGAACTTTTACCTGCACCGTAGCCTTCTGGCGATTGGCCTCCGGCGACATCTCCGCGATCACGCCTTCCCACTTAAGATCGGAAAATGCATCCACGGTGACGATCCCCCTCTGATGCGGTTTAAGGCGCGAGAAATCGCCCTGCGCGATGTCGAGTTCTACCTGCAGATCGTTTAAGTCGGCGAGTGCAACCACCGATCCCTGCGGCCCGCCTTCGGCGGTGCTGGCGAACTGCGAAGTGGCCAACTCGCCTTTTTCCACCCTGCGTTCGAGAATCGTGCCAGTCACCGGGGCGCGAATCGTGGTCGCCTCCAGTTGCGACTTGGCGAAGGCCGCGGCGCCCTCGGCCTGCATCAGCGCGCCCTTGGCACGTGCAATCTCTTCGGCGCGGGGCCCGATCTTCGAAAGCGCCAAGGATTGCTGCAAGGAATTCATACGATGCTGGTCGGCTTCATATTTCGCAGTCGCATCATCCAGCGCCTGCTTCGAGACCACGCCTTGGGCGTACAGTTCCCGCGTACGGTCGAGCGTGATCTTGTCGTTGGCAGCAGTGGCGCGCGCTTCCTCCATGTTGTGCTGCGCCTGCTGCATTTCTTCCGGCCGGGAGCCGTTCTGCAACTCCTGTAGATACGCCTTGGCGTTCTCTACAGTTCCCTGGGCTTGCAGGTACTGCGCGCGGAATTCGTCGTCCTCCAGCCGCACCAGCACTTGGCCTTCCTTCACCTTGTCACCCTTCTCGACTCCAACCCACTTCACGCGCCCGGTTACCTTCGAGTTCACGCTAATCTTGTGGTGCGCCACGATGTAACCGCCCGCCGAGAGCACGATGCCGCCCACGTCGTTGCTGCCTCCTTCGGTCGCAGCTCGTACGACTTCCACCTCCGCGGGTGCGGGCGCAAACAACCGGTACCCGATGGCCGCCAAGCCCAGGAATACCACCACGGCAATTCCGCCCAGAATGTAGCGGCGCGCCCAGGTGGGCGGCTCACCCTCAGAGTCATTGCGATGGGAGCGGTCGATGCGCAAGCTCTGCAGATCTTCGTGTTTGGTATCGAGTGCCATGTGGGTTACAAGGTCAATTTTCAATTTCGAGGCCAACTGCCGCGAGTCGGCTCCGTTATCCGCGAAGCGCCGACAGAATATTCTGCCGGGCTGCGTGCCAAGCGGGCGCAAATCCGCCGATCAGCCCCATCACCAAACCAAAGATGATGGCCCGGATCACCACTGCGGGCGTCATGCGCAGGCTGAACACCACCTCGCTGAACGTCACGTTGTTCGAAGTCCCGGTCGTCATTCCATTGAACGGCAGCATGAGCACTATCCCCAACAACGCTCCCAGGAATGACAACAATAAAGACTCGAACACAAACGACGTCAGAATGCTCGGCCGGCTGAAGCCAATCACACGCAGCGTGGCAATCTCGCGGCTTCGATAAGCCACGGCCGCATACATAGTATTCATCGCGGCGAAGCTCGACCCGATCGCCATGATAATTGCAACCAGGTATCCGACGACGCGGATGGGCCCACCCGAAGTGGTCTGTTTCGCGTAGTAATCCGTTTCCAACGTGCCGTCAAGTTTCAGGCGCTGGTCATCGCTCACCAGGTTCTTGAGCGCATTCGCGGAGGTAGCATCGGTAGCGCGCAGATAAGCGGAGGCGAATCCGCCTTGGCGATCGAAGTCGGAAGACATCTGGTTCACGTCGCCCCAGACTTCGGACTCGTAGGCGCTACCGCCGGCGTCGAAAACTCCGACCACCGTCCAAGGCCCCTTGCCAAACTGCATCGTGTCGCCCACCTTGGAATGGGAGAAACGGTTGTGAATGGACTGGCTCACGACCACTTCGCGTTGTCCCGGAGTAAACCATCGGCCTTCCACGAGCTTGACTCTGGGCTTGTCCTTCGGCAATTGCCGCAGCTCGAGGCCGTCCGGCATCATGCCGCGCACCGTAACGTTCACCTCTCCTGTCCCATCCTTGCGGGGAAGCACGATCACAACCACCCACTCGCCCGAGGCTAGCGGTTCGCCGTGACTATCTTTCGCAATGCCCGGCAGGTTCTTCAGGGTCGGAAACAAATTCGCATCGAATCCGCCCGACAATTCAGCGGTTGATCCTTTGCGCAGGACCAGCACATTCTGGGGATCGCCGCTGGTCACGAAGGCTCGATCCAACCCCGCCAGCAGCGCCATCAGAAACACCGCGGTCGTTACCGTAAGCGCAATGCCCAGCGCGGTCATGATGGTCAGGCCCTTGCGCATTTTCAGATTGCGGATGTTGTAACTGATGGGAATCGCCATAGGTTCGAATCTCCGCTACCCGATGTAGCGCAATCCCTCCACGATATCCACTTGCGAAGCATGGTAGGACGGCACCAAAGCGCTTAGAAATCCCACCAGTCCCGCCACGGTCAGAGCTGCGGCCGCCGTGCCCCAGGTGACGGTGAAATTGTTGAAAAAACCCGCCTGTGGAGCATGCGCAAGCAGCCAGAAAGCACCCGCTCCGACGAGCACTCCGCCCATTCCGCCAATCAGCGACACCGTTACCGCTTCGCCCACGAACAGGCCCAGCACCGTTTTGCGTGTGAAGCCGAGAGTCTTGAGCACCGCGACTTCTCGCGTGCGTTCGCGGATCGACATCGCCATGGTATTCGCCGACACCAGCAGGGTTGCGAATACCACCGCGCCGCAAATGCTGAGAATGAACGCTTTCACATTGCCCAGCATGGCCACAAACTCGAGGCCGAAGGCCTTCTCGCTCTCGGTTTTGGTTTGCTGCGGAGAATTGTGGAACATGTCATCCACCGCGGCCGCGACCTTCGGAACATCTGCCGCCGAAGCCGCCAGGATGCCGAACGTTCCGGTCTGGTCTTTGATCTGGGGAACGCTTTCCTCCAGGTACTTGCGGTCGAAATAGACCGTCTGCGTAGGCTGCGGTGCGGTGAACGCACCGCGGATATTCAGTTCCAGGTTGGTTCCCCAGATCGTGCCCAACAAGACAATGCGATCGCCGATCTTCCAGTGGAACTTCTTCATAAGTTCGCTGTCGACGACTGCGCCCGTGCGGTCGTGCTGCCACGCGTTCAACTGGTCAGCCGGAATCTTGAAATCGGTGTAGACCTTGAAGATCTCCTCCGGATCGGTGCCGAACTGCGCAAAGAAATGTTCCGGCTTGTTATCGATGTACAACCCGCCAAACCACTGTGTGGGGACAACAGCAACTACGCCCGGCACGGTTCGGATTTTTTCCCGGTAGTAAATGGGCATCGAGAAGGTCAGCGACACGCGGTGCCGCGTGATCAGCCTCTGAGTCGACTGATCGCTGCCCTGGTCCAGATAAAACTGCCGCCAGACCGTCATCATGAAAGTCAGCAACGTCAGCGAGAAGGCGATGCTCAGCATGGTGAGAATGCTGCGTCGCTTGTTCCGGAACGCGCTCTTAGTGACAAAGGTAGTAAGGGTCATAAGAACTCCGGGGAATTCAGGTAGTGCGCCCCAAACCTGCGTTGGGGCGCGGGTTTTACGTAACCCGAGGCCGTGCTGAAAACGTTAGTCCAGTAGCATAGACGATAGAATGGCTTGCGACAACCGCCCCACCGTCGAAATTCGGCCCGTTTCGTTATCGATTAGACGATAACCTCGGAATTCCGGTATCGCTGCTCGATCATGCTCTATCGTGCAGTCATTTTTCCGTGCCCGACAGTGCCCAATGTCACGAAGGCTGGGTGACAAATGTCATCTCCGGCCCGACACGCAGGGCTGAACTTCGCCCCTGCTGATATGTCGAACGGGGAGAGCAGAAATCGACCGCTCTTAGAAAATTCTTGGTTTCCCGCGACCCAGGGTCGCTCGACGCTGTTGCTGAATGGAAAATAGGAAAAAAAGTAGCCGAGAAAGCTGGTCTATGGCCCCTCTCCTCCGTTGTCCTCCTGAGGAATGACTGAAGCTAGCAGAGTCTTTGCCTTTTCCCGCCGCATATAGAAAAATGCACCAGTCGGCACCACGCCATCATGACCCGCATCCGCAGTCTGAAACCCAACGTCACCCGGGACGAGGCCATCCGGCAATTTTCTCCGCGCGGCCCTTCCGCGCTTATCCGCGACGCCGCGTTCGGCCCCCTCCGCTCGGTTGCCGAACTCTATATCCCTTTCCATCTCTTCCGCGTGCAGATCATGAATCGCGGCCTCTTCGAAGAACGCCTGGTTGCGCTCGACGCTGTCAGCGGCACGCTCGACCTTTATCAATTCGAGTATCTTCCCGCGGAAGCCGAGACTGTCCCCGTTGAGACCCGGAATTGCCCCTCCGCCGAGCTGCCAGATGCGGCCGCCGTCGACGTGGTGGTGGCAAAACTCCGCCGCATCGTCTACAGCCGTGGATTTTTCCGCATGCGCAATCTGCATATCACCGCTGTGCCCCTCGCGCTTGAAATCCATATCCCGTACTGGCTGGGCTTTCGTGGCTCCGAGAATCGTGTCCGCGTCAGCGTGATCGATGCTGTGCGCCGCCGACCCGAAGGCGCCAAAGTGCGCAGGTTGGTGGAGGCCTGGCTCACAACAAAGCCTTGAGAGTTTCGCAAACTGCTCTTTATTTGTTTCGTTTGTTTCGTTGGCCCCGGATAGATGATTTCTAGGCGCGAGTTGGTGGTTGGCTCAGTGGCTTCTTGCGGTCTCCGCAGGTGCCTCTGGCGGACTAGCACTAGGGCCTGAACCGATCCTAATCAACGATATTCATTCTCAACTTATTTCCACTCGGGTGCTAGAAATTTCGCAGCCTCAATCTCTGGAAGATGTACAGAGCACCCGTTCGTAGCGCCCGCAAAGCTCGGAAGGGGATCCCGGTTGCGGGCGGGCGGCACGCAATGGGTCACAGCCCAGCTTACTGGTTCTATTTGTTCGGATGCCTGTGGTCTATAGGTGTGTTTGTATTCGCAACAGTTTGGTACCGACACCCTGCTGATCGACATCAGGAAGTTGAGCCGAGTGCTCAATCTGGACCGCAAGATGGAATGGTTGAGGTTGAAGTGTCTTGACGAAGAAGAACCGCAGCGCCGCTACACCGTTCACGGCAGTGCCGGGCGTCACCGTGCGCTCTGGCAACAGGTAAGGCTTGATAGGTGCGAAGTTCGTTGGGACCGAGCTGGTCGGGGGACCTGCCAAAATGCTCAGGAAGTCGCTTACCACCCGCAGATACTTACGTGTGGTGATCTCAGAGTGGTTGCGACGCTGGAGTTCCTCCAGCATCATCCGGCGTAAACGGGTCACAGGAGTCTCCTTTCTCTGTGACCCACACTATGTCAGCTACCCCAACTCTTTGAGTTCACCCCATGCGTAGCGTCCGCCGCACCAGGGCTTAGTCCTGGTCGGCCACTGGGAAACGATCCCCGTCGCGCCGCCTCTTTCCCCCTATTTCCGAGTACTTTCGTAACTCGAACCCACTTAAGACCCGCGCTATTCTGGAGCCTGCCCAATCCCCCAGACTCCACGTTCGTGCGTCTTGCAAAAGCGCATGCGCCAGGAGTTCGCCCACACGAGGCCAGGGAGAAATGTCTAAGCAGATCGGTCACTTCGAAATCCTCAGCGAACTCGCGAAGTCGCAGTCCGGATGTGTCTACAAAACCAACGACCCCGAGTCCGGGCAGACCGTTGCCTTGAAAACGCTCCGTCTGGACGCCTTCGGTGAACATGCCCAGGAACTTGTCCAGCGCATCCTGAAGGAAGCGGAAAGCACCAAGGAACTCGACAGCTCGAACATCACGCTGGTCTACGGCGCGGGCGAGATCGAAGGCCAGCTCTGCGCCACCATGGATTACATCCAGGGCAACAGCATCTCGACCATGCTGGCTCGTAAGGAAGGCTTCTCCATCTGGGACCTGCTCGACATCAGCAACCAAGTCTGCCAGGGCCTCGATCACGCACATCAGCACAACGTTTTCCACTACAGTCTCGAGCCGGCCAAGATCATGGTGACCTGGGACGGCACGGTCAAGATTCTCAGCTTCGGCATCTCGAGTAAGGGTTTCATGGACGCGGTAGCGGCAGGAGTCCCGCCTTCGACTCTGTACTACATGTCGCCCGAACAAGTGAGCGGCGACGCCTTGGATGGCCGCTCAAATCTCTTTACTTGGGGCGCCATGCTTTACGAGATGGTGACCGACCACAAGCCCTTCGACGGCGAGGATGCCGATGAAGTACGCCGGAAAATTCTCGAAGAAATGCCGGTGCCTCCCGTCAAAGTCAATCCCAAGATCAGCACGATGGCGAGTGACGTCATCGTGAAGGCGCTGGCTAAGGATCCGGCGCAGCGCTACCAGAGTGGCCGCGACATGGCCAACGATCTCGAGAAGTGCCGCGAGAGTACGGGCAAGGCCGCGACCAAACCGCCCAAAGGCACTCTGGTTCCCGATAAAGCGAAGGCAGCGGCCGCGGCGGCCAAGTTTGCTGCGCCTGCGGCGGCTCCCCAGGTGCCAACTACGCCGACCACTCCGGAGTTTGAACCTCGGGCCCCCGAACCAAGGTTCTCAGGGGCTTCTTCTTCTCTCTCGAGCGAGTTGGAGACCTCCTGGACGCCTCCATCCGCTCCTTCCGCAAAGCCGATACAGAAAATAGTTACGCCCGGCAACCCTCCCTCAGCACCTGCCAATAAAGCAGCAGCCGCGGCCGCGGGCTGGAGTTCTGCCGGAACCTCATCGACTGCGCCGAAGACCCCCTGTCTTGATCCCAGTTCGCAGTTCGTGACGTCAGTGGTGAGGACTTCCGTTGAGGCGCTGGAAAATCAGAACGCAAACATGTCGTCCGCCGTTCTCGATGAGCCCGCCACGCAAAAGCCCAAAATTGCTGTCGACCCGATGATGGTCGAAAACACCGGTCCGGCCGGCAAGAGCGTCAGCTTCTCTGAACTCGATGAACTGCCACCGCTGAAAGAAGTCTACGCTGCACCCCCAGCGCCCCAATCAGAAGACCTCGAGGAAGCGGAGCCACTGCCTTCGATCATCCTACGCGGCGGCGAGCCCGAGAAGCCGAAAATCCAGCCGCGGGAAGTTGCGGAAAAGGCCATCAAAGAAATCAAGTCTGTTCCGCCCAGGTTGCTGCTGTACACCGTTTCAGCGGCGGCCGCTCTCATTCTGGCGATCGGCATCGCCGTGTTCTGGCGCTCACATTCGCAAAACACCGACGAGGAAGGCCAGGTACCCGCGGCACCCACGACCCAATCACAAGCTGCCTCGCAGGATCAGGGTCAGCCGCAGGCCTCTGCTCCCGAAGTTACAGCGCAGGCAGAGACTCCGGAACCAACGGTGCAAGAGCGGCCCAGCAACAAAGCCGCGGCAGTAGCCGCCAAAGCCCGCAATGCGAAAAGCCGCAAGCCGTCGACACCCGCGGCTGCGATTCCGGGTCAACTGGTGGTCACCTCCACGCCTGAGGGAGCTCAGGTCCAGATCGATGGCCAGGTAGACCCCAGCTGGATTACGCCCTACACCGTGCCCGCGATCGCTCCCGGCCGGCATACGATCGTGGTCAGCAAGGCCGGCTATACACAGGAAACGCGCACGGCTGACGTGACTTCGGCGAACCGGGCGTCGCTGGTGGTTCATCTCACCGCGCTCGTCGCGACCGCGGCCATTGCGAGCGACCCTGTGGGCGCTTCCATTTACGTCGACGGCAAAGACACCCTGCGCGTGACGCCCTACCAGATCACGCTGGAGAAGGGTAGCCACACCATTCTGGTCCGCAAGGCCGGCTATCTCGACGAAACGACTTCCATCACCGCGGTGCTGGGCCAGACCACTTCCTACGCGGCCACACTGCGGGCTCTGGGCAATGTCGATCAGATCAAAACGGTCGGCAAGTTCAAGAAGCTCTTCGGCGGGAAGGTAACAGACCCCGGCATGGGCAAGGTCAGCGTAAGGACCACGCCCAAGGGAGCGCAGATTGCTGTTAATCGCCGGATGCTCGACAAGGGCGCGCCTGTGGACTTTCTGCTGAACCCAGGCAACTACGTCATCGACATCACTCTGACTGGCCACAAACCTGTGCAGAAAGTGATCGTCGTCGATCAGGGCGGGAGTGTCTCCGTCGACGAAACCCTGCAGCCGGAGTAGAGCGGCACTTGTCGTTCGCTGATAGTCGCTAGCTGTCAGTCGTTCGCCGGTGGCGCCCAATCCTGCGACCGGCGGCGAACTTCACTCCCCGGACGCAGTCGAACACTCCATCTACCGAGGCTGGCCCGCCAAGCAATTCTTCCTGTCCTGCCTGCAATAAACTGGAACAGCATCCCACGGAAGGAAATTCAGATGATCGTCGATCTCAGCCACCGGCTCGAACCGGGCATGCCATCCTATCCCGGACTGCCGGTGCCAAAGTTCCATACCTTTCTAGCTCACGGAGATTCCGCCCGGCAAACTCACTACGCGCCCGGCACCACTTTCCAGATCGCGTCGTACGAACTCGGTGGCAACACCGGAACCTACGTGGATGCTCCCTTCCACCGCCACCCCAACGGTGCCGATCTCGCGGACGTGCCCCTGGAGAAACTCGCTCACCTGACTGGAGTCGTCATCTCTGCCCCCCAGGACAGGCCGATCGATGCAGGCGTGCTTTCGGCGGTTACGGTTCGCGAGAAAGCCGTGCTGGTTCACACCGGATGGGCACGGCATTGGGGCTCGTCCAACTACTTCCGCTCCGGTCCATTTCTCACGGCGAGCGCGTGCGACCATCTGGTCCAGGCGGGCGCGGCCCTGGTTGGAATCGATTGCGCCAACATCGACAACATGAAGGATCCCGCGCGGCCCGCGCATACGCTGCTGCTTGCAGCCGGAATTCCGATCGTCGAGCACCTGCGCGGCCTCGATCGACTGCAAGACCGCAGCTTCCGTTTTTTTGCGACCCCGCCAGCGATTCGCGGCGGCACGTCCTTCCCGGTCCGTGCTTTTGCGATCTGCGAGTGAGTCCGTTTGGGATACGGTTCAGTGAGGTGTGAATACGACTCGATGCGGACAGCTTCGAAGGCCGGCCTCATGCCGTGTTAAGTGCTCTTCCTCTTATAGTGGATCGGCCACGTCACCTGCCACGACTTCCCGCCGTCTGTCGAGGCCTCCCAGTTCCAGTCAAACTCATTCGCCGTGATGTTCTTGAACACCATACGCTGGGTAACCTTGGTCCCATCCGGTCGCACACCATCGCGCGTCAGAATCATCTGACCATCCTTGAATTCACCGACAAAGTCGAGATACCCGCCCTCGTTGTCGACCCAGGTCTGCTTCCACTTACGGGCGCGCGTATCGAAGATCGATACGCTTATCCCGCGCAGGTGCATGGCCCTGCCGCCGGAAAAATTCTCTTGCACGACGCAGCTGTCCAGTAGCCGATGAACGTTGTTTGTGCCATGGTCCAGTTCTCCTTGCTTTTCTCCCGGCCAGGTGAGATCCCAATCGCCCACCCAGAATTCCAATTGCTTCTGCTCAGGCACCGCACACGGGTTGGGCGGCGTATTCGGCGCGGGAGCGGATGGCTGAGCAAGCACCGCAGGGACGGCGAGGAACAGCAACACGAATCCTAGGGAAATCCGCATGCCAGGCCTCCTTGCCTTCAGACGCGCCCCGATCAGAAAGGTTGGCAAAAGTAACTGAATTCCGCGCGCGGCAAGAAAGGCTGCCGGTTCACAACTGAGAACTGAGAACTGCCCCCTGACATCCGCACACTGTTTCTGATACACCTACGTCTTGGGCGTCCACTCCGCAATGGTGCTATTTGTCGCCGGCATACTGGGCGGCGCAGTCAATGCCGTGGCCGGGGGCGGGAGTTTTGTAGCTTTTCCAGCGCTTCTGTTCGTGGGCGTTCCGCCCATCCCCGCGAACGCCACGAATTGTTTTTCCCTGTGGGTCGGTACCAGCGCCAGCGGCGGAGCCTACCGTAACCGCTTCAGTCTCTCGCGGCGGGTGATGGTGCCACTGGTGCTGACCAGCGTCATCGGCGGGCTGTTGGGTGCATTTCTTCTCCTAAAAACCCCCGCGCACACGTTCATGCGGGTGCTTCCGTGGCTGATGCTGGGTGCAACCTTGCTCTTCGCTTGCGGCAAGAAGCTCACCCGCCGCAGACCTTCTGGGCTCGCGCATGACGCCTCCACCGCCGCATTGGTGGGCGCATCGGTTTTCGAGTTCATCGTTGCGATCTATGGCGGCTATTTCGGTGGTGGCGTCGGCATCATGAACCTGGCCATGCTGGCAACCTTGGGCATGACCGATATTCATGCAATGAACGCTCTGAAGGTGTTATTGGGCGGAGTGATCAATGGGGTCGCGGTCGTCGCCTTTATCGCGCAGGGCGCGATCTATTGGCCGCAAGGGATTGTGATGACGGTCGGTGCCATCGTCGGTGGCTACTTCGCCGCGCACTATGCGCAGAAGCTACCTCAGGCGTGGATCCGCGCATTCGTTTTGCTGGTCGGTACCGGCATGACGGTTTATTTCTTCCTGAAGGCCTACTAGAAAGCAGAAATGCTGTTCATCCCCCGCAACGGGTACAGCCGTTTCTTAGCGTCCTTCGCGCCCTTGGCGGTTAGCTTTTGCTCTTGTTGGTTATTGCAGCGGTTCCGACACATGCTCGTGCACAATCAGCCACTTGCCAACTTGCTTCTCAAAAACGAACGTCCAGCGGATGGTCGCCACCTCGCGCTTGCCTGATTTCATCGTGGCGTCTTCTTTCACGGTAGCAAAACCCCAGGCGTGATCGCCCGCCGGGTAAATCTCCGCGTCGTCATTGACAGTGAACTTCGCAGACTTGAAATCCGCCAGCACGTTGACGACGCCTTTCTGGTACTCGTCCCAACTGCTGTATTTGAGCGGCGCGATGTCATAGAAAGTGTGCGGTCCTTGCGCGTAGTACTGTCCTTGGGTCGATGGATCGAGACCAGCCCACCCGTCCCAAATCTTTTGCAGATAGGCCTTGTTAGGACCACCCGACCCCTTGGCCGCGGTTTTCTTGGGCTGGGCAAAGCTTGCGACCACGAACACCAGAACAACGGAAACGACCGCCGGAAAACGCTTTTGGGGCATCGTGGATCCTCCGAAAATAGGCGACGCATTGTCGCACAAAACAAACCCGCAGGCCATCGAGTCAGCCGGCCAACTTGCCGACAAGCCTTATGCACCACAGAGGCACAGAGACTACAGAGAAAGACCTGGTATTCGATCGTGTGGCACCGACGATAGTTACAAACGCGACGCACCGGGGCATTGTTCAGGGTAAGCAGTGTTCAGGCTACAGAGAGTAACAGAGGTTTTCTCTGTGCCTCCGTATCTCCGTGGTGAGTGAAGCCTCTTTCCGTTTGACCGATTTCCACAGCGCACGTTAAAATAGCTGAGTTTGCCTGTACTTGCGGAATCACTCTGGGCCGCCCGCCGTGGCTGACGAAAGCGCCTCGCGGCAACACACAGCAAGCATCGAGAAATTATCAGGGTTCCCCTACGAGCGCCCGTGTGCGCCGGGGAGTGCAATTTTCGGAGGCAAGGTATGTACGCGGTCATCCGCTCCGGTGGTAAGCAGTACCGAGTGGCGCCCGGCGATGTGATTCGGGTGGAGAAGTTGGCCACCGGCACCGACAACCAGGTGGAATTCAACGATGTGCTGGCGGTTTCTGCCTCAGAGGGCGAGATTGCCCGTCCCCAGTCCGAAGCACGCGTGCTCGGGGAAGTAGTCGAGGAAAGCCGCGGCGCCAAAATCATCGTCTTCCATTACAAGCGCAAGAAGCAGTACAAAAAGTTGCGGGGACATCGCCAGGCCTACAGCGCCGTCCGCATCACCGAGATCTCCTACGACGGCCAGTCCTTCAAAGCCCCCGAGCTCCCGAAGAAGGAGCCCAAAGCCAAGAAACTGGCTCCCGTGGTGGTAGAAGCCCAAGTGGGGAAGTCTCCCGCAAAGAAAAAATCTGCCAAGAAGTCAGCAGCGAAAAAAGCAACTCCGAAGAAAAAGAAATAGCGCACTCTTGTTCGCAAACGGAAAACTGAGAACCGGGAACTGAGAACTAACTCATGGCACATAAAAAAGGTTTAGGAAGTTCACGAAATGGCCGCGATTCCAACGCCCAGCGGCTAGGCTTCAAGGCATTCGGCGGGCAGGTTGTGCCCGGCGGCACCATCATCGTCCGCCAGCGCGGCACGCGCGTAAAACCCGGCCTCAACGTCGGCCGCGGTAAGGACGACACTCTGTTCGCCAAGATCACCGGCCGCATCAAGTTCAAGGACCGCGGTTCCATGGGCAAGTACGTGATGGTCGAACCCGTGGAACCCGCCAACAACTAAGGCCCGCCGCGCGATCTGCGGCAAAGAATAGCCCCGGACCTTGAGGGGCTATTGTCTTTTTGGAAGGACAGAGAACTCAGCGACCCGTTCCCACAGAGGGCTGCTCATAGCCAACGACCATCAGCCACCAGCTGCCCCTAAGTGTTCATCGACGAAGCCACAATCCGAGTCAAAGCCGGCGACGGCGGTAACGGCTGTCTTGCTTTTCGTCGGGAGAAGTTCGTCCCGCGTGGCGGCCCCTCGGGCGGTGACGGCGGCAAGGGTGGCGACGTCGTCATGGAATCCAGCGAGCGCCACAACACGCTGGTGCATTTCCGCTTCAACCCCGAGTACAAAGCCGAACGCGGGCGTCACGGAGAGGGTTCGAACAGAACCGGCCGTGAGGGCGTCGACGTCACGCTGAAAGTTCCGGTAGGAACGCTCGTCTACGACGAAGAAACCGGCGCAAAAGTTTGGGACTTCTCGCGCCCCGACGAACGCATCGTGATCGCTCACGGTGGCCGTGGCGGACGAGGCAATGCACGTTTCGCAACGTCGACCCATCAGGCTCCGCGTGAGCACGAAGAAGGCCGCCCGGGAGAAGAGCGCGTCTTCCGCCTGGAGCTGAAGCTGCTTGCCGATGTCGGCTTGGTGGGATATCCGAACGTCGGCAAGTCCACGCTCATTTCGCGCATCTCCGCCGCCCATCCCAAGATTGCCGACTATCCCTTCACCACGCTCCAACCCAACTTGGGTGTGGTCGCCGTCGGCGACAAGAAGAACGAGATCAGTTTCGTAGTAGCCGACATCCCTGGCCTGATCGAAGGCGCGCACAAAGGCGCAGGCTTGGGCACGCAGTTCCTGCGCCACATCGAGCGCACGCGCCTCTTGGTTCACCTGGTCGACGTGTCAGGTGCCAGCGGACGTCCCGACGTCGTGAAAGATGTCGAGGTGATTCTCGGCGAACTCGACAGCTTCGGCGCGGATCTCGCCGACAAGCCCATGCTCATGGTCGCTTCGAAGATCGACGCCGCGAACAAAGACAGGCTCTCGAAGCTCAAACAGTACTGCCAGAAAAAGAAGCTGGAGCTGTTTCCCATCTCCGCCGTCACGGGCAAGGGAATTGATGAGTTGAAGTACGCGATGGCAGAGAAAGTGGAAGAGATGCGGGAGGAAAGTCTTCAATCGTCAGTCGCAAGTCCTCAGGAAGACCTCTAGACCGCATTGTTTGTGAGGCGACGGGCGTCCTCGCCCGTCGTGCGGCTGCCAACTGACTCTCGCGAAACGCACCGCAGAACCTGGGAGCTCTGCGCCGGGCTGGCGCCCGGCTGCCCAGACGAGGGCGTCTGGGCCTAGGTGGTGTTGTCTACGCTTCCGACACGCGGGAGCCGTGCTGGAAGTGATACTGCAGTATCTTGGCCGCGAGCGCTGGACTCGTAGAAGTGCCCAGGGTGTCCACGGCGCGCACCACTTCGCCGCGGCAGACTACTTCTGTGGGGCTGAGTCCCGCAATTTCCGCGGGCAAGACCAGATTGATTTCCAATTGTGCGTTAGGCTGCAGAACCTCCTCGGCTTCGAAGAGCAATCCAGAGCGACTGATGTTGGCGGTCGTGCCCTGCCGCCACCCCTGTTCTCCTACCTCGCGATAACGCAGCGGCAAGTGCAGATTAAACCGCTGCGCACGGAAAGCAGGAACTTTGTCCCGGGGCACCCGGGCTTGATTGATTACAGCACGTGCAGACATGGCAACCTCCTGGGGGAGCCTGGTTTGGTCGAGCACTTCGCGCACCTTGGCTTTCAGGGCGTGAAGGGTAAAGGGCTTCTGAAGGAGGGTGATGCCCGCATCCAGCGTGCCGTTGTGGCCGATCGCATTCTCCGTGTAGCCCGACATGTACATCACCTTGATGTTCGGGCGAATCTCAGAGACGCGGTGTGCAAGCTCGCGGCCATTCATGCCTGGCATGATAACGTCCGTTAGCAGCAGGTGAATGGTTCCCTGGTGTGCGACGCAGATCTGCACCGCAGCCGCTCCATCCGCGGCCTCCAGCACCAGGTAGCCCTGGTTCTCCAGGAACTGGCGGGTGAGGCGTCGCAAATTCACTTCGTCTTCCACCACCAGGATGGTTTCTCCCGGCGCTTCAGCTGGGGCCGGGGCGGCGGCCGCCGGTTGCTCCACGACCGCCACTTCGTCAGCGGTCGCGTGCGGCAGATAGACCTTGAACGAAGTCCCCTTGCCCGGTTCGCTGTACACCCAGATGTAGCCGCCACTCTGCTTCACAATCCCGTATACAGTGGAAAGTCCGAGCCCGGTGCCCTTGGTCCCTTTGGTTGTGAAGAATGGCTCGAAAATGTGAGACTGCGTTTCGGTGTCCATGCCGACGCCCGTGTCCGTGATCACAAGCATCGTGTAGTCACCTGGCTGCACCGGCGAATGCACGCGAGCGTAGGCCTCATCCAGCGTGACGTTGGCAGTCTCGATGGTGAGCCTGCCCCCCTGGGGCATCGCGTCGCGAGCATTCACTGCAAGATTGAGGATGACCTGTTCGATCTGTCCCGGATCGGCCTTCACCGGCCTCAGATCGGCACCGGGAATCATCACCAGATCGATGTCCTCGCCGATCAGGCGAGTCAACATCTTCAGGTTTTCCGTGACCACGCCATTCAAGTCGAGCACCTTGGGCGTCAGCATCTGCTTGCGGCTGAACGCCAGCAACTGGCGCGTCAGCGAGGTCGCTCGTTCGGCCGCACCCGAAATCTCCTTCGCGGGCCCGCGCAGCGCAGGGTCCGGCCCCAACCGATCGAGCAGGAATTCCGAGTAGCCGGAGATCACCATCAGCAGATTATTGAAGTCATGCGCAATGCCGCCCGCGAGCCGTCCGATGGCTTCCATTTTCTGTGCTTGCCGCAGTTGCTGCTCGAGCGCCCGCCGTTCCGTGACATCCTCGGTGAAGAGCTCGAACGTTACGTTTTGCGATTCGTCTCGAATGGCGCGCCCCGATACGCGCACTGCGGTTACGCTCCCATCTTTCCGCGTCCATTCCGCGACCAAACCCTGAAAGTCTTCCTGCATGCGCAGATGGTCGGCCAGCACAAACCATTGCTGCCCGTCGGCGTAGAGCGTGCTCAGATCGCGGCCGGTCAGGTCTGCGGCCGTGGAATAGCCGAGAGAGGTGACCAGCGCGGGATTGATGTCGACCAAGTGCCCGCGCGAGTCGCAGCGACAAATCCCGTAAGGCGCGTTCGTCACCAGCGATCGGAAGTTGCTTTCCGAACGCCGCAACCCTTCTTGCGCATTGCGCAAAGCCGCATTGAACCAGCAGATCAGCAGAGCCACGGAGACAAACAGCGCCAGGCGAACGATCGCCCGGCGAAGCTCCGTCGGGTTGTGCTCCCCCGCGAGCGAGTAGTACGCGCTCACCGTGAGCGCGAAGGCGGTGGCCGCGATTCCGGGACGGGTTCCCCCGGCCCAAGCGCTGACCATGATGGCGACCGCAAACAGCGCCAGCCGGCTCTCCGCCATGTCAGAAAACAGCAACGCGGGAATCAGGGCAAGCGTGGTGCTGAGGACAGCGATGCCGTATCCCAGAATGGGATCCCGTGTCGTGGGCAAGAAACGCCTGCGAAAAAGGGGGAGGTTCTTTCGCATACTGAAGTAAATCTTAGAGCCGCAAAGAGAAAGCGGCGAGTTACAGCAGTGCACATGAGAAAAGCCCAAACGGGCCCTGTCCCAAGGGACAGTGCTCGATCCGGGCCAGTTTCGCGTGGACGAGTGGCGAGTCGTACTACGAGATTGGCAAGAATACCCTTCCGCCCCCACTTCCGCAACGAAAGGGAACAAAAACTTGCAACAGCCCGACGAAACCGGGAGACTAGCGGCGGCACCCGGAAGGGCGGTTTCATGAACATCGGTCTCTTTGGCGGCACTTTCGACCCCATTCATCGAGCGCACATCGCTCTGGCCCAAGCTGCGCAGGAAAAATTTGAGCTCGGACGTGTGCTGTTCGTTCCGGCGAATATTCCTCCCCACAAACAAAAGCAGCCTCTGACCGCCTTTACGCACCGTTACGCGATGGTCGTGCTGGCTACCGCGAATGAGAAGAGCTTTGTGCCCTCGCTCCTGGAGGCCCCGGCGGCGGAGGCCTCTCTGGGCAAGCAATCCGCCAGCACAACTCCCACCGCGAACTACTCGATCGATACCGTTCGTCGCCTGAAGCAGACATTAAAAAAGAGCGATCAACTCTTCTTCCTGATCGGTATCGACGCGTTTCGGGACATTGCCAAGTGGCATCAGGCAGAAGCGCTCTTCGAGGAGTGCGAGTTTCTCGTGGCCAGCCGCCCCGGCCACTCTCTCGCCGACGTGGCCAAGTCTCTGCCCGAAAAACTGCGTCCCGCTGCAGTCGTCACCAAGCCCTTCGAGAAGCAGCCTGCGAGAGGA
>Ga0137418_10002202_pt1 | contig 17895 bp, 15 predicted proteins | sample CZODoug3_1_2_16f_FD_122242 | JGI IMG/M metagenome (GOLD analysis project Ga0137418, IMG submission 122242) | Vadose zone soil fungal communities from Angelo Coast Range Reserve, California, USA - CZODoug3_1_2_16fungal (Hybrid Assembly) | ecosystem: Environmental > Terrestrial > Soil > Vadose... | reverse complement strand
TGCCACTAAGACCGAATTCGTCGCTTTCCAGAAAGCCGCGTAGAATGCACACTCTTACAAATTGTTGTGCAGAACCGAATAAGGAAGATGGTCAAGACTCGAGCGACACGAATCGCAAAAGAGGGCACCCTCTCAAAAGAAGGTGCCTCACCCACAGAAGAGCATCACTAACTAGGCTTCACCACCTGGAGATTATTGGTTACAGAAAAAACACCGGACACGCTATTGGCACGAATGCCAGCAGTGTTCTTGTCGGTTTCGTTGTCCACCACTCCTTCGAGAGTCACACGGCCGGACTTCACGATGATACGAATCGGTTGCTGCACGCCCAACGAATACCTCTGCAGGCTGGGAAAACCGTAGATCGCCCGGTAGAGACGGCGACGCAGTTGGTCATCCATGGGTGAAGGAGGCAGCACCTCGATCTGATTGTCCACCTGTTCAACGCCTTCAATCCCCTTGACGACTCTCTCGGCGTCGCTCTTGAGCGTGGGCCTTGTGACCTGTCCCATCAAAGTCACTTTGTAACCATCGACTTTGTAGGCGATATTGTCGAAAACCCCGAAATACGGGAGCATCAGCAGTTCGTGACGCACTTCCTTCTGAATGCGCTGAACTGCCTTGTCTGAGACCTGGTTCTGCGCGAACGAAATACACGCGGCCAGCACGAGAACGAACCCAAAAAGAGAAGACAGTCGGAGTCTCATCTGATTTCCTTTCTGAACAGATCTGGCGTTTATGTCTAAGACGCCCGAGGCCGGAAGATTTAAGGATTCTAAACCATTCCCTCATCGCATGCGATGTTCGAGGAAATCGCGAAGAGTAATGAACGAAGCGTAAAACAGTTTCGAGGGCAGGAAAGCGGTTCCTACATTCTCCGTTTCCTTGGTTTCATAAACGCAGAAGGTGGTTTCATTCGGGTACTGCATTCCCCCGCAGCAGATCCTCGATATCGCCAAGCTTATCGGTCAAATGGTTCACCTTCCGCGCCAGACCCTGGATTTCCGCTTCGGCACGACGATTGACATCGAAGTCGAGTTCACCGCGCAGGCGATCTTTCGTGTCCTGGCGGTTTTGGCTCATCATGATGACCGGCGCCTGGATGGCCGCGAGCATGGAGAGAAATAGGTTGAGCAGAATGAATGGATAAGGGTCCCAGGCTCGCCCACGAAGGAAGATTTGCAACACGGTGTAAACGATGAGAACGGTGAGAAAGGCAATGATGAAAGTCCAGGATCCGCCGAAGCCGGCGACCACGTCGGCGATTCGTTCTCCGAAGGTAGCTTCCTGCTCGATGATCTCGTTAGCATTTCGCATCGCCCGCAAGCGCACCAATTGCTGGGATGCGTGAAACTGACGGCCGAGGACGGTCAGCATATCCATACCGGCAAGCGGTTTTCGCTGCAAGAGCGTCGCGATGTCGTGCCGGTCGACCTCGAGGCAGACAGTTTCTTCCAGTGCGACCGCATTGGTCTGGTGTGGAGTCTGCTCGAGCATCGAAGCAAAGCCGAAAAACTCGCCATGGGCCGGCTCGTCGACCACCACTTCCTGCTGGTCTTGGTCCACCGTGGTGACACGGACCACTCCGGACACCATGACATAGGCACGCTCGCCCGGGTCGCCAATTTTGTAGATGCGTTGGCGTGGGACAAATGTTCGGAGTTCGACTTGTCCTGCCAGGATGGCAGTCTCATCGTCATCGAGCAAGGCGAAGAGCGGAACGTGTTTGAGAACTTCTGGGTTACACGCCATCGGTCACCTCATGCGTTAAGAAGGGTCTCGCAATCCCCTGCATTGTAGGCGAAGGCCCAGAAGCACGCATCCCTCAGATAACGAAGCACGTGGCCCGTAGAGTCCTCCTTCGAAGAGGATGCGTGCGAGCGCGGAAATGATCGCGTGTAATCGTGTACAAATCGTGCCATTCGGCCGCGTCAGCCTGCGCGGGAACGCCGCATGTGCGAGTTCGCCCCGCCCTAAGTGCAACCTTTGCTGAGGACATGCGTTCCTAGGATGCAGTTCCCGGCGCTCCAGCGAAGACCTGTCGCTGCCGGAAACGGCTCGGACGTCAATCCCAAAATTCAGAGGAAAGAGGCACCCCATGAGAATGCCGAACAAACAGATCTTTCGGCAGTGCGCAGGATTGCAATTCGGGATGCTCTGGCTCTGCATGGCGCTCTTCGTCGCAACGCCATCGGGAGCACAGGAATCTCGGTCACCGGGTTGGGTGGTGATCCCAGTAGCGGACTATCGAACCCTTCACAACAAGGCGTATCCCGTCGAACCAGAGCCGGAAACACCTCCGGTGCAGGCGACCTTGACACGCATCGACTACGACATGCACATCAGCGGCGAACTGGCGAAAGGTCACGTGAACCTCACGGTCGACGTGCTGAAGGACGGATGGGTGAGTGTGCCCATTCCTTCGGGACTTCTGGTACGAGAAGCCCGATTGGATAACAAGCTGGTGTCGCTGATGCCGGCTCCTGCAAGCAAGGGCGACAGTCGTCTGAGTGCACTGCTCTCGCATCCCGGGCGATCGGTGCTTTCCCTTGATATCGCTCTGCCGGTTACACCCGCGGCTGGGACGGAGAGCATCGCGCTACCTTCCGCGGATTCGGGAGTCACACGCGCGTCGGTGGAACTTCCGCGACAGGGTGTCGACGTCCAGGTTGGAGGCGGACTTTTGTCGGAGAAATCAGAAGCGGCGGCCGACAGCAAGTGGGTCGCCTATGGGCGGGGCAATGAGCCACTGACCTTCACGTGGCGCCGTAAAACAGAAGATCACCGCAGCACGCAACCCTTGCGATTGCGAGGGTCGCTGACTGAACTCGTCAGCCTGGGCGAGGATTCGACTGCCCTCTACGCCGAAGTCAGCCTGGATGTCGTGCAGGGCGCGGCGCGTGAAGTGCATCTGCAGCTCCCCGAATCCATCACCATCAACCAGGTGCTGGGCGCGATGGTCTCGGATTGGCAAGTGACGGGCGGCGAACTGACCGTGACGTTCCTGGAGCCCGTCGAGCGGGGCGCGAAGTTTGTCGTCAACGGAGAAACCCGTTTGGCGCGCGACGGCCAGATCGGCATTCCTCTGCTGCGTTTCATCAATGCCGAACGGGACACGGGAGGAGTGGCGGTGGAAGTCTTGGGCGCGGGCGAGATCAAGGACCTGAAATCGCACGGACTGGAGGAGGCCGACGCGACCGATCTGGGCGAGACGATTGCCAGCCGGCAGTCTCCGTCGCTGGCGGCGTTTCGCTTCCGCTCGGGAGAGGCGGCGGGTACACGAGCGCTTACGGTCGACGTGGCGCGCTATGCGCAGCAAGCCGTCCTGATGGCGAACATCGAGGAAGCGCGGTACCAGGTGTTGATGAGCAAAGAGGGAAAGACACTGGTGCAGGCGCGCTACGCAGTGCGCAACAACCAGCGGAACTTCGTGAAAATCAGTCTGCCGCCGGGAGGCGTGGTATGGAGCGCGGCGTTGTCGGGCAAACCGGTGCGCCCTGGTCAGGCGACCGATGGCAGTTTGCTGTTGCCTCTGGAAAAGGCACGGGGCGGCGAAGATGCTCCCGCGTTCGTCGTGGAGGTCTTGTACATGATCCGCGGTACTGCGTGGGAGGACAAAGGCAAAGCACACCTCGCTTTGCCCGCGCTGGATCTGCCGGTGTCGCGCACTGGGCTTCTTTTGTATTATCCGCCCCTGTTTCGGGTGACCGCGGATCCTGGGCCCTTTCGTACGGAGGCCTATGCGAATCCCACTTCAGTCGCATTCAACTCACCAGCGCCTCCGCCGCCAACAGGCGGCCCGGTGTCCTTGGATCTGCGCAATCAGAAGGACGATTCCACGCAGGCGCTGATCGACAAGTTTCAGACGAAATCGAAAGCGGGGAGGGTGACCGGTATTCTTCCGATTGGTGTCGAGTTCCCGGCGTTTGGTCCGTCGACTTATCTTGTTTCGGAACTCACCAGCGAAGGCCAGTTTCCCGCGGCTGAACTCAGCTATCAACGAGACAAAAAGGCAGGTGCACGATGAAAACGAAAGTCTTTGTTTTTGTGCTGATCATTTCCACGATCGCCATGGCCCAGTCGCAGAAGGGCGGCGGCTTGCCATTTCCGGATTCCGGGGACGTTACTTTGCCGCTCGACGAATACAACCGATTGTTGGAATTGGCGAGCAAGCCGGCCAGAAAACCCGAGACCCCGCCGCAAAACTATTCGATCCAGTGCGCCGAATTGAAATTTCGGGTGGAGAACTTGTCCGTACTCGGAAGCGTGCAGCTCGAGGGAGAGATATTCAAGAAAGGCTTGACCAAAGTTCCTCTGACAACGGGCATGACCACGTTCGATGCGCGCCAGGAAGGCAAGGGCGTGCCACTGCAACAGGAGAACGGAACACAGACGGCCGTGCTTAGCGGTCCGGCGGGTTTTTCCATCGAGTTGAATGTTGGACTGCCGTTGCGCATCGAGGCCGGGCGGGCGTCTTTCAGCTTGCCGGCGCCGGCGGCGGGCAGCGTGCGGCTAGCGCTGGCAATTCCCGGCGAGCACACGTTCGTAAATATCAGCCCCGGTTTGATCACGAGTCGCGCTTCCGAGAATGGCAGGACAACGATCGAGGCAACCCTGGTGCCGGGACAGCCGGCCACGATCTGGTGGGCGACGCGCGAAGCCGCTACGCAGGTCGTGCCGAAAGAGGTGCGCTTTCTCTCGGATGTGAAAACACTGGTATCGGTGAGTGAAGCGGAGTTGCGCATTGCTGCACTCGCTGACGTTACGGTCGTGCAGGGCAACCCATCGGAATTCGAGGTTGACGTTCCCGCTGAGTACGAAGTAACGGGCATCACGGGGGCATCACTCGAATCCAGCGAAGTCCGGGGGAGTACGGTGGTATTGAAAGTGAATGCGGCAGACCAGCGGCATCAATTCCTGATTTCCATGGAACGTCCGATCAGTGATTCCAAGGGCAGCACACCGTTTCTCAGTTTCAAGAACGCGCAACGGGAGACGGGCGAGGTTCTGGTCGAAGGGACCGGCACCATGGAACTCACCGCGACCGAAGGTGGCGGTCTGAAGCGCATGGACGTGAAGGAGACTAGTCCGTATTTGCGATCTTTGGCGCACTACTCCCCACAAGCGGCTTTCCGCTTTCACCGCCAGCCCGGCGAAATGCCGACGCTGGCGCTGGCGTGGACTCGCTTTCCGGACAGCAGTGTGCTGGCGGCCGTGGTGGAGAATGCTGTGGTCACGACGATGGTGACTTCCGAGGGCAAATCGCTGACGGAAATCAAACTGACGATCAAGAACCAGGCACAACCGTTTCTGAAGGTGGCGCTGCCGGCAGGAGCGAGCATCCTGTCCGCCGAAGTGGGCGGCGAAAAGGTCAAGCCCGTCCAGGGGGCTGACGGGAGCCGCGTACCACTTTTGCGTCCGGGGTTTCGCTCCGCTGGCTCGTACGAAGTTTCGTTTGTGTTCATGCACTCGGGGGCGCCGTTTGCAAAGAAAGGCGGGTCCGAACTCTCGCTCCCGAGCATGGACGTTCCCATCAGCCTGCTGCATTGGGAGGTTTTCCTGCCCGAGCGTTACCAGGTGAAAGACTTTGGTGGGGACGTGATCGCGGCGGGGCTTGTGCCAACGGCCCGTTGGGACGGATTGCAGACGTTCGGGAATGGCGGAGCTGTCGGCGCAGGTTCCGGTGGGGGCATTGGGGGCGGCGTGGTTCACGTCGGAGCGGGCGCAGCCGAGCCAAGACTTGCGGGGCAAATCGGCGGAGTGGTGGTGGATCCTTCGGGAGCCGCGGTTCCGGATGCGCAAGTTACAGTCACGAATATTGAAAGCGGCGTCACTATGAATGCCGTCAGTGATGGAGAAGGCCACTGGGTCGTCTCCAATTTCCCCGGCGGTCGCGGCAAGATCCAGGTCGACAGGTCGGGATTCAAGACTTCGGTGCAGCAGATCAATTACGATCGTGGCCGAGCCGCGCAGTATCTGAGTCCGCTGACTCTGGGCGCGGCGACGGAGACGGTCGAGGTTTCGGCGGATGCAGTGAGCGTTCCCCTGAGCGTACGAAACTATTCCCAACTCGCGCAGCTCGAGAACAATTCTAGGAGGCAAACAATGAACGCTGCTTCCACCAATGTGCTGAATTTGCAGCGGCGCGTGGCGGGCGTGCTGCCCGTGGCCATCGATGTGCCGCGGACGGGTACGTCGTTCCAGTTTGCGCGCACTCTCGTTCTGGATGAGGAGACGAAGGTGACGTTCCGTTATAAGAGCAGATAGTCAGGGCGGCGGGTGTTGCTGTTGAGACTGTCAGGACGCGAAAACGTCGATGCGTTGATGGCGTCGTGCTGCGTTGCTCCAGCCCGAGTCTGCGCAGAATATAATGCGGAGTTCTTGCGGAGCGCGCTGATCGAGGACTCGATCTCGCCCGTCGCGCGTTCCATGCGCGCGCTGTGTGGTCGCATCGAGGAGAAGCGTCTCGCAGTGCAAGCATAAGGACAATCGCATGAAACTCCCGTATCTCCCCGTGCTGGCGATCTGCCTTTCAATTTGCGGTGCGGCTCTGGGCCAATCCGGCGCGCCGCCGAAGAAGCATCTGCTCGTACTCGGGGAGGAGAAAGGATACCGGCACGAGTCTGTTTCCCACGCCATGGCTACCATCGAGCGACTCGGCCAGGGGACTGGTTTGTGGGACACAGTCATCCGCACAGACACGGAAGTGCTCACCAAGAAAAAACTCGAATACAACGCCAAGAATCTCAATGATTTTGACGCTGTGTTCTTCTTCACCGCGGGCGAGCTCGAGATGGACGCCCAGCAGAAGGCCGACCTGCTTTCGTTCGTGCACGACGACGGCAAGGGTTTCATCGGCATCCACGCCGCCACCATCACGTTCACGGAGTGGCCGGAATACGGCAAGATGATCGGGGGCTATTTTGACGAACATCCCTGGGGAACGTTCGACGCTCCCATCGAGGTGGAAGACCCTAATTTTCCGGGAATGCAGGCATGGCCGCGATCGTTCGTTTTGCGCGATGAAATTTACCAGATCAAAAACTTCTCGCGCGACAACCTGCGGGTTCTAATGCGTTTGGATGCCAGCAAACTCGACTTTGGAAACCCGAAGGTGCATCGCACGGACCGCGACTTCGCCGTGACTTGGGCGAAGATGTACGGCAAAGGCCGCGTTTATTATTCGACCTTGGGGCACGTGAAAGAGAACTGGGACAATCCACAAATGCAAACGATGATCACGGAAGCCATCAAGTGGGCGATGGGACTGGTCGACGCGGACGTTACGCCCCGGCCCGCGCCTTCGAAGTGACGTCGGCAATGAGCACGGACAGGCGTCAATCGCAATGATCACACGCAGAGCGTTCACGAAGACGGCAGGTGCGGGCTTCGCTCTGGCTGCATGGCCAACCGGTCTTTTTGGCAAAAGCCAGCGGAGGCTGACCGTTGGCATCAGCACCTACAGCTACCATAGCCTGCCCTTTGACGACATGATCGCCGAACTGTCGGCCCTACGAATCGACGAAATCGAAATGTCCCGCGGAGAGTTCATGTTGATGAACCATCCGACAGATGATCTGTTTCGATCCGCTCGCGCCCGGCTCGAACGCGCCGGAATTCGTTGCGTCTCGTACTACTGCGCCACCATCAAAGATAGCCGCGATCTTGAGAGCGCGCTGCACTTTGCAGACCTGCTGGGTGTTCGGCATGTCACGGGAGATGCAACCGGCGACATGCTGGTTCAGGTTGACCGGCGCTGCACGCAAGCAGGACTCGCCTTCGGCATTCACAACCACTATTTCAAAGGGGAGAAGTTTGCGTACGAGAGCGCGGAGGATGTTTTGCAGGCACTGTCCGGCGTTTCCAAAACGATCGGAGCCACCGCGGACGTGGGCCACTTCGCATCCTGCGGACATGATCCAGTAGAAGCGATCCGCAAGCTTGCCGACCGGCTTCAGTTGGTGCACCTTAAGGACGTCGAAAGCGCTGGCGGCGAGGTGAATGTGCTGCTCGGGAGCGGGATCGCCAGGATTCCAGACGTTATGCGGGAACTCCATCGACAAGATTTCGCCGGGCTGGTGGCGATTGAGTATGAAAAAGAAGGTAGCGTTGAAGCCGATCTGAAGCAAGAAGTGGAATTTGCGAGGAAGCTGGCGTGATTCAGCAAGGACCGTACTAGAAAAGGTCTATCGCTTTCCCATGCGCCTAGACACCTTGCATGAATGAGAACCAGAAATGGAAGTCTCAAGAGGCTAGGGCAACTGAGCCCTCACGGAACCGACTTTACGTGCTGCGCGTTGACCAGACCCCACCTCTAGCCCGCGGGACTCGAGGATCTGATACACGGGAATCCAGTACACACTCGTTGACTCCATTGCTACTGAGCGAATCCCGCACTGCTATCGCCAGTCCGCAAGTGCATTTAGATCGCGAGTGAAAGTTGGGGAACTGCGGACAGGTTGGGGATCACTCTCACTGCACCCAACAACTCGCTCGCGCCTATATCGATGCCGGCTGCATCCGGGTGCAAGATGGGCAATTCCTCAGACCGTTTCTTTTGACCTCTTTGCCATTGGCTCCTTCAAGTACCGGTCGGTTGCCCAAGGCGCGAATCAAAGGCAAACTCCCAATCGAGCTCGTCGTCGTCAAAGCTGACGAGCGTCATCACACATCTGTACGAAAACCCCGGACCCACGCTTATCGTCGGGCTTCTGAAGCAGCCCGTGTCGGCGCGGGCTGTTGCTGTCATCCGACCGGCGCCAATCATTTATCGCTTATCGCTCTCCCCCTGTTCCTTTGTCACCCTGTGTCTGGCAAACGCCAGTTGCACGCTTCTCGGTACCGAATCCCACTCTGGCAACCATTTGGACTTACGGATCGCCGCCCATCATCCACTCAGCTCGGGCTAGGCGCGAGGTCGGAGCAACTCAACGGAATTTAGACGCCACTGACCGCCGCTGATATGGCAAACTCGAAGAATGCTCCACCATAAAGTCATGGCGCTGGGGTCTTTTCGTGCCGTCTTTGTTGCAGACACACTGTTATCCCATCGTGCATGTCCAATCCAAGACTAAGTTGTTTTCGTTGTCCGCTCGCCTTTTCGGGCGGGTCAATTCTCCCAGAACCAGATGCCGCCCACGGAATCGACACCCACAACACAACAACCACAGTCTGTATTGTTGACTCCAAGAGCGATCTGGTCGTCTCCGGCCATGCATTGTTTGGCTCCGGCCTGCGAATTCTGTGCGCGGAGATGTCGATTTGCACCATCAACGTTCGACTTATGAATGGAAGGAACCAGATGAGTCGGTTCAACCAAGGGCGGTCAAAAGCCGTTTCTGTACACAGGGGGCAAGGCGTGGCTCGTAAGGGTCGCATCAGAGTGCAAACTTATGCAGCTCAGCCGAGCGGTGACGGGATTTTCGCGGAAAACCTCCGCATTCACGTCGAACACCCCAGCAAGGGCGCGCGATTGTCGACTGTCCCTTTGTTATGTGTTTGTTTCAGAGTTGTTTTGGAGCCTGGGCAAGGAGTCTTACATCTAATTGGTTATCTCCCTCCACTGCTAGCGGCGTAAGCGGTGGCAAAAATTACCTTTATCGACATTGTTCACCAGATACGAGGGGAATTCATGGCGAAACGAATGATTCTGACACTGGCCGTGACTTTAGCAGTGGTCGCGAGCCTGGGATTTGTGAAGTTCCGGCAAATTCATGCGGCTATCGCGCAAGCTGCCAGCTTCCAGCCACCCCCGGAAGCGGTCACAACCGTCGTCGCGCAGCGGGAAACATGGCCGACAACGCTGAGCGTGATCGCTACCATGGTGGCGATCCAGGGTGTGACCGTGAGCGCAGATCTCCCTGGCACCATAGATCGAATCGATTTCGATTCTGGCAAGCCGGTCCGCGCAGGCGATGTGCTGATCGAGCTTGATACACGTCAGGAGCACGCCCAGTTGGCGGCTGTAGAAGCGGAACGGGATTTGGCGGGCGTCAATTACGGCCGAATGCAGGAACTGGCGAATTCCGGTGTCATCTCGCGCATGGAGTACGATCGCGCGACATCGGAGCATAAGTCGACGGAAGCGCGAGTTGGAGAAATCCGCGCCACCATCGCGCGGAAGACAATCCGGGCGCCGTTTTCGGGAATTCTCGGCATTCGACAGGTCAATCTGGGACAGTACCTATCGGCTGGCCAGGCAATCGTTTCACTTCAGTCGTTGAACCCCATCTATGTAAATTTCGGCGTGCCCCAGCAAGCCGTAGGCCAGGTGGGGGTCGGCCGCAAGTTGCGCGTCACGACCAAAGACTTAACCGGCACGGAGTTTACGGGACGCGTCACTGCTCTCGACTCGGTCGTAAATGAAGCGACTCGGAATATTGAGGTGCAGGCCACTCTCTCGAATCCAGAAGGCAAGCTGCGCCCGGGTATGTTCGTTCAGGTAGAGGTGGTGTCGGGGGCGAGTCGTCCGGTCATCACTTTGCCGGCCTCGGCCATTAACAGCGCGCCCTATGGCGATTCGGTGTTCGTTGTCAGTGATCTAAAGAACCAGAGTGGGAAGACCTACCGCGGCGTACGGCAGCAGTTCGTGAAGGTGGAGGGCGCGCGCGGCGATCAGGTGGGCGTGGTTTCCGGTCTCAATCCTGGCGATGAAGTTGTGACGTCGGGTGTCTTCAAGTTGCGCAATGGTGCGGCGGTTCAGGTCAATAACAAGGTGCAGCCCGGAAACAATCCGAGTCCCAAGCCCGAGGATAGCTAATGAAGTTTACGGATCTCTTTGTTAAGCGACCGGTTCTTGCCATTGTCGTTAACCTGGTCATTCTGATTGCCGGGCTCCAGGCCATTCGCTCGCTCAGCGTTCGCCAGTATCCGCGCAGCGACATAGCAGTGGTGCAGGTCTCGACCACATACGTGGGCGCTAACGCCGACCTGGTGCGCGGATTTATTACGACGCCGCTCGAGCGCGTTATCGCCAGCGCCGACGGCATCGACTACATGGAGTCGTCCAGTGCTCAGGGGCTCAGCACCATTACCGTGCACCTCAAGCTTAACTATGACACGAACGCCGCATTGACTCAGATCCAGGCGAAAGTGGCACAGGTGCGCAACGACCTGCCGCCGGAAGCTGAGGCGCCGGTGATCGAACTGCAAACTGCAGACACTCAGTTTGCGGCTATGTACATTGGCTTTTCGTCCTCCGATCTCGATCAGAATCAGATTACCGATTACTTGACGCGCGTTGTGCAGCCGAAGCTGAGCGCCGTGAGCGGTGTACAGCGCGCCGATATCCTGGGCAATCGCACTTTCGCCATGCGGATCTGGCTCAAGCCGGACCAGATGGCAGCGCGTGGGGTTTCTCCTTCGGCTGTGCGAGACGCTTTAGGGCGCAACAATTACCTGTCCGCCGTTGGGCAAACCAAGGGCTCCATGGTTTCCGTAAACCTGGTTGCCAATACCGACCTGCGTACGCCGGAAGAATTTCGGCAACTCGTTGTGAAGGAAGAAAACGGAGTTGTCGTTCGACTGGGCGAGATTGCCGACGTCGTGCTCGGGGCCGAAAACTACGACCAAGATGTCCGATTTAACGGGGAGACAGCCACCTTCATGGGTGTGTGGGTGCTGCCCACGGCCAATTCGCTCGAAGTCATCAAGAGCGTGCGGGCAGCGATTCCGGGAATCAGAGCCCAGCTTCCGGCAGGCATGAAGCTTGGTATCCCGTACGACTCGACGGCCTACATCCAGGACGCTATCAACGAAGTGCTGAGTACGTTGACCGAGACACTACTCATCGTGGTCGTGGTAATTTTCCTGTTCCTCGGCTCGTTCCGGTCAGTGCTCATCCCGATCATTGCCATCCCCATCTCCCTGATTGGAGCCGTCTTCTTGATGCTCATAGCCGGCTTCACGATCAACCTGCTGACCCTGCTAGCGATCGTGCTTTCGGTCGGACTGGTGGTAGATGACGCAATTGTCATGGTTGAGAACGTAGAGCGTCACCTGCACCTTGGCAAACCGCCTTTCCGGGCCGCCATTGACGCTGCCCGCGAACTCGTGGGTCCGATCATCGCCATGACGATCACGCTCGCGGCAGTGTATGCCCCGATCGGAATTCAGGGCGGGTTGACGGGAGCCCTGTTCCGTGAGTTCGCGTTCACGCTAGCTGGCGCCGTGACCGTCTCCGGCATCGTCGCATTGACCTTGTCACCGATGATGAGCTCGAAGCTGCTGCGCGCAGGAGATACTGAACGTGGCTTCGCTGGTCTCATCAATCGCCAGTTCGAGCGCGTGCGCAACGCTTACACTCGGACCCTCTCTGGAACGCTCCAGTACAGGCCAGTGGTCCTCACGGTATGGGCGATTGTGGCTGTATTGATGATTCCGTTCTACATGTTTTCGCAGAGAGAACTGGCGCCGAGCGAAGACCAAGGGGTTGTTTTCGGCGTCATTCAGTCTTCCGCAAATTCCACCATCGATCAGACCAACCTCTTCACGAAGGAGATTCACGACGTCTACCGCTCTTTTCCAGAGAGCGACAGCATCTTCCAGATCACGAATCCGAGCGGGGGCTTCGGAGGAATGGTCACCAAGCCATGGAGCGAGCGGAAGAAGACCACGCAACAGCTTCTGGTCGAGTCCACGGCACCATTGTCAAAGATCGCGGGCGTTCGAGTGATTCCATTGACACCTCCGCCCTTGCCCGGTGGCGGAAACTTCCCGGTTGACTTCGTGATTGCGTCTGCAGCCGAACCAGAGCAACTGGCCGAGTTTGGTAAGCAACTGGTCCAGAAAGCAATGACCAGCGGGCTGTTCATCTTCGCCGACACCGACATGAAGTTCGACCAGCCCCAGGCCGAAGTTGTCTTCGACCGAGACAAGCTCCGGTCCCAGGGAGTTGACTTGACCCAAGCCGGCCAGGATCTCTCGGCACTTCTCGGCGGAAACTATGTCAATCGGTTTAGCATCCAGGGCCGCAGCTACAAGGTCATTCCGCAGATCAAACGTGAGGAGCGTTTGACCCCCGATCAGCTTTCACACATTTACGTTAAGGGGTCGAGCGACAAACTCGTTCCTCTCTCAACCTTCGCTACGCTGAAGACCACAACCGAGCCACGATCACTCAACAAATTCCAACAACTGAACGCCGTGCGCATACAGGGAGTGATCCCGCCACCCGTACCGCTCGATAAGGCGCTGACGTTTCTGGAAGATGAAGCCAAGACGATCCTGCCACAAGGCTTCACGATTGACTACGCGGGCGAATCGCGTCAGTTGCGAGTTGAGGGCAGCAAGTTTCTCGGAACATTCCTGCTTTCGGCGATCCTGATTTACCTGGTGTTGGCAGCCCAGTTCGAAAGCTTCCGCGATCCATTCATCATCCTTGCGGGTTCGGTGCCGCTCGCCATTTCCGGAGCGCTGACATTCTCTTTCCTTGGACTGACCACGCTCAACATCTACAGCCAGGTTGGATTGATTACGCTAGTCGGCCTGATCGCGAAAAACGGAATTCTTATTGTGGAATTCGCAAATCACCTTCAGGAAACCGGAAGGGACAAACTCAGCGCGATCGTCGAAGCCGCCGGCACGCGGCTCCGCCCAATTTTGATGACGACCGCAGCCACCGTGTTCGGTCACTTCCCGCTCGTGCTTGCAACGGGACCGGGTGCGGGAGCGCGTAACAGCATCGGCATCATGCTCGTCAGCGGTATGATCATCGGAACGGTCTTCACCTTGTTTGTGGTGCCGTCGATCTACGTGCTCGTTGCCCGGACCCATGCGGCCGCAGATATTGATATCGATGAAACCGTAACTGAGGCCACGGTGGCAGTGTAGGCCGCATGCTTGGACAGCGGCGGGATGGGGGACGACGCGCGACTTGAAATGGTCGCCTAGAGAAAAGGCCAGTGCTTGCAGGGCCTTCGACCGAGCCCGCGGCTGGAGTTGGATGCAACAATCTTGCGAGATGCAATCGTTTGTACGCAATATCCCGAGCACCAGGACACGCTATGGACGATACATCACCTCGCCACCTGCACGCGGGACGACGGCCGACTGCAGGATGCGGAAAAGCTGCAGCGCGAAACGCTCGTCATTCGGCGGCGGATCCTGGGTCCGGAACATCCGGATACGCTGGGGTCGATGGAGGAACTGGCAGTCATCCTGGACATGCTCCATCGCTACACCGAAGCGGCGGAACTCTATCGCAAGGACGATCGAGGTCCAGCGCCGCATCCTCGGTCCGGACCACCCCGTGACCGCCAGCACCAATACAATCTGGCCTGCAACGCTGCTCTTGGCGGCCGGCGTGACGAAGCGTTAAACCTTTTGCGCGACGCGCTGGATCATGGGCTCCCGTCCGCGGAAGCTTCGGGAATTGAACAAGACTCAGATTTCAAGTCGCTGCATGGAGACCCGCGTTTTACAGCGCTAATTGCTGACATACAGAAGAGAGCAGTCGCCCCGCAAGCCCCGTGAGATTGGACCAATCTCAGTGGTGCTTTGACCCCTTTAAACTGATTTTTTGCAGAGTTGCGGTCTGATTACCGTGCCGGCTGCCAGGCTTACCATGAAGCCCCACCGAGACTGGGCCAGGCTCTTTGTCCTGTTGGCCACTATCTGCACGCCGAGCGGTGATCGCCACAACAGATTTCATTTTGAATACAAACTCGGCAAAAGCATCGGTACGCTTACGATTGTTAAACCAGTTTCCATCCAGTGCTGACAACTTCCGGTTTGTCCGTCAACCGCGGAGAGCGGAATCCGGCGTTTTCAAGTTCTGGATGTTGTTCGGACCGGCTGACTGTGCTAGTGCTGCGCCAGCAATTATGCCGGGCCTCGCCACTCTCGCCGTATAAGCCTCGCGACCGGCGAGCAGCGTGAAACTTCCCTGACAGGACACGTTAGTTCGGATCAAGAACTGGATCGGCGGAGCCATGACCGTTTGACCTCGATCGTTGTTTTGCTTCGAGAGGGTCTCCAATCCGCGCTGCGGATGTCTGTTTCGAAAAATTAGTTTGGCTCCCGGGCCGCAGTCGCACGTTTCTTGGCGTCCGCAATAAGGGCGGCAAAGCGGAGATCACCGCGGAGCGACTTTAAGTCGGCGTCATTTTCAATGTTGAGCATAATGCCCGGCTGTAGTCCGTGCCCCACGCTTCTTTTAGCAGCGCCAGCGCCCGATTGCGGTAGCCCTGAACTGCTGCAAGACACGCAAGATTGTAGGTGGAAAGCGCACTGTACGCGTTCTCTAGTCCGAAGACACGCAGTTGGATGGCGCGATTCTCTCGATACAACCCCTCCGCCTCGTGATATCGACCCTGAGCAGCTAGGTCCACAGCCAGGCTGTTCCTTGAATTCAAGGTGTCCGAGTGCTCAGGTCCCAGCACTCGGATCTGAATGGGCAGAGTCTCGCGATATATCTTTTCTGACTCAGGGTGCCGTCCTTCCCGGCGCAGAATCGTACCGAGGCTGAACATTCCATTCAGAGTGTCCGGGTGCTCCGTCCCGAGGACCAGGCGCTCGATGGCCAGCGCATCGCGCTGCAGCGGGGGGGAAAAGAGAGCAGGCCGCCCGCCCCGAGGTTGTTCCTCCAGGCCGGGCAGACGGGCCAAGGCAAATCGTTTGCGCCATTTGCTAACGATCTGCCGGGGCGTGTCCAAGCGCGTAGCGAATGACGTCGTTCGACAATCCCTGGGCTGCCAAGAGGATGATCTTAGCTCGAATAACGTCCCGATAAGATGACGTATATTTTCGGGCTCGTGTTTCTAGTTTTTCTTGCTCTGCGGATGTGAGCACGGTGTGAAATGGACTGGAACGTGGCAAGACAGTCCTCCCCGAGGATCAATCTAGATGCGTTCAGCGTCACGTTCCATAAAATAATACGTCGCTGTATTTACGTTATCGAGTACAAATTAAGCTAGGGGGCGCGCGCTGACGGGATTTTTGCCACCGTCTGACAACACTTGGGCCTGCTCGAAACGGAAGAGGGAAATCAAACGACCGAAGCAGTCCTCCTGTATGAGCCGTAGGCATCCGATCTCAGCGTAGGCGTTCTGCACGAAGGACCAGGTGCTGGTGTACGCCTACGAGACATCGTCTTCAACGAATATTCAAATTCGGCACCACAGTCGCAGCAGACCCGATACGTCCTGCGATTGATTGTAAATACCCTGCTGAGTGCCTTGTGGTGACAACCAAACATGTACTTTGCGACAGCGCTCACGAGCTGAATCACGGGCTACCTCCCTGGGACTAGTTACCCATAGCCTACGACTCTCGACTCAGTGGGTGAATGGCACTGTCGTGGGGAGCGCCAATTCCTAAAATGAAGATCATTCCGGGTGGGGTTTGCTGAAGAGTGCTGGCGTCCTAATCTTAGAGGGGAGTGGTAGAGGAGCCGCAGTTGAGGGTGGAGCATATGTTGCGGCTCGAATACATCCAGTACGATCGGGAGCACTTCGCCGTAGTCGCGGCCGTCGTGAGTGGCAAGCCTGAGCCAGCCTAAAAGGAAATTGGCACAACCTCCGCGGACTTCCCAGCCAGTACCTGCGTAAACCGATCCTTGGAATTCGGGGACTCTTCTGGCCTGCGGAGAGCGAGCAGTGCGGGTAGTGCGTCTCGGCGGCCGAAAAGAATTTTCGTCCAGAAACCCACGAATTGTTCTCCGCTTTGTTCTCCAAACAGACCGTGAAGACCTCGCGGTCAAGAGTCACCGGACGGCTAATCGTAGTGTTTTGAAGGAACTGGCGGAGAGGGAGGGATCCTCTTCGGCCCTTACCTGCAAGTCACAGTGGACCCTACACTTGCGCCACAATACCCTGTGTTTGAGGGGTTACAAGCGAGCCCGATCATCGGGTACTGTTCATGTTGACGACATGAACGCGCTTGCCAGGAGTTCGGCTTGTCCGATGTCACTCTGGCGGAAGTATGGTGGCAAGCACAATATCTCGGTTACGAACCTCGGATATTTGGCGGAAAAGTCCTGCTGCAGTGACGTCGATCGGTCTGTGTTGGTCCCTCACAACTAGGCGTCCGACGACTTTCGAGTATCCCGTTGGCTGCCTTGCTCCGAGTTGTTGGAGGACAAAACCAGGCCCAGGACCTTGGTCACGATTCCGGAGCGGCTGGAAACCCCCATCTTGATTGTGGCCATGCGCAGGAAAGCCTTAACCGTATTCGCACTAATTCCCATGTTCTGCGCCATTTCCTTACTGCTGAGTCCCTGCAGCAAGAGCGCCACGGCTTGCTGCTCACGATGGGTAAGGCGGAACTGCTGAGAGACTTGGGACAGGGCAAGGGGGCCGGACATACCTCTCTCCAGCAGAATCAGGGTCGCTGTACCGCCGGAACCTTTGCCGTTGCTGTCCAGAAGAAACGCACGGCAGAAATACGTCCGGCGTCCCGACTTTAATTTCATGATGAGATTGGTGTGGTTGCCGTTTCTCAAGGAACTCTGAGCGCTGACAAGACCAGGACGGACCTTCTTGTGAAACAAATCGGCGAGCGTCTGTAACGACGGCTCTGGATACGTCAGAATTGCAATCGCCTCATGGTTGGCAAAAAGAAGTTTTAGAGAGGCATCGGCTACAAGAAGGCCGAATACCGGTGGCCAGGCTGAAGATGTGCCACTTTCTCCTGGCAGCCGGAACTTCTGCGGATTTGATTCCCACGTCTGCATGATGCTCCCGTTTCATGAATGCGATACTTGGCACCCACAGCCCAGAGATATGAGCCACCTGCTCAGATCTCAGGCCACGCCCTCGGCTTAAAACCTTCCGATGACGCTGACAAAGTCCGGAGTTTGACCAAACGATTCCCTGTTGGACAACGCTATCCGGTAAACTGTTCGCCCCCCCTGCTCAGCTCGGTACGACGGTCCAGCTTCTCCCGCCGACAGCTTCG
>Ga0137418_10002201_pt1 | contig 17897 bp, 14 predicted proteins | sample CZODoug3_1_2_16f_FD_122242 | JGI IMG/M metagenome (GOLD analysis project Ga0137418, IMG submission 122242) | Vadose zone soil fungal communities from Angelo Coast Range Reserve, California, USA - CZODoug3_1_2_16fungal (Hybrid Assembly) | ecosystem: Environmental > Terrestrial > Soil > Vadose... | reverse complement strand
ACAGAAATGTACGCTTCATCAAGAAATTCCCCTTTGAGTCCGACTCACACGACCAGTTCTGGGGCGGGAGATGTGCACGTGCTCTGCCAAGGGACGGGCAAACATAACTGACTCATTCTGTTATTTTTACAGCGCATCGCAAATGATGAGGGGAATAGACGTACCAGTATTCTGCACATTATGTGCAACCGAGATGCTCGTTCTAGAATTTGTCGAGCCACAAGGATCGTCGCGCCGCTAAGCATTCAGGGGACATCTGCAGATCAACCAGTGCATCGCACTTGAGCGATGCACGCTAGGCAAGTATGCAGAGAACTGCCCAAGGTGTGCAGCGGAGACTCCAGTTTCGAGATAGCGCGTTGGCCATAGAATATTAACCTGCTTAGAATGAGATGTTTACATCCTCTGAGGAGATTGGAACTCGTCGTGCACGTTTCAAAGGGTCGACGGCTTCGGGTCATGCGGCCATTCGGAGGAACGTATGCACGTTAAACGGTTCTGGTGGGTGTTGGTTCTGCTAGTTTTGGCCTTGGGCGGCACGGCGAAGGCCGATACTGTCCAAGTCGATGGAAGCTATGCTTTCGCAAGCAACGGTTACGGAATTCCGGCGTATGGTGGAACGCTGAACGGTCAAAGCGCTTCGTTCTATTGCGTGGATTTCACGACCACGATTCACGCCGGAGATACCTGGAGTGTGTGGGTCACCAGCCTCACCGGAACGAACTTTGCGTCCACCCTGATGGGCAATAAGACGGCCTATTTGGAGATGGCGTGGCTAGTCACGCAGATGATGGGAGCGAGCACGCAGCTCCAGCAAGCCAAAGATCAGTTCGCGATCTGGAGCTTTACGGGCGGCCCGAACCCTTACGGGACGAATAGCAGCCTAGTAGCCGCTGCTTTGGCTGCTGTGAATGCCGGATTTAGCGGGCAGGGATTCACGATTTTGACGCCGACGGGTACCAAGGGACAGGAGTTCCTGATCTTTAGCGTTGCCGAGCCGGCGGAACTACTCATGCTGGCTATCGGTTTGATCATGCTAGGGATGATGACGCGCAAGAAGCTGATGGCCGGAGCACAGGCCGCCTAAACCAGCACAACCAATCGATCGTATCGGGGCTCGCCATCGTGACATCGGTGGCGAGCCCCAGTTTTTGCGTCCTGCGATTATTTTTAACCGATCGGTCGAAGGGAGAAGAGTTTGCCACTTCTTGGCACAAAATGAGGACTGCAGGGGCGGTGTCGCAGCTCGGCCGCCTAGCAGGCTTTTCACGTAACCTACTGAACGAACACAACTTATTTAATCGCGACGGCGTTTCGGACGTACATCGGCATGGAATGGGAGTTGCTTTTAGCCGGTGTGGAGAATTATGAATACCTCCCTCAGCCGCAGTGTGGATCCTACCGCGAGCAGCGGTTTTGTTTATGGCCGTTCCGCCGCGATGCAGAGCCTCAATGCGACGGTGGAGGAGGTTGCCCGGACGAACATTCCTGTGCTGTTGATGGGCGAGAGCGGAACAGGAAAAGAGGTGTACGGGCGGCTGATTCACCGGCTTTCCAAGAATTGCCACACGCCACTCAGAAAGTTGAGTTGCCGGGTTGTAGAACCTGGGGAATTCTTTGCACAACTGAAGTCCGATTTGGGCGGGAATGGAAATGGCTCCGAAGAGGTTCCACGCACTGTGTTCGTAGACGGGATCGATGAACTGGACCCGGCATACCAGAAGTTTTTAGTCTCGTTGCTGCCGGATGGCGAGAGCAACGAAAACGGCGACCACCGCGTACGCTTAATCGCTTCTACGTGCAGAAATCTAGAGCAGGAAATCGAGTCGGGGAGATTCCGACGGGAATTGTATTTTCGAATCAATGGAGTACGCCTCCACCTTCCACCGTTACGGGAGAGACGGGAAGACACTGCGGAGTTGATGGAACATTTTCTGGCGAAACATGCCGCAGAGTTAGGACGCGAAGTTCCAGTGGTGAGCGAGCAAGAAATGGAATTCCTCGAGACGTATGACTGGCCGGGGAACATCCGCGAACTGGAAAATCTGGCTAGGAAAATCGCAGTACTTGGCGATAGCCGAAAGGCTGTTGATGAACTCCGGGATAAACCAAAAGTAGAAGCAGCGTTCCCTGGGGAGCCACGGAGTTCTTCACTGAAAGTGGCGGCACGTGCGGCTTCGCGCCAAGCCGAACGCGATTTGATCTCGCAAGCCCTTGAACGAACGCGCTGGAACCGGAAGCGAGCGGCGCGCGATCTCCAGATCAGTTACAAATCCTTGCTGTACAAGATCAAGCAGACAGGCCTGGATGGGAAGCAAAGAGAACGGGGGTAAAGGAAACAGCCATGAAAAACACAATTCTATTGATTCTCGCGTGCGGCCTAACGGTGGGCATAGCACAAGCAAGCAGTGAAAAGAGCGCGAAAGCGAAGAAAGAAGGGGCGAAGGGCTCGCAGGTCCATGCAGCTCCGGCAGTGGCGTTGGTCGCCGCAGATGATCCAACGTACAAGATTGGGGCGGACGACATACTGAAGATCGATGTCTGGAGAGAAGACCAACTGACGCGGACAGTCCCTGTGCGGCCGGACGGTCGAATCACGCTGCCGCTGCTGAATGATATGCGGGCATCGGGATTGACGCCAATGGAGTTGGCGGGTGCAATTCGCGATGAGCTGAAGAATTTCGTCAATAACCCGCAGGTGACCGTGAGCGTAATGGAGATCAACAGCCGGCGAATCTATGTGACCGGGGAAGTCGCAAAGTCGGGCGCGTTTGGCCTCCTGCCGCACATGACCGCGCTACAAGCGATATCCAGCACCGGTGGATTCACGCAATTTGCCCGGCCGAAGAATATTTACATTTTGCGGACCGAAAAGGGCCAACAGGTGAAACTGCCTTTCAATTACAAAGAGGCGGTCAGAGGACGCAACCCCGAACAGAACATTGAACTGCAACCCGGCGACGTAATTGTGGTGCCGTGAGGTGGAAAAGATGACGGACGTGAAAAAACTAATTTGTGGAATTGTTTGGGTGGCCGCGTGTTTTTGCGCCACCCCGCTAGCAGCCCAAGAGCAGACCGCGGAAAAGCCTAAGCCGGCGGCGCGCGAATACGGGCCTTTCGGTGAAACAGGCGAAGATGTGACTGGGACAGAGCAAAGTACAGGCGCGATTCAACCAGATAGTTTGCCGGCGAGCGGCATGCAGAACCTGACGTTGGGCACCCCGCCGGTGCGTCACAGTTACGTGGTGCCAGGAATTCAATATGGCAACACGTATAGCTCTGGTAGCGCAGGGTCTACAGGTACGGGGACAAAGCCAGGGTGGAATACTACGAGTTTCGTGAGCGGCAATATGAGTTTGCTGCAGGAGTGGAGTTATTCCGCGTTGTCGGTGAACTATTCAGGCGGAGGGTACTTTTCAACAGACAAGTTGCAGGGGAACGGGCAATACCAACAGTTCGCAGCAACGTATGAAATCGATCGGAAACGATGGAGAGCGCTGCTTATAGATCAGTTCTCACTCTTGCCGGAGAGCAGTTTCGGCTTTGGCGGCACTACAGGGCTATCCACGCCGGGAATTGGCGGGAGTCTAAACGCACCGCAAGCCGGGCTGCAGAGTAATTATCTGCCAAACCAGAGCATCTTCGCAGGAACAGGTTCCCGCTATAGCAACTCTGCTGCTGTTCAATTTTCATATCAGTTGAGTACGCGAGGAGTGGTGTCGGTGGGAGGAGCATACGGAATCTTGCGATTTGCGAACTTGGGAGGCGCCAACAACGACAGTGACATGCTTAACGCCGGATACGACTACGCGCTCACCGCGAGAAACAGCATTGGAGTTAGCTATGGATTTAGTGCTTTCCGTTTTCCCGGCGGTGGGTCCCAGGCTATCGGCGATCACGTTGCTCACGTAGTCTTCGGCAGGAGGATTACTGGGAAAATAGCACTCAGGCTCGGCGGAGGCCCGGAGATCACTACATTTCGAGTTCCTACGGGAGGATTGAGTCAGAGGATTTCAGGTTCTGGAACTGCGTCGCTGACGTATGCGCTGGCTCACAGCAACATTTTGTTTGACTATATGCATCTGGTGAGCGGCGGAGGAGGGATATTTAACGGCGCGAATACAGACCAAGTGGACGTCTCGTTGACCAAGCAACTCTCGCGAGTCTGGAGCGGTCATGTGAATGCCGGGTACGCGAGGAACCGCCAGCTATCGGGAACGACTCCTTCCACGAACTCCGATTCGTGGTTTACGGGAGCAGGTTTGAGCCGACCTTTAACGAGATCAGCTAATTTTTCATTTGGGTACCAATCACAAATTCAGTCTGCCAGCGGTGCCACTTGCAACTTGAATTGTGCGAGGACGTATACATCACATCAGATAATTGTGAGTCTGCAGTGGCACATGCTGCCTTTTGTCCTGCGGTAAGAAGTGCGCATATGGTCCGAATTGCGTTTGCGGAGAGTGGCAGGTAGCGAAATTAGCAGGAAACAACGGAGAGCCAGGCGAAGGCCTTAGACCCCAATGTACAAGAGTTTCTTTGAACTGAAAGAAAACCCGTTTAACGTCAGTCCGGATCCGCGGTATATCGTTCTTACGAAACAGATTGAGGAAGCATTTTCCGGTTTGATGTATGGCATCCAAACGAAAAAAGGGATTCTCACACTAACGGGCGAAGTGGGTACCGGGAAGACGACGCTGGTTAATCGACTTCTTGACTGGCTGAACACGGAACGGGCGAAGACGGCGTTTCTTTTCAATTCAAGGCTAAATTCCAACCAGCTCCTGGACTTTGTGCTCTCGGAATTCGAGATCACCTGCGATTCCACGTCGAAGAGCCGGCAGTTGATGAAGTTGAACGAATGGCTGCTTGAACAGTTCCGAGCGGGGCAAACCGCGGTGCTGATCATCGATGAAGCCCAAAACTTGACATTTCCGGTGCTGGAGGAGATTCGACTGCTTACGAACCTCGAGACCGCCAGTGAAAAGTTGATTCAAATCGTACTTTCGGGCCAGCCCGAACTCGAAGAACGGCTGAAGTTGCCGCAATTGCGGCAGCTACGGCAGCGGATGGCGGTTCGATGCAAGACGGCTCCCCTAACGAAAGAAGAGACACACGCGTACGTCATCGAACGATTGAGAATCGCAGGTGCGGCGCCAACTGCGGCACCGATTTTCAGCCCGCAGGCTATCGACATAATGCACCTATACTCGCTAGGGGTTCCGCGTGTAATCAATCTGCTTTGTGAGCACGCATTGATTAACGCGTACGTGGAACACGAGCGGCCAGTTTCCGCGAAAATCGTCGAAGATGTAGCCCGCGAATTCCAGCTAGATGAAGTCGGGCACGTCGCGACGCCGGAAAGTTTGCGAGCCGACACAGATTTGTTCACCTCCGAGGCGTTCATTCAAAACCTAGGCGAGGCCTTATCACGTTTCCGGGTGAGCCCCACGAGTCCCTTTTTCCGCGAGAGAAAGTAAGCCGTCACTCATTCATGTTGGATCGCACTCGGGCGTCCTGGCAGCGCGCGCCGAAGTTGCAGTCCATCTCCCCGATTAACAAGAGGTGGAAAGTGCAGGTCCGGACGCCAGATTGTGTCGCGTGCGAGCCGCGAGCAGTTAGGAAGCCCATTGTCAAATGGTGGTACGAGTTTTCCCACCGCACCCCGCAGGGCCTGGGAGTTGCGAAAATATGAAGGATCTATTTCCTCGGATGTTGTCCATTTTCATTGACTTACGGGCTGTGGGTCGGGCATAACCGGCCTCCAAGGCACCCATAACTCTGGCAGTCTGATTGCGACTCCCCTCTCAAATAGCAATGGATACGTCCGTAGCACCGTAAGTTGCTGATTTTAAAGTATGTTAGACGAACAAAGAGATGTGCGGCATCTGGGCCTGCATTTAATGGCGGTAGCCTGTTCGGATTGGCTGCCGCGAGAGTCAGATACCGACCGCGTCGCGTGGGGCAGTCCCCAACACCCACGGCATTCGCTCGAGAATCGATCACACGCACCTGCTTGAAGGCAAACCCGCTCGCCCAGGAGATGTGCATATGGCAGTTGATTTCGTCTGTGCTCCAACCCTCACTTCCTACGACAAACGAAAGATGATCCGAGTTGGGGTCATCGGCTATGGCTATTGGGGACCGAACGTCGTCAGGAATTTGCATGGAACGGATAGTGCTTGCGTCGAGATCGTGTGCGACAAGAGCTCGGCGGCACTAGCTCGGGCGCGCAAAACCTACCCCGGTATCTTGACGACGTCCGACGCAAACGAGGTGCTGCGCTCGCCCAACGTCGACGCCGTCGCGGTGATCACGCCGGTTTGGACCCACTACGAGCTGGCGAAAGCGGCGTTGGAAAACGGCAAGCACGTTTTTGTGGAAAAGCCTCTTACCTCCAATGCGGCGCAGGCTGAAGAGTTAATTGAACTGGCGGAGCGCAAGGGCCTGACGATCATGGTGGACCACACATTTCTTTTTACAGGTGCGGTCCGGAAAATCCGAGAACTGACTGATAGCGGAGTGCTGGGTAATTTGTATTACTACGATTCACTGCGAGTGAATCTCGGACTCTTTCAGCACGACGTGAGCGTGATCTGGGATCTGGCGCCTCACGATCTATCGATCATGGACTACTTAATAAAGAAGGATCCAGAAGCAGTGGTGGCGACCGGCGAAAAGCACTTGAACGGCGTGGAAGACGTAGCGTACATGACGATCCACTTCCCGGACAACGTCATTGCCCATATCAATGTGAACTGGCTATCACCGGTAAAAATCCGAACCACACTGATCGGCGGCGAGAAGAGGATGCTGGTCTGGAATGATTTGGTGGCCGACGAGAAAATCCGCGTATACGACAAAGGCGTTCAGATCAAATCGGGGGAAGGAATACGCGACCTGCTCGTGAGCTACCGCAGCGGAGATATGTGGGCACCGCAGATCGAACCAGGAGAGGCTCTGCGTGTCGAACTCGACTACTTCGCGGATTGCATTATGAACAGCGACAAGCCGTTCAATGACGGGCATGCAGGTCTGCGCGTCGTTCGAATGCTGGAAGCGGCCGAGCGTTCCATCCGCAAGCGAGGAGAGTTGGTGCGCCTGTGAGTGAATTCTGTTCGATTGCCGCGGACGTGAAATTGGGAGAGGGAGTGAAGCTGTCCAAGTTCATTAACTTGTACGGCTGCGAAATCGGCGATGAGACCAAGATCGGAGCATTCGTCGAGATTCAAAAGAATGCAACGGTTGGGCAGCGCTGCAAGATTTCGAGCCACACATTTATCTGCGAAGGTGTGCAGATTGAAGACAACGTGTTCGTGGGCCACAGCGTGACTTTCATCAACGACTCCTATCCTCGGGCAACTGCTGCTGACGGCGGATTGCAGACCGAGAAGGACTGGAAGGTCGAGCAGACATTGGTTAAGAAGGGCGCCTCGATCGGTTCGGGTAGCACGATTCTTTCGAATGTTGTGATTGGAGAGAACGCCATCATCGGCGCGGGTAGCGTGGTAACGAAGGACGTGCCGGCTGATGCGATTGTTGCAGGCAACCCTGCGAAGGTGTTGCGTTATATCACCGCGGAGGCAAGGATCACACTGTGAACAACGGAAACAACATTGCATTTCTGGACCTAATCGGCCCACACCAAGAACTCGAGAAGGAATTGGTCGCAGTCTTTCAAAAGGCACTGAGAACCGGAGCGTTCGTTGGCGGGTCCATGGTTGAAGAATTTGAGAGGTCGTTCGCGGATTTCTGCGAGACGCGTTTTGCGGTGGGCTTGAACAGCGGCACCGACGCGCTGCGCTTTGCCCTGATGGCCGCCGGCGTTGGTGAAGGTTGTTCGGTGGTTACGGTGGCGAACACCTTTATAGCCACGACAGAAGCGATTTCGCAAGCGGGCGCGCTCCCGGAGTTCGTTGATGTGGATGAGCGCACCTACAACATGGACGCGGAAAAATTACGCGAGTTCCTCGAACAGCAGTGTTCGGTGGATCATAACGGAAAACTGATTAGCCGCAGGACGAACCGGGTGGTGGCGGCTGTGATTCCGGTGCACCTCTACGGACAGTGCGCGGACATGGATGCAATTCAAGAGCTTGCTGAGCGCTATAACCTGGTGCTCATCGAAGATGCCTGCCAAGCTCATGGCGCCGAGTATTTCTCAAAGCGGGAAAATCGTTGGAAGAAAGCGGGTTCGATTGGGAAGGCGGCAGCCTTCAGCTTCTATCCAGGAAAGAATTTAGGCGCGTGCGGAGAGGGTGGCGCGGTCACAACGGATGACGAGGAATTGGCAAAAAAGATTCGAATGATTCGCGACCACGGGCAAGCGAAAAAATATTATCACGACATGGAGGGTTACAACGGTCGCTTAGACTCAGTTCAGGCTGGGATTTTGAATATCAAGCTGAAACATCTGCCGAATTGGAACCAGAGCAGGCGCGAGCGTGCCCGCAAATATAACGAGCTTTTTGCGGAGTTGGATACAAACGCTGTAATGCCCGATGAGCCGTCCTGGTCGAAGGGTGTCTATCACTTGTATGTCGTCCAAGTAGAGAACCGCGAGGCAGTTCAGTCCGCCTTGACCAACGAAAACATCGGCACGGGAATTCATTACCCGATTCCCTTGCACCTTCAGAAGGCGTATACGCGACTCGGATACCGCCGTGGGGATTTGCCGGTCTCCGAAAACGCGGCGCAGCGGATCCTTTCGCTCCCGATGTATCCAGGGATTTCCGAGGCTGACCAGGTGCGCGTTGTGGAGGCCCTGGCTCAAACCGTGAAAGGCGCAGTCGTACAGCGCTTGACGAACGTCTCGGCATAATTTACGCAGCTCTTGCCAGAGACCCTCCCACCTCCATTCGTTCACTTTGAGATTTCCGGGAAAGCAATACTCCCGCAGCAACTTCCAGCGTTGATCGAAAATAGTCTCGAAAACTTTGAGGACGTTTACAGGAGGTCAGAATGAGCCAACGAAGAAGGGTCGTCGTGGTGGGACTAGGGGAGGTTGGCAAGCCACTCCTTGAAATCGTTTCGGAGCATCACGATGCGATTGGAATCGATATCGCTCCTCCGGTCGGGGAAGTCGGGCCGGTTGATGTCCTGCATATCTGCTTTCCGTTCGAGATAAAGGATTTTGTAGGCGAAACAGTCCGCTACATTGAACTTTTCAAGCCGATACTGACGATCATCAACAGCACCGTGGGAGTTGGAACAACGCGAGCCATCGCGCGACGAAGCGGCGCTGCTGTAGCGCACAGCCCTGTGCGCGGCAAACACGTGCGTATGCGCGAAGAGATGCGCTCGTACGCCAAGTTCGTGGGAGCAATAGATCCGGCCGATGGTGAGTATGCCGCCGAGCATTTCAAGTCTGTGGGCTTGAAGACTCGCGTTTTGTCGAGCCCGGAGGCTACGGAATTGGCAAAGCTGACCGAGACCACGTACTTCGGATTGTTAATCGCATGGGCGCAAGAGGTGGAGCGATATTGCGATGGAGTGGGCCAGCGTTACGAGGAAATCGCTTCCTTTTACGATGAGATCCGATTTTTGCCGACTGCAAAGTATTTTCCTGGAATCATCGGCGGTCATTGCGTCATGCCCAATATCGAAATTCTTCGAAAGTTTCAAGATTCAAATATCTTGAGAGCGATCGAGGAGTCGAATCGAAATAAATTGGAGCGCGAAGCCCTTAAAGAACTCGTTGATGACAAATCCAAGACCATTGCGGTCGGATCTGCGGGTTGAGGCGCTGAGCGACGGGAGCATGCCCGAGCCGGGTTTGTACTTCTGGTCAGATAATAACAATGTCCCACATTGCTAGCATGCAAACAGCGAAACCAGAGCCGCGTGACAAGGCTCGAAGCAATTCTGATAGTTGCGGCCTGAGGGGTAAACGAGCGGCGATGGTCACCTTCTCGCCATACCCAGGTGATCCACGCCCGCGGCGCGCGGTCGACACCCTGGTACAAGAAGGCGTGACCGTGGACCTGGTGTGCTTGGGAGATGGGGCTAGTCCACGCCAAGAGACACTTCAAAACGTTAACATAATTCGTATCCCGATTGAAAACCGACGCGGCGGAAAATTGGCTTATGCCTACCAATACTCCGCCTTCATTCTGATTTCCACCGCGATCTTTGCGTTGCGCTCATTGGTCCGTCGCTACGATTTGGTTTACGTGCACAACATGCCCGACATTCTGGTGTTGAGTGCGCTGGTTCCGAAGATGTTCGGAGCGAAGGTGATTCTCGACCTGCACGACCCGATGCCGGAACTAATGACAACGATTTTCAACCTGGATAAGGATAGCTTGAGTGTCCGGCTCATCAGTCGACTGGAGAAGTGGAGCCTCGCCCGCGCCAACTTTGTGATCACGGTGAACGTAACATGCAAGAGGATCTTTTCCTCTCGCAGCTGCCGCCCGGAGAAGATTGGCGTGGTGATGAATTCGCCGGACGGCGCGATTTTTCCGTTCCGCTCACCGCGGGCCCATGCTCTTAAGAGCGGATCGCAGGACAAGGCTTTTGTGATCATGTACCACGGCTCACTAGTGGAGCGGAACGGCCTAGATCTGGCTGTTGAGGCGCTCGCGCTAGTCCGTAAGACTGTTCGGAACGCGGAGCTACGGATTTATGGTCAGAAGACTCCTTTCCTGGAACGGGTCATGGAAGCAGCGCGGCAGAAGGGCGTAGACGAAGCGATTCACTATCTAGGACCAAAGCGCCTCGAGGACCTCGTAGCGGAAATCGACGCGTGTGATATTGGCGTGATTCCAAATCAGCGTAACGCGTTTACAGAGATCAATACGCCGACCCGCATCTTTGAGTACCTGGCTTTAGGTAAACCGGTCATCGCGCCGTATACGACGGGTATTCGAGACTACTTCGGTAAGGATTCGCTCCTCTTTTTTGAGCCGGGGAATGCTGAAAACCTAGCAGATAAGATCGAATATGCGTTTTGGCACCGCGCCGAAACTACTGAGATGGTGAAGCAAGGACAGAAGGTATATCGGGAACATAGCTGGCCAAATGAGAGAGCGCAACTTGTCAAGTTCGTCTCCGGACTTTTCGGCGACGGGCTCGGCACAGTTGATTGTGCAACTCATGCAAGCCGCGCGGTACACAGCGCCACGCTTCCCGCCTCACCGACAGAGTGAAATCCTCGAGTACCTTGTCTATCAAAATGCCCAGTCATATCAACAAAAGGCTCATCGAGACGATCGAGAGAGGGTTCCAAAGCCAGCGCGTGCTGGTGGTTGGTGACCTGATGCTCGACCGCTATCTTTGGGGCATGGTTGAGAAGGTTTCCCCGGAAGCGCCCGTTCCGGTAGTCCGGCTGGATCACAAAAGCCATACCGCTGGCGGAGCAGCGAATGTGGCGGCCAATCTGAGTTCGCTCGGCTGCAGAGTTTCGGTGATCGGAGTAATTGGCGCGGATGAGGACGGTCGTCAACTTGTGGAGTTGCTGCAAAGCTCGCACATCGATACGTCAACAATCTTTTCGACGACGGACAGGCCCACGATCTGCAAGACGCGGATATTAGGTGGAAGGCAGCAAATGCTCCGCCTGGACATCGAGAAAAGCGGTGAACTAAGCGTCGAGTTGGACAAGCTGATTCTGTCGGGATTCGAGGCGCAGGTATCGGGATGCGGGGCCATCATCTTATCTGACTACGGCAAGGGAGTGCTGAGTGATGTGGTCTGCAAAGCAATCATTCGTCGCGGGCGTGAAATGCGGATACCCGTCTTTGTCGACCCGAAAGGCTTCAATTACGAGAAATACGCAGGATGCGATGTGATTTCGCCGAATCGAATGGAACTTGCCCAAGCAGCATCGGCGGACCATAGAAATTTGGAGTTGCTCCTGCAAAAGGGCCAACAGCTGCGTTCCGACTTTCAGTTTGGACACCTGGTAGTGACGCTGGGCGAGTTGGGAATAACCTTGCTCGAGGCCGATGGTATCCACCGTTTTAGCGCACAGGCTCGGGAAGTATTCGATGTGTCGGGCGCAGGCGATACAGTGATCGCCACAATCGCTGCGGCCACTGCAGCTGGTTTGCATCTACACGAGGCCATCCGACTGGCCAACCTGGCAGCCGGCATTGTTGTCGGAAAGCTCGGAACAGTCGCAATCGCCAAAGATGAATTGCTGGCGGCCGTCTTGGCGGGTGAAGAAACAAGCCAGGCGGAGAAGGTCTGCTCCTTTGAAGTGCTTCTGCAACGGATAGCCCATTGGCGCGTTGCCGGTGAGCGAATTGTTTTCGCGAATGGATGCTTTGATCTGCTGCATGTCGGACACTTGGCCCTATTGGAGCAAGCCAAGCGTGAGGGAGACCGCCTGGTGGTTGCTCTCAACACGGACCGTTCGATTCGCGCTCTCGGAATGGCGGGGCGCCCAATTATTGTCGAGGATGCCCGTGCAAGGTTGGTGGCGGCGCTTCCTTATGTTGATGCCGTTGTGCTTTTTGACGAAGAGACTCCACTGAATCTGATCAAAGCGGTGCGACCGAATGTCCTCGTTAAAGGTGAAGACTACGCGGAAGAAGAAGTAGTGGGCGCGAACGAAATGAGGAGTTGGGGAGGAAAGGTAGTCCTGATTCCGCTGGTTGAGGGCTCCAGCACAACGGAGATCTTAAAGAGAGCGATTGCTTCCATTGGTGAACGCCCACGCGAGTTCGTTCAATGAGCGAAGGTATTCGACGGCGCGAGATCGAAACAGCATCGAGAGCGAACGAGACGATGAATTCCGCACGAGAAGGTGACAAGGATCAACGCTACGCCCTTCCTTCCTACGTTCTGATTACTCCTGCTCGGAACGAAGAGAAGTTCATCGAAAAAACGATCGAGTCGGTTATCCATCAGACGGTGCTGCCGACGAAATGGGTGATCGTGAACGATGGGTCGACCGACGCAACGGCAAGCATCGTGAGCCGATATCTGCCGAAATACGATTGGATAGAATTGGTTAACCTATCAGCCCAGCGGGATAGAAGTTTCGCCGCGAAGGTGTATGCATTTAATGCTGGCTTTGAGCGGGTCAAGAACATTCAATCTGAAATCATCGGGAACCTCGACTCCGATCTCTCATTTGAACCGGATTACCTAGAATTTTTGATGAGCAAGTTTGAACGGGATCCGGATCTTGGAGTGGCAGGAACGACTTTCTGCGAAGACGGCTACAGTTCAGCAACCGACAGTTTCGAGGGGCAAAACCACGTCGCAGGCGGTTGTCAGCTTTTTCGGCGGGAGTGCTTCGAGGAAATTGGAGGATATGTTCCGAACAGGGCTGGCGGCATCGACTGGATCGCAGTGACCACTGCCCGGATGATGGGATGGACAACCCGTTCGTTTCGAGAGAAATCATTTTTTCATTACCGAAGTTTGGGTACGGCTGAACGTTCTCTCCTGGCTTCAGCATTTTCTTACGGCGAAAAAGACTATTATCTTGGCAATCATCCGCTGTGGGAAATATGCAGAACCGCGTATCGAGCCGTGAAGAAGCCATATTTCATGGGAGCTCTCGCGTTATATTTGGGCTACTTGTCTGCGTTTCTGCGTCAAATAGACCGACCGGTCTCCGATACATTGATGCGATTCCATCGTGCAGAACAAATGCGCAAACTGAAATCGATATTCAAGGCAATGTTCGGGTTCAAGCGGATTGATAATTTCGGTGTTACCACGAATTGATTAGACCTCCTGTCGAGTTACGCCAATAGAAATGGTACAAACGACACAAGTTGAGAAAGTGCGGACGTCAGTTCTCCGATTTGTCGAGTGGCTCGACTCTTACGGAGAGACCTCCTACGACCATCAAAGTTTCTTTGCAAGTGATCTGGGACGTCGCGCTAAGGCTCTGTATTACACAAATCCGGCGCTAGGAACTTTGGCGGTTGCCCCGATGATTCTCTGCGAAGCGTTCCTGCCCTCCGCCCGCAAACTTTTCTGGAAGCCGCAGAGATTCCCGATTGCGGACGCGCATTACGCGATGGGCTTTGCTTTTCTCTCGCAAGCTTTGGGCGATGATCAATACTACGGCCGAGCGGTTCATTTCCTAGAGATTTTGAAGGAAACGCGGTCAAAAGGTCACGCTAATTATTGCTGGGGATATCCATTCAACTGGGAAACGAGACATGGCACGTTCCGAGCAGAAACTCCCTTCATCACCAGCGTGCCCTATATGTACGAGGCTTTTCGGCAGGTTTACGAGATCGACGGAAATCCAGAATGGCGCGAGATCATGGAATCGATCGCACGCCATGCCGCAGATGACTATCGCGATTTCAGGACCTCGGAAAACGCATCGACGTGTTCGTATACCCCCGGCATGGAGGCTGGCGTCATAAACGCCAGTGCTTATCGTGCATTCCTATTGACAAAAGCTGCGATGGATTTTTCTGAGGAACGCTACCGCAAAATAGCGGAAAGAAATCTGAATTTTGTACTGGAGTCACAAAATCCGGATGGTTCCTGGTACTACGCCACGGACGGACAGAGAGGTTTTGTTGATCATTTTCATACCTGCTTTGTGCTGAAGGCGCTAGCGAAAATCGAGGCGATTGCAGCAAATCAGCAGTGCACGGCGGCCATTGAGCGGGGAGTGGATTACTACGTCAGGAATTTGTTTGACGAGCAGCGTTTGCCGAAGCCGTTCTCTCGTAGACCACGAATGACGGTTTACCGGCGAGAGCTGTATGACTATGCAGAGTGCATAAACTTAGCACTTCTGTTGCAGGGACGTTTTCCGGCATTAGATGAGATCTTGTCGCGAGTCATCAATCTGGAAGGGTGGCAAAAACCCGATGGCTCCTTTCGAGGCCGTCGGCTCTTAATCGGTTGGGACAACACCCCCATGCATCGTTGGGCTCAGGCCCAATTGTTCAGAAGCCTCAGTTATTTGCTCTACCAAACCACAAAGAAGTTTGACTGAACCACCAAATCGGACCCCACACCCAAAATCAACTTACGATCTGCCGAAATCATGATGGCGATCCGGGGCGATTTTTCGCGAGTTCAACGGGGAAATAGCACAGAAAGACTAAGGAGAGTACATCCTTATGTGCGGCATCTGCGGACAATTTAACTTTGCAGACCATGCTCCGGTGCAGCGCCGGAACATTGAGAAGATGACGAAGAGTATTGTCCACCGCGGTCCTGATGACGAAGGCTATTACATCTCGGGATCGGTTGGGCTTGGATTCCGGCGGCTCTCAATCATCGATCTTGAGGGCGGTCATCAGCCCATGTCGGATGCAGAGGAATCTGTATGGGTCGTTTTCAATGGAGAAATTTACAATTTTCTGGAGCTCAAGAGCGAACTGGAAGGGTTCGGACACGTGTTCCGGACGTCTTGCGATACTGAAGTTATCGTCCACGGGTATAAGCAGTGGGGCGCGGAGGTCCTGAATCGTCTCAACGGAATGTTTGGATTAGCAATCTGGGACACTCGAAATAAGCGGCTGATTCTCGCGCGAGATCCTTTTGGCATCAAGCTGATTTATTACAAAATTGATGCAGGCCGAGTGTACTTCGGCTCCGAGATTCGCGCTGTTACCGCGGCAACCAATGGAAGTACGGATGTTGATCCCGTTTCTTTCAACTTATTTCTCCGATACCGGTACACGCCATCACCTTACACCGTGTTTAAGGGTGTCCGAAAGCTTGCTCCCGGCACCATGATGACGTTTGAAAACGGCGCTTCTTCTTTGCGCCGTTGGTATAACTACAAACCAGTCCCGTTTTCGCCGATAAAGTCGCCAGCGCAAGCTCAAGAGGAATTGATCGAGTTGTATAAGCAATCCGTCAAGAGACATCTGCTAAGTGATGTGCCGGTTGGACTTTTGCTGAGCGGCGGGGTGGACTCTGGACTATTGCTCGCGCTGATGAATCTGTATGGGAAGTCATGGCGAACCTATACGGTGGGATATGGTTCGAGTTTTGCGGATGACGAACTTACAGATGCGCAAGAGACCGCTGCGATGTTTTCTTCGCAGCATACTAGCGTGCGGCTGGATCGAAAGACTTTTGAAGCGGCGCTGCCGAAGATTGTTTCCTGCCTGGAAGAACCGATCGCTGCATCTTCCATTGTGCCTATGTATTTTGTTTGCCAGAGGGCCCGGCAGGATGTGAAGGTCGCGCTAATGGGCCAGGGGCCGGATGAATTGTTCGGAGGATATTGGCGTCACCTTGGAGTCCGATATGGCGGATTGTGGGGAGGTTCACCGAGCTGGCTGCGAAACCCTATCACCTCTGTTATCAATGCTTTACCGCGAAATGAGACCTTGAAGAGGGGCACTTACTCGCTCGCCATTCCCGAGCGACTGAAAAGGTATCAAAACGTACTATCGCTTCTACCGGGAATTAAGGTAGACGGACTTTTCAATGACGGCGTGCTTGGTCCTTATACTGGCGACAAAATCCTGGGATGTTGGCAGGATCTGGCTGGCCTCATGGGTGGTACGGATGAATTAGGCGGCTTTCAGTTTCTTGAATTACGATCCACTCTCCCTGACGAACTCCTTATGTATGCAGATAAACTATCTATGGCGCACGGTCTCGAAGTTAGAGTGCCCTTTTTAGACAAAGAAATCGTGCAATATGCGGAAAGATTGCCGGCAAATTTCAAGGTGCGCAACGGATCGCGAAAATGGCTGCACCGCCAGGTATGTGATTCACTGCTGCCGTCGACGATTCTGAAACGAAAGAAACGGGGCTTTGGCGTGAATGTCGTTGATGATTGGTTCCGAAGTGCTCTCGACAGCAAAATGGCCGACACACTCCTAGACAGCAGCTCCAAGATTTATCAATTTCTCCGCCCTACGGCGGTGCGCGAGGTACTCAAAGAGCATTCCTCCGGGCAACAGGACAATCATAAAATCCTGTTCAGCTTGGTGGTCTTTGAGGAATGGCTTCGGGCGCACGAGGAGCCGGTACCGGCGCTGACCTAAGGCTCGCTGACGATGATAGGAGTGATTGCGGATCCCAAAGAACACGATGTTGTCCGCGAATTCTTCGAGCTGTTCAAAACCCCGTGGGAGTTTTATCGCAAGGGGGAACACTACGATGCGCTGGTCTGTACAGGAGATGGCCAGTTCGACAGGGTAGCAAAAGTCGTCGTCCACTACTCCGGCCGGGGCATACAGTTGGATGTTGAGAAGAACGTTAAGAGCCTCCCCCAACGGAAAAATTGCATCCTCTCGTACCAAACAGACCGAATCCCAATTTATGGCGATAGCCTAACCTTTCCAGAAAAAGAGACGGCTTTCCTGACTGAAGAGGACTCTAGAAGTTGCGCGGCATTTGTGGACCAGTCCAACGATGGAGTGCTTGTACGGGTTGGATACGATTTGTTCGATGAAGTTCGCACGTTGCTCACGGTAGGTCAGCCGCCCGTCAACGCCAATATTCCGGCGCTGGAACTGCATATCGCGCTCCTCAGGGACTTGCTTACCGGTTGCGGGCTTTCAGTGGTTGAGATCCCTCCGGTGCCAAGTGGGTATCCGTTCATAGCGTGCCTGACGCACGATGTTGATCATCCGTCGGTGCGGCGACATAAATGGGACCACACGATACTGGGTTTCTTGTATCGCGCGGTTTTCGGCTCTTTGATCAGACTGATCCGCGGACGGATTTCCGTTCGAGACTTGATCAGGAATTGCGCGGCGGCTTTGAAGCTGCCGTTTGTTTACTTGGGTTTGGCGAAGGACTTTTGGCGCGACTTTGACGATCGTTATCTGGAATTGGAAAAGGATCTTCCCTCGACTTTTTTCGTGATTCCTTTCAAGAACTACGCTGGGCAAACGCCTCATGGTCGGGCGCCCGCTTTTCGCGCTGCGCGCTATGAGGCTCAAGATATTGCAGAAACGATCCAGAAATTGATTGCCCGAGGATGCGAAGTCGGACTG
>Ga0137418_10002200_pt1 | contig 17898 bp, 9 predicted proteins | sample CZODoug3_1_2_16f_FD_122242 | JGI IMG/M metagenome (GOLD analysis project Ga0137418, IMG submission 122242) | Vadose zone soil fungal communities from Angelo Coast Range Reserve, California, USA - CZODoug3_1_2_16fungal (Hybrid Assembly) | ecosystem: Environmental > Terrestrial > Soil > Vadose... | reverse complement strand
CACTTCAGAAGCCACGTGTCTTTTCGTCCTGTCATCGGATCGAGGGGGACGTGCTTGAGATACTCGGCAATCACAAGATCGTCGAGTGAGCGGGGCCGCCGATGCGTGTCCAGCGTGTACTGACTAAGGACAGCACGCATCGTAAGAAGGTTTTGCCTTCGGGTGAGTTCGCCTGACTGTCGAAGACTAGTCACGTAGCTAGGAGCGAATAATTTCGCTGCCACCACGGCTAATGCGATGACCCCTACTGTCACGAGGACGACTTTCCTCTGCATTCCCTGCACCTTGTCCGTCCGATCCGAGCCAATGAGTGCAATAGCGATTTTACGTCAAGTACAATGACCCAGAGCGCAAGACCTAGGTCACAAATGCGATACGAAGAAGTCCCGGAGGAGCGAAAGAGAGGTTGCGACACAGTCTCTAAAGGCCTTTTCGTCACCGGCGCTCTTGTGTGGTGGTTGTGCGCCGTGCTGTTTCTCGTCGCGGTTACGATCAAGCTCCAGGCAGCGGGGAAAAAAACCAATGTCATCATCATTACTATTGACACGGTCCGCGCCGACCACCTGGGGTGCTACGGCTACGGACTGGTTCAGACACCCAACATCAATGCCTTGGCGCGTTCCTCGGCGCGGTTCAGCCACGCCTTTACCAGCGTCCCGCTTACGCTTCCCGCGCATGCTTCTCTTTTTACGGGCAGCTTTCCCATGGCCACGGGTGTGCACGACTTTGCCACCAATACGCTTCCGTCCACCGCTGTAACGCTGGCCAAGGTCCTGGGCGAGAACGGCTACGCCACAGCGGCTTTCCTCGGTTCGCCCGTGCTCGATGCCCGCTATGGATTGAATCAGGGCTTTGAGACCTACTTCGACCACTTCGATTTCAACCATCTGGACGAAGCGAAGGCAGACGTGGTGAAGCGACCGGGCGACATGGTAATCGACGAAGCGCTGGGCTGGCTGAAGCGTGGTCCCCGCCAGCCGTTCTTCCTTTGGGTTCACCTATACGACGCCCACTATCCATACAAGCCGCCGGAGCCCTATGCCAGCCGCTACAAGACTCGCCCCTATGATGGGGAAATCGCCTTTGTGGATGCTCAGGTGGGTCGTCTGGTGTCGTTTCTGAAGGAGAAGGAGATCTTTCCGAACTCGCTGGTCATCCTGGCGAGTGATCACGGCGAAAGTCTGGGGGACCACGGCGAACAGAAACACGGGTTCTTCATCTACGAGTCGACCCTACACGTGCCCTTGACGGTCAAGGTTCCTGGTGCTACGCCCCGCGTCGTTGGCGAAGATGTTTCCCTGGTGGACGTTATGCCCACCATTCTTCAGACGCTGCACATTCCAATTCCACCCAGCGTGCAAGGAAGCAGTCTGCTCAGCAGAATTATGGGCGGTCCCAATCCCAGCTCTTCGAATGTTTATTCGGAAACTTTCTTACCCCTTCTGCACTTCAGCTGGAGCCAGTTACGCGCACTGCGGTGGAAAGGCCTGAAGTACATTGAAGCGCCACGGCCAGAACTCTACGACACGGTCGCAGATCCGCACGAGTCCAAGAACCTGTTAGCCGAGCGTCCGGCCGTAGGCCAGTTAATGCGCGATAGGCTTACCAGTGTCGTGCGCCGCTATACCTCAGAGTCAGGTGGCGCCGTGAGCGGTAAAGAGTTCACAGACCCAGCCCTCCTGGACAGGCTGCATGCTCTGGGCTACGTGACAACTCCCGCTGGCACTGTTGCCGACGCCACCGGTAAAGAGCTCCCCGACCCCAAGGACCGACTTCAAGTGTACGAGTTGTTCTGGGAAGCGATGGCAGACGGGCAGCAAGGCCGCTATGAAGAATCTCTCCGCAAACTCCGTGAGGCGCAGAAAATTGAGCCCGATTCTTTGCCGTTGATGTTGCTGGCGGCCCTGGATCACTTTCAAATGAGAGATTTCCCGCGGGCCATCCAACTGTTCAACCGAACGCTTGAACTCAAGCCCAAATTCGCTCAACCGCATTACTATCTGGGCGTAATGTACGCCCAGACTTCCAACAACGAAGCCGCGATGGAGCATTTCAAGAAGGCGTTGGAACTTGAGCCCACGAATTTCAGCGCGGCGTTCGGCCTGGGATCCACCTACCTTCGCTTGAAGCGCGTGGACGAAGCCGAAAGCGCTTTCGAGGAAGCGATTAAGTTGCACCCCGAGTATGCGGAGGCATACGCGGCATTAGGTGAGATCTACCTCTACCAGAAGCGCGTCGACGATGCGGTGCAGGCACTGGAGCGCGCCGTCGCAATCGCGCCGCAGATGAAGCAAGCCCACTACCGCTTGGGCCAAGCCTACGAGGCAAAAGGACTCCATTCGCAAGCTCAAGAGGAATTAGACCGCGCCAACTTGCTCTCGCCCATGGCTCCGAAAGATGTTCCAAACCAATGACCAGACAGTTGTCCGAGACAACGGTGCTCGGAGAATGCAAGAGCTTGAGTCGTCAGGGAACTGCTGTGCAATCATTCTCCGTCTTCAGGTATGCGCCTGTGTCGAACATGAGGTCCGTAAGAACCAACGCCTTGATTCTGGTTTTTCTGTTAGCGATGGCTGAAATGCTGCTCGCCGCCGCACCGCAGGCAAATCACGGCCAAACGGAAGGCGACTTGGAGGAGGGGATCAAACTTATCGCCGCCGGCCGATACATCGAATCGCTGGCGGCCTTCAACCGTTTCAAGCAATCAGCTCCTCAGGATTCCAGTCCGTACTTCTATTCCGCCATGGCCCTCGCACAGGCCGGCCGAATGAATGCCGCCGCACTAGAATTGCAGGAAGCGGTTCGCCTAGCTCCCGGCAAGCTGGAATACCTGGTGTTGCAGGCCAGCGTGTCGTCGCAACTGAAGCAAAACGACAGTGCGCTAGCCGCCCTTGCCACAGTGGACAAGGAGGGCTCCGGGAAACAACTCGAGCCCGCCTGGTTGAAGCTCATGGCCGAAACTTACCTTCGCCTATGGAAGACAGATGATGCTTTGAGAGTTCTGGCGTTGCTGAGCGAACGAAGTCCTAAAGACGCAAGCGTCGATTTCGACCGCGGCAAGGTCTACATCGTGACAGGACAATTCGAACTGGCCGTGGAGGCCTTGAAGACGAGCATCGAAAAGGAACCCGGCCACAACCCAGGTGCTTACTTCGAACTGGGCAAGGTCCTGTATCAGGGTGGGGCGTTAGAGGCCTCCGAGACGGCTCTCCTTAAGGCCGTGGAGCAGGACCGGAACAACCCCAAGTATCTCTCTAAGGTCGGAACGGTCGCCCTGGCACGAGGGGAAATCGATGAGGCCATCGGTCATCTGCAGCGCGCGGAGACGGCTGCCTCTGCCTTTCCGGAAATCTACTTTGCGATGGGGCGCGCTTACCAAAAGAAGGGCAACCGGGTGCGGGCAGAGGAATACTTCAATAAGTTTCAGCAAGCCACGACCGCTCAGCGCCAAAGTGAAGATAAGACCCAGACAGTGGACAGGAACATCTCTCGGGGTGAGTTGAAGCTTGACGAGGGGAGTGTCACTGAAGCGCAATCCTTTTTCGAACAGGCCGCTGTGGCCGATCCGAATCGTTGGGAACCGCATGGCTATCTGGCCGAGATGTTCCTCGATTCCGGCGATCTGGACCGTGCCTACCCGCACCTGACAAAGATGGAGGAAATCGACCCAGACTCCGTAGTCGGGAATTACCTGATGGCTCGGTATAGTTTTGCGCGTAAAGACTTTGAGCGGGCCCGCACTTATGCGGAGCGGGTAGAACTGAGCCGGCCTGCCAATTCCGAGCTTCGCGGTCTTCTTGGCAGTATCTACGAAGCACTCGGCAAGAAGCAGGATGCCATGCGCGAATATGAAATCGCGGTTCGGCTCGCGCCGGGCCGGGTAGATTTTCAGGATGCCTTGGGTAGAATTCGTAGCCAAGAGGCTCAAGGCAAGCCGGCAATTACAAAGCCATGAGCGTGTTTGACCGGCTTATTTTCCAGCCACAGTGGTGTCTTTCCAGTTCAGCTCAAACGCGCGCACGGGCAACTGGTGTGCGCGCGCGTATTCGTTCCTTGCTTCGAGAGTCCGAGCAGCCCAATCTCCGAGCGGATAGAGGAGCTCGCGGTACACCAGGTAGCTCATATCGACGGTGCGCACAGGCCGGTGGTCTTTTACGTTGTCCACCTCGTCGAGATAACGCCGCCCGTTGGCCTCCGCCACCCGCGGAAACCACGTTCGGTACCAGGTGGTCATCGCGTCCTGCAGGGCGCGGTTGCGCCGGCGCTGGATTCCAGCTGCCGTGTTTAGCGCCTCATCAAGTGCGGCCAGTGCCTCGCCGCTGTCTCCCTTTCCGGCAGCAACCTCGGCCGCCTTCAGGCGGTCACTGACCTCACCCAGATCGAGGATCATCTCAAGGTTATGCCGGTAAAGCCCGACGATCGAGAGGAACACTTCTAAGTTGTACTTGTTGTCGCGGACCCCTCCGAGATTGGCATACAGCAGGTCGAGCAACTCATCGTTTTCAGAAACGGCGGCCGCGGCGATCTCCAGGCGCCTCGAATTCCCCTGCTTCCAGTCATGACCAATTGCCAAGTTTCCGGCAAAAGGAACGGGCAACAGCGGGAGTATCTGATCATCAGCCGGTCTCGGCGGGATGAATATCTTGTCCGAGTTGCCCCAGATAGGGGCTCGGGCGCTTGAAGCCATGTCCGCCCAAGTGTCGTCCCAGATCTGTGCCTGCTCGCTCATGAGCTGGTAAAGCCGGCCCATGTCGCGTGCGCCGGTGCCATAGAACAACTCGTAGAAAGCATTTGTGAGCTCGGCAGGATTCGTCGACGCAGGGTGCCAGGCAGCGGCAGGGCCAGTCGCGTATCCGAGCCAGAATGTCTCCGGATGCAGGCCGGCGTCGGCCCATCCGGCCACGATTGTCCCCATGAGGTCCGCTTGCTCGCGGGCCGATGTAAACGAGATGCGGTCGAACATTTCCGTGACCCGCCCATGGTCCGGCGATTTGGGGTGCAGACGACGGGTCGACGGCAGGATGTAGTAATCGGGGAACAACGGCTCCTCGCCTTCGGTCGATGTGTAAACGAGCTGACGAATTCCGCGCTTTTTGAAGGCAGAGTCGAATTCGTTACCATGCACCTCGCCGTTCACGACGTGGCCTGGCAGCGAGGGCACGTCGTCGGGAGTCAAGGGGTACTCTCCCCAGAACCACACGGTGCGGCCCTTGTCGTGCAAGTAGTTGGCAGCCTTGGTGACGAATTCCGCGAGCAGCTTACCTACTGACCCCAGGTCGCGCGCGCGCGCCGCTTCTTCGCACTGGGCGCTACTGGCCATACCCACGTAATACGGTTCGTCTGTTGACAGGATGAAATACCTGCTTCCGTGGGTAGCAGCCAGCAGCTCGTCATACATGCCGAACAGCAGCTTGTAGGTTTCGGGATTGGTGACGCAGAATTCATAGTTGCTGTCGGCGAACGCGCGTAGTGCTGCATATTCCGGGTGTTTCAGAATGAAGGAAACGTGGGCCGGGGCATCCAGGTATGGAATAAGCTGTACGTGATAGTGCAGCGCAAAGTCGGTAAGTTCTTGTAGTTCCGAGGGCGTCATCGCATACGGTTCAACGATCGCCGGTGCGCTCTTGTACTGGAAGTGCCCTTCGAGTTTGATAGCGAAGCCGTTGATCTTGAAAAATGCCGCCTGCCGGACAGCCTGCTTCAGCACTTCGAGAGGTTCGAGATGATGAGCGTCGTCCCAATAAATGGCCCGCAGTTGCAGATCAGGCCAGTCCACAATCTCTCCCTCAGGAAGCCAAAGACGATCTTCCCGACGGCGAATCAGCTGAAGGAGAGTCTGCACTCCGAAAAAGAGTCCGGGAGCGGCATTGGCTGCAACCGTTACGGTTTTCGGGCCAAGGGTCAGGTGGTAAGCCTGTTCAGCAAGGGCGGACTTATCCCGATCATTGGCTTCCCCGATTGAAACCGAATTGGGCTGCAGGGCCATGCGAATCACTCCGCGCTCCGAGCGGGCGGAACGCATAGCTGCGAGGCTCAGGTGGAACCTCGTTGCCAAACCTTCTTTCAGGCTCTCGACCGCGACATCCTTCTCGTTGACGTCGCCTGCCAACTCCAACCGCCACGCGCTGTCCAATGCAAAGTCTTTGCCCGTCAATGTGACCTTTTGCGGCACCGGCAGAACGGCATAGCCCGCGGATGCAAGTGGCGACGGGTTCTGGCCGAGGAGGGTCGCTGGAATCAGCATCGGGCTCGTGAGCAGGATGATGATAAGGTAGTGGCAAAAGCCTTTCCTTAGGAAGTCTTTCCCCCGTACAGAAGCCTTGTTCCGTCCGGGGCTAGCCGGGCGCGACAGCTGTTTTCTTGATGCCATAGTGATGGATAGTCCTACCGTGTTGTTCCCCACCCGCCGGAAATGCGGCCGGAAGAGTCACCGAAGTTCCCGCACCGGTGGCCCTACTTTTTCTCTGCCTAGTCCTGGGAAAAAATGCACCTATACCGTTTGAGCAGAACGAGCGAAGCATCACGCGGCGGAAGCCCTGGCCCCCGCTCCGAGGCAGGTAAAACAGAGCCATAAGGTCACGACGCGTGGCAAGGTACTCTTGGCTGCGCTCGACGCCCATTACAAAAAAGGCGGTTGAAAGAGCGTCCGCATCGCAGGCGCACCGTGCCAGGACGATAGCGGCCAGCATATTCTCTACCGGCTTGCCGGTTGAGGGGTTGAGGATGTGCGCGTATGTCTTGGCTCCTTGCTTAAAGAACTTCTCATAGTTGCCCGAGGTCGACAGGGAACAGTTGAGAAGATAGATAACGTTCGCCGCCTTCTCGCTGTCGTAGGGATTGCGCAGGCTAATCGACCATCCACGCGCTCCGGGCGGGGCGCCGAGAGCGTAAAGGCTACTGGTACCGCTCGACACCAACGCCCGGGTGACGCCACAGCGGCGCAGGATATCTACGGCCCGATCAACTGCGTAGCCTTTTCCGATTGCCCCGAGATCAAGCTCGATACCCTCCACATCGAAACGAATTGTGCGCTCGGCTCGGTTCAGGTGCACGTGTCGATGGCCCACTCGCCGCAAAACCTGGGTAATTTCGGAATTCGCCGGAACGTGGCCTTTGCCGCGAAAGAATCCCCAAGCCTTCATCAGCGGGCCGGCAGTCACGTCAAAGGCCCCTGCAGTTGACTGGCTATGATCGACCGCATTCACGAGCAACTCAAATAGTTTCGGCTCCACACATACGCTTTTTGAGGCCGCCGTTCGGTTGATAACGGAAAGTTCACTCTTCGGCTTGTAGATGCTCATCTGGTCTTCGAGCCGGTCGATCTCATCAAACACCTCGTTGCCTACTGCCGTGAGGTGCTGGGGATCGTCACCATAGGCAACCAGGGTGAATTCAGTCCCCATAGCCTCATGGGCGGCTTCATACCGTGTGATGGCAGCTCGCATCAGTTTCACAACCTTATGCTGCGCAACGGGTACTCGAGATAGCCATTGCTGGCAACCCGCGAGAACCACGGCGTCACTGGTGACTAGGCTGACTTATTCGTCCAAGATGTCTTCTGGCCTGTGTCAATGGCACGGTTTGCCTTGATGACCGCCATCGCATCCGCAGTGCCGATCTCCAGAGGAACGACGGGAGCCTTGTTTTCGCGAATGCTCGCGAAGAAGTTCACCAGCTCGCCCCAATAGGGGTCGTATGGCTCCTCGGGTTCATAAATACCCATCGATGCTAGCCACTGCCTCGCGTAGCGAACTTCTCGATCGACGAAACCGCTGTCCTTGGCTTCTTTCTGCGGAAATATCCGCACACCCTTTTGAGCGGCTGTTTTGGAGACAGTGGCACCAGCCCACCAGTTTTCCTTGGCGGGTCCCGTGGAGATTTTGGCGACGGGTTCGCGGAAGTAGATGCCGCGATCATCGGTGATGTCCAGGGTCCCCTGGTCACCCATGATCATCACGCCATTCGAATGGTGACCATTGAAAAGCATGCAGTGGAAGTAATGTCTTCCGCCGCCGCTGTAATCAAAAATGGATTGAACGTTGTCGTGAACCTCCCGCCCGTCCTTCCAGTAATCAAGCCCGCCGGTGCCGATGACCGAAACCGGTTCGCCCTCAAACGCCCAGTTCGCGATGTCGATAAAGTGGGAGCCCATCTCTGCCATCAGTCCGCCCGAATATTCACGGTACATTCGCCAGTTGATCAGGCGCTCATACTGGGCATCCGCCACGGGCCTTCGCCAACTGCTGTGGGTAGTGACGCGTGATTGCACCAGCAAAACCCTGCCCAGGGCGCCCTTACGAACCATCTCCATGGCAACCTGATAGAGCACGCTTGAGCGTCGGTGCAAACCTACCTGGAGAACCTGCTTGGGATGTGCGGCTGCGACCTTGCGGACTTGCTCGGCCTCTTCTTCTTTGAAGAACATGCTCTTTTCAATGAAGACGTGCTTGCCGGCTTCGAGACCATCGATCATCATCCGCGCATGCAGATAGAGGGGCGTGGCGATCAGCACCGCGTCAATGTCCTTCCTGTCCAGCAGTTGCCGGTAGTCCTCATACGTATCGGGTCTGGAGCCGATGGTCTCGACTCCTTTCTTGAGGTTAGGAGGGTAGATATCGCAGGTGGCAACACATCGGCCTGCCGGTATCGTGGTTAAAAACCTCAGCAGGGTGCAGCCCTGCGTTCCCGTGCCGACAAAACCGTAACGCACAGCGTCGTTGGGCCCTGAATTTTCTGGGGTTACGGCGATCCCGGGCAGGGCTGCAAACGCGGCGGCTGAGGCCGCTGTCTTTAAGAAATTGCGCCGAGTGAGATCGTCGTTAATCTCGTCCTTCATCTGAAAACCAAGGCCCTGCAAGCACCTGGCTGGCAGGGCCTCGAAGAATTTCTCCTTCCCGAGCTACCAGTCTAGGCGGAGCGAGAATTGAATGATCCGCGGATCATTGGCCTGCTTGCTCAAATCCTGCAGCCCGGTTGTGCTATCGGGATCGACATCGTTCGGGTGGTTAAAGGCGTTAAAGAAATCGGCCGTAAATCTGAGATTCGCCACCTCCCTGATTTTGAAGTTCTTGAACACGGAGATGTCCGTATTCCATGCGCCGGGGCCGATCAAACTGGCCCTCTTACCAGGATTGAAAAAGTCCGTACTGCTTGCGCCGAAACAGCTGCCGTCTGCCAGAGTCACGGCCAGCCGGCCGGTATCAAAGCTGCCGCTGCAGTCTGGTCCGAAGGGGCGTACCACTCTTTGACCCCGATCCACGGGAACCAAAGCCGTCAGGTCTCCTCCCGTCACATTCGTCGCCTGAGTAACATCAAAGTCTCCCTTAAACCACAAACGTTGGTGCCGCCCGAAAATATCCATCTCCGGCCGCTGGTTGGGGCTGAGGATGGGATTGCCGGCCTGGAATCGGCCGGAGCTAACGCTCCGCCAGAACCCGCCCCGCCAATCTCCAATGGTCGCCACCTGCCAACCGCCGATCACTTGATTGAGAGCTCCGGAAGCATTGCCTGCGAATTTCTTGCCTCGGCCAAAGGGAAGATCCACGACCGCGTTGTAACGGGTGTGGTGGGGCGGAACCTCGGTGGAATTGAGATAAACGAAGTGGAGGCGCTGACTGGAAGTGAGGTTGGGCTCGCCAAGAAGGTCAATGATTTCGGGCGGCGCGGCTCCGGAGCGGATATCGTTAATACCGGAATTGCCGCTGGTAAACCCTCCCGCGTCGGTTGTGGTCAAGGAATGAATATAGGTGTAAAACCACTGGAGGGCCACGCCTTTCGAAAATCTGCGTTCGACCTCGACTTGGGCTGAGTGACTATTCGAATACCCGCTGCGATTCTTGGCCCTGAGATTCCAGTTCGGGTTGACCCGGCGCACGTCAACGGGTCGAGGGTCTGAGCTGTTGGGCGGCGGCGCCAGGCCGGTGCGAGTGGCATAATTGAATCCAGCCTCCAGGGTATTCAACGCATAGTTCTGCTCCAGATCGCTTCCGTGAGTCCCCAGGTAGCTGACACGTAGAGCGGTCTGGTAAGGCAATTCGCGCTCCAAGGTCACGTGCCACTGCTGGACACGGTCATCCGTCCAATGGCGTCCGTCCCAGACTTGTTCCGATTGTGCTGCCGGTGAGATCACGCTGTTGCCTGTAATATCCACGGTCGCGTTGGGAAGAAAATCACCAGGTGCCGGCTTGCTGATCTTCGTGAAGTTGTTGGCGGGAAAGTTCCTCTCATCAAGGGCGTTTCGGTAGAGCAGGTTCAGCGGTGGATTTGTCCGTGAGGCCTGCAACAACTGGGAAAGCGGCATGGTCCAGAAGTATTCTCCGTAGCTGCCGCGCAAAACTGTGTTAGGCGTGAGCTTGAAAGCGACCCCTAGGCGCGGACCAAAGTTATTGTTGTCGGCAGCGAACAGGCTATCTGGATAGCCTATGGCGTGCGCGGTATTGAAGGACAAGCCGCGTGCTTCCCACGACGTCAACACGGACGGAGGAACTCCAGGCAGCGAGTGCATGTCGTGGTTCCCCGGCGTTATCACTTCGAACGTGTTGGATATGGAATTGATATCGGCCGTGGTCAGGCGATTGTACTTTTCCTGGTAAGGGGTCCATTTGTCCCAGCGCAATCCCAGGTTCAACGTCAAACGGGGCGAGACCTTCCAGCTGTCATTCACATAGAGGCCTATTTCCTTCTGCCGGAAATAGAAATAACCCCGGTTGTATTGGTTGCGCAAGGTGGTGGGAAGGCCCAAAAGCAAGTCGGCAAACCCGTCCCCGGTGAAATCCACGAGCCTCCCAGAATCGTTTGGATCATGCGCTGACTGTCCCGTCCAGCCACCGCTAAAGTCATGCGATCCTTGGGCCTGCTGTAGCTCGCGAACGTTATTCTGCTCTAGACGCACCCTCCCACCGAACTTGATGGTGTGCTTGCCCTTGGTCCAGGTTGCGTTGTCGTCAAGGACCTCAGCCGTCAGGGCCTGATTCGAATGATTGTCCGCATCCCAGCAAAAATAACCATAATATCCCAGGTTGGAGGCGCAAAAAGTAGGCCACCCGTTGACACCGAACGGGTTGGGCAAGCCGAGCTTGCCCGCCCAGTCGGTAAAGTCGGCAAGTGTTCCCTGATCGTGAAACGATCGGTGCACGCCTACCAGGAGTTCGTTCAGGAAGGAATTCGAAATCAGCCGGTTATAGTTTGCCGCAACATCATGAATGGAGGTGTCGGTCCTCGACGTTCCAGCACCGTCTGCCGGGGTTGCTGGATCGGCAAAAACGCCACCTTCCGTGGTGTGATTGCGCGTGCTCCGGGTGTATCTGACCGACAGGGAGTCTTTGTCGCCGAAGTGCTGGTCTGCTTTAATGGTCAAGTTCCACAGCTTGGTTCTGTCGGGATAGAAGTGGACGAAATTAAGGCCCAGGTAAGGATTGACATTGGCCGTTGGCCGGGCGGTCAGCGCGCTCAACGTCTTGGCGGTAGCGCTAATCCTGTCAGGTGGAATGATGTTGCCGGTGAAGGGCTGGCGGTTACCGTTGGCGTCTGTGGTCAGCGGATCATAGATTGTGATCGGGTTACCGGCTGTATCCTGTGCATTGCTCAAATCTCCGTTCCACATGGCCTCGGTGGGCACGCGCTGGCCATTCTCATCATTCAGATTGAGACTTTGTTGCAGGGCCCTCAACCCCTCGAAGGCCACAAACCAGAAGCTCTTCTTGCGCCCGTCGTACAGGCCCGGAATGTAAACCGGCCCGCCGGCCGACGCCCCGTATTCGTTCCGAATAAGCTGTCCGGGCTTGAAGACGCCGGTGACAGGATCCGGAAGGTCCTCACGCCGCCGAACGCGTAGGCCGCCGGAGTTGTTGCGGTGAGTTTCAAAGAGGCTCCCATGAATCGCATTCGTTCCGCTGCGGGTTGAGATCGTGACCGTCGCGGGCCGCGAGTAGCGAGCATCGGAGCCGGCCGTCTCGATTCGGAACTCCTGCACCGTATCGAGTCCCGGCTGCACCCGCGAGGCGCCGCCGCCAAAACGGTCTACTTCTGAAACTCCGTCTACCGTGATATCCAGCGCACCAACCTTTGTGCCGTTGACACGGAAGCTAGTGCATGGCGCAGTGTTAGCGCGGTCGTTGCACGAGCCCTCCCCCTCGAGTCCGGGAGTCAGGTTCAAGAGCAGCGTTACCTCACGGCCATTCAGCGGCAACTGGCGGATGCGCTCATAGTCCTTTACGTCCGATACTTCCGCGCTCTGCGTGGTGATGACCGGAGCCGCGTCCGTGACTTCCACGACTTCCTTCACGCTACCTACATTGAGCACGGGATCAACCACCGCATTCTGCCCGACGTAGAGCTCCAGCTTTCCCTCCCATCTTTTGAATCCCTCCTTCTCGACACTCAGCGTGTAGGGACCACGCGGAAGGGCGCCGAGGTAATAGATACCCTCTTCGTTCGTTTGAGTCTTAGTACCAATGTTCGTTTCCGAATTGGTGATCACGACATTGACTCCAGTAACCACCGAGTGTCCGGCATCCCGCACCGTTCCGGTGACGCTAGCTTTACCAGTCTGCGCCAGTGCCTGCGAAGGAAACCAACTCAGAGTGCCCACTCCGAGCACCAATCCCCATGCGATCAACCTAACCTGCCGCAGCTTCATACAATCCTCCTGGTCATCAATACCCAACAACCAAAGAATGCACTCTTGATGAACGTCAGACGCTTCCTCCACTCATCATTTAGCCACAGGTAATCGCCTCTTCCATCCAACGCGTTTGGTGGACAAGACAGACGATTCACGCGCCCTCCGTACACGACGAAACTCATCAGCGGGTTCCGCGGGAACAACCGGAGCCTTTGCAAATACCTCCTCGACGTAAGGCAAATGTGCCTGGTAATTCCAGTGGATGTCGCGGAAGTACGTTCCCAATGCCGCAGCATTTTTGGCCTTTGCCAGGCGAATTATCTCTATGTGCTCGCGAACCGATTGATCAATCAAGTGGCTCAAAGTACGCGGCTGTACGGGAAAAACGTAGATTCGCCGGCGGATGGAGTCGCAGACCTCACGCAGGCTGTGATTCCTGGACTTCGAAAGCAGGACGTCGTGAAACTTTTCGTTCCAGGCACCGAAGGTGTGAAAGTCCTCAGTATTGGCGGTTTCTGCCATCTTTTCGTTATATTGCTCGAGCAGCTTCAGGTCCTCCTCTGTAATTTCCTGCGCTATCGAGGTCACCGCAGCCCCCTCCAGAATTCCGAGGATCTCAAAAATCTCACTGACGTCGGCCGCGGTCAGTATGCGGACGTTGTAGCTGCGTCTGCTGTTGCAGACAACAATTCCGGCCATCTCCAGCTTCAGCAGAGCCTCGCGAATAGGCGTCCGGCTTATTCCCAGCCGTTGCGAGAGCTCCTTCTCGCGGATCCGCTCGCCAGGCTTCATCCGCCCCTCGACAATCTCCCGTTCCAGAAAGGAGTACACCTGATCTGTCAGCGATTCTGCCCGAATAATTGCCTGGGACCTCATAGCCCGTGATGTCCGGTGTGGTGTGTACAATATATCTGTTTGGACTGTCAAGATAAATGTTGGCGCCCGGTTAAGTAATGTCGCCCTTCGCGACACGCCGCAGCACAGTTATCGCGGGCTTGCGAGACGTAAAGGGAAACCAGGTGCCCAAATCTGGCACCTCTGCTCGAAGGAAGGTCGGGCCATATCTTGCCGAAGCCTTGGCAGAAATCATGCGGTCAGGCCCAAGATCTTGGTCAGCGTCCCTCCCAAGATCATCTTTCGCGTGTGCACGGGAACGTCACAGGCGTCGAACATGGTCCGATACTGATCCAATGCGGGGGCAATCCCATCGAGGCCCTCGTCGGACCCGAAGACTAACTTGACGAAGGCACTTGGGTCGTCTTCGGGCGTCTTCGTTCCCCATTTGGTACCTGTCCACCAGAAGATCTTGCGGAAATCACCCAGACGGTCGTGCATTTTTGTCAGAGTCGAGCCGCTCAGGTCGAAAAACACGTTGGGATTCCAGCGCGCCACTTCTCCCGCCCATTCATACTCGGGATTGCCGCAGTGTGCGCCGAGCACAGTAATCTTCGGGAAACGCCGCGCGATTTCCTCCAAGTGAAAAGCCCGCATCCGGTAAGACGCCACGTCCTCAGGTTCCTCGAACTTTTGCCGCAGGACGATACCGGTGTGGAACAAAATAACCCAGCTGTACCGGTTAGCCAGCTCGTAAACAGGCATATAGGAGGGGTCGGTGTAAGGCTTCTTTACGAATTCGAGTTCACCGAGGCCACGGTAGCCGAGCACGTGGAACTCCTCCGCCTGATGCACAGCATCGGGTGCGTCCATGTCGACGTAGCCGAAAGGAACGATCCGCGCGGGATGTCGCTTCGCCGCGTCGGCGACTACCATACGGCTGCGATAGGGAGTGAGCACGCACGCCGTTACATTCAGCGGCTCTGTAAGCTTCACCAGATCGTCGACGAAGTTAGGGTTCTTTTCGTCAAAGTGAACGTGCATATCAACAATCCGGTCCGCCGCCTTGTCGGAAGAAGCCGACGAACCCTCCGAGAGCACCGCCTTTGTCGCAACCGCGTCCCTGGAGACTGAGACTGTCGCGGCCGCGGCCATGGCGGTAAGAAACTGCCGGCGTGAAAAGCGGTGCATTGGGACCCTCGCGCACTTCACAAAAGAATGGGTTACGGGCGAGACATCAGCTTATAGCCAAGTGGCCTGATCGTTGTCAAAGTCGCCCACTGATCGGTTGGCGTCCATGACCATCGAAATCTCACTCGAAACATCGCAGTATTGACGATTGAACTGCGGGCAGTATTCACCACCTTCCGGTGAAACCTGCCCCGGCACCGGAGAGCTTGTCCGAGACATTCGCACAAAAAGTGTGTCCACATGCCTGCTTGTGATATATAACATATCACCAAAATGTTGCTTCCGATTTTCAAACCGCGTCAACGTGATTTAGAGGGAAACGAAAATGACAGTAAGCGATTCAGGCATCACCAGACGCGCATTCATCGCCGCCGGCGGGGCGGCGCTGGCCGCGACGGCAACTCCCTTTATTCCGCTGCAGGCGGCACCGCAGCCACGGCTGCGGATGGCCATCGTAGGCACCGGCAATCGTGGCTCCCTCACCTGGGGGCAGGAGGTCGTGAAAGGCTACAGTGACGTCGTAGAAATTGCCGGACTATGCGACATCAATTGCAAGCGCGTAGAGGCGGCCAAGAAGCTGATTGGGATCAACGCGCCCACCTTTGTGGACTTCGACCGGATGATCATGGAAACTCGTCCCCATACCGTCATGGTGACTACGGTGGATGCCACTCACGCCGGTTACATCATTCGCGGGCTGGAGCTCGGCTGCGACGTGATGACCGAAAAGCCGCTTTGCACCGATGAACAGCAGTGTCAGGCGATTCTGGACGCACAAAAGAAAACCGGCAAGAAAGTTACTGTGACCTTCAACGCCCGCCACGCTCCAGAGGCTAAGAAAGTGAAGGAGTTGCTGATGGAGAAGGCCGTTGGCGATGTCATTTCGGTGGACTTTCACGAATATCTGGACACCAGTCATGGCGCAGACTACTTCCGGCGTTGGCACCGGTTGAAAGAGAACTCAGGCACGTTGTTGGTCCACAAAGCCTCGCATCATTTTGACTTGGCTAACTGGTGGCTGGATTCCAAGCCGGTGGAGGTGACAGCCTTCGGTAATTTGAAATTCTACGGGCGTAACAATTCCTTCCGCAACACGCACTGCCGGGTTTGTCCATTCAAACAGCAGTGCAAGTTCTACTGGGATGTCACCCAGAACCCGCAGTACGTAAAACTCTACACGGATTGTGAATCCGAAGATGGCTACCTGCGCGATGGTTGCGTCTGGCGGGAGGACATCAACATCTACGACACGATGTCGGCGGTGGTTAAGTACGAGAACGGCGTCTATCTCAACTACACGGCCAATACTTATTTGCCCTATGAAGGTCAGGCAATTTCGATCAATGGGCGCCATGGACGGTTGGACTACAACGAAATCAAGGCCAACGGATTCACCAACAACGAAGTTCGCCTGACACGCAGTTTCGGCAAGTCTGAAGCCGTAAAGCACCTGGAATCGCCGCGGGCTGGCGGACATGGAGGGGCTGACACTTCGATACAAGATCTGATTTTTCGCGGACCACAGGGTTCTGATCCGCTGAATCTGCGCGCCGGTCTGCATGCCGGTGCTCTTTCAAGTCTGATTGGAATTGCAGCCCGTCACAGCATCGAACGCGGCAGTCAGACGGTCAAGATCAACGACTTGGTCAAACTGTAATCGCAGTTGATCGGAATTCGTCCCGGGCGTTGCGCGCGCCGCCGATAGCCATGGAAGGCGGGATATCACAACGCACGTCTCCTGTTCACAGATTGCGGACAGTCGAAATGGGGAATACGCTCGCTGCCGTTTTTTCTTAAATCAAAAAATGAATTGATTGCGGAATGAGGACGATGCGAAGGAGTGCAAGAATGCGATCCGTGTACATCGCTAGTATCCTTGTTTGCCTGTTTGTCTTGTCCACAGCGGCGCAGCAGTCCGAGGAGTTGAACTTCGCCTCCGGACTGGAGCAGTTCCAGGATCTTCGCCGCATGTTGCCGTCGTATTTGAACAATATCGGGCTCCGGATGCTCGCGGAACGCAAGGGCCAGATGGAGCGGCTGTCCACGATCGTGGATGTGAACAAACGGAAAGCTTATCTGCGCGAACGGATGCTGGACGATCTCGGGGGCTTTCCCGAGAGAACACCGCTGAACGCGCGTGTGGTGGGAGTTCTGGAGCGGCCCAAGTACCGAATCGAGAAGGTGATCTTCGAGAGTCAACCTCATTTCTATGTAACCGCAAACCTTTATCTGCCGAAGACCGGACATCCGCCCTACCCAGCGATTCTGTTTCCTCTGGGGCACGAGCGTGGAGGCAAGACCAATCCAACCTGGCAGCAGATGCTCGGATCGCTGGCCACAAAAGGCTACGTCGCACTGACCTGGGACCCGATCGGCCAGGGTGAACGGCTGCAGATTTATGACGAAGACCTGCGTGAATCCAAGGTGGGTGATTCAACAACTGAGCACACCATAGTTGGGACGCAGTGCATGCTGACCGGAGACCACGTGGCCCGCTATACCATCTGGGACGGGATGCGTGCCCTCGATTATCTTCTCTCGCGAAAGGAAGTTGATCCCGCGCGTGTCGGCTTAACTGGAAATTCGGGTGGCGGCACGCACACTGCCTATATCGCAGCGCTGGATGATCGCATCAAGGTCGCTGCGCCTTCCTGCTATATCACTTCGTGGAATTTGATGCTTCGCACGCTTGGTCCGCAAGACGGAGAGCAAGTGTTCCCCTTGTGGCTGCAAGATGGCATCGACTACCCCGATTATCTGTACGCATTCGCTCCCAAGCCCTACCTCGTGCTTTCCGCCATTCGTGATTTTTTCCCCATCGCCGGCGCCAGGGAAACGTTCGCCGAAGCTGCCAAGGTATATGCCGCAATCGGTGCAAAGGAAAGGGTGGGAATGTTTGAAGCGGACGATGGCCACGGATACAACAAATCGCGCCGCCTGGCCGCTTACGACTGGTTCGGCCGCTGGCTGAATGGCGCCGAAGATAAAAATCCAGAGCCCGAGATTGAAATGTCCACTCCCGAGGAGCTGCGCTGCACTCCCACAGGCCAGGTCTCCACCTCGCTTGGCGGTGAGAGCGTATTCACCTTGAACCAGAAGCGGCTGGAGCAGGCAAAAGCGAATCGACTCACACGTCCCGATGACCTCGCTCTCAGGGCGGCCGAGTTGGCCCATTATGAACCTCCGGGCGCGCCCTTACAGGAGAAGCCTTACGGTACGCTCTCCCGCTCTGGCTATCACATCGAAAAGCT
>Ga0137418_10002199_pt1 | contig 17902 bp, 14 predicted proteins | sample CZODoug3_1_2_16f_FD_122242 | JGI IMG/M metagenome (GOLD analysis project Ga0137418, IMG submission 122242) | Vadose zone soil fungal communities from Angelo Coast Range Reserve, California, USA - CZODoug3_1_2_16fungal (Hybrid Assembly) | ecosystem: Environmental > Terrestrial > Soil > Vadose... | reverse complement strand
CGGCCCCGGGTCCATACCGGAACGTCACATCCCGCAGCTCGACGGCGTGCCCGCGGACGGGGGTCACGGTCGGTGGCTGGCCGCCGTTCCGGCGGGAAGGCTGCTCGGAACCTTCGAGGATCCTCTCCAGTGCCACGAACAACCACGCCGCCGTCTGGCCCATACCGCGCACGAGCTGCTGGATGGCGGGATGCAGACCCTCCAGGACATAGGTGAGCACGCCGAGAACGACGCCGATCGTCGCACCACGGTGCAGGAGCCACGGCGCCCCGAGCAGGATGAGGACGAGCGGTACCAGCCCTCCGAGGCTGACGGCGAGGCTGCGGACGGCCTGCACCCGAGCCAGCAGCCTCTGGCTTGCGGCCTGCCGGTGGATCTCCGCCTCGACCGCGGCACCCGCGAGGGACTCACCCCCGCACGCGACGACATCCCGCAGACCCCTGGACAGCGAGCTGACCGCCTCGGCGATGCCCTCGTCCGCCAGGATGCTCGCACGCTGGGCCGCCATCGCCCAGCGCAGCGTCACCGCGAAGAGGGCCACTCCCAGAACGAAGGGCGGCAGGACGAAGAGGAGGGCGGCGGGCATGAGGGTGGACAGCCCGATGAGCGTGCTGACGGCCATGACCGCGAACCCCTGCACCAGCAGGAGCACGCCCGCGAAAAAGATCGGCGCGAACAGCGACAGGCGGCTCGCCGAGAGGCGTCCTGCGCGCCGCAGGAGGAACGGCGCGGCAAAGGCCAGCAGGATGAACGGCGTCTGCGCCTCGACGAGCCACGTTGGATAGCGCACCAGGTTCGTGAGGACGTTGCGGCCGGCATAGATGGCATCGACCGTGCCGTAGCCCGATGCGAACGGCGACCCGTACAGGTGGTTGTTGATCACGGCCACGGCGATCGGGCCGGGCAGCATCGCAACCGTGAACACGGCCGCACGCGAAACGCCGGTGCGGGCGCTCGCACTCCGCATCAGCACCAGCGCGCCCACGAGGAACGCCAGCGGCAACAGGTTCGGGCGTGTGAGGATCGCAGCCGCTGCCGCGACCCCGGCCAGCGCGGTTCTCGCCGGCGACGGTTCGGTGGCAAGCACGATAGCCGTCAGCCACCAGGCCATTGCGGGCACATCGCTCATCGGCCACACGAGCCGGGTGAGGAAAATGGGACTCACCAGCAGCGCGGCACTGGCCAGTGCGGCGACATAGCCGTCGCCAAGCTTGAGACCGAGACGGTACGTGAGCCACACGGCCAGCGCACCGAGCAACGGCACGACCCAGTAGACAGCGTTCTCGCCGCCCACGGCCTTGAACGCAGCCATCAACAGCGGAAGCCCGGGGGAAACGATCGGCACCATGGTCCCGCCGATGTCGCCTGTCCGGTATGCGAGCGGCGTCAACGTCCAGTTCGCCGATCTCCACACGAGCTCATCGTGAAGGGGCTGATCGATGATGAGGGTCCCCTTCAGCCAGAGGTCGGCCTCGCTGACGTACCCATACGAGTCGGCGCCGCTCGCCGTGAAGGTGCCGAAGCGCACGCCATGCGCCAGCGCCAGCAGCGCCAGCGCGATCGCGACCTTCGTCATCGCGCGAGATGTCACCGCCATGGATCGCAGGGGCCCACGCGACTAGATCGGGGGGACGCCAGCCCGCGCGCAGAAATATTCCCACGCGCGATCGAGTGCAAGCGGCGAGAACTGCGTCTCGCGCGACCGCTCGATCTCGGCGTCGGACAAACGCCGTGGCGTTCCGATCGCCATCGCTTGCAGTTGCACCTCCGCGTCGATCTTGAGGTAGATGGCGGCGATGACGGCTTCCTTGAGCGAGGCCGTCGCCACGACGGCACCGTGCCCACGCATCAGCGCACACGTGTTGCGCCCCAGCGTGGCCGCCAGGTCGCGGCCCTGTTCCATCGTGCGCACCAGCATGTCCGTTTCGTTGAACCGGGTGGCGATATCCCAGAGTGGAATCCTGGGTCCGATGACAGACGCCACATGGATGACGGGCTCGAGCGCGCGACCGGTGATGCCAAACGGCAGCAGTGCGTACGCATGATTGTGCACGACGGCGTTGACGTCGCTGCGCGCTTCGTACACCGCGCCATGGATCATGCGTTCGCCATACGGCGTGCGATTTTCCGGATCGAGCGAGCGGCCATCCAGTTCGAATCTGATCAGGTCGGCGAACTCGACCAGCTCCGGGCTGCGTGACCGGGCCATGACGTAGCGTCCCGGGTTTTCGGGGTCTCGCACGCTCACGTGGCCGAACGCGTCGACGACGTCCTCGCGCGCAAGGATCCGGTTGGCGGCGACGAGGCGCCTGAATTCGATTCGCTCGGTCAGCGAGGCCGCGTTCTGTGCGAATGCCCGCGGCGCCAACGATCCAGCCGCGAGCACCAGTGCCGTGCGAACGAACTCACGCCGTGCGACGCGTACGCTCGAAGACATCGCCGTCCTCCCGCGCGCATCATACGCCGGAGCGGCGCCTTTCGCCGTGAGCATCGTCAGGGTTCACCCTTCCAGTTTCTTCGCGTCCCTGGTAGGGTCCAGCATCGTCGTGTACGTGGCGGCGGGTCTCAGCCGGCCCGTGTCTGCCGCGGGCAGCAGGACGAGGCCGAACAGGTATAGCGTCAGGGTGCCGAACGCGATATAGCCGGTCGCGGGGTGGAACACGTCCTGGGTGATCGATCCGAGCGTGACCCCTTCGAACAGCACCTGCAGCGCCCGTGTCACGACTCCCTCCGCAGGGTGTGACAGCGCCGAGAGGACGATGAACTTCACGATGAAGGCGGATCCGAAGATCACGAGAAGACTGCGCAGCACACGGACGCGATCGGACGAGGCGGCGATTGTATTGGCGAGGAGGATGAGAAAAACCAGGTTGAACAGCACACGCGGCGCGCCCGACTCGGGCGTGGCGACGTTGAACGCCTGCGCGGAGGCCAGAAACGCCGCCAGCATGACGACCAGTCCGTTCAGATTGGCCAGCATGGAGCGTGACGTGTGCACCAGCCGCTCGGGCGCCAGGGCGCCGCATCGCACGAGGAGGCCAAGCAGGAGCACCGCCAGGACGAGTGCGAAGAGCGGCGGCGGCAGCAGCGCCACCCCCTCCGTGATGCGCAGGCCGCCGAACAGCGCCACCGTGAGGAACACGAGCGGGAGCGCAATCGCTTCGCGCGTGGCCGTCATTTGCGTCTACTCAGGATCCTGGCCGGATTGAAATCGGATGGGTCTCGCCGAAGCCCTGCTTCGAGCTCCGCCTTCAACTCCTCTCCGCTTCTCATCTGGAGCCCGGGATCGTCCACCCGGATTCTGCCGCCGGGTGCCCGAGCCATCGCGCGGTTGACGGCCTCGAGCCCCCGCGCGAACAGTTCATCGTCCTGATAGAAGCGGCCCCAGCCCTGGCGGTAATAGCTGTACGCGATGTAGAACTGCGTCCGCGCATCCTGGCGAGCCGGGTCGGCGCGCTCGAAGGCGGTCCTCGCCGCCGCGAACTGGTCGCGTCCGAAGAACTGCACGCCATCGTCGAACGCCTGCGGATCGATGCGGTACGACCCGACGCTCGCCGAAAATCCTCCGGTGACCTCCGCGGCGCTCTGTGGCTGCTGGACGTACAGCCAGGCGATGAAGGTCGCATAACCGACCGCAAGCGCCAAGCCGATGCCGCGCACCGTCCCGTCGCGCATCGCAGCCGTGAATTAGTAGGGGTAACCTCGAAGCCGCCGCGTCTTGGGCTTCCAGTCAGGCAGAGAAGCGTATTTATCTCCGATTGGCATTTTCACCTTCGGCAGATTCTGGTCGTCGAGTACCTGGTCCTCCGGGATCACCTCATTGATGCTGAGGAGAAAGGCCGTCAGCGAGTAGACCTCGTTGGGAGTCAGCGTCCCTTCCCTACCGAGAGGCATGGCGCGATTGATGTAATCCCACACCGTCGTCGCGAAGGGTGCGCGTACCGGCAGTATTCGCCCCCGTTCCCACGTGTCGACACTGGGTCCGTCCTTCGATTTCAACTCGGGAGCCCGGCCTCCGGTCCCGTTCGCCCCATGGCATGCCGCGCACCCCTTACTCGTAAAGAGCTGCGCGCCTTCCTTGGCCGTCCCGCGGCCCGCCGGGAGTTCCACTCCGTCAGGCCCGATGGAGATGTCCAACGCGCGGAGTTCCTCGGCGGTCGGCGTGCGTCCGACACCATATGTGGGCGACGACTGCGCCAACACGGACGCTCCGAGGAGCAATCCCCCGTAAAGCAGCACACACGCGACAAATCTATGCGTGCCCATTCTGCACGCTCCCATCGCTGGCGATCCGCCACGGTTGAATGGTGTTGTCCAGCCCGGGCACCTCGCCCAAAGGCACGTTGAAGAACTTCGCGACTTGGGCGAGTGTCGGTTGCACCTGTCCGAGTTCGTCCGTGCAGCGCGACAGCAGTACCGTCTCTTTTCCGTCCCAGTTCCAGGGACAGCCGAACCTCGTATGCGCCCTCCGCTGAGGCGTTGCCTTGATCTCGGCGTCCATCCAGTGCTTGCCGTCGTCAGTCGAGACCTCCACCCTGCGAATGGCTCCGCCCCCTGACCAGGCCAGGCCGCTGATCTCGTAGAAGCCTTTGCCCGACAGCTGTTGTCCGGCGGACGGGAACGTGATGACCGATTTCGGTCCGACCTGATAACCCAACGCCGTCTCATTCGCGTCCTGACGAAGATGCCCGTAGTCGTTGTAGTTCATGTAGTACCGGTCCACGAGCTTGATTCGCCGCAGGTACTTCGTCGAGAAGATGCCTTCGAAGCCGGGAACCATCAGCCGCAGCGGAAAACCCTGCTGGGGCCGCACCGGCTCGCCGTTCATGCCGTAGGCCACGATCACATCGTCCATGGCCTTGGCGAGCGGCATGCTCGACGCGCCCTTCACTTCCTCAGCCCCTTCCGCAACGAACCAGGATGCTCCGCCTTTCACGCCGCACTCTTTGAGCAGCGTGGAGAGAAGGACTCCGGTCCATTCGGCGCAACTGGTCATCCCGTGTGATTCCTGAATGGTCTTCGCCTTGGGCGTCGATCGGTTTCCCGCGCACTCGATGAAATGCAGGCGGGTGACGGACGGGAGCCGCTTCAAGTCCTCGATGGTGAAGGTCAGCGGACGGTCCACCATGCCGTGGATCATCAGACGATGCTCCCGGGGATCGATGTCCGGGATGAAGGAGCCACGGGTCGTCGCCACGTAATGGAGCGAGGATGGCGTGATCACCCCCACCGAATCCTGAAGCGGGGTCGCCACGTGAAACACGAGCCCGAAGGGATCGGGCGACGGCCTGCCGCCGTGGGGGATGCGTACCGAGGTCACGAAATGGGAGCGGTCGCCGTAGGCGATCTGGTCTTTGTTGCCCCTGATGAACGTCGGGGATGGTGTTTGGCCCATCGCGGGCATGACTGCGCCAAAGGTCAGACCACCGACCATCGCTGCGCCGCTCTTCAGGAGTTCCCTTCGATCACGTCGTCTCGAACCCATCGCCCTCTCCTTCGCAGATGAGACTACCAGGACATCGCTTCCGCGGCCGAAGTATACGCCACGTCTCGTTGACGCACGCGCTTACGGTGCTGCTGCGCCGCGGCCTCGCGCTCCTTCGGGGGTGCCCAGTTTTGTGCCGTCAGCGAGCACAGCCTGGGCGAGCTGGCCGTATGGCCGGCCATTCGCCGCCTGGCGAAGCGTGACGGTCACTTCGTCCCCAGCCTTGAAGGATTTCGCGCGATAGCCTTCAAGATAGATGGTGTTTGGAGCTTGCGTCTCCGCGATCCACTCCACCACCTGGCCATCCTCTGCCGTGACATCTATCTTCAGCAGACAATGGGGATTGGACCAGAGCCACGACTTGACGATCCCTTTCACGGTGACCGTCTTGTCGGTGTAGAGCGTCGTGCCGGTGTGATGTGCGACCACGGGAACCGACGCCAGAAGCCCGACAACTGCAGTCAACACGAGGACCAGCCGGTTTCTCATCGAGCGTCCCTCCATCAGCCAGGCTACTTACCGCTCACGGCGTTGCCATATTCCCTGTTGTAGTTCTCGATTTCCGATGGCGAGCAGTACCGCGTCATGACGTCGATTCGGGGATCCTGCAACGCCATGGGCATCTTCATCGTCTGCCATGGCCGTGTGTACACCTTCGGGTCGTCAATGGTTTCCGACCATTCCAACGAGTCATAGTCCAGGCGCCGGAATGTTTCGATGACGTGCAGCCGATCGCTGACGGGCCGGCCGGTATTGTCCAACCACACCCGCCCTTCCGGCATGGTCCCGACCGTGTGGACCTCGAGCGTGTAATCGTCGACCCACCTGCCGACGGAGTACCCGAACCATCGCGCTTCCCGGTACTGGCCGTCCATCTCCACGCCGCCATCCGCCAGCGTCGGAAGCGGGCGACCGTCGGTCCAGATGATGCGCCACCGGTTGTCGTACTGATAGAGCATCGCGATCTTGTACTCGTCCTGAAAGATCTGGATCCCGAGATCGTAATGATTGTGGCGCGGCATCCCTAACGGTTCACACCGGACCCTGGGATCGTTGGTCGCGGCGGGAGGGACCGCGTCGGCGCCCTCCAGGGGCTTATGCGACTTGTACAGTTCCAGGCCATACGGCGTGTACGGCAGTTGATTCTCCGGTCTGCCGTTGTTGGGCTTCAACTGCACGCCGGAGGACTGGTTTGTTGCCTGCCGGTTTCCTGCTCTCGCGCCCCACATTCCGACAAGGCTGCGGCGCGGCGCGGGTTTCTTGTCTTTCTCGGCGACCGGCGGGCGATTCGGAACCGGATCAGGCCACCTCGGTGTAGACCTGGTCTGCGCAGATGGGTGAGCGAGCAGCCCGAGCGCGGCACCCAGCAGGGCGACGGATGGAACCCAAAACCGATAGCGCATTCTGGGAGCTCCCTTGGAAGAACTGACGCTGGATTCTATCTCCATTCGTCGAGTCTCCGTTCGTAGAGCGCGCCGCGAATTCCCGTGCAAACCCTGTCTCGACCTGACTTGACTTACGCGAACGAGGGTCCTACGGTATAGGCCGCACAACCGGGAAACTGGCCACGGCTCTCGCGCGTTGGTCGAAATCATGTCAAGACGCGCTCGCCACTTCATTTTCTCGTCCTCCTCCAGCTTCGAAGGCTTGTCCGGGTTTACGGTGGTCTTCTTCTTCGCGGCAACGGTCGTCGGCCATACTGCCGCCTCGTGACCGAGTCGCTCGTCGCAGCGTAACGGAAGTTCGCGAAGGCTCAACGGCATTGTGGCTGGCAAGGTGTCCGCCCAGGCATTGTGTCGGTTGGCTACCTCCTGGGCCTCAGGGAGGCCGTCATGCGCCACAGGAACGTCCATGCGTACCGTCTCCGAACCGGGCTGATCGCAGTGATGGTCAGCGTAGCCGCAGTGTTGGTCCTCTCCATCGTTCCAGTGTCTGGACAGTCTGCCACTGCGGAATTCAACGGCAGCGTGGTGGATCAGTCCGGGGCTGTACTGCCGGGTGCAGCCGTCACCATTGCAGAAGAATCGACCGGTCTCGTTCGGGCGGCCGTGTCGAACGCCGCCGGCCGCTTCGTGCTTCCGGCCGTGCAACCTGGTGTCTACACGGTGAGGGCCGAGCTATCGGGCTTTCAGACACAGGCACGCACAGGCGTCAGGCTCCTGGTCGGGCAGGCCGTCACGCTCACGTTGACGATGCCGATCGGGACGCTGACCGATCAAGTCACGGTGACCGGGCAAGCCCCGCTCATCGAGGTCACCCAGACGACCCTCGGCAGCAGCCTGACGACCGAGGACATCGAGGGCCTGCCCACGCAGGGGCGCGAGATGCTGTCGTTGATGCAGATGATCCCTGGCGTGACGCCGCAACTGGACGCCGGGAATTTCGAGGGAGTCACGTATAGCGCGAACGGCCGCGAGGACCAGAGCAATCTGTTCCTGGTGGATGGCGTCCATAACAAGGACGATCGCGGCGGGGCGTTTACGCAGGTCTCGATGACCATCGACGCCTTCGCTGAGTACAACGTGATGACGCACGATTACGGGGCGGAATATGGCGGCGCCTCCGGCGCCATCGTCAACGCGGTCACCAAGAGCGGGACGAACCAGTTTCGCGGCAGTGCGTATTACTACGGTCAGGACGACCGTTTCAACGCCACGAACTACTTCACGAAGCTGGACGGCAGGCCCAAGCCGCAGAGCGGCAACGACATCGTCGGGGCAAGCATCGGCGGGCCGATCGTCCGGAACAAAGCGTTCTTCTTTTTCAACACCGAGCGACAGTGGCTCAAGGACGCGCTCGACCTGCAGTTTCCCGCCGAGGCGGCGCCGCTGGCGACGTCCTACTCAGACGTCTACGACGTCAACCTCACCAAGTACTTCCTGCGGCTGGATTACCAGGTGACGCCGAACCATAACCTCGGTTTCCGTACGATCTGGGACCCGAATACGGGTATCGGCGAAATTGCCGAAGCAGAGCTGAGCCTGAGAGAGAATTTTCGCTACGAACGGGCGAAGGAGACGATCAACAGCGCCCACTGGACCGCCGTTTTCAACAGTCGCATGCTCAACGAGCTGAGGGTGAGCAGCACCGTCGAGCACCTGAGACAGGCGGCCCGCGATCTCTATAATGCGGACTTCAACAGCGATCCGTTTGACCCGAAGACTCACGAGATTACCGGTCTGGGGGGCAAGGATCCGCTGGACTTCGGGGCGCAGCAGCAGCATCCCAGTTTCCGTGCGGGGCCGCGGGCTGGCACGGCCGGGCATTACTGGAACACCATCGAGCTGAACGAGCAGTTCACGTTCACGCCGGGCAATCACTCGTGGAAGTTCGGCTTCGGCGCCGGTAGTTACGGGGGGACGAGCTTTACGTCACCCGCCGGGAACGGCGGTCCCTTCGGCCAGTTCAACTTTCTGACCGACCGGCCGTTCAACCCGGCGGACGCCGCCACGTATCCGAGCCGCTTCCGGATTCGCCTCGGAGATGCCTTCTTCAAAGTCGAGGATTGGCGCACCAACGCCTTCGTCTCCGACAAGTGGCGTGCGACGAACAAGCTGACGCTGAACCTCGGCGTCCGGTACGACTACTCGGACATCGTGCCGGATACGAAGGACGCCCTGGCGCCCCGGATTGGCGTGGCGTATGCCGCCAGCGACCGGATGGTCTTCCGCGGCGGCATCGGCAAGTTCTACGAGCCGCCCCGGAACCAGTTCATGTACGACGTCCTGGGCAACTCCGTGATCTCGACGGCGTATTCGTTCGATAGCGGGAACGATCGGTCATCGCAGCGTGGCGCGCTACCGGCAAATGTCTGCCTGAATCCCGTCGGCGATGGCCAGGGACGCGCGCAGATCAGCCCCGCCTGTCGGGCGATGCTGGTGGACCTGCGCAACCGGAACGCGGCCGGTCAGCAATTCTCCGACATCCCGACGCTGCGCGGGAATCCGAGGCTGGGCTACCTCTGGTCGTGGAGTGGCGGCATGGAGCGTCAGCTCGTGCCGAACCTGGCCCTCACGGTCGATTACGTCGGCAACATCGGCCGCGATCAGACGGGCAAAATCGACATCAACGAAGGGCCGCTGAATGCCAGCGGGAGTGTGACCCGGCTGGGCGTCGGGGTGTTCGATCCGACGGGCACGCTGATTCCGGCGGCCGCCCGCGGCGTGAACTTCCGGCGCGTGTTGCAGTATCAGACGCGGGACGCCTTCGACAGCGACTACTACGCGCTCGAGCTCGGTGTGGTGAAGCGGATGGCCAACCGCTGGTCCGGGCGCGCGAGCTACACGAAGTCCCGCGCGCGCGATGTCAATGTCATGACGGGGAACGCCTTTGCCATCTGGGACCGCCGGGTCAACGACGATTACGGCGTGACGAGCGGGCGTAACCCGCGGGCGGACTTCGGCCTGACGAACGTGAACGTTCCACATGCGTTCACCGCCGGCGGCAACTGGGACGCCGGGCGGGGGCTGGGTATCGGGGCGACCTTCGCGTACTACACGGGCAATCCGGTGAATGAGCTCGTGGGGGACGACGTGAACAACGACCTCGACACCTTTGACCGCCCGATAAAAGGCCGCGACGATGCGACCCGTCCGATCCTGTCAGAGGTCGACGCGAATGGCTACGCCATCCACAATTCGATGCCCGGCTATTCCGATTACCTGGCGCTGAACCTGCGCCTGCAGTACGAGCTCCGGCTTGGTGCCGCGGCTCGCAGGATCGGCGTCTACTGGGAGCTGTACAACGTCACGAATCGCAACAATTTCGGTAACCCCTTCAACGATCGCACGAGCACGTTGTTCAACACGCTGACCAGTGTCGGCGCGCCGCGCACGATGCAGCTCGGACTACGCTACTCGTTCTAGACGCAGGATGCGGGTAGAGGCGGGTCACAGGCAGGAGCCGCCTCTACTCTCAGCGCCCGGTGTCGCGCCTGAGCGATCGCATCGCGCGATAGGGTGCGTTGAGGTCGATGCGGTGGTTGCAGGCGGGACACACGATCTCGTGAGACGCCCCGAAGTCGAATCGCTCCAGCGCCGCGGGATTGGCTTCTACCGATGCACCAAGACCGACGACCGAGATCGTTCGCCCACCGCTTGGCGTTTCGAGCACATCCAACCGGGAGTGGCAGGCATCACACCGGATGCGCGCCGGCGTAGCGGGTTCACGCGTCGCACTCGATCCTCGATCGCCAACGGCATCGATGAGGTCGCCTCTCTTTTCGTGAAGGTGATTCGCCATCGGTCCTACCGCGCCCCTGACTCGCGACCGGACAACAGTCGCGTGACAATCACGACGAGATCGTCGGGCAGGCACGGCTTCGTGACCACCTCGTTGAATCCGGCTGCGAGCGCGCGCAGGCGTTCGTCTTCAAGTGCGTGGGCGGTCAGCGCGACGATCGGGACGGGCGCGAACGTCGGATCGCCGCGCAGCGCATGCAACGCGTCGGTACCGGACATGACCGGCATCCGCAGATCGAGCAGAATCAGGTCTGGATGGTATGCGCGCGCAGCCGCGACCGCCTCCTCGCCGTTACGTCCAAAGACGACGTCAAAGCCTTTGTGCTGGAGATAGGCGCCGTAGATGTCCAGCGCATCCTCATAGTCATCGACGAGAAGGATCAACGGTCGATGTCGGGCCGTCGTTGAACCCTGGCGTCGTCCAGTTGTCGTCTCGTCGACGCGTTGACGTTCGTATGCGTTCGTATTCGGCATAGTTGAGTTGGGTCCGCCGCACACCTGAAGCGCGCACGTCCGGCGGTGCGGAAGTGCAGTTACACGTCAAAATCGCGATTTGTTCAGCGGAGATGCACGGTGCGTCGAAGCGCCACGCGTCGAAGAGCCCTTATTGTACGGGGCGCAACGGCTCTTCGAAAGCTCGTCGATTCACGCCTCGACCGTATTGGCGGGCGACGCGCGCCTGAGTTGGCCCGGGACTTGCCCCTCAGCTGTTCGTGACGACGGAGCGAAGGACGAATGCGTCATCGAACGGCAAATCACATTCGTGCATTCCCTATTCTTGGGTCGTCTTGTCGCAGCCGTGATACGGAGCCGTTTGTCATCGTTCGGTGGGTGGGACAGCAGTTGGTAGACGAGGTGCCTGATGAGTCCACGGCGAGAGGTCAAGAAACGAGAACTGGGTCTGAACGTCAGTCTTACCCCGCGTGCTCGCGCGGTCCTGCAAGCCTTCATGGAGGCCAGACATTTCGCGCCCGGCTTTTTACTGTCCTCCGGCGTGCTGCCGGAAGTCAGCGAATCGGTCTCGGAACGGCTGCACCGCGTGATTCATCAACTCGCGGGACGACGATTCGACGGACGCCGACACGTCCGGGCTCTCCACGCGGAGATTCGAAAGGTCGCTCCTTCAGACGAGGCATTCGATCGAGTCGAGACACGGCTGACCGCGTTGGTTGCGGCGGAAACGACGTCGGCGTATCTGTTCGGGCTTGCGGTGGGGCTCGCGCTGTGCGCGTTGCCGGCGCGAATTCGGCTGTGACCTGTTCGAGACCCGAGCGCCGCGCACGTCGGGTGGCGCGGCCGCGCCTCTGCGCGACTGTAACTTATAGTTTATTGAGTGAGATCGCACGCCCGGACAGCATCTTCGGGTGGCACAGCGTCGAGGTCCCATGCCGCCGCCCGCAGCGAAATCTCTCGCGCGCCGTATCCGGGCGTTGAGAATGAAGCGCGGATGGTCCCAGGAGCGGCTGGCAGAGGAGGCCGGTATTCATCGGGTCTACCTCGCAGGCATCGAGCTGGCTCAGCGCAATCCGTCTCTCAAGAATCTCGAGAATCTCGCCAAGGCGCTGGGCATATCTCTCCCAAAGCTGTTCGAAGCCGACTGAGAGAGTCGTTCGCGTGACGAGCGCGTCATCGGCCCAGGAATATCCGAAGGCCGCCGTGGGCTGTAACTTATAGGATACAGAAGGCAGTGACGGTGAGAACGGATCCGCGGCGCGCACGCCTCTGCGACTTCCTGCGGGATCGGGAGCCTGAGATCGTCTCCGACTGGACACAGCGGATGCGGACGATGTCCCCCGCACGCGATCTGTCCGATTCCGCGATCGTGGACCATCTCCCACGGATTCTTGCGCTCATAGCCGATTTCGTCGAAGCCGGACGTGCCGACACACCGGTCTCCCTCGGCAGCCTGCCAAAGGCCCACGCGGTCGATCGGCTGGCGCGAGGATTCGATCTTGACAACATCGTCACCGAATATGGGCTTCTGCGTCGCACGATTCTCGATCAGTGGGAATCACGAATCGGCCCGACGATCGATCTGAGTGAGCTGCGAAACCTCGACATCTCGTTGGACGAATTGCTCCGGCAGGCAACCGTCCGCTATGCCGAAGCGCGCGAAAAGCTCCTCAAGGCCGTCGACCGCATTTCAGAGGCGGCGCTCGGCGCGGGTGATCTCGACACCTTTCTCGCGGATCTTCTGCGTGCCACGCTCGAGAGCACGGAATCCGTCGATACGGCCGTCATGCTTCTCCGCGAAGGCGACACCTTACACGTCCGCGCCGCCGTCGGTCTCGAATAAGGCATGGATGAGACCTTCTCGATCACGCCGCCGGGTGGCATCGCCGGACACGTCGCCGCTGCGCGACAGCCGATGTTCATCCGAGACGCCGCGACCGACCCCAGAGTGATCAGTCCGGCGATTCGCGCAAAAGGTGTGCGCGCGATCTACGGCGTACCGTTGACGCGTGACGACACGGTGATTGGCGTCGCGCACATCGGCTCATTGACGGCCTCCGAATTTTCAGAAGAAGACAAACTGCTGTTCCGAACGATGGCCAGTCGGGCCACCTCCGTCGTCATCAAGGCGCAACTCCTCGCAGACCTGAGACGCGCCGAAAGTGCTCAGCGGTTCCTCTCTGAAGCCAGCAAACAATTCGCGCAATCGCTCGATTATGAAGCGACGCTGAAGAAGATTGCCCATCTCGCGGTCCCGACGATCGCGGACTGGTGTGTGGTGGACGTGGTTGAGAATGGACGCATTCGACGAGTCTCGGTTGCGCACACCGATCCAGGCAAGGAGAAGCTCGCCTACGAATTGGAAGAACGATACCCAGTGGATCCGGACGCACCAAGCGGCATTCCGAGTGTGCTGCGGACCGGCCGTCCGGAGTTTGTGCCGGAAATCACGGATGCGCAAATAACCGCCGTGGCGCGTGACCCCTCGCACCTGGAAATCCTGCGCGGGCTGGGACTCAAGGCACACATTATCGTGCCCATCCTCTCGCGCGAGCGGGTGTTGGGCACAATCGCACTCGTGACCGCAGAGTCGAACCGGCGGTACTCGGAGCGCGATCTCAGGATCGCCGAGGATCTGGCGAGCCGGGCGGCGGCAGCGATCGAGAACGCGCGCCTGTATGCCGAGGCCCAGAACGCAGTTCAAATGCGGGAACGGGTCCTCGCCATCGTCTCGCACGATCTTCGGAATCAGCTCGGCGTGATTGCGATGGGTGCCAATCTCCTCTCGCGCAGGACTTCCGCGTTGGACGAGGCCGACGTCAGGAAGCCAATCGAGACGGTTCAACGTACCGCGACCAGCATGCAACACCTGGTCGGCGATCTGCTCGACATGGCGTCAATCCAGGCCGGCCGGCTGTCGATTGAAAGGCAGCCGACTGAAATCAAGCCGATCCTGCTCGAGAGCTGTGAGAATCACCAACCGATGGCTCGCGACAAGGCGTTGACGCTTCGTACAGATGTGCCGGTCGATGGTGTCCAGGTGGTCGCTGACCGCAATCGGATCCTGCAAGTCATGGCAAACCTCCTGGGGAATGCCGTCAAGTTCTGCGATGCCGGCGATGTCGTGACGCTTCGGGCCGAGACCCAGGATCGAGACGTGCTCATCTCCGTGAGCGATACCGGGCCAGGCATTCCGCGGCAGGAACTGACGAATATTTTCGAAGCGTACAGGACCGTCGAGCGTCCCGGCCAATCCAAGAGTGGCACGGGCCTGGGTCTTTACATCGCGAAGGGAGTCATCGAAAGGCACGGCGGCCGCATCTGGGTGGAGAGCGAGATCGGAGTCGGTACGACGTTCTTTTTCACGCTGCCGCGGGCGTAACGAAAGCACGCCATCAAGGTGCCCCGTGAATTATCGCGTCCACATCGAAGCCAAGACTCTCATCCGCGCCGAACTTGCGCTTTGCTGACCGCAGCGCGTCTTCCGCGCCCGGCGGCAGGTGATCGCCGGTCCACCAGTTCATCTTCTCGCTGTAGAGCCACACATAACGGTCCGCGTTCTTCATCGCGTGATATGTGTGATGTTCCGCGAGTCGCGCGCGCTGGTCATCGCTCAATCCTTCGACGACACCCGGCGGGGAGGTCCTGAAGTAACCAAAGATCCAGTCGAGGTACACGGATTGCCCAATCTCAACGTTTCTGAGATACACGTCCTGCTGCAGCTCTGAGGACACGTACGAACGGGCCTCTTCTCTAGCCTCCCAATAGCCCCACGCAAAATCCTCGGCACGCTGAGCGTAGTACGCCTGTTCCTGGCCGTCGATAATCCGGGTGTCGGGGTCCGCCTGTTCCAGCATGCCGTCGAGGAACGCCGGCAGAAGTCCCCATGCCTGGTCCTTCAAGACCCTCTCCCGCGCATCGGCGTCTCGCGGCGCGCCGGCACGCAGAAAGTAGCTGTAGCCGGAAAGCATCAAGAGATCGAGTGCCGGATACCCTTGCTGCAGCGCCTGCATGAAGGCGCGGCCTCGCTGTCTGACGACGGCTTCGTACTCGCGAAACGTATGATCGGAGGCATGCTGCTGTTCTGAGTACTTCCACGGGCTCGACCCGTACGGCTCCGGATCGAACATCAGACCCTTGCATCGCGCTTCGAGAGCAGCTCCGGCCATGAACGTCGCGTGCTGCACCACGACACCCCAATCGTCATCGTCGTACCAGTCCATGGACGAAGCGGCATACATCGCCAGGAAGTTGCTGTCGAACGTCTGCCACTGAATGTCGCTGAGGATGGGTAGTTGGGACGCGAGCGTGTCCGGATGCCATGTCTCGGGACGAAAGACGTCCCCGCCGGCGTCGGGCAAACCCATGATCACCCCGTCGAACGGTCGCTGCTCCATCTCTCGAATGTGGTCGTGGACGAATGCAGGTGTCGGACGATCCCATCCGTACTCGATGAGTTTGACGGCCACCAGTTGCCGATCGAGCGGAATCGCGAGTGGAATCTCAACGCTCAACGCTACGGGCTCAGTCCAGGGTCCGAAGCCGTCGGTCGTCCATGCCTGCACCATCCAGTCGGCGGTGCCGTTAGTCAGTCTCAGCACGGGGCCGACGGCACATACGGCGACGGCATCACAGCCGGCAACGGCGGGCGTATACCAGAACGTGTTAACGGGGACGCCGTTATTGCGAATCGAGAGCCGATACGTCAGCGCTCCGGCAACCGGGGTCCATTCATATGGGACGTGAGCGGTGACAATCGTTCCAATCGGGCTCAGGGCTTCGGGAGCGACGGCCGTCGGATCAGCAATTTCGACCAGGAAGCTGCGCGTGTCGCTCCACGGACCGTAGCCGGAGGCGTTCCACGTCAGCACCTGCCAACGGGCAGCGCCGGCTTTGACGACCAGATTGGGGGTCGCCGCACAGAGTCCGGTGCCCGCCGTGCACCCTGCCTCATTGGGCCGGTACCACCTGTCGGTGCTGACGTTGTCCCGATCGGTGACGCGAAGGAGGTAATAGCTGGCCGTCGACACCGCGTTCCAGGTGAACGTCGGCGTCGAGGTCGTCACTGGCCCGGTCGGCGCGACCAGGCTGGCCTTGCCCGGCGCACCGGTCTGCGCGTCCCCTCGCGTGGCGACCGCAAGGCACGCCAGGACCAACACAATGGTTGGAATGACTCGACGCGGACGGAACGAAGGGACGAATCCCATATATCGCCCTCGGGTGGAGACACTGACTGGAGCGAGCCTGCGACAAGAGCCCGACCCGCGCCAAGGACGTTCGATCACAAAATTGACTCGCTTCAAACGCGCCGGCCGGCGCCGGCCGGCGCTTCAAGATCACAGCCACCCGGAAGGCGAGACAATCCGTAATTCCGTCTCGCGGTGACGACATGAAGTCGCCTCAAACGGACGGTTTTGTGGCGCGAAACACCGCAGTTCCACGAATCCGAAACTGTAATTGAACGTTGCCTATTCAACACGTGAAGCCGAGGCTATCCTGAGATTCCTGCTGCTACCACCAATGAAGCTGACCGACCCGGGTCCTCCGCCGATACTGCCCGTTGTCGGGATAGGCCTGGCCGCCGCCGCAATCGCTTTTGCTACTCACCTGTCGTTTTCTTGTTGTTCTTCTCGTCGATCGCCGGACTCGTGTGCAGCGTCGTTGTCTGCATGCGCCTGTTTCGGCTGGCAACCCCGCCGCGACTGTACCGACGCTCGCTGTACGTCTTCATTACCGGCAACGCGGCACTTGCTCTCAACGGCTGTGGGCAGAGGCGCTCGAGGATCACTTAGATATTGACCTGGTGTTCGGTGTGCCGCTGTTCATCATGGCCGCTATCTCGTTCTTCGGGCCGTTCCTGGCGCGTCGTTCAGGCGTCGCCCGCTGAAAATAATTTGGCGTCCCTGATGCCCGCCAGTTGGAACCCAATCGCCAGGTGGCTCCAGCAGATCGACAACTTGCGTCAGGCCGCCTGAGTACTTGCCGGTCAGTCAACCGAAGCCGTACAGTAGCGGCATGGAAGTGCGCGTCACGCCCGACACGGCCAAGAAGCTGCAGGATCTCGCCGCGACCAGCGGACGTGCTCCAGAGGACATCGTCGAGGATGCCCTTGCCGGGTACCTCGAAGAGGTGGCCTCAGTCCGCACGACGCTCGACAGCCGCTACGACGATCTCAAGAGCGGTCGGGTGAAACCGATCGATGGCGAGGAGGCGTTCAGGAAGCTGCGCGAAAAGAGCGAGGGCCGACGGTCGGGTGGATGAACCGCTACCTTCCATCCGGATGCGTTCGCCGATCTCGACGAGATTTAAGAATACATCTTGGAAAACAACGTCGATGCCGCGGACCGTGTTCTCGCCGACATCCATTCGACCCCCACCACGCTGGCCGAATCACCATAGATCGGACATCGACGCCCTGACCTGACTACCCGGCCGTTATGATTCCATGTCGCGCGATGAGTACCTTATCGCCTACGCGCCTGCCGAGAAACCGCTTTGGGTCCTTGCGGTGTTTCACGGCCGTCGAAATCCGCGGCTGATGGCCGCCCTCCTTCGCGATTGCCCGTAGATTTTGGACGCACCAGCAGCGTGCAAAGGCGATATCGTTCTGCTGGACGAGCGACAATTGCTCCGCTAAGTGAGGCGGCAGAGAAATTCGCAAGGTGCAGAAACTACCGGAGCTAGTCCGTTGGAGCACAGCGACGAGGCAGAACGCTGGAGGGTT
>Ga0137418_10002198_pt1 | contig 17903 bp, 11 predicted proteins | sample CZODoug3_1_2_16f_FD_122242 | JGI IMG/M metagenome (GOLD analysis project Ga0137418, IMG submission 122242) | Vadose zone soil fungal communities from Angelo Coast Range Reserve, California, USA - CZODoug3_1_2_16fungal (Hybrid Assembly) | ecosystem: Environmental > Terrestrial > Soil > Vadose... | reverse complement strand
GCAGGGCGGCGACGCGCCAGTGCGCGGCCGTCAGCGGCGCATTCTCGAGCGGCGCGATCACGTCGAGCATCGGCGCACGCGGCGCCTCGTCCGCAGGCCTCGGCAACAGGCCGTAGCCGGCGAAGCCGACACCCAGCACGATGGCAGCCATGCCGAGCAGCATCCCGTTATCCATGGGCATGCCGGCGAGGAGGTAGCCGCTGTCGCGGGCCATCAGGAACATCGGCAGGTGAAGCACCACACCCGTGGTGACGAGGATGCAGCCAAACCAGAAGGCGACGGTATTGCGCCGCTCTTCAAAAAGGACTGTGTGCACCAGCAACCTCAGTTGTGTGTGTACGCGCAAGCCAGGCGGCCGGCCGTGAGCATTGTAAGGGGCGCGCCGAGGTAAAATCGAACCGCGCGTATGTCGCGATCGCGTTGCGCTACCATGGCGCGCGGATGTTTCGCAGCATGACGTCACGAAAGGCTCTGAGCTACATGTACCAACGCACGCCGCAGTTCGCACCTGTGCGCCAGCCGTGGCTGGCCGCCGCCGCCGGCCTGCTCGCGCTGGCCGCAGCGTTCGCAGCCGCTGCCGGTGAATCCGCCGCGTTCGGTTTCTCGCCCGCGCAGTTCCCGCGACAGCAGGGGCTCGAGCAGCGCTTCGACGCCGAGCTCAACCCCACGGACCTGCGCGCCTGGCTGCAGCGTGTGTCCTCGGAAGCGAACCACGTCGGCTCACCGCACGACAAGGCGAACGCCGAATTCATTCGCGACCTGCTCAGGCAGTGGGGGTGGGACGCGCAGATCGAGGTCTTCGAGGTGCTGTATCCGACCCTCAGGGCCCATTCGCTCGAGCTCGTGGCGCCGGTGAAGTTCACGGCAAGCCTGCGCGAGCCGGCGATCGAGGGCGACGCGACCTCGACACGCACCGACGGGCTGCCGCCCTACAACGAGTACGGCGCCGACGCCGATGTGACCGGTCAGCTCGTGTACCTCAACTACGGCATGCCGGCGGACTACAAGGAACTCGCGCGCCACGGCGTCGACGTCAGGGGCAAGATCGTCATCACCCGCTACGGTAACGGCTGGCGCGGACTGAAACCGAAGCTGGCGCAGGAGCACGGCGCCATCGGCTGCATCATTTACTCCGACCCGCGCGATGACGGTTACTTCAAAGGGGATGCGTATCCGAAGGGGGGGTGGCGCCCGCCCGGCGGCGTGCAGCGCGGCTCGGTCCTGGACATGACGCTCTATCCGGGCGATCCGCTCACACCCGGCGTCGGCGCCACCCGGGACGCCAGGCGCTTAGGCGTCGCCGAAGCGCGCACCATTCTCAAGATTCCGGTGCTGCCGATCTCCTACGCCGACGCGCAGCCGCTGCTCGCCGCGCTGGAGGGCCCCGTGGCGCCGAGGAAGTGGCGCGGCGCACTGCCCATCACCTATCACGTCGGACCGGGGCCCGCCACGGTGCATCTGTCGATCAGCTCGGACTGGGGCCTGAAGCCCCTGTACGACGTGATCGCGAAGATCCGCGGCGCGGACAGTCCGGACGAATGGGTGGTACGCGGCAATCACCGTGATGGCTGGGTGTTCGGGGCCTGGGACCCGCTGTCCGGACAGGTCGCCCTGCTGTCGGAGGCCAAGGCGATCGGGGCGCTGCTGAAGAGCGGCTGGCGACCGAGGCGCACGCTGGTGTATGCCAGCTGGGACGGCGAGGAGGCGGGCCTGCTCGGCTCGACCGAATGGGCCGAGGCGCACGCCGCGCAGTTGCAGCACAAGGTGGTGTTGTATCTGAACTCCGACACCAACGCGCGCGGCTTCCCCGCGGCCGCAGGCAGCCACTCTCTGCAACATCTGGTCAACGAGGTCGCCGGCGGGGTGAAGGATCCCGAGACCGGGGCCACCTCGCAGGCGCGACTGCGTGCCCGGATGCTGGTGGATGGCTACGAGAGGGATCCCGGCGACGAAAAAGAGGTCGCCGACGAGAAAATGCGCAACGCCAAGCTGGCCGCGGCGGGCGGGGATCTGCCGATCGCGGCGCTCGGCTCGGGCTCCGACTACACGCCCTTCCTGCAGCACCTGGGCATCGTGTTGCGCATGGCGGATGCGCAGCTGCTGCCGCCGCAATTCGCAGCTTTCGCGGACACGGTGGCGAGCTACCTGCAGGAGCTGCACAAGCTCGTGGACGACGAGCGCGGCAACACCGCCGAGCTTGGCCGGCTTCTGGATGAGAATGCCTTCGGCCTCGCCGCGGACCCGACGCGCGTGGTGCTGCCGCCGCAGCGCGAGCCGGCCGCTCCGCTTGTCGATTTAACGCCGCTCGATGCCGTGGCCGCGCGCCTGAAGAGAAGCGCGCAGGCCTATGACGAGACCTATGCGCAGGTGCTGGCAGGGAACGTGAAGCTGGCCGCGGCCCAGCGCAGGCAAGTGAACTCGCTCCTGCAAGGCATGGAGCAGAGACTGACGGATGCGCGCGGACTCCCCGGGCGCGAATGGTTCAGGCACTTCGTCTACGCGCCGGGCCGTCTGACCGGCTATGGAGTGAAGACGCTGCCGGCAGTGCGCGAAGCCCTCGATGCGGGGCGCTGGGATGAAGCCAACCAGTACTCGGCGATCACCGCCGCAGTGCTGGCGAGCTACTGCGACCGGCTCGAGGAGCTCACCGCGCTGCTCAAGCGCGGCAGCCGCTAGCGGCCGCCCGTTGCGAGGCGCGGACCGCATCGCGGCCGCCTACCAGCCATGGGACATCAGGCAGTCAGCTCGCGAACAGCTGCCCGGCAATGTCGCGGAAGGACTTGAACTCGAGGGCATTACCGGACGGGTCGCGGATGAAGAGAGTGGATTGCTCGCCCGGCGTGTTCACGAACCGGGTGTAGGGTTCGATCACCCAATCGACCCTGTGCTGGCGCAGTCTCGCAGCCAGCTTGGTCCATTCCCCGGGTTCGAGCACCACGCCGCAGTGCGGTACCGGCACGCCATGACCGTCGACCAGGTTGCGGTGGGACGTGACGCGGCCGTTGACTCCCAGCTCCGGATTCACGTGGCAGACGAACTGATGGCCGAACATATTGAAATCGGCCCAGCCGGTCGCGCTGCGGCCCTCTGCACAGCCGAGAACCTCCGTGTAGAAGCGTCGAGCCTCCTCGATATCCCTCACCTGGACAGCCACATGAAATGGGGTAAGAACCACGGATCGCTCCCGTGTGTTACCGGACCGGGCTCGCGGCGCGAGGATAGCAGATGCGTCCCCCGCACCGCCGGTGCGTCCCTGCACCGGCGGCGGCAGGCGGTGCGTCCGTGCACTGCGTGGCGCCTCCATGCGCCGGTGGTGGTGCGTCCCTGCACCGGCTTCCGTGCTCCGCCGACGCGTCCTGCGCGGCGGTCGAGATTAGAAAGAACGACCTCGAAGGTGTGGAGGGTAAACCCTCAGGACTCCGCGAGAGTCTGACACCGGGGGCCGTCCTTGGGAGTGTTCAGCAACCATCCTCGTCAGGCTCCTCACTGCGTCCCGGCTTCGAGGCCGTTAAAGCGCGTCATACCGGGTGGGGGGGCAGCTCGGAAGACGCGATTCCAGTTACTCGTTTGTGCTCGTACATCGCCCGTTTGGCACTTTCCAACAGTTCGTCGACGCTCACGGGGCGCCGCGGATTGAAGTGCGCGACTCCCGCGTTCAGCGACAGCGCCGGAAGATCGCCGCTGCGCGTCGGCCGCCGCCCGGCACGCAACATGATGGCGCCGCGCGAGGCGTACTCCGGACACGTCGTCAAGGCGGCGAACTCATCGCGGCCCAGACGGCCGAGCACCTCATAAACCCCATAGCTGGGGTACAGATCACGCATGAAGTTGCCCATCTGCCGGATCATGACATCGCCTGCGGTGCCGCCCATGGCGTCATGGGTCCGCTCCAGGTGGCTCACGTCGAAGTAGATCAGATGCGCGGCGCGCACATCTCGGGCCGCGACGTCGAGGAGCCGCGTGCCGATCTGCATGAAGCCTCGCCGGTTGTACAGCCCGGTAGGCTCGTCCGTTAACGCCAGACAGCGCAGCGAGTGCACCAGGTTCAACAGCGCCGTGAGCTGCAGGGAGATTCGCTGTCCCTTGGGTAATCCCTGCAAGCGCAGCAGCTCCGACAACAGTTCGGTGATGTACGCGTCGTCGCCCTCCATCGCTGCGGCGCGCAGCTGGCCGGCGAGTTCGGCATTGCGGGCGCGCAGCGCGTCTGCATTGCGCACGCGCCGCGGCGCCTCCGAACTACCGCGCGTGCGCCCGGCGTCCGCCGTGCGGCGGATGCGTAACGCTGCCTGTTGGGCGGGCTGGGGGGTCGATCCGGTCTCCATCATGCCCGGGTCCTCACCGGCGGGTCAGTCGAGAGAGGAGGTCAGCATAACCGCGCGGGACGGGTCGCCGGGACAGCGAAGCCCCTCAAATGAGGATCCGCCGAGGACGGGTCAGGGGGTCAGGAATTTCCGGATGGATAAACCCTACGCCTGCGTCACTCCGTGGCGGATTGCGTAGCGCACCAGGCTCGCGGTGTCATGAATATCGAGCTTCTGCATGAGCTTGGAGCGGTGCGATTCAACGGTCTTGGCACTGATCGCGAGCCGCGCAGCGATCGCCTTGGTGGAATGACCCTCGGCGATCAGCTGCAGCACCTGGCGCTCACGCACCGAGAGTGCGGGGGCCGCGTGTTGGGGCGCGAGATAAGCCTCGGCGACCGCCCCGGCGACCCCGGGAGACAGGTACACCTCACCGCGGCAAACCCCTTCGATGGCCTGCACCAGGTCGCGCGCCGCCTGGCTCTTGAGGACGTAGCCCTTCACGCCGCAGCGCAGCGCTTCGGTGACGTACTGCGGTTCGTCATGCTGCGTCAGCACCACCAGCTTGACGCGCGGACACAGGCGCCCCAGCTCGAGTGCGGCGTTCAACCCGTTGAACTGCGGCATGCTGATGTCCAGCACGGCGACATCGGGATTCTCGCTGCGTACCAGGCGCACCGCTTCGCGGCCGTCGGCCGCCTCCCCCGCGACCACGAACCCCGCACTCTGCAGCAGCGTCTTCAGACCCTGTCTGACGAGCACGTGATCGTCGGCAAGTACCAGGCGTATCCCCACCGCTAGCTACCCACGGGCAGTTGAAACCGGATCTCCGCGCCGTGACCGGGTGCGGAGACGATGTGCAGCGCTCCACCGAGGGCGCTCAGGCGCTCGCGCATGCCCCTGAGGCCCAGGCCGCCACGGCGCACGCACGAGTCGACCTCGAAGCCAACCCCGTCATCGCCGATCAGGCAGCGCAGACAGTCCTGGTCCTGATCGATCTCGATGCGAATGCGAGTCGCGTGCGCGTGACGCGCGGCATTGGTCAGAGCCTCCTGGACCACGCGATACAGGGCCGTTTCCACGGCGGCGGGCAGGCGCTGCGTGACGCTGGAGCGCACATCGATGGCGATCAGCGTGCGAGCCGACACGGCCGCGGCCAGAAACTCGATCGCCGCGAGCCAGCCGAGGTCATCGAGCACCATTGGCCGCAGCTCGTGGGACAGGTGCCGCAGCTGCTGCTCGGCCTGATCGAGCAGCTTTTGGCACTCCTGGATCTTCGGGCCGGCCGCGGGCACCTCGCGCGCCACCTGCGCGAGCTGCAGGTGCACCGACACCAGCAGTTGCCCCGAATCGTCGTGCAGGGTGTGCGCGATGCGCCGGATCTCCTGCTCGAGGGTCTCGTTGATGTGCCGCCAGGCGATGAGCGAATCGCGGTAGCCGCGATGCGTCATTTCGAACGGCGACAGCGTTTCGGCGAGAAAAGTCGTCGCCGAGTCGATGAGCAATCCGGTATCACGGCGCCCATCCGCCGCGGCGACGATCGCCCGCAGGGCGCGGCTGTGCAGGCCAACCAGCTCCGGAATGCTGCGGCCCTGCGCCAGCGCCTCGCGCCCGAAGTCGTAGGCACGGGCGAGCAGCGCCTCGCCGCCACGCTCCACGTAGGCCGACAGCGCCTGCTGGTAGTTCGGATCGGGCGACTCGGATTTCGGTTGTGTCGCGTTCATGTCCCTGCGCCGACTAGCTGGCACGTGCCACCACCACCAGTGCGTCGTCGTTCCTGTGGCAGTAGTGCGCAATGATGTCATCAGCCAGAGACTGCGCGGAGGCCGCAGCTGCGAGGTCATCGGAAAAATGCCGGCTGATCCCATCAGTGGCCAATATCAGCATGTCCCTGGCCCGCAAGGGAATAACAGAAGCGTGCAACGCTGGCAACTCGCCGTAGCCCACCACCCCGGGACGCACCAGCAGTTCGTTGCGCGCGGCCAGCACGCTGGCAGTTCCCCGGCAGACGAGGCCGCTGACATTGCCGATTCCCAGCCAGCTCAAGGCAGCCTGACGCAGATTGATACTCGCGATGCTCAGGACCACGCCGCGCGTTCCGCGCAAGGCCGCATGACAGCGCATCAGCAGCGCGGCGGGCTCGTCCTCGGGATGACGCAGGAGGGTGTCCGCAGCGAGACGCGCGGTCGCTGCGGCCTGCTCGCCGTGACCGATGCCGTCGATGGCCGCTATCAGCGCGCCACCACCGCTGTCATAGTAGTGCACCACCTCGAGGTCCCCGGAAACCCGCTCACCGGGTGCGGTACTGCCGGCGACCCCGAACTCCAGCCTCAGGCCAGCCATTTGGTTACCGTCACCGTGGTGCCGCCTCCGACCCTGGAGACGATGTCAAACTCGTCCATGAGGCGCCGGACGCCGGGTAGTCCCAGGCCGAGGCCGCCGGAACTCGAATAGCCGTCGCGCAGCGCCAGGTTGATGTCGGTAATCCCGGGACCGGAGTCGCTCGCGACGATCGTCAGGCCGGAGGCGCCGTTGGACCCGCGGACCGGCTTCAGCGTGACGCTACCCTGGTTGGCGTAAGAGACGATGTTGCGGGCGAGCTCGGAGATGGCGGTAGCGATGAGCGTCGCCTCGCCCATTGAAAAGCCCGTCTGCAGCGCCACGGCCCGGCCCTGCTGGCGCGCGGTGACGACGTCCTTGTCAGACGCAATCAGAATCTGCGTGTCTGCGGCCAAGGCATCGCGCCTTTAGTTGATGCTCCGGGCCTTCTGCTGCAGGTACGCCAGGCCTTCCTCCAGATCGAGTGCGGTGGGAATGTCCTCGAGCGTCAGTCCGAGCTGCACCATCGCGAAGGCGACCTCCGGCTGGATGCCGACAATGACGGTCGCGGCGCCGCGCAGGCGGATCATGTGCGAGATCTCCAGCAGGGTGCGGGAGGCAAACGAATCCATGACGTCCATCGCCGTGACGTCCACGATGACCCCGGAGGATCGGTTGCGCACCACCTGCTGCACCAGCGCCGTGCGCAGCTCCAGAAGATCCGCATCCGACAACGCGGCCTGGATGGTCGCGATGAGTACGCCTCCCTGCTTGAGAATTGGTACTTGCACGCGGCTGTTAACCTCCCTTCCGGGGACCTAAGCTTCAGGGCGTTACGACCTTGTAGCCCAAGAGGCGCTCTGCCTGCTCGATGCCGCCCTGCAGGTCGCCGACGGTGTTCATCTTGCCCAGATCCACGCCGATTGTAACCAGGGTTTGCGCGATTTCGGGCGACAGGCCCGTTACGATCACCGTCGCACCCAGCAGACGCGAGGCTTCCACGGTCTGCACCAGGTGATTGGCGACCGTGACGTCCATCGCGGCCACGCCGGTGATGTCGATGACGACGACTTTGGCGCGGTTGGTGCGAATGCCCCGCAGGAGCTGCTCGGTCAACTGCCGGGCGCGCTGCGGATCGATGACGCCGATGATCGGCAGGATGAGCAGCCGCTCACGCACCTGTAGCACCGGCGTCGACAGCTCGCGGATCGCTTCCTGCTGCTGGCGGATGACGCGCTCGCGCTCCTGCACGAAGCCGACCGCCACGGTATTGGCGATGCGGTTGGCCGCGGGTTCGTAGGCGTCCAGGATGCGGTTGAGCTTCTCAAAGTCGGTCTGGTACTTGGCGAACAGTGAGCGCGCCAGCACGTCGCGCAACAGCAGCACGATGCCCACCACCTCGTGGGTTTCGACGCCGCGCGGAATGATGCGCTCCGAGAGGTTGCGCGCGTAAGCCTGCAGCGCCTCGAAGGTGCCGGTCTCGAGAGCCGCGACGTAGCTGTCGTACACCGAGGTCGCCTCCGCGAAGATCTCCTCCTGGGTCATCGCCGTCAGCAGCTGGGCTTCCGCGATGCGCGCCACCCACTCCTCGCGCAGCAGCGTGCGATTCTGCCGCAGGTGAGCCACCAGCTCGCGCAACAACTCCATCTTTGGCTCGTTGCGTGTGAGCTCGGTGGCGCGGCTCTTTTGAATTGCCGGTTCCTTCAGCAGGTTCTTGTCTCTTTGCATGCAGGCTCTCCCAAGGACACAGCCAACCAGGCGCACGGCCTGGTGCGGAACCGAATCAACTACCAGCTTCCTGCTGTTGCGGACATCGGGGCGGCCCCTGTCGCAGGATAGGGTAAACACCCGAGACGCCAGCGCGGGACAAGATAACATGTTGATTTTGGGGTGCATGCGCGGCTGTGATGCCGCCGGGACCGTGTCAGGTCGCAATAAGTACGGAATCAGGTGCCGATCTTCACCTGATAGGTCACCGCCACTGAAGCACTTGCCGCGAGCGAGCCGGTAAAGGTCCATTGCAGCGCACCGCTGGCGTCGACCGCCGGCTGCGCGCTCACGCTGCACGCGCTGATACCCGCGGGTAACGTGGCGGGACAGGCCGCCGCGACGAAGGTAGTGAATGCGGGTGTGGCGTCGTAGATCACCACCGTGGCGAGGGACTGCGCGCCATTGTTGGTCGCGGTGAGGGTGTATTGCAGGGTGTCGCCGGGGTTGGCGCTGACCGCGGTGGCTGCCGCTCCGCCCTGGGTGAGATTGCTGACGAGTTTGGTGAGCGCGAGCGTGCCGGGCGCCCCCACGGTGGTCACATCGCTGGCGGCGAGCGTGGCGGCGAGTGCAGGACTGGCATTGGTGTACAGGAAGGACGCACTCAGCGGTACCGTGCCCTGCGCGCCCGCGGCGGCGCCCGCCGGGACGAGCACCTTGACGATCAGACACACCTTTTGTCCGGCGCTGACGGTCAGCGAGCCGCCGATCTGCGGCTCGCCGCTGTCGAGCACCCCGTTGCAGTTACTGTCCTGATACAACACCTGGGTCCACGCCGGGGAGGAGGGCGTGGCGCTGCCGGCGATCGAGAGCGTGACCTGGCCACCGCTGCCGGCGACGAAGGCATGGGCATAGAACACCGTTGAGCCGGGCTGTGTCGCCTGTGCGCCGTCAGGACCCAGAGTATTGGGCGGCACCAGCCCGAAGTTGACGCCGCTGTAGGTTTGTCCGGCGGTGGGTACGAAACTGACGCTGGGGCGGGAATAACTGCCGCCGGTGTTGCCGGCGCTGCCGCCGGTGGCGAGGTATCCACCCGGGGCTGCAGGAGTGACGCTGAGCGTGCCGGCGCTACCCGCCGCAATCCACAGGCTATAGAGGCCGCTGCCGCTGGTGCGGCCCGCCGTTGTCGCGGCACCCGTCGCCTCGACCAACACGCCGGCGAGGCCCGCCTCGGTTCCGTCCTGGACACCGTTGTTGGCCGTGCCGCCACCCGCACCGTTGTCGCCAAACACCGTGCCGCTGAACTTGCTGCCATTGTAGAGACCGAAATTCTGCGGCAGCGGCGGGCCGCTGGCGATCAGGTTGAGTTGAATGATGCCGCTGGCGTTTTGCGTGCCGATCCAGCCGGCGGGGAGCGCTGCGGCAACGTCGGTGAGCGTGTTGTCGCCGTTCAGGACCAGGCAGTAGCTGCCCGCCGCCACGCCGGCAAGACTGTAGGCGCCGGTGGCGGTGCTGACCGTGGCGGCGGCGCTGGCCGGACTCTGGCAGGCGCCGCCGGTGTAGGGCGCGAGCTTGACGTACAGTCCGGTCACGCCGGTGCCGCTCTCGGTGCCCTCCAGTGCGCTGTTGTGGTTGGCGTCGTTGTACACGGTGCCGCTGACGGTCTGTGGGGGCGGGGTGAGGGTGAGGGTGCAGGTGATGCTGTCGCCGGTCTGCGGCGTGAGCGTGAAGCTCGTGCCCGCGCCGCTCGGTAACACGGTGTTGGTGCCACCGAAGGCCGCGGCACCCGGACCGCTGTTGCTGCAGGCCATGCTGCTGGCATAGGTGGACAGCGGTGAGAAGCTGCCGGCGGCCATGGCGGCGCTGAGTGTGATGCTGTTGGTGCCGATGACCGAGGTGGCCCCCGTGCCGGCGGTGGTGGCGGCGCCGCTGGTGGTGACGCTGTTGATGCTCGCCGCCGGACTCGCGTAGGCGATGGCGGCGGTGAACTGATCCGATGCGCTCACGCGCCCGCTGATGACCAGGTTGAAGGTGATGGGCGGCAGGGACAGCGCGTACAGACTCGCTTCGTTCCCGGCGAAGGTCGAGGAGACCTGGGTGGGACTCGAGGTCCCCAGCACGACCGAGGCGTTGTAGTTGTTGTCATTGAGCGCGGGGCCGCTTTCGAGCACCGAGGTGGTGCCGGTTCCGATGAGCGTGGGCGCGCCACCATTGAAGAGCGCGTAGTAGTTGACGGTGTCGATCAGCCTCCAGCTCGCGGTGCTGGCGTAGGTGATGGTTTCCGGAGAGTTGGTGTTCTCGCCGTCGGCGGCGTAGAACACGAAGCTGCGCGCGTTGCCGGAGGCGTCCTTCACGCTCAGCGAGGACAGCGCGATCGTGGCGGCTCCCGCCTGATTCAGCCAGTAGAAAATGGGCCTGCCGCCGATGCCGTTGTAGGCACCGTGGCCAAACGCGCCGCCCCCGGTCCACGACGGCTCGGCGACGAGCTGCATGCCGGTGGAGGAGATCTGCGCCGAAAGACCCAGCGTGCCGGCGCCGTTCGGCAGGGTGAAGGTCAGCGCCTGGGCGGAGGTGGAGGCGGTGCTGAAACCGGTGAAGTCGAGCCACCACAGGCTCTGCGCAAAGGTCCCATTGCCGGCGTACGAGCCGCTGGCGGCCAGTGCGGGCCCGGTCCAGGGCACGAGCAGTGCCGCCAGCATCAGGCGGGCCGCCCAGCCGCGGGCGAGTGCGCGGGATGCGCTCATGGCTGTCGGCCTGCGGCGGCGCGCACGGGAGGCGCTCGCGCGGCGAGTGGACTGCCCCCGAACAGGCTCTCGTCGAACTTGAAGCTCAGATGCAGATACGCGCCGCGCTGCGTGTAGGCTTCACCTGCGAGGTCGGGGGCGTCGAAGCCCTTCACGTTGTAGCCCAGGGACAGTCGCAGATTCTTCCACACCAGGCAGCCGAGGTCGACGCCGACGGCGTACCCGGCGGCGCCGTCGCCCCACATGCGATAGCCCTGCACCCCCGCGTCCCAGCGCGCACTGACATCCCAGATCGAGCGCGCACCGGCCAGCTGCGTGATTGAGTGGCTGGCGAGGCTGTTGGACCAGTCGATGGTGCGCTTGGCGGCGTAGCGGGCGCTGATCTGCCAGCCGCGGCTGGGCTGCACGTTGAGGTTGCCGGCGAGGATCCACGCCTGCTCGTCGAGGCCCAATCCCGGCCCCTGGGTCGTGTCGAAGTCGCGCTTGTACTCGACCTGGCCCAGAGCGTTCCAGACATTCGAGTCGACCGGACGATAAGCGAAGCCGGACTGCACGCGGGCCAGCTCGCGTCCGCCCCCGGCCGCGAGCTCGGTCTGCTGGCTGTAGAGGGCGCGGTTGAGCAGCGTCCAGTTGGCGTCGAGCTTGCGCGCCATACCGGCCGTGAACAGCCAGCTGTGCGAGTTGGCGGAGGTCTGCCACTGCGCCTGGGTGGAGGCTTTCCAATCGCGGGCGGCGGTGTAGTCGGCCCCCAGGCTGACGGCGTTGGATTCATCGCTGACCACCCCCGAAAGCGGTGCGATGCGCTGCACGCTCGCCGACAGGCCGATGCCATCGCTGAGTTTCCACAGCCGGCGCAGACCGGTAGCCGCCTCGCTGCTGCGGCCGTCCACGCCGTCGCCCACCCGGTATTCGTTGAACAGCTGGGTGTTGTCGGGCAGCGTACTGCTGATGCCGGCCACCGTGGTGTACCGCGACACCGAAGGGTTGAGGGTATAGGGGCCGTTCAGGCTGTTGATGAAGTCATGTTGGGCGTAAATGCGGGTGGTGGCATTCACCGCATAGGTCCCGCCGATGGCATCCTCGCGGCCACCGCTACCGTCGATGGCTTCCTCGGCAAGGCCGAAGATCTCTGCGCCCTTCACCCCGGGAACGGACGCGGTGAGCTTGGCCCGCGCGCTGGTGTAACCCACCTGGGCCGAGGCACCCGGCGCTGCGGGGACGGCGGGCACGACCGGCGTCGAGCTCCCCGGCAGGGCGGGCGCGGACAGCACCGACTCAGCATTGGCGCTGCTGTGGCGCACTCCCACTTCCAGTTTCGAGTTGCCGGGGAGGCTGTGCTCCACTTTCAGTTCCGCGCCGGTCTGCTCCGCACCGGTGGTGCTGTCGGAGGTCTTCAGTGACTCCGCCACGACGCTGTCTTTCTCGTCGAGCCGGTAGGTCGCCTTGGCGCCGTATTGGGATGCGCCCGCGGACTGCAGGCTGTTCGGGTTATAGAAGTCGGCTTCGGTACGCACACCCCACAGGTGAGCCTGCAGCGTGGTCCCCTCGTGCCGGAGGTCGAGCCGCTCGCCGCTCCCCTCGCCCTGCAGGTCGGTACTGCTGCGCGCCACTTCTGCGGTGCCGGTGGTGTGCTCGCCCAGTTTGCCCGTCAGGTTCACGCCCTGCAGGGTCAATTCGTTGGCGGGATCGGCGTCGTGGATGGCGGTGGCACCGAGTGTGAAGCCTCGCGAGAGCCGCAGGCGGGCATCGGCCCCCTCGATCCAGTGCTTCGGCCCGCCGGCGTCGACCGAGTAGCTCACGCGCACGTAGACCGGATTCAGGTTGGCATCGATGCTCGCGACCGGATTCTTCAGCAGCAGCAGCCCGGTGTACGGCTCGATCGCGTAGTCGGTGAACGGCGTGAGCGGGGTGTCGTTCAGGATCAGGGCGGGCTGGTTGCGATCGCGCGTGATGAGATCGACTTGCTGGCTGTTGGCCACGCCGCGCAGGTCGAGCGCGAACGGGCCGGAGGTGCCGTTGGCACGGAACTCGACCACGCTCTGGGTGGTGGAGGTTTCGCTCGCGAAACCATCCACCGTGACGCTGCCGAGCTGCCAGTGCGCCTTGGCGCCGTTGAGCGCGCGCGCATACTGGGTGAGCTGACGCGCCGGGTTGTCGCTTTGCGTGGTGTAGTCACCGTACAGCGCATAGTTGGTGCCATTCTGCACCATCACGTACAGCTTGCCGGTGGACTGGGCGTCGAACCCTCGCGCTGACGAGTCGCCATACACCGGATAGAACTGATCGGGCTGGATGTCGCGGAACAGCGTGGTGTCGGAGGGCTTGTCGGAGTCGTAAGCGAGGGTCAGCAGGGTCGACCCCAGTACCTTGCCCTTGAGGAACAGGGCGGTGCGCGCGGCCACGGCGTCTTTGCCGCCATCGAAGCTGCGCGACACACTCTCGATCTCGCGTTCGAACACGTCAGCGCTTTGCGCCGGTTGCAGCGCCGAGGGGTTGAGATTGCGCAGGTTGAGCGTGCCGGAGATCAGGCCGACGCCGAGCATCGGCCGCAGCTGCGGGGTGAATTCGAGCGTGGTCGTGGTTTTCACCGTGCCGCTGCTCGCGCTGAGCTCGGCCTTGCCCGGCTGCGCCGGCGGCAGCAGCGCGAGACGCGCCACACCGCCGGTGATGAAGCGTTGATACGGGGAAGCCTGCGCGAGTGAGCCGGCCGCCTCACCGGGGAGCTGCCACTGCCCGAGGCTGGAACTGAGCGTGATGGGCGTGCGCGCTGTGACCGGCAGTCCGTCGGCGTCGCGCAGCAGAACCGTGATCGGCACGGGGGTGGCAGCGTCGGCCACCGCGCGCGTCGGGGCTTCAATGACGATTTGGTTGAGGGGTCCGGGCGCCAGCACGGTGACCTGCGCGCTGCCGCGCACGATGCCAAAATCATCGAGTGCGCGCACGCTCAGGGCGTTGCGTCCCGGCCTGAGGTCGACGCCGATGTACTCCCAGGCGACTACGCCGGTTTCCTGCAGGCTGCTCTTCTTGCCGACCTGGGTTTCCGCAATGCGCTGCCCGTTCACCGAGAGCTCAAAGTGCACACCGAGCGGCCCCTTGACCCGCACGGTGGCCTGGTTGATCGCCAGCACTTCCGTATCGCTCAGCCCCACAAAACCGACTTGCGGGTCCATCGCGGGAAGCAGTTGCTCCAGAGTCTCCGCCCGTAGGGTTCGCCGCAGTGCCGTGAAGTCCACGAAGTCCGACTCGTCAGGGGTGGCGGCGGGTGTGGCCGTGGACTGCATCTGCGACAGCTGCTCGGAGGGCGTGTTGAGGGGCTGCGGCAGGCCCTGAGCCTGCGGCGCATACGGGCCTCCCGGGTCCGCCACCGCACCGAGTGCTGCCACAGGGGTGGAGAAGGGCGCGATGCCGGGCATGGCCGAGGCCATGGGGGCCTGTGGCGCGGTCGGTGCGGCACCCACGGCGCTCTGGGATTGCCCGGGCAAACGGATGACACCGCTCGAGGGCAGGGTGTGCGCGTCGACCGCTGCGGTTGCAGCATTCGCCTGCCACAGGCTGCCCGCGGCCAGGACGATTTCGGACGGATGGGTGAGCGCCCGGCGACGGACCGCAATCTCTTCGTGCAACGACGGGCTGCACGCGGAGAGGGCGAAATCGGTCTTGTGCAGTTCACCGTCGGTGAGGTCGACGAATGCGCTGCCGGCATCCAGCGCATTGCGGTTGTTGAGCACTTCCAGGCGCGCACCGGCGGGGAGCGTGGTGAGGTCGGCTTTGGCCACGTGCAGGCGTGGAATCAAACCGTAGAGGCTGTACTTGCCCTCTTCGTCGGTCACGGCGTAGGTGCCGTCCTCCAGGTAGATGCGCACGCCGGGAACGCCGGGCTCACCCGGATCCTGCATGCCGTTGGCGTTGCAATCGGCATAGACCTTGCCGATCAGGTACGCCTCGGCAGCAAACACGCCGCCGACGATCTGCACCGAGGCGCTCGCACGGTTGGACACGGTGGTGAGGCTCAGCGCCTGCGCGGTGTTGACGCCGGTGGTACCTTGCGCGCCCACACCCACGCGCACGCGGTAGCTGAGCGTGGTTTGTGCACCGGTTGCCAACACGCCCAGGCTGAAGCGCAGCACCGGACCACCGCCGCCTGCCGGATCGGCCAGCGGCGCGCCGTTCAGTCGTGCGCTGCCACCCACATAGACGAAGCCGGCGGGCAGGCGGTCCTCGACCCGCGTGCTGGCGAGGGGCACGCCGCTGGAGTTATTGAGTCTCACGGTGTAGTCGACGAAGTCGCCAACCTGCGCGGTGATCCGGTCGGCGGTTTTGTCGATCAGCAGGCCACCCCGGTTTGCGCCGGGATCGAGCGGCAGGTCGAAGCGCACCGGCGCGCTCTGGATGCCGGATATGGTGAAGCTGTGCCCGTACGATCCTTGCGGATCGAGAAAGCGACCGGCCGGCTGCAGAGCGGGCGGCAGTTTGGAGGGAAAGACATAACCCGCCGGAGGCGTCACCACGAGCCGGTAGGTGCTGGGCGCGACCACCGGGAAAGCGTAACGGCCGTCGGCGCCGGTGATCACGCTGGCGGGCGCCGGCGTCGTGCCGTCGGGCAGCAACACGCGGGCCGGACCGCCGGCATTGCCGCCGTTGCCGCCGCCCGTCACATCGATGAGCTGCACCGTAGCGCCCGCCAGCGCCTGGTTGGTACGTTGGTCGTAGACCACGCCGGAGGGGTCGATCAACAAGGTGGTGGTGGCCGAGACCGTCACGGCGCCACAGCGGCTCACGGTGGCCGTCACCACGTCGTTTGGCAGCACTTCCAGGATGCCGTCGCCCGGGACGACCGCGCGGCTCGCGGCGCTGGCCGTGGGCACATCCGGTTGAATGCGGAACAGGCCGGTGTTGGGACCGGTCTCGACCGCGGTGAGGACTTCGACATCGCCGGTGAGGCTGCTGATGAGTGTGACCGGCGCCGTGAGCACGCGGGTAGGATCGGTGTTGCACGACGCGGCATCGACCTGCACGAACACAGGACTACCGGTCAGAGCCGAAGCACTCGGTGTCGCATAACTCGCGCTGGTGAAGTAGGCGATGCTCGCCGCGCGCACGGGCAGCTGCACCACGACGGTGTTGCTCGGGGTGCTCTGGAGGCTCCCCTGCGGCGCGCTGGCCCAGGCGCTGGATGCCGCAGCGGTGAGCGAGCCACTCGCGTTGCTGTTCACGGTGACGCTCAATTGACCGGCCAAAGTGGCTGCGGGCGCCAGGGCGGGGAGCGACCAGGCGACCGCATCGACGCTCGCGCCCGCTGGAGCGGCCGTAACGTAAGTGTTCGCCGGCGTTCCGAGCACATGGTAGAGGAGCTGCGCGCCGGTGCTCAGGGATTGAGCGCTCACAAAGCTCGTGTTGGCCGGTACCTGAAGGCTGAGCAGGAACAGGCTGGTGCTCGCGCCATTGACGGTGACCGCAACCGGGTTGGCGGGCGCGCCGCCGCTGTTTGCGGCGCTCGCCGTAAGGTTGAAGCTCGCTCCCGGAGCGCTTGAAGTGGAGGAGGCCGCCAGTGCGACCGCCAGCACCGCCGTGCCGCTGGTGACAGTGAGCGTATCGGTGTTGCTCGCCGTGGCGCCCTGTAGCGAGCTCGTGGCGGTGAGCACGATCTGGGCACTCTGGCCGGCAAGCGCCGCTGCCGGAATCATGCCGGTGAGCAGCAGGTTGAGCGACTGGCCGGATGCCAGGCTTACGCTGCCTCCCTGCGCAATCACCGGCTCACCCGGATCGGCCCTGCCGTTGGCGTTGAGGTCCTGCACCACCTGCAGGTTCACCGGCGCGAAACCTGCGCCAGCCGGCAAGGTCACGGTGCTGGAATAGCTCGTTATCGTGTTGCCGGTATTGGTCAGCAGATGACTGAGGGTGAATGCGGCGCCGGGTGCGAACGGTACGCTCTGGCTGGCGGTGAGGGTCAGCGCCTCGAGCGGCGCGACCGTGGCGTTGACGGTGTTTGACCTGAGACTGACCGGCGCCCCCGTGACCTGATCGGTAAAGCTACCGCCGGCTGTGTTGCTGATGAGGGTTCCCACCGGCGGCGGCGCAGCCTGAGCCGCCACCGACACACTCAGTAGCAGCGCCGTGATCACCAACCGACACAGTGCGCGGAGCATACGAGTGGGCGACCGGTGCTGGAGGTGCCGCCTACCCCCTCCACACCCTGACCGCGCTAAGGATTGATCCTGACGCCGAACGTCACGACGGCGGACTGACCTGGAGTCAGGGTGCCGACGTTGGCGGTGATCGTGCCCGTGCCGCCGACCGCCGGCGCACCGGCGGCGATGCTGCCCACGGTGGTGGCCGGTGCGCTGCTGAGCGTGGTGAAGCTCGGCGTCGCGTCGGACACGACTACGGCGGTGGCGTTGGCCACCCCGGCGTTGGTCACCGTGATCTGGTACAGCACGCATTGGCCGGGTTTTGCGCTCACTCCGGCCGCGCCGTAGGAAGTACCGCCCGTCGGGCCCGCACAGCCCGCGTCCAGCGCCTGAGCCTTGTTCAGGGTGAGGTTGGCGGCGATCACGGTGGTGCTGTCGGTGGCCACCGTCGGTGGGGGCACGGTGGTGCCGTAGCTGCCGTTGGTGGTTGTGGCGGTGATGGTGGTCGCGTTCACCGCGCCCGCGAGCGCACCGCTCGGAGCGATCACTTTGACGAACACGGTGATCGACTGCCCTGGGGCCAGCCCGCCGGCAAGCCCCGCCACCGTATTGAGGTTGCCGGTGATCTGCGGGTCGGTGGCATCCAGGGTGCCGTTGTTGTTGGCGTCGTAGTACAGGGTCGAGGTCCAGCCCGCCTGGTTGTT
>Ga0137418_10002197_pt1 | contig 17906 bp, 15 predicted proteins | sample CZODoug3_1_2_16f_FD_122242 | JGI IMG/M metagenome (GOLD analysis project Ga0137418, IMG submission 122242) | Vadose zone soil fungal communities from Angelo Coast Range Reserve, California, USA - CZODoug3_1_2_16fungal (Hybrid Assembly) | ecosystem: Environmental > Terrestrial > Soil > Vadose... | reverse complement strand
CGGCCTGATGACCGAAGTTCGGATCAATTAGGGAGAGCGGCGATGAGCGCACTGAAAATGACCCCTGCGGCTTCGTTGAGCCGGCTGCTTCCCTTCGTGACGGCGACGGCGATGCTGCTGTTCGCGGCCGCCGCGCACGCGGCGGCGCCCGGCATCACCGGCACCGTGTTCAACCTGACCGCACAACCAGCATACCTTAACCAGCCCGACGGGCAGATGATCTACTCGTGGGGATACGGCTGCAGCCTCCCGTCGGTCAGCTTCGCCCCAGCGATGACGACGACGCCGTTCTGCAACACCATGCAAGTTCCCGGACCGACGCTGATCGTCACGGCAGGTTCGACCGTCACGGTCAATCTGCAGAACGGTCTTCCCGCTGCTGCCGGCAACACGTCGATTTTGTTTCCCGGCTTCAACGTGACCTCGACCACTGGTGTTGTCGGGCTGCTGACGCACGAGGCCGCGCCCGGCGGCACGGTCACCTACACGCTTACGATCCCTAGCACTGCTGCGGGGACGCACGCGTATTACAGCGGCACGCAAGGTGACCTGCAGGTCGAGATGGGTCTGTACGGCGCGATCATCGTGGTGCCGGCCAGCACCAGCGTGCCTGCGGCCTGCACGAGCGGCCTGTCGGCCGCCAACCTTCGGGTAGAGGGGAATTGGGGTGAGAAGGATTTCCGGAATGCGAGCGCCGCGTACGATCACGCCAAAACCTGCTACGACCGCGAGTATCTGTTCCAGTTCTCCGAGATGGATTCCAACATCCACGCCCAGGCGGCGGCGCAGGTCGCAGCGAGAGCGGGTTGCGCTGCCGGGGCATAAAACTCGTCGACGTCCGGCTCGTCGCGAGGACCAAAATTCGCATCGCCCACGACGCCGACCACGGTCGCCCAGGGTAGTCCCTTCTTCGGATTGCCAATATGAATGCGCTTGCCGAGCGCGCTCTGGCCCGGCCAGGAGTGCTTGGCCATGGACTGGCTCACGATCGCAACGAGTGGCGCATTGGAGCGGTCTTCTGGAGTAAAAAAACGGCCCTCGAGCAGCGGGATCCCGAGAGCGTGGAAGTAGTCGCCATCGGTGGTCGGGAGCATGGCAAATTGAACTTTCCAAGTTTCGGTCGGCACGCCCTCGAGGGTATAAGTGGCCTCGCGTATGGTGCCCGAGGAGGGCAGTGCGTCGGTCAGGCCGACCGAGGTGATTCCGGGTTTGGCAGCAAGTCGGTCGAGGACGGCACGGTGGAAAAGATCGACTGAAGGGTTGTTCGGGTATTGGTTCAGAGGCAACTGGTATTCGGCGATGAGCACGTGGTCGGGGCGGAAGCCGGGGTCGACTGCGCGCATCTTCTGGAAACTGCGCAAAAATGCACCCGAAACAGTCAGCAACACCAACGCCGCCGCGATCTCCGAAACCACCAGGGCTGAGCGCAGCCAGGAGTGGCTCGAGGCACCTGTGCCCATTCCAGCGCCTTCTTTCAGGCCTTGCGAGGGATTGGTTCGCAGGGCCGCGAAGGCAGGCGCGAGGCTGCACAAAATCCCGGTTGCAACCGCCAGCAGGAAGGCGAAGATCACGACTTTTGCGTCCATTGAGATCGAGCTGACGCGCGGCATGGAGTCCGGCAGGAGGTGTAAGGCCGTGCGAATAATGATGGCAGCGAGGGCCAGACCCAGTAGACCGCCCGGCAGGCTGAGCAGAAGGCTTTCGAAGATCGATTCGCGAAGTATGGTTTTGGAACCGGCACCCAGAGCGAGCCGAAGGGCATATTCGCGGCGGCGGCGAATCGCCCGCACCAGTTGCAGGCCCGCGACATTGACACATGCCAGGAGCAGCACAACGGAGACGGCGATCAACAGGGTCCGTAGCACCGGACGCACGTCACCCACAGCATCTTCGAGCAGAGGTGTAACGTCGCCGCGGATGTGGATGGCGGACATAGTGGCGGGGAAATTACTCGCAGCGATCTGCGCCACACGGTTCGCATCCTCGACAGCTTGCGATCGCGTAACGTTCTCTTTCACGCGCGCAATCATCTGGTATCCCCAGTGCCCGGCGTACTGGTCGGAGAGTTCCTCGGGGGTGAGGGACAGCGGCACCCAAACCTGCGTCTGATCGAGCCGGCCGGGCTGCAGCGGAAATTCAAAATCGCGGGGCATGACAGCGATGATGGAGTAGGTTCTGCGATCGAGAACAAGGGATTGGCCGAGCACAGCGGGATCCCGGTGGAAGCGGTCCAGCCACAGTGCATAACTAATGACGGCGAGCGGCTGATGCGAGTCTTCTTCCTGTTGCGTAAAAACCCGCCCCAACAGAGGTTCGACGCCAAGGGTGGTGAGGACGCCGGCCGTCGAGCGCGCTGCGCTGATTTCTTCCGGAACCGCCCCGCCGGAAAGTTCATAGCTGGTGCTCATGTAGCCGCCAACCGAAGAGAAGGCGCTGCTTGCGCTGGCATAAGTGGCGATCTCTCGGGCGGTAACGGCGATGCCGAGGCCTTGGCTCAGGCGATCTCCCAGCCGGACGAGTCGGGCAGAATTACTGAATGGCAGAGGCCGCAGCAGGATGCCTTCGACCAGCGAGAAGATCGCAGTTGTGGCGCCGATGCCAAGAGCTAGCGTTAGGACGACGGTGACGGTGAAGCCGGGCGCTTTCCGCAACTGACGGAATGCGAATCGAAGATCCTGTGTGAGCGCGTACATTCGTCCTCCCTTAACCCCTGAGTCTCAGTGAGAATCATCTGTGCGATCCTAACGCCGCTTGAATCGTTCTGACCGGCAAGAACAGTTCCAGCTCATTCGAAGGCAGAGCAACAAAACCGAAACGTTCGTAGTAGCGTTTGGCTTCCTGGTCTTTCGCATCCACAAAAAGGCCGATCCCGCCGGCGGTGTTGAAGATCTCTAGAAACTTCTCCATGGCCGCAACCAGCAGAGTTTTTCCCAAGCCTTGCCGCTGGTACTGTTTGGCAACGGCCAACCGGCCTAGCCTAACCCCGGAAACGTCACGTGGCAATCTCTTGGCATCCGCAGCGGAGAGAGCCTCCGCCTTTATCTGACAGAGGTTGAGGGAGAAAAAACCAGCAATCGGCTTTGGTGCAGTGGAACTCTCTTCAACAAGAACGAAGGTCCTCGAAATTCCTCGCTCCGCATGTTGCCGTGCCGTTTGCCGGAGGAAAAGATTGAGTGCCTCACTACCGCAGTCGAATCCATCGCGGTCGTGTGACTTCGCCAGCAGCTCAATTTTATCCACGCACCGTGCCCTTGAATTTTCTTACCGCATCCTGGAGACGCTTGTTCGGTTTCGGTGGGTGGTCGAGGAGGGAAAGAATCTTCGCAGCATCTTTCTGGGAGAGACGAATGACCGACTCTCGCTCGATCACGCGTTGCGCTTCCTGGTACGCCGTCTGCACGACGAACTGGTTGACGGTCGACCCCAAAAGCTCGGCCGCCTGTTCCAGGGTGACGCGTACCGTATCGGAAACGCGAGCGGTAATTCTGGTGCGAGGTTCGCCGAGTGTGGGCTCCATGACTCTATGGTGCCACTTTGGCACCACCCTGTCAACCAGCTCTCATCAGGAGGGCGCTCCTTACTGCCCGATCTCAATCACCTCAAAGGAGTTCGGCAGAATGGAAGGCCGCGGATGCGGCGCCTCCGCTGTTGGCGCCGGTGCAGGCCCGAATTTTGCGGTGACCACGTATACCTTGTGTGTCTCGAGGTCGAGCGCCATCGTGCGGGCGCCCTTCTCCGTTACAACCGTTTCCGCGACGCTGAATTTATCCGGGGATTCCTCTTTGACTACCGTAAGATTTCCTTCGCCATTCGAGCTGAAAGCGAGCATCGTTCCGGGATCGAAAGCATTGGCATCAACGCCGTCGCCGATGGGCAGAGCGGCGATCACAGCGCCGCTGTCGGCATTCATCACAACCATCTTCTTATTGTCGCAGCCAGCGAAGAGGCGGCGGTTTTTTCTGTCCATGGCGAGGCCGGAGGGGCTTTCGCAACCAGTCAGCTTCCAGCGGTGCGTCTCCTTCAGAGCCTGGGGATCGAATTCCACGATCTCGCTCTTGTCCTCATTATTGACGTACATGCGTCCCTTGCCGTCGGAGACGGAGAATTCTGGTTTGCCGCCGAGGGGGATGGTGCCGGCCACTTTTCCTGTGGCGACGTCGATGGCGGTGGTGTCTTTGCTCTTGGCGTTGAAGGTGAAGACTCGTTTCGAAAACGGATCATAGACGATGGCGTCGGGACCGTCACCAACTTTGATGCGGGCGGTTTCGTGGAGGTCCTTCAAATCAAAAACCGTGACTGTATTTTCACGGCCATTGCTGGCGTAGCCTTGGCCCGCATCTGGAACCAGCGCGATGCCGTGAACACCGGGGGTGTTGACCACTTCAGCAGTAAGCTGGCCGGCGGCGACGTCGACTACCATGACACGAGTGGAGCGCGCGATGAACAGGCGGTGGCCGACGGGGTCGAAGGTAAGGTAGTCCCAGCCGCCGTCGCCGCCGAGGGCCATGTGGCGCAGGATGTGGTACTTGGGGGCGTCGGCTGCGTGGGCGGGGAGAGGTAAGGCGAGGGTCAGGGCGACTGCGAATAGAGAGCTTTTGAAATTCATCAGGAGAGCCTCCGTGCAATGATTCGGAGCCACCATCGTACTCGCAGTCGCGGGAGGGCGACAAATTCATGGAACGCCGGAGAGTTTAACAAACCCCGTCATTTCGGCCGCCAGGGAGGAATCCCTACACACTCAACCTCTCCGCGCCCTCTCCAGCTTTACTACCGCGTCCTGGACAGAGTTCATGAACCGAAAGACCGAAGCCAAAGGTTACTAAGGAATAAACCTTCCTGAGGCGCTCCGCGTGCATTCCTTGGCGATCTGTGCTACACTCCGTGTAACGCTTAATTCAGCGGTTTGTGTGGTGAGACTTCTGGTTCATGTAGTGACGATCTGAGAATTCCCGCCCCCGAGTCCCCACCGTCGATTTCCAGCGTAACTTTAAGAAAACACTCGACTGGCTTTTTCGTAGCCGCTCGCCGGACGCTGTCCGTGTGTGCTGTTGCGCCTGGCGCCAGCCACAAAAGGATCAATGCAGAACTTCTCAGAACTACCGCTTTCCCCCTATACACAGAAACAACTTTCCATTAACAACTTTGTAACCCCTACGCCCGTTCAGGATGCGGCCATTCCGCAAGCCCTGGCCGGGAAAGACCTGCTCGCTTTGGCGCAGACCGGCACAGGAAAGACCTTAGCCTTCGTCGTGCCGATGATGGAGCAACTGCTCGCCAAGAACACTCCTGGCATCACCGCGCTGGTGCTGGTTCCAACCCGAGAACTGGCGATGCAAGTCGCCGAACAATACGACGCTCTGCGTGGCCCCAAACTGGGTCCGGCGGCGGTAGTCGTAGGCGGCCTTTCCGAGCGGGCGCAGATCGCCAGCTTGCGCAAAGGCGCGCGAGTGATCGTGGCGACGCCGGGACGCCTGGAAGATTTTCTCGATCGCGGACTGGTTATTTTCCGCGGCCTGCGCACGCTGGTGCTCGACGAAGCCGATCGCATGCTGGACATGGGCTTTTTGCCCGCGATCCGGCGCATTGTTGGCGTGCTTCCGAAAGAGCGGCAGACGATGCTGTTCTCTGCGACTCTGGAAGCTTCGGCGGCGCGTTTGGTCAATGATTACATGCGCAATCCGGTGCGGTTGTCTTTCGGCTCGCAATCGAAGCCACACGACAACATTCGCGTGCAGGCGTTCGAAGTGCCTTCGGACCGCAAGCAGGAAGCGCTCGAGCGGCTGCTGGCGAACGAGCCGGGACGCTGCCTGGTTTTCGCCCGTACCAAGCGTGGAACCGAACGCATTGCCAAGAATCTGGCTCGCGAAGGCTTCGCGGCGGCCATGATTCACGGCGACCGTTCGCAATCGCAGCGCACGGCGGCACTGACCGGCTTCCAAACTGGACGCTATCAAGTGCTGGTCGCAACCGATTTGGCTTCGCGTGGCATTCACGTGGAAGACATCGCGCATGTCATCAACTATGACCTGCCCGAGGTTGCGGAAAACTTCATTCACCGCGTAGGACGTACGGGGCGCGCCGGGAACTCCGGTGTGGCGTCGACGCTGTTTGCGCGGGAGCAGCGCTCGGAACTGCATTCGCTGGAACGCCAACTCGGCATCAAGATGGAACGGATGACAGCGGATGGCGCTGCGGCGACTCCGGAGATGGAAGCGCGGAATGCGGCTCGTGCGGCGGTGAAGCGGCAGAATGCGCCGCGGCGCCCAGCCGATGCGCCCAAGACGCGGCTCGTGAGATTGCCGGGGGAAGTGCTACAGATGGTGTAGTAGCTGTCCTAAGCTTGAACTTGGAGCCGCCTTCGACTTTGGTCGGAGGCGGCTTTTTTTGGGAGAGCAGAGACGGATTATTTGAGAGGGAGCCCAAATGCCTGCAACATCCTGCGCGTTCTCACCATTCGGGGACTTCGATTACGTCCATCTGGTCCTTTTCGTCTTTGTCCAGCCAGCGCAAACTTAGTCGCTTTCCCTCAATCCTGAAAATAAACTTATAGCGACGGACGTGCCCCTTTTCGGCGATGTGATGCAGGTCCCCTAGACTTTCGCTGTTCTCAGTTTTCGCGTTTCCCATGATACCCAGCAGATAGGGCCCATCGCCGAGTTCGGTCACCTCAACTTCGTACACACCCTGCTTGGCGTTACAGATCTCGAAAGCAAGGGACTTGCTGCGCTCGGGTGCTTTTGGAATCTCCACGACTCGTGCGTAGCGAGACTGTGGAATTGTGTTGCGCTTGATTCCATAGCCTCCACTGTGCCAAACAGGGTCGGTAAGAGTCAGTCCGACTGCGGGAAAGGTTTTATGCTCTGGCCCTGCCGCGTAAAGGCTAATGAAAGGACTGCCTAGGCAAGAAAGCACAAGCGAATTCCTTGGCTTGGTTGATGCCTCTTGAGCCTCTGCCAAGCGGCACGTGGTCAAGAGCAACATCAATAGACAAGAACGTGACATGAGACTCTGCCTTCTATACAGCGTTCGCGAGTTCAGCCTACACTCGCAAAAAGTCCCACTCAAGCTAAAAGAGGGATTGAGCGGGCCACCTCCCTGTCGATTCTTGTTTCCAAAACAAATCGTGCTGGCAAGGTGACGGCCTGCCCCCCGGGTTTGGCGCGTTTTCTTTGCTGGACGGCCGAGCCGCCCGTCCCCGCGCGAGCCTAGAATCACACGCCTTAAAGGCGGAGACTATAATGAGGCCTGCACTTTTGGAGGGCCCCATGGCGCCCATGGCCGAAGTAGACGTGGCAACCCGAGGATTTTTGATTGGCGGCAAGTGGTACGAAGAGGGCACGGCACAGGAAATTCATTCGCCCTTCGACGGCAGCGTGGTCAGCCGGACCTGGGTAGGAACGCGGAAACACGCCGAGCAGGCCATCACCGCGGCGGTAACGGCATTTGGCACGACCCGGCGTTTGCCCGCATTCGAGCGGCAAAGAGTTCTACGCGCAGTCGCACAGGGAATCGCAGCGCGGCGCGAGGAATTTGCGCGATCGATTTGCCTGGAAGCAGGAAAACCGATCAAAGTGGCGCGCGTCGAAGTCGACCGTGCCGTCTTTACGTTCCAAATCGCAGCCGAGGAAGCCACGCGCCTCGGCGGAGAGTACTTGCCACTCGACTGGCAGGAATCGACTGCGGGCCGCTGGTCGATTGTGAAACGCTTTCCTATCGGACCGATTACGGGGATCACTCCGTTCAATTTTCCGCTGAATCTGGTGGCCCACAAGGTAGCCCCAGCCATTGCGTGCGGCTGCCCGATGGTGCTGAAACCCGCGCCCCAGGCTCCAACTGCGTCGCTGATGTTGGGGGAAGTGGTGCAGCAGGCGGGCTGGCCGGATGGCGGGCTGAACGTGCTCATGCTCTCGAATGAAGACACCGGAGTGCTGGTCGAAGACGACCGCATCAAGATGATCAGCTTCACTGGGAGCGCTCCGGTGGGTTGGGCCATTAAGAGCCGCTCGGGAAAGAAGCGCGTAGCGCTGGAGCTGGGCGGCAACGCGGGCGTGATCGTGCATGGCGATGCCGACTTGGCCTATGCGGCGGACCGTTGCGTGGTCGGCGGGTATACGTACGCGGGTCAGACGTGCATTTCGGTGCAAAGGATCTTTGTCGAACGCAGCGTCTACGGAAAATTCACGGAGCTGCTGGTGGCAGGAGTACAGAAGCTGTGCTCGGGCGATCCGATGGAAGAAACGACAGACGTAGGCCCGCTGATCCGCGAATCGGATGCAGTGCGCGCAGCAGATTGGGTGCAGGAAGCCATAGCCAAAGGTGCGCGCCTTTTATGCGGCGGACAGAGGAAGGGCTCGATTTTGGAACCGACCGTGCTCAGCAATACGCAGCCGGACATGAAAGTGAACTGCAAAGAGATTTTCGCTCCGGTGGTGACCGTGGAGCCCTATGACCGCTTTGAAGAAGCGCTGGAGCGGGTCAACCGCTCCGACTACGGCCTGCAGGCGGGAGTGTTCACGCGCGATGCCAAGCGTATTTTCCAGGCGTTCGACGAGCTCGAAGTGGGAGGTGTCATGGCGGGCGAAGTACCTTCCTTCCGCATCGACCACATGCCGTATGGCGGAGTAAAGGACTCGGGCTTAGGCCGCGAAGGACTGCGCTATGCGATGGAAGAAATGACTGAACCGCGCATCCTCGCAATGAATTTAAGGTAGAGGCCTGTGCGGCGGGGGCGCCCGCGCCACACAACCACTCGCATTTCATACCCAAGGCGGGATTTTTTCCTTCTGCGAGAATGCATCTTGCGAGAACGCGACCCGAGAAATCCGAAAAAGCACAAGACAAAAGCGCGCGCGCTTGTTTATAATCACCAGTTTCACTGACACTTTTGAGCACGGCGCATTCTTATCTGTTTCGGCACCCGAAAAGGTGCAATTGGGGCTTCTTTCGCCCCGCTTCATAACCGAAAGGCACTCGGGTCGGGTTGGCCTGCTGAACTAGGACTTTCGTTCGAAATGGCGCAGATTTTTCATCGCAGCATTAATCTGTATTCCAAGGCGAGCATTGTTGCCGTTGTTCTTTTGGGCGGCGCTGCTTTTGCCGGGTTGTTTGCGTTTGAACGGTCTCCGTACATTACCTACCAGGGCGTAACTAAGCCCCAGCCCGTGCCCTTCAGCCACCAGCACCACGTCGCCGGCCTCGGCATCGATTGCCGCTACTGCCATACAACCGTCGAGACTTCGAACTATGCGAGCATCCCGCCAACCAAGACCTGCATGAACTGCCATTCGCAGATCTGGACCAACGCCGCGCTGCTCGAACCTGTGCGCGACAGCTACCGCAGCGGGCGTTCGCTAGTGTGGAGCAAGTTGAACGATCTCCCGGACTACGTCTATTTCAATCACAGCATTCACATCAACAAGGGCGTCGGCTGCAATACCTGCCACGGCCCCGTGGACAAGATGCCGCTGATGTACGCGGCCTCGACGCTGCAAATGGAGTGGTGCCTCGATTGCCACCGCGCTCCGGAAAAGTACCTCCGGCCGCGCGATGAGGTTTTCAATATGGAATACAAACAGCCCGCTAACGGTGAGCCGGTTAGCTTCGACGGCAAGGACTACACCGACCAGAAGACGCTGGGCATGGCGCTGGTAGCGAAGTATCATCTGCGCAATGTGACCGATATTACGAGCTGTTCGACGTGTCACCGGTAAACGGTTTTGAGTCAATAATGGCGCCTGAGAACACAAAACGCGAAGACACTTGCCCGGGCAAGAAGAAGACGCTGGACGTCCAGAGTTTGGACGCCAAAGCTTTAGACTTGGCAGCGGTGAGGGAAGAAATTGCCTCGACCAGCGGTCCCGAGTACTGGCGCAGCCTCGAGGAACTCGCGGGCAGCGACGAATTTCGCGAGATGATGCACCGCGAATTTCCCAAAGGCGCTTCCGAGTGGCTGGATTCGTTCTCGCGGCGCGGCTTCCTGCAGACCATGGGCGCATCGCTCGCGCTCGCCGGGATGACGGCATGCACGCGGCAGCCCCTCGAGCAAATCGTTCCTTACGTCCGGCAGCCGGAGGACATGATCCCCGGGCGGCCGCAGTTTTACGCCTCGGCGACCACGCTCGGCGGCTACGCTAGCCCGGTCTTGGTCGAAAGCCATATGGGGCGCCCCACCAAGATTGAAGGCAATCCCGACCACCCGGCGAGCCTCGGAGCCTCGGATATTTTCGCCCAGGCCAGCCTGCTCAACATGTATGACCCGGACCGCTCGCAGACTCCCGTGTATCTGGGCGAAACACGGTCATGGAAGAATTTTGTCGACCAGATTCGCACCCGCATGGCCGGGCAGCGCGCCGTGGAAGGAGAAGGTTTCCGGCTCTTGACGGGCCCGATTTCCTCGCCGACGTTAGCCAATCAGATCCAGGCGCTTCTGAAGATGTATCCGAAAGCCAAGTGGCATCAGTATTCGCCGCTGCATCGCGATAATGTTCTGGCCGGATCCATGCTGGCCTTCGGGCAGGCGGTGGAAACGCAATACCGCCTCGAAGCCGCGGACGTAATTCTGTCGCTCGATGCCGATTTCCTCTCCCCTTCTTTCCCCGGCTCCGCCCGCTATACGCATGATTACGCCGCACGGCGCAATCCCGATGCGGCCATGAACCGCCTGTATGTTGTCGAAAGCGTACCCTCGCCGACAGGCGTGAAAGCCGAGCACCGGCTCTCGCTGCGGGCGTCGGAAGTGGAAGGCTTTGCGCGGAGTTTGGCCGCGAGTCTTGGCCTCGGCGGCAACGCTGCCGATTCGCATTTCCTGCGCGCTGTTGCCGACGATTTCAAAGCTCATGCTGGGTCCTGTGTGGTCATTGCCGGCGAACAGCAATCACCCGAAGTTCATGCGCTAGCCCACGCCATCAACGCTCACCTCGGCAACGTCGGTAAGACGGTCGTTTACACCGACACGGTCTTAGCCAACCCGGTCGACCAGACCGCATCTCTCCGGGATCTAACGCAAGACCTGCGCGAGAAGAAAGTCGACGTGCTCGTCATTCTAGACGCGAACCCGGTCTACGACGCCCCCGCCGACTTGAACTTCGCCGACGTCGTGCTGAACTCGGGCGCTGGATTGCGCTTGCACTACGGCCTCCATCAGAACGAAACCGCCGAACTCTGCCAGTGGCATGTCAACGCCGCGCATTCCTTGGAGGCATGGAGTGACGGACGGACCTACGATGGTTCCGTCTGTATCATCCAGCCCCTGATCGCGCCTCTCTACGACGGCAAGAGCGCGCACGAGCTGGTCGCCGCCTTGATGGGTCAGAGCACCTTGACGGGCCACGATATTCTGCGCAGTTATTGGCAAGGCCAGGCAAAAAGCTCCGACTTTGAAACCTGGTGGCGCAAGACGGTCCACGATGGTTTCGTCGCTGGAACGGCCCATCCCGCGAAGGCCGTCACGCCCAAGGCCGGCCTGCCGCCACTCAAAGCCGCCGCCGCTGCCGATGCCTCCACAATCGAAGTCAGCTTCCGTGGCGACCCCGCCATCTACGACGGCTCCTTCGCCAACAACGGCTGGATGCAGGAACTCCCCAAACCGATGAGCAAGATGACCTGGGACAATCCAGCGTGGATCGGCCCAGCCTATGCGGCGCGCACGGGCTTGAAGAGCGAAGACATGGTCACGCTCGAAATCGCGGGCCGCAGCGTGCAGGTTCCTGTGTGGATTCAGGCGGGCCATCCCGACAACGCCATTACGGTATTTCTCGGTTATGGACGCCGCCGGGTAGGCCGCGTCGGCAACGGCGCAGGCTTTAATCTCTACGCCGTGCGTTCCAGCGACGCGCCCTGGCGCACAACCGCCAAAATCACGCCGCTGGCACAGACGTACAAGCTGGCCTCGACACAGGGCTACCAAACGATCGAAACGGCGACGATTACCCGCCCCGTAATCCGTGAAGGCTCGCTCGCCGAGTACAAGAAGAAGCCGAATTTCGCGCAGGAGATGGAAGAGACTCCCGAGCGGAACGTCACCCTCTACCCTAACGTCGACTACTCCGATCCCAATTACAACAAGCTCGGCTATGCCTGGGGTATGACGGTCGATCTCGGCGCGTGTGTCGGCTGCAACGCCTGCATGATCGCGTGCCATTCCGAGAACAACATCCCGGTCGTGGGTAAGCCGCAGGTGGTGGTGGGCCGCCACATGCACTGGATTCGTGTCGACGCCTACTATCAGGGTGACCGCGATAATCCCAGCGCCAGCTTCCAGCCCGTCCCCTGCATGCAGTGCGAAAACGCGCCCTGCGAACTCGTCTGCCCGGTGGGAGCGACCGTGCACAGCAGCGAAGGCCTGAACGACATGGTCTACAACCGCTGCATCGGCACGCGCTATTGCTCGAATAACTGCCCCTATAAAGTCCGCCGCTTCAACTTCCTGCTCTTCCAGGACTGGGAAACACCGCAATTCAAGATGATGCGAAATCCTGACGTCAGCATCCGCAGCCGCGGCGTCATGGAAAAGTGCACCTACTGCGTGCAGCGCATCACCGTGGCCCGTATCGATTCCGAACGCGAAGAACGCGCCATCCGCGACGGCGAAATTCAGACGGCCTGCCAGCAGGCGTGCCCGTCGAATGCGATTGTGTTTGGCAACGTCAACGACCCGCAGAGCAAAGTCTCAAAACTCAAAGCTCAGGCCCGCAACTACAGTATGCTGGCCGAACTGAACACCCGCCCCCGGACCACGTATCTGGCCGAGGTGCGCAATCCGAATCCGCAACTTGAGAGCGCAGAGCACGCCGGTGTAGATAGTGCTGTGGAACAGGGTTAGCAAATGAGCACCGATCCGACAATCGCGTTGGCAGAAGAAGACCGCGAAATTCCTGTCCTCGAGCCGGGTCACGACATGGCCAGCGTCACGGCCAAGATCAGCGACATCGTACTCGAACGTCCGCTCTCCATCGCCTGGGTCGCGGGCGTGATGTTCTGTTCCGGCATTGTCCTGATGCTGGGCACGGCTGTTACCTACCTGTTCTTCAAGGGCACCGGAATTTGGGGCATCAACATCCCTGTGGGCTGGGGTTTTGCGATTGTCAATTTCGTCTGGTGGATCGGTATCGGCCACGCCGGGACGCTGATCTCCGCGATTTTGCACCTGCTGCGGCAGTCCTGGCGGAATTCCATCAACCGCTTTGCCGAGGCCATGACGCTATTCGCCGTCATGTGCGCGGGACTGTTTCCGCTGATCCACACCGGGCGTCCGTGGCTGGCTTACTGGATGTTCCCTATCCCGAACACCATGAGCTATTGGCCGCAGTTCCGCAGTCCGCTGCTCTGGGACGTGTTCGCGGTCTCGACGTATGGGACGATTTCTCTCGTCTTCTGGTATACGGGGCTGATTCCGGATTTGGCCACCCTGCGGGACCGCGCCAGCAACAAATACATTCGACTGATTTACGGAGCGCTGGCCATGGGCTGGCGCGGCGAGGCGCGGCACTGGGAGCGCTATGAAAGCGCCTACCTGCTGCTGGCGGGCCTCTCAACCCCTCTCGTGCTTTCCGTCCACACGGTTGTGAGCTTCGACTTTGCAATTTCCATCATGCCCGGGTGGCACACCACGGTCTTTCCGCCTTACTTCGTCGCCGGCGCCATCTATTCCGGCTTTGCCATGGTGTTGATCCTCGTGATTCCGGTGCGCGCGGTTTACAACCTGCGCGACATGATTACGGAAAAGCATCTCGACATCGCCGCCAAGGTGATGCTGGCGACCGGGCTAATTGTCGCTTACGGTTACATTCTCGAAATCTACATGGCTTGGTACGCCGGGCCGAAGTCGATTGACTGGTTCACGGTGCACAACCGCTTCTTTGGACCGTATGCCGGGCCGTACTGGATGTTGTGGGTGTGCAACATTATCACGCCGCAGGTGTTGTGGATCAAATCCATCCGCCGCAGTCCCGTCCTGCTATTCCTGATCTCGCTGGTGGTTTTGGGAGGCATGTGGCTGGAGCGGTTCGTCATCATTATTCTCAGCCTGCACCGCGACTTTGTGCCCTCGTCGTGGGGAATGTACTACCCAACGAAGTGGGATTGGATGACCTACATTGGCACCCTAGGCTTGTTCACTACGATGATTTTCCTGTTCTGCCGCGTTCTGCCCATGATTTCCATTTTTGAAATTCGCATGCTGCTGCCGGAGTCGCATGTGAAGCACGCCGCGGAATCCCACGCGCCCGCCGCCCAGCTGGAGGGCAAGCACTTATGAGCGCTCCTCTCAACGGCTTACTGGCGGAGTTCGAATCGGCTTCGGATCTGGTCGCGGCCGCGAAGACGACGCACCGTTCCGGCTACAACGACATTGAAGCCTATAGCCCCTTTCCCGTACATGGGCTCGGCGAGGCGATTGGATTTACCAAAAACCGCGTACCGCTGGTGGTGCTGATTTGCGGCATTCTTGGCGCGTGCACCGGGTATGGCTTGCAGTACTGGGTCTCGGCGATCACGTATCCGATCAATGTTGGCGGGCGCCCGCTGAATTCCTGGCCCTCGTTTGTGATTATCACGTTTGAGTTGACTGTCCTCTTTGCCGGAATTTCTGCCACGGTTGGAATGCTGGTATTGAACGATTTGCCGCGGCCGCACCATCCAGTGTTCAACGTCCCGCAGTTTGAGCGCGCCTCGCAGGATCGCTTCTTTCTCTGCGTGTTTGCCGCAGACCCGAAGTTCAACGCGTCCGAAACGCGGCGCTTTCTGGAGGGGCTGAAGCCCATTTCCATTGCGGACGTGCCCGATGAATAAATGGGCGAATAACTTCATGGGCGTTCGGAAACTTTCTGCCTTCGGTCTTCTGGCCGTGCTGGCCGTTACCGCTGCCTGCCGCTTGGACATGCAGGACCAGCCGCGCTTCAAGGCGCAGGCGCGCAACGATTTCTTTCCCGATCTTCGCTCAGCGCGCGAGCCAGTGGATGGCACCATAGCGCGGGGCCAGTTGCATGAGGACACGTATTTCTACACCGGAAAAATCGGCAACAACCCCGGCGACGCATTTCCGTTTCCGGTTACGCAACAGGTTCTGGCGCGCGGTCAGCAGCGCTACAACATTTTCTGCGCCCCGTGCCACTCGCGTGTGGGCGACGGCAAAGGCATGATTCCGTCGCGCGGATTCAGCCGCATGCCACCTTCGTACCATATCGAGCGCTTGCAAAAGGCTCCGGCGGGATATTTCTTCGACGTGATTACGAACGGATTGGGGATCATGCAGGGTTATTCCGCGCAGGTTCCGGCGCAAGACCGCTGGGCGATCATCGCGTACATTCGCGCATTGCAGCTGAGCCAGAACGCCAGTTCCGCCGACCTGCCTTCAGGCCAGACTGTGCCCAGCGCGCCGCCAAGTTTCAAGGGCGACGCGCCTTCGGGAGCGACGCCGGTGAAGCCCGCGATCAAAACGGCGAAAACAGAAGGAGGCGCGGAATGAGCACGTTGACGCGCCTGAACGCGGCTGATTTTGCAGTTCCCGCGGTTATCGACAAGATTGGCCGCCGGTCCATGGTGGTGGGTGTTGGGGCGGGCATATTGGCGTTGATTGGCGTTGTCACCGCGCCGGACCAGTTCTATCGCGCCTACTTGCTGGCTTTCATGCTGTGCCTTGGCCTTTCGCTCGGTTCGTTGGGAATGCTTATCATTATTCATCTAACCAATGGGCGTTGGGGATTGGTAATCCGTCGGATTCTTGAAGCGGGCACGAAGAATTTCTGGCTCATGGCAGTCCTGTTCGTTCCGTTCTATTTTGGTATTCCCCATCTTTATCCCTGGGCCAGAGAGGCTGATCGGGCGGAGAGCGAGAATCTGCGCTGGATTCACAGCGTGTTCCTTGACCGGCCCCAGTACATGGTTCGCGCCGCGATTTATTTCGCCATATGGGGCATGCTGACCTACTTCTTTACGCGCTGGTCGGCGGAGCAGGACGAACCAGGTAATCGTAGTCACAAGCGCAGCAGTACTTTGGCTGGTCCGGGAGCGCTCTTGTTCGGCTTTACGCTGACATTCGCCGCCGTCGACTGGGTTATGTCGCTCTTGTATCCATGGACTTCAACCATCTACGGGCTGATTTTCCTGATTGGGCAGTTGCTTTCGGCAGTCTGCTTCGCGACGGTGATTGCGGTGGTTTTGTCGCGTTACGAGCCCATGAAGAGCATCCTGAACATCGACCACCTGCACGACTACGGCAAGTGGATGCTGACCTTCACCATGGTCTGGGCCTACTTCTCGTTTTCGCAGTGGGTGATTATGTGGGCAGGGAATCTGCCGGAAGAAATCATCTGGTACCGGATGCGGCTCCACGGCGGCTGGCAGTATTTCGGCTTGTTCCTGACGTTCATCAATTTCTTTATTCCATTCATCATCCTGCTTTCTGCGCAAATCAAGAAGGATAAAAGCAGGATCGTGTGGGTTGCGGTTTACCTGTTGTTCGCGCGTTTCTATGACCTGTACTGGCTGATCATGCCCAACTTCGAGAACAAAGCCGGATTCTATTTCCACTGGCTGAACCTCGTGGTACCGGTGGCCATGGGTGGATTCTGGCTGGCGCTGTTCTGCCGCAACTTGCAGGGGCAACCGATCCTGCCGCTGTATGCGCCGCTGACCACCGCGGTTCTGGAGCCTGCGCATGAGTAACGAGCTTCATCAAAACGGCGCGCACGGCGATCATGGTCACGGTGACTATGAGCGCGAGGACTTTAGCACGGCGACGGTCGTAGGCTCCCTGATTGGCCTGGTCGTGATGTGCGTGGTGAGTTTTGTCATCGTGGTAGGGATGTACCGGTATCTGGAAAAAACACAAATGGAACACGCGGCGGTCAGCCCGATGATTCCCATGAAGGCGGATACGCGCCACATGACGCCGGGGAAAAACCCGGGCGACGATCCGATGGAAGTGCAGGCCTTCCCCAAGCCGCGCCTGCAGGCCGATGATGTGCAGGAAATGCGCGACCAGCTTTACGGCGAAGAAAGCCGTCTACAGAGTTATGGCTGGGTGGATCAGGATTCAGGCCAAGCGCGAATTCCAGTGACGCGCGCGATGGAATTGATTGCGGAGCGCGGGTTGCCGGTGCGAAGCGCGGTTGCTCCTGATCCCACGCCGCCGGCGGGAGCCCCAGCGGTAGCGGCTCAAGGCAAGACGGCTCCTGGCAGGACTAAGAAAGCGGGCCAATAGAAGTGCGAGTGAATTTCCAATTCGGCTTGAGCGTTTTGCTACTGTCGCTGGTCGTCACCGCCTCAGCTCCCGCCCAAATGAAGGGCGACATCGTGAAGTGGAACACGCCGCCCTCGAGCGAACGCCTGCCTACGCTCAAAACCGTCGGCGTCGATCAGCGCCTCGACCAGCAGGTTCCGCTCGACCTTCAGTTTCGCGACGAAACCGGCAGGTCCGTCCGCCTCGGCGACTACTTTGGCAAGCGCCCCATCATCCTGAACCTCGCCTACTACGGCTGCACCATGCTCTGTGGCGAAGTGCAGAGCGGCATCATCGGCTCGTTGCGCGCGTTGCAGTTCAACCCGTCAACGGACTTCGACATCGTCACGGTCAGCTTCGATCCCAAAGAAACCCCCGAAGAAGCCGCGGCCAAGAAGAAGTCCCTGCTCCTGCGCTACCACCGCCCCGGAGCCGAGCAAGGCTGGCACTTCCTGACCGGCGACCAGCACAACATTGAAGCTCTCACAAAGTCCGTCGGCTTCGACTACAAGTACGACCCCACGGTCAACCAGTGGGCGCACGCCGCCGCCATCATGGTGCTGACGCCGCAGGGCAAGATTTCGAAATACTTCTACGGCGTCGAGTTCGCGCCTAAAGATCTCCGCTTCGGCCTGATTGAAGCTTCGGAGAACAAGATCGGCACCGTCGTCGACCAGATCCTGCTCTA
>Ga0137418_10002196_pt1 | contig 17908 bp, 14 predicted proteins | sample CZODoug3_1_2_16f_FD_122242 | JGI IMG/M metagenome (GOLD analysis project Ga0137418, IMG submission 122242) | Vadose zone soil fungal communities from Angelo Coast Range Reserve, California, USA - CZODoug3_1_2_16fungal (Hybrid Assembly) | ecosystem: Environmental > Terrestrial > Soil > Vadose... | reverse complement strand
ATGCGCTCGCGCTCCCAGTCGATGTCGAGGACTTTGACTTCGACCTCCTGCCCGATGTGGACCATCTCGGACGGGTGTGACACGCGGCCGTAGCTCATGTCGGTGATGTGGAGCAGGCCGTCCACGCCCCCGAGGTCGATGAAGGCGCCGAAGTCCGTGATGTTTTTCACGATGCCCTTGCGGGTCTGGCCGACCTGCAGCTCCTTCATCAGGACATCGCGTTTGGTCTTGCGTTCGGCCTCGAGTAGCACGCGGCGGCTCACCACGATGTTGCGGCGCCGCTTGTTCAACTTGATGATCTTGAACTCGAAACTCTGGCCCAGCAGCTCGTCGATGTTGGGCACGCGCCGCAGGGCGATCTGGCTCCCGGGGAGGAACGCGTCCACCCCCATCAGGTCCACCACCACGCCGCCCTTGATCTTCTTGACGAGCGTGCCCGAGACCGCCTCGTCCTTCTCGTGGGCTTCGCGGATCCGTTCCCAGACCCGCATGAAGTCGGCCTTCTTCTTCGAGAGGACGACCGCGCCTTCCTGATCTTCGAGATGCTCCAGGAAAACCTCGACCTCGTCCCCTTCCTTGAGAGAGCGCGCGTCCTTGAACTCGTCGATCGGCACGGCGCCTTCCGACTTGAATCCGACGTCGAGAATCACGGCGGTGTCGGTCACGCGCAGCACCTTCGACTTGACGATCTCGCCTTCTTCTATGTTGGAGAGCGTTCCCTCGTACAGCTCCGTCATCTTCGCGATTTCGTCCGACGAATACTCCTCGTGCAGGTCGGAGCGGACGCGGAGGTGGGAGTGAACGGGAGCGGGAGCGGGAGCGGCGGCTTCGGGCTTCGACTCGGGCAGGTTTTCCGTATCTACCAGCATTCAGGACACCGGTTCGGTTGCGAGTTTGGACCAATGGGCCCGGGGACGATCCCCGGGCTCCGGAACACAAGCAGGAAAACCTAGCCGGGCAGGCGCGTCCGCGCCAGCGCCACGACGGCCTGGACTTGCTGCTCGAGTGAGAGCCGCGTGGTGTCGAGCACCACCGCGTCCGCGGCGGCCCTGAGCGGCGCAACCACCCGGGTGGAATCGGCGCGGTCTCGCGCCGCCAGCACTTCAGCCTCCCGTCGCAGCTCGTCGCCCCCGCCCCCGCCCCCGCCCCCGCCCCCGGCCGCCCCACCCCCCGGTCCGCCACCCCGGCGCTCCGCCAGCCGGCGCCTGGCCCGCTCTTCAGGACTCGCCGTGAGAAACACTTTCAAGGGGGCGTCGGGGAACACCACTGTCCCGATGTCACGCCCATCTACCACCACGCCCCGAGCATGGGCCTGCACCGCCTCCCGCTGCTGCACATTCACCCAGTGGCGCACCTCGGGAATGGCGGCGATCTCGGAGACCCGCTGCGTGACTCGCTCGGAGCGGATCGCCTGGGCTACGTCCACGCCCGCCACCTCGGGGCGGAACACGTCGTCCGCGAGCACCAGCCGCACCGGTAAGCGTTCGGCGAGCGCAACGATCTGTTGGGCGGACCAGCGGGAACCGCTCCCGGCTTCCCGCTCCCCGATGTTGTCGAGCACCGCCAGCGTGATCGCCCGGTACAGCGCCCCCGAGTCCAGGTGCGCCCATCCCAGCCGGCGTGCGACCAGCGACGCCGTCGAGCTCTTTCCTGAGGCGGCCGGGCCGTCGATCGCGATCACTCGGAGGGTCACGTCTCCTGAAGGCTCCGCAGGTCGTGGAAGAACCGGGGATAACTGATCGCCACCGAGCGCCGTTCCGACAGCCGGATGTCCGCCCCCGGCACGGTCCCGAGCACCGCGAACGCCATGGCCAAGCGATGATCGCGCGCCGTGTCGATCCGGCCGCGCGGGGGTCGCTTCGTGCCGCACACGAACAGGTCATTGCCGCGCGCCTCCGCCTCCGCGCCCACCGCCCGCAGGTTGGCCGCGATGAGCTCGAGCCGGTTGCTTTCCTTCACCCGGAGCTCGCCCACTTCGCGGAACACCGTCTCGCTCCCCACGGCGGCCCGGCTCGCCAGGACGGCGAGCACTGGGACCTCGTCCACCAGCGTCGGCACCTCCGCCGCGCTGACTTCCGTCCCGCGCAGCGCCGCCGGGCGAGCCACGAGATCAGCCACCGGCTCGCCGCCCTCGTCCCGCAGGTTCACCCGCTCCACCCGCGCGCCCATGCGCCCGAGGACCACCAGGAATCCCGTGCGGGTCGGGTTGACGCCGACATTCTCGATCAGCAGCTCGCCGCCTTCAGCGAGCACGGCGGCCGCGACCAGGAACGCCGCCGACGAGGCGTCGCCCGGGATAGACAGGCGGAACGATGGAACGTCGGAGCGACCGGATGGCTCGTATACGATCGCTCCCTGGCGCTCGTGCAGCCCCAGTCCGAGATGCACGAACAGCCGCTCGGTGTGATCGCGTGAGCGATACGGCTCGCGAATCGTGACCGCCACCCTCCCTGTGAGTCCCGCGAACAGCAGGGCGCTCTTGATCTGCGCGCTCGCGACTGGCGTCGTGTAAGTCAGCGGGCGGAGCCGGCCGCCCCGGATGGTGAGCGGCAGCGCGTCGCCGCCCCGTTCCTGGATTTCCGCCCCCATGGCGCGCAGCGGCTCCGTGACCCGCCGCATTGGGCGGCGGCGCAATGAGGCGTCTCCTGTGAGCGTCGCCCCGAAGCGCTGACCCGCGAGGATGCCGAGCATGAGCCGCGCCGTGGTGCCGGAATTCCCGCAGTTCAGGCGAGACGCGGGTCGCGAGATGCGGGACGCCTTCACCGTCACGGTGGAGCCGTCGCGGATGGACGAGATGTCCGCTCCCAGCTGCCGCAGGACTCGTGCGGTGCTCTTGACGTCGGCGCCGGTCAGCAGGCCTTCGAGCTGGCTCGTGCCGCGAGCGAGCCCCGCCAGCATCACGGCGCGATGTGAGATGCTCTTGTCGCCCGGCGGCCGGACGACACCTCGTACCTTCACGCTTCCGCCTGCCGGCGCCACTGGGCCGCGCGGCTGAGCCACGCGGTCAGGGCCGGGGCGTTCCCCGTCTCGAGGGCGCGCTCGAGCTCGCCCAATGGCTCCTCGAGGGCGCGGAGCACCGGCAGTATTTCGTCCCGGTTCATGAGCAGGATCTCGGACCAGAGCCCCGGCTCGCTCGACGCGAGGCGGGTGGTATCGCGCGCCCCGGGCCCGAATGTCGCGCCCGGGGGCGCGGCCAGGGCGAAGACGTTGGCGAGCAGCGACGCCATGGCCTGCGGCAGATGGCTCGTGAGCGCGAGCTGGTGGTCGTGCTGCGCCGCGTCGATGCGCACCGGATGAGCGTCCAGCACGCTCTCCCAAAAGTGCGAGACCTCGCGCGCCGCGCCGTCCCCGTCGCGCGTGGCGGTGATGTACACGGTCGCGCCCTTGAACAGATCGACCCGTGCGGCGGCGAATCCGTGTGCGTGCGTGCCGGCCAGGGGGTGGCCGCCGGCGAAGCGGCCTCCGAGCCCAAGGGCGTCCGCCTGGGCGACGATCGCCCGCTTTACCGACCCGACATCGGTGATCAGCGCGCCCGCGCCGACGTGTGGCTTGAGGCGGCCGAGCAGCTCGAGGTTGGCGGCCGGTGGCGCCGCCAGCACGAGCAGCTCGACCGCGCGCGCCACGTCCGCCGCGCGGGCCGGCGCGTCGTCGATCGCGCCCTGCTGCATGGCAGCCACGCGCTCTGCAGGCTGGGGCGACCAGCCGAGCACGGTCGCGATTCCGGCTCGTTTTGCTTGCAGCGCGAGCGAACCGCCGATCGCGCCGAGGCCGATGATTCCGAGGTTGGAGGGGCGCACGAAGAGGAAGCTAGCCGCTACGGATGGTCGCGTAAACGAGAAGGGCGGCTCTGGACGAGCCGCCCTCCCCTACATCCGTGATAAAAGGTTGTCTTAGCGAGGCTCGTCAGAACGAAATGACGAGGTTATCGAATCTCGCGAAGTTGTCGCCATCACCCGAGAACCGGACACTGCGAATCCCGGTTCCTGAGCTGCACAGAGTCTGATTGACACTAGGGGACGAGGTTGTCCGACCCACGGTGGCACCAGCCGCATCGAACGATTCTAGGAAGGCGAAACCGGTCGCTGGTGGGCGAACGTCGATGCACACGTGGCTCACAGCCATGGCGAAAGCCGCCTGGATGACGCCAAAACCGTTGGCGCTGATGTCCGAAGCGATGGGTGGCGCGCACGTGGAGACCGTGTTCCCGACACCTCCGGGATTGTCACCGTTCGCGTATACCTCCGGACCCGAGCCACAGCTCGTCCCCGGCCCTAACTTGGTGAACGTGATACCCTCGGTTGCATACACGGAATTGACGACCGTGCCCGGCGTGACAGCTGCCCCCGTCGGCGTTACGTCGAAATTAATGGTGATTGATGTCAATCCCGTCGCCGTGTACGTGACCGGGCTGCCGACGGCGCCCGCTACGAAGGCCTGCACGGTGTTCGTGCCGGGCGTCGAACCAAGCGTCCAGCGCCCGAGGGTCGCGACGCCGTTTACGTCCGTCGTCAGAGTGTCTGTGGCTCCGCCGGTGCCGCTCGCGGACGTAGCGATGGTGCCCCCGCCCGCGGTGACCTGGAATATCACTGTCGCGTTCGGGAGCGGGTGCGGTGGAATCTCGAGGATCGGGATACCCATATCCATTACGAGCACTGACGGCGGAGCCGCCACCGAGGTCCCCACGCCGGTCGTTTGAGGGTCGGCCGAGTTCGCACTTACCGCACCAGGGATTCCCCACGTGAAGAAGGGGGAGCTCAGGCACTTTCCTGCAAGGCACGAGCCTCCGATCCCTACGTGGATGAGCGCGACCGCGTTCGCGGCATGGAGCGGCGCGGGAGCCAGGAGCGCGCGTAGCGCGTCGAAGATCGCCCCTCCTCTACTCGGTGCAAGTCCGAAGCCTGTTGGTGGACAGGGGAGGAACCCTGCGGGCGCGTTCGCTAGGGCCTGGGCGTCGCCTCCCTCCACCTCGTCCGGGTCGAACCGGAAGATCTGGAGCCGATCTGCTTGGTCGTGCGTTAGACCGCCTACGTCGACGCACATGGCGACCGTCAGATCCTTCGTCAAGCGGACGTCGGAGGGAAAGCGCCGGTAGCGGTAACACCCTGTCCCGAACGCGTTGAACTGCGGCAGCCCGAGCTTGCTCAAGGGGATGCACGGCCGCTCAGTCTGCTGCTCGATGACAAGCGTCACCTGGGCCGCGAATGCGCCCTGAGGGATGAAGATCCCGGCCTTCTGATTCTTCGTGAGGACAATGTTATCCTTGGTCGTGCTGACGATCGCCTCCACGCAGTCGCGGTCCACGCGGCAGGCGTCAGTGCCGCCGCTCTGAGCGTAGAAGACGGCACCTTGCCCGATGAAAAACCAGAAGGGCAACGTGAGATCTTTGGGCAGCGGGATGTACTCACCGGTCTTCAGGTACTTGAGCGTCGTCTTGGTGAGCACCTGCACGTCCGCGAAGCCGAGCACCGCACCGAGGACCTCCACCTGAAGCCGGTAGATGCAAGGGGCTGCCACGTTGGCAAAATTGGCCGGTCGCCAGAAGGCGGCGTACGCTTTGAATCCGGTGAACTCGGTTGCGGGGAGAGAGGTGATCTGCCCGTGCGTGCATCCTGCGAACGGCGTTTGAGGCGCTCCCGGTAGCTCCGTGACACGGACGCTCACCTGCAGCCCGCCCTCGAATGTCTCCTTCGTGAGATCAGGCGTGCTGACGAATGGTGGAAGCAGATAGAAGTGAGGATTGCGGGTGCTTCCGTGCAACGCATCCTGGAAATCGGCGGACAGCGGCGGGGCCAGTGCGGTCGGGGGGCCATGATCCTGACAGCTGACGGCGACGAGCGCTATGGTGCCCACAACACACAACCGGATCCGGGCCATGCGGTACCTCCTCCGTGCCGACGCGGCGACTGTACCAGCGGTCGGGGGAGTCCCGTGGGGGCGCGGGCGCACGCGTTGCAGCATGAACCTGCTGCGTCCGCGCCACAACCACAAGGGGTGGTTACCGAGCCCCGCGTGTCAGCTCGCGAAACCGTGGGTTGCTCTGGAGGCCGCGCCACCACCAGTGCACGTTCCCGCCACGCTGGAACAGGTGCCCTGGGTTGGCCGCGTTGTACCGCTTGAGGAGATCGATCGCTTTGTCCTGCTCGCCGTTTAGGGCCCGGGCGAAGGCCTCGAACCCTACGAGCTCCATGTCGACCGCCGTGTCGGGGCCTGCCCGCGACCGGTCGAGCATCCTGCGGGCGCTGTCCTTGAGACCCGCTCGGGCGAGGATCGCACCGAGCAGGATCATGGCTTGGTGCCGCTCGTACCCGCGCGTTTGGGTCGGCGCCAGCGTGTCGAGGGCCGCGAGCAGCCGCCACGCGCCCGGCACGTCCTCGGGGCTCGCCTCTGTGGTCAGATCCCAGAGTTGGCAGTCGGTGAACCGATAGTCGGCCGCGAAGCGTCGCAACCCCTCCTGGCACGCCTGGCGAGCCTGGGCGTGCAACTCCGAGTCGTACGAGCCGGCCCACAACCGCCACAGAATGTCGGCCGCCTCCTCGAGGTAGGCGTCCTCTTCGTACGCTCGTCGGGCCGCGATCAACGCCGCCGGCACGTCTTCCGTCCGGTAGTAGAGATGGCTGAGCATGTAGTAGGCGCTCGCGAGCGGCTTCAGCTCCACGGCTGTCTGGAGGTCGTCCTTCGCCGCGCGAAGCTCGGTCGCCGCCACCGCATCCGTAGGTGCAAGCTTGAGCAGGTACGCCAGGTAGCGCAGTGAGCCGAGCAGCTCTAGGGCCTCTGGGCGCTTGGGTGCGAGCGTCAGGGCACGCCGTACGTGGCCGATCCCGGCTGCGATCCACGGCTCCGCTTCGCGCGGTTCGCCTTGCAGCTCCCGCGCCCAACGAAAGGCGATCTGACCGCGGACGACCAGGGGCTCCACCCAACTGGGGTCCGCCCGCGCCGCCTGTGCGAGCAGCGTGTCGGCGCGTTGGATGGCCCTCAGTGCGCCAGGACCGTCTCCCCGCCGAGCCAGGTCTATGCCCTTCTTGCTCTCGTGTCCCCCTTGTTGCACGAGTGACCACGCCTCCACGCTACCCGTCCCCGCACGCTGTTCGCGCAGCCGCACTTCCTCTCCGAGCCTTGCCCGGAGGAACGCCGCAACCCGCTGGGCCACTGAATCGGGAATCGCCGAAAGGCGGCCGGCCGGTTGCTCGAACATGGCCCGGTCGATCTCGGCGCCACTCCCGCCATCCACGAGGCGCACGGTCGTACGGACCCTCTCCCGAACCGGCTCAACGCTTCCCTCCACAAGGGTGCCGACCGCCAGAGCCCGAGCGATGCTGTCGCGCGGGACCTTGCCGCGGCGGTAGGGCGCGACGCCGTTGCGCGAGATCACCGAGAGAGACCGCACCTGATCGAGCTGGTCGATCAGCGCCTCCGTTACGCCATCCGCGAGATAACCCAACGAGCTGTCCCGACTCTGATCCTCGAAGTACAGCACCCCAATGTGGCGTGGATCGAGGCCACCAACGGTCTCTGCTGAGCGTGCTTTGCCGGACCAGAGCGATCGTGTCGCCCAGCCCGCGGCGACCACCGCCACGCCGAGAGCGGCGACCACGACCGGCGGCACGCCGAGCCAGCGCTTGGGTATCGCGGCAGGACGAGTCGCGCGGCGCCGTGCCCCCGTAGCCGCCGAGGGCACAGTCAACGCTTCCGCGAACAGTGCCGCGGTCGGGAATCGGTCCGCCGGCGTTTTCGACAGAGCTCTGAGAATCGCTTCCTCTGTCGCATCGGGAATCGTCTCCCGCACGATCGACGGCGGCGAGACCATATCCAGCGAGTGCCGCGCGATGATGGCCTGCGCGGTTGGCCCCGTGAAGGGCGGCTCGCCCACCAACATCTCGTACACGACGCACGCCAGGCTGTATTCGTCGCTGCGGCCGTCGATCTCACTCGCTCCCGCGGACTGCTCGGGGCTCATGTACGCCGGCGTGCCGATGATGGTCCCGGTCTGCGTGAGGTGGTGCTCATCTCCCGCCGCGCTCACGGCGCGCGCGATGCCGAAGTCCGTCACTACGGCCGTGCCGCCCGACAGCATGATGTTTTCGGGCTTGATGTCGCGATGTACGACTCCGCGGCTGTGTGCGTACGCCAGCGCCCCCGCCACCTCAGTGGCGATGCGGAGCGCATCCTCCTGCGGGAGCTGCTTCTCGCGCGTCAGGCGGTCGCGCAGGGACTCCCCCTCGACGTAAGGCATCACGTAATAGAGGAACCCGGCCGCCGCCCCGGAGTCGTAGAGGGGCAGGATGTGGGGGTGCTGCAGCCGCGCGGCGATCTCGATCTCGCGCAGGAACCGCTCGGCGCCGAGCTCCGCGGTGAGCTCCGCGTGGAGCACCTTGATCGCGACCGACCGATGGTGCTTCAGGTCCTGCGCGAGGAACACCGTCGCCATGCCCCCCCGACCGAGCTCACGCTCGACCGCGTAGCGGTCAGCGAGAGCCTCACGAAGGGAGTCGAGCAGATCGGGCACGGGATGTGGGGGCTAGCTTACACCGCGCCACAGCCCCACGCCAGCGTGGCGGCGCCCCCCGCCGCTCTTGTCCTGCCGCCGGCCATTCCCCTATTTGTAGCGCTCGCATGACCCATCCAGCGCCGGTTCGCCCTTCGCCCGTTCCGAGCATCAGCCGCCTGTTCGCCGCGGCGTTCCTCGTCATCGCGATCGCCGGCGTTGCCGACCAGATCGCCATTTGGCGGAGCGCTCGACGCACCCAGGCCGACATGATCGACCTCAGCCAGCGGCTCGAGCAGCTGGCCCGTATCGCGCCGCTCCCCGCGCTGCAGCCGCCGATCGCGGCCATGCGGGAGCTTGCCGCCGAAGTCGGCGACAACGCGATCCAAACGGCGGCGCAGACGACGGTCATCTTCGTGATCGTGCTCGTGGCGCTCGGCGTGGGCCTGTGGTACAACCGCCGCCGCCTCGCGACCCCGTTCGCCCACGTCGTGGGCGCGCTCCAGCGAGTGGCGGCGGGCCACTACCACGAACGGCTCGACGAGAACCAGCCCGAAGAGTTCGGCAGGATCGCGCACGGCGTGAATCAGATGGCGGCGGCGCTCGCCTGGCGCGAGCGGATGCAGGACCAGGTTGGGCGTCTGCTGACGGCGCTGAACGCGCCGCCGCGCGAGGCCAGCGCCGGGGGCAGCTTCGGCCCCGCGCTCGACGTGATCGCGGGCGCCATCAACGCGGCGGCGCTGGCGCTCTACCAGCCGCAATACGACACCAACGAATGGGGGCCGACCGCCGTGCGCCGCGCCACGGCCCGACCCCTGTCGCGCGACGTCGTGCGCCAGCTGGTGGGTGACGCGGTCACCGTGATCTACTATGCAGGCACCGCGGCCGGACCCGTACGGACGCAGCTACACCTCGTCACCGCGGATGCCGATGCCGGCGGAGGGCTCGCGCTTGCGCCCCTGCGCTCCCAGGGTCGGCTGGTGGGGCTGCTGGTCGCGACGGTGCCGGGGGAGCTGTCCGCCGACGCACGTGTAGCGCTCGAGCACGCCGCGCCCAACCTGGCCATCGCCTGCGAGCGCGAATCGGCACATCAGCATACGCGTCGCCTGGCGGTGGAGGTACGCGGCGCCGCGCAGGCCCTCGAGTCGCAGAACGCCGAGCTGGAGGAGCAGCACCGCGAGCTGTCGCGCCTGAACGCCGAGCTCGACCAGGCGGGTAAGCTCAAGGACCAATTCCTCGCGAATGTGTCGCACGAGCTGCGCACACCCCTCAACAGCGTAATCGGGTTCAGCGACCTGCTCCTGACGATGGCGGCGCCAGAGAGCCCTCTCACCGAGACGCAGCGCGACTATCTCGAGACGATCGCGCGCAACGGCCGCCACCTGCTCGAGCTGATCAATGAGCTGCTCGACCTCTCGAAGATCGCGGCCGGCCGGATGGAGCTGCGGCTCGAGCCGCTGGAGATGGGCGCGCTGTTCCGGGAGGCCGCGGACACCGTCCGCGCGCAGCTCGAGGCCCGGCGGCACACGCTCGTGATCGAGCCGCTGCCGGATCACCTCGTCGTGACGGCCGACCGGGGTCGCCTTCGCCAGGTGCTGCTCAACCTGCTGTCCAACGCCATCAAGTTCTCTACCGATGGCGGCCGCGTCACGCTGAGCGCGCGGCTCGAAGACACGGCGCGCGTGCGCGTCGCCGTGACGGACACGGGCATCGGGATCGCCCCTTCGGACCAGCGCAAACTGTTTCAGGAATTCGTGCAGCTCGACGCGAGCGAGAGCCGGCGCTACGAAGGAACTGGGCTGGGGCTCGCGCTCTCCAAGCGACTCGTGGAGCTGCACGGCGGCACCATCGGCGTGGACTCGGAGCTTGGCACAGGCAGCACCTTCTGGTTCACCCTGCGGTGCGCCGAGAGCCGGCCGGAGCACGCCTGATGGCAACGATCGTGGTCGTGGAGGATCAGCCCGACAACCTGAAGCTCATCACCGCTCTGCTGACCATGAAGGGCCACCGCGTCATCGGCCTCATGTCGGGCGAGCCGCTGGTCGCTACACTGCTGGCGGAGCAGCCGCCCCCCGCTCTCGTGCTGCTCGACATCCAGCTGCCAGGGCGCGACGGGTACAGCGTGTTGGGGGATGTCAAACGCATCGAGGGCGACCACCCCTGGAAGGTGGTCGCCCTCACGGCCCACGCGATGCCGGGGGACCGGGAGAAAGCTCTGGCGGCCGGCTTCGACGGCTACCTCTCCAAGCCCATCGACGTCCGCACCTTCCCGGACGCCGTCGCTAGACTGCTTTCTTCATCTTGATCGAGCCGTTCACGGTTTCGAGGTGGACGTCGCGCCCCCCCCGCCCGAGCGTTCCCTTCATATGGCGGCCCGTGAACTGACCGTTCACCGTCAGCGGATAGTCTGTGGTAATGGAGCCGTTCACCGTGTTCGCTTCCACTTGAGCGTCGAGTTGCGCGGGGAGCTCGGCGGTCAACGAGCCGTTGATCGTGCGCGCGGACACGCCACCGGTGTCGCCGAACGCCTCCACACGGATTCGCACGTCGCCGTTCATCGACTCAGCCTTCACGGGGCCCTTCGCGGTCGCCACATCGATGTCGCCGCTTACGGTGTGGATCACCAGGGGGCCACGCGCCCCGGTCACATGCACGTCCCCCACCATCGTCATAGCACCCAGACCGGCGGTGCGCGGCAGTCGCACGGTAAAGTCCACAGCCACGTCGTTGTGGCGCCTGCCTCGCAGCTCGATGTCGTGATGCCCGGGGGCGCACGCGCTGTCGCTGCCCCACAGCGCGCAGACGGCAACGCCGCCCTGGTAGGGCACGGCGACTAGGCGTACGCTCGCGGTGTCCGACGACCGGTAGGTCTTCACGGCGGAAACCTGCAGCGAATCACCCTTGGCCGGCTCCACCGTCACGGAACCCCGTGTATTCCGGATCCACACCCACTGTTTCGCGGGGAGCTTGGATCGGTATGTCCAGCTGGCCCCGGTCAAGCGACCTGGGCCGCCGTCGTCCCGACCGAACTCACTCCGCAAGTCGCGCAGCGCCATAGGCAGCTCGTTCATCACACCGTGACGCACACGTCCCGCGGCATAGTGCACGAAAAGACCGATCGCGAGCACGGCGCAGAACAACGCCGACCCGCGAATGATTTCCTTGCGCCAGGTGTCCCAGAATGCGCTCACGGCCCCTCCCTGCTGCGGATAGGCTTCATACTGGCACGTCTTACGGGCCTTGGCGAGGTGGGGTTTCGAGCGCAGGGCGGCGACTGACGGTACGGCGTAAGGCTGATGAAGGGGGCCGAAGCCCCCCTCGGAAGGTTCAGGACACCGCGTGGAATCGGGATGGCGCGGCCTCGGTACACCGGACGGTCGGTCGGCTCAAGACTTTGCCCTGAGTCGCGCCGGCTCTGGTGCCGTCGCTCCGGGACTCGACTGTTACGGGAGCGAGGACTCCACCGTACCACACCCCGTCGAGAGCGCCGCCCGCTGGCACCGTGGCCGCGGGCTCGGTCGCCATCGCCGCATTGCCCCTCAACGAGGACACCGCGATTTGAGCGGCGTAGCCGTAGCCGGTGGTGAAAAGAATGCCGAGCAGCAAAGCATACACGCGCATTGAGTGCCTCCCGGACTGCTGGTCATTACCGCACGCTTCGACCTTTAAGACGTACGGAGGCCTCAATTGGTTGCACCGGGGATGTCAGGGGCCTGTCACGCTTCGGACCAGGCAACCTCGAAGTCCTCGCCGCACCGCCGGCACTTCATGCGGCGCGGCCGTCCGGCGAGCGACTGCCGCTCACGGCAGCTCGGGCATACGGCGTAGCGGTCGCCGCAGTCCGCGGGGAGGCGCACGGCATCGCTCGGCCGCGGGACCACGGTCCACCTGCGGGGCGGCCGCTCGATCACCTGCAAAAACGCGGAAGGGATCTCTAGGAGACGGCCACCGACCTCCAGCACGGCCTTGAGGGGATCGAGCCGCGTGATACGGTACCATGCCCCGCGGCGCAGCTTCACGTTCAAGTCGGCCCGCAACCGGGCCCACATCCCAGCCATCCCGACTCCTGGCGATCAATCCCACATCATTGTTGTGCCATCGGGACCCGCCGCGTCAACCCCCCCGTCGCGCCGCGTGGTCGCTGCATACTGACACGCCCCGGACCGCGCGGGCGCAACCTTCGGCGCCGCCTCTACGTCTTACTTGTGGAAGACCGGGGGACGCCGTCCCACGACTCTCAGCCCCGGATGTGGCCGCACGATCGTTGGCTCCAAACGCACCGGAGGTGGATCCGTGGGGTTCTCGCTTCTTGAGTTCAGGGGAAAGACCCGCAGCCCGGGGTTTCTCCGCGTCGGCTTAAGCTCGCTCGCAATTCATTCCGCGTTGATCGCCGGGGTCGTTTACGCGACGCTGCACGCCGCTCCGAGCGACTCGCGTGTCAGAATGGACACGACAGTAGTGCTGCTGACAGCTGAGACGCAGCAGAAGCCGGCGGACCCAACCCCGGTCCAGCTGGTGGACGCGCTCAGGGGGTTCCAGACCGTTACCGTACCGGCGCAGATCCCCACCGACATTCCGCCCGTGGATCTGCAGCAGCGCTTCGATCCCAAGGACTATTCAGGCTCAGGCATCGAGGGCGGCCGGGCGAATGGAATCGTTGTGAGCGGGAGTGAGGTGTATGCGGAAGCCTTGGTGGAGGAGCGGCCGGCATTGCTGTCGGCCCCACCACCCGAGTACCCCCCACTGCTGAAACAAGCGGGAATTCAGGGTCGGGTGATCCTGCGCGCTGTGATCGACACGACCGGGCGCGTGGAACCCGCGTCGGTGAAGATCATGAAGAGTCCCAACCCGGCCTTCGACCAACCGACCAAGGACTGGGTGCTGAAAGCACTGTTCCGTCCGGCCCGGTTGCATGGTCGGGGCGTGCGCGTGTTCATCAACCTGCCCGTCGACTACTCGCTTACTCCGGCGTCGGGGTCCCCCTAGTTGCCACCGCGTCGTTCATAAACGGCCACCTCAGTCTTTGGAGGTGGCCGTTCTCGTTCGTGCCCGAACTGTTACAGGTTGGCACGTTCGCGCCTACCCCATTATGATTGTGTTGCCTACACGACTCCCGGGGTCAAGGCCCCACGGGGGAGGTGGACCTGTGGTTCTCATGCTCCTCGAATCCAAGTGGAAGACCGGGAAGAAACGCCTGTTCGGCGTCGGTTTCGTGTCGCTCGCGATCCATTCTGCGATGATCGCCGGGGTAGTCTATGCGACGCCCCACGCCGCCCCGCGCGACCACCAGGTCAGGACGGACACGAGGGTGGTACTGCTCGCACCTCAGGAGCAGCAGCAGGCCGCCGACCCGCCGCCGGTGCAGTTGGCCGACGCGCTCCAGGGGTTTCAGACCATCGCGGTATCGGCGCAGATCCCTACGGACATTCCTCCGGTGGACCTCCAACAGCGCTTCGATCCCAAGGATTACTCCGGTAGTGGCCTCGAAGGCAGCCGGGCAGGCATGGTGGTGAGCGGGATTGTGGCAAGCGGGAATGAGGTGTATGCGGAGGCGCTGGTGGAGGAGAGGCCGGCCCTGCTGTCTGCCCCGGCTCCGGTCTATCCGGCGCTCTTGCAACAGGCGGGGATTCAGGGCCGGGTGATCCTGCCGGCCGTCATCGATACGACGGGGCGGGTTGAGCCCGCGTCGGTCAGAATCATGGGGAGCTCCCATCCGGCGTTCGACCAACCCACCAAGGACTGGGTCCTCAAGGCCCTGTTCCGGCCGGCCCGACTGCATGGGCGGGGCGTGCGCGTGTTGATCAACCTGCTCGTCGACTACTCGATCACGCCGTCGTCGGGCTCGTACTCGATCACGACGTGGTCGGGCTCGCCGTAGTGCCGAGGGCAGGACTCGAACCTGCACGGGGATTGCTCCCCAAGGGATTTTAAGTCCCTTGCGTCTACCGATTTCGCCACCCCGGCTGGCGTAACATAGCCCGGGGAGAACCAGGCGAGCGAACCGGTTCGCGCCGAGGCGGACGCCTGCGGGCCTAGGCCGAAGGTCGCGCGGACCAGAGCTGACGCGTTGGCACGCATGTGTTTGACAAGGGTTGGGGCAAATGCTACAGTTGGCCTGCCCGTTCCACCATCTCTCGTAAAGCCACCCGGAGACAAGCCTATGCAGCGGTTGGTGTGGCACGTGCTGGTATTGTTCGCCGGGCTTCCGGCCCTGCTCCCAGCTCAAGGCTTCGGGATCTACGAGCAAGGGACTTGCGCGATGGGGCGCGCCGGCACCGGGGTGGCGGCACCGTGCGCCGACGGCTCGGCGATCTTCTTCAATCCAGCGGGGTTAGCCGGCCTCAAGGGGGGGCGCGCCACGCTCGGCGTGACCCTGCTCGACGTGCAGGGCGGATTCACCGACGACCTGTCCCAGCAGAAAACCAAGCTCGACGATCCCCTCCTCGCGATCCCCCAGGTCTACGTCGCGTACGGCGTTACCTCCAAGCTGGGTGTCGGCCTCGGGTTGTTCGCCCCCTACGGGCTCCAGACTCGCTGGCCGCTCACGTTCGACGGCCGATTCGCCGGATACGACAACATCCTGCGCTCTGTGTACATCCAGCCCACCGTTGCCTACCAGGTCACGCCGTGGCTGTCGCTCGGTGGCGGCCTGGACATCGTGCTCGGCAAGGTGGAGCTCAACCAGCGGCTCGATCTGGCCGCCGCCCCGGTGCCGACGGCCCTCGTGCCGGTCCCCCCCGGCAGTCCTCCCGTCCTGTTCGGCCAGTTTGGGATCGCCCCCGGGACGGACTTCGCCAACGCGCATCTCGAAGCGACCAAGACAACCGTCGCCGGCCACTTCGGCGCCATCGCCCGGGTGACCGACCGACTCTCGTTCGGCGCCCGCTACCTCATGCAGGCGAAGTTCGAGTACTCGGGCACGGCCACGTTCACACAGGTGCCGACCGGACTGATCATTCCGGCCGACATCGCAGTCGGCGCGCTGACGATCCCCGCGGGGACGCCCGTCGATGCATTCTTGAACGCGCCGCCCTTGAGCTTGTTCGATCCGACGAGCGGCGTGTTCCGTACACAGGCCGTAACGACCACCATCAGGAATCCCGCCCAGCTGGCGCTGGGCGTCGCTTACAAAATCGCGAACGGATGGACCGTGCTCGGTGACTACCAGCGAACCTGGTGGAACTCCTTCAACGAGCTCGACATCATCTTTCCCCAGGACGCTAGCGGGCTGCTTGACCGCAAGCTGTTCGAGCGCTACGACAACACGAACGGATTCCGGGTCGGGGCCGAGTGGGCGAGAGACGCGAAATGGACGTTCCGGGGCGGCTACCTGCGCCACCAGGGCGCGGCACCCGACGAGACGGTGACGCCGCTCCTACCCGAGGGGGCCCGGAACGAAGTCACGGCCGGCTTCACGCTGAAGCTCTCACGGGGCCTCACGGCGGACGTGGCCTACCAGTACATCAGGCAAAACGACCGGCGCGGCCGTACCCGCGAGGCCCTGTTCAATCAGGTACCGAACACGCTGTTGAACCACGGCGTCTACGATTTCCACGCGCACCTCTTCGGGGTGTCGCTCGGCTACGCGTTCTAGAGGAGCCCGGACGATGACGCAGCGTCGTGTCGTGTTTGCGGCCGGCCTGGGCTGTGCACTCTTGGTCGCGGCCTGCCAGAATGATGTGCTGAACAGTCCGCGCGTGCCGGCCTACCAAGGTGGTACGATGTTCCAGCGCTACGTGGCGATGGGCAACAGCATCACCGCCGGCTTCCAGTCGGGGGGGATTAACGACTCGACGCAGCGCCAGTCGTACGCCGTCCTGATCGGTGGGGTGATGGGCGGTAACCGCTTCTACTACCCGAGCCTCAACTCGTTCGGATGCCCGCCACCGTTCACGAACATCTTCACCGGGGCGCGGGTGGGTGGAGCCGGCATCACCGGTACTACGTGTCTGTTTCGGAGCCCGAACATCCCGCCTTACCTGAGCAACGTGGCGGTACCGGGCGCGGAAACGATCGATATTATGAACAACGGCCCGACGCCAGGCACTCATTCGAATCCGCTCACGCAGCTGTTCCTCGGCGGTCGGACGCAGGTACAGGTCATGATGGCGGCCCAGCCGACATTCGTGAGCGCATGGATCGGCAACAACGACCTGCTGGGCGCGGCCCAAGCCGGCGACACTACGCTAGCCACCGACACGGCGCTGTTCCGTGCCGAGTACGCCAAAATGCTCGATTCGATCAACGCCACCGGGGCGGGCGCCGTGCTGATCGCCGTCGGCCTGGGGCACCTCGCAAACAACGTCGTGCTGCCGTTCTTCTCTAGTGGCACCACGTGGTTCGGCGCGATTTCGAGCGGCGCGTTCGCCCCAGCCCCCATCTCGGTGGCGGCCAACTGCGCGCCGCCCCGTGGCGATACCGTGCTGGTCAGCTTCGCATATGGCTTCGGGCTGGTCGCGACCGCCTCGGGAGGTACCCCCGTGACCCTTGACTGCACGGCCCCGCCGGTGATCGAGCCTGCGGAGACAAGGTTCTTTGCGACGCTTCAGCTCAAGTACAATGCCATCATCCAGGGGGAAGCGACCGCGCGGGGATTTGCTTATACCGACAGCGTGAATGTCATGATGGACTCGCTCGCCGCCGCGCTACCGGCCGGCTCCCAGTTCCGCCCCTTCCCGAACGTAGGCGCGGCATGCAGCACCTTCCCCTTTGGAGCGGCCTTCAGCTGCGACGGGATCCACCCCAGCACTGCAACGCAACAGCTCATCGCGCGCAAGATCGTGCGAGCGATCAACGCGAAATACGGCTCGGCGATCCCGAACATCCCCTGAGCGCGAACCCCAGGGACGCCACGGGGTAGCGAACACGGCATCCGCCATCCGGCGGGTGCCGTTTTGCTGATGCGAACCCTGCGACTCGCCCTCCTCCTCGCGTGCCCCGCCATTACAGGCGGGGCTCGTGTGGTCGCCGCCCAGGCCGTCGACCGCACCGACGCACCGGCGCGCGGGGTGGTGCGCGTGACGTTCGATCCGCGCATCATGACGTGGAACGATCAGTTCACCGACGCTGGACGCATGAGGCTCGGGGCGCCACTCACGGGGGACACGGTGGGCGGCCGCTACATCCCCGTGGTGTCGCGGCTCGAGCAGAACGTGCGCGTCGTGAGCGGGATCTCGAGCTTCGTGGCGAGCCTCGGCGCGGGACTGTTGAGCGTGCGGCAGGAGCGGCGCACCTACCCCACGACCGCCGAGATCGGTCTGACCAGTCGGCTCTCCGTGAGCCTGATGGTGCCGATGGTTCGGGTGGCGACGCGAGCGTCATTCCAGTATTCCGCCCGCGGCGCCAACCTTGGCGTGAATCCGCTCGTGTTCAACGCGCCGGGAGCGCGCGGGTCTGATTCGGCTTTCTTCGCGCAATTCGACCAGG
>Ga0137418_10002195_pt1 | contig 17914 bp, 17 predicted proteins | sample CZODoug3_1_2_16f_FD_122242 | JGI IMG/M metagenome (GOLD analysis project Ga0137418, IMG submission 122242) | Vadose zone soil fungal communities from Angelo Coast Range Reserve, California, USA - CZODoug3_1_2_16fungal (Hybrid Assembly) | ecosystem: Environmental > Terrestrial > Soil > Vadose... | reverse complement strand
CCGCGACTACAAGAAGCACAAACATTGAACGCGTCCATTTGAAGCTGCGCCAATTCATTCACAGCTTCTATGACCGCCGGTTTTCCTGGAATCAAAGAAATACCGGCGGTCATAGACCGCCGCTACAGTTCAGTCCGCCTTCTCTCCGCATTTTTCCGCATCCTGCCAGCTGATTATTCTGATGTAGGCAGTTTCGTGCGCACGACGCCGGCAATCAAGGTGGACCAGCGGGTTTGGTTTTTGTCGCGGAGGATGCGTCGCGCGGCGGCCAGGGTTTCGGGCGTTCCGCTGTTGGCTGCAAACGATCCGCCCGCGGCATAGACCAGCAGGCGTTCGGCGATCGTTGTCCGGAATGCATCGGGGCGTTGCAAGAGCCCGTTGCGGAGTTCGACGGGGCCGTTCGTCGGCGTGCCGTCGACGAGCGCCGCCGAGGCATCCACCGGTCCCGCCTGATCCTGAGTGCGCCAGCGCCCGAGTGGATCGAAGTTTTCGAGCGCATAGCCGAGCGGGAAGAAGTTGCGGTGGCAGTTGGCGCAGGGGCTGGCAGGCAAGCGGCGGGTCTGGCCGGTAATCGGAAGATCGGGACTCACCGGTTGGGCGTTGGGAAACGTAGTCGGCGGTGGCACGCCCAGGAAGTGCATAAGGACCCATTTGCCGCGGGTGGCGGGCGACGTGTAAGCGGCGTCGACGCCGTGTTGATGTCTCGACGTCACCATCAAGATGCTGCCTTGTCCGAGCAGTCCCGCTCGCTCCGGCGTGGGAAGCGTGACGCGGCGCAACTGCGAGCCGGTGACGTTGGGGATACCGTAGTGTTTCGCGAGCTGCTCATTCAGGAAGCTGTAGTTCGCGGTCCAGAGCTCGACGGGATCGCGGTCGTCCCGGAGTTGGCTTAGAAGGAACAGTTCCGTTTCGCGGCGGAGGGACTCGCGCAGGGAGGGGTCGTAGTCGGGAAAGAAGCGCTTGTCCGGATCGGAGTTGCCGAGCTTGTCGAGCTGGAGCCAGGGGAAGAAGAAGCGCGAAACAAAGGCTTCCGAACGGGAATCGGCGAGCATGCGGCGGACCTGGCGTTCGAGAACCGCGGGGTCGCGAAGCTGGTCGCGCTGCGCGGCTTTCCTCAGCGGCGCGTCGGGCGCATCGTTCCAGAGCAGCGTCGCGAGCCGTGTGGCGATCGCCTGGCTGGTTTCGGCGGCAGGCTCAGGTTTGTCGAGCTCGCGTTCAATAGCCGCGATCACTTCCTCGTACGTGCGCCGATCCGGGCGGGCTGCGCCGACAGGTGGCATGGTGCCCGCACGCAAGTGGCGTTCGGCACGGCTCCACAACTCCGGGTTTGCAGCGATGTGCGCAGAATCGAGCGGAGTGAGGCGAGCGGTGGAGGGTTCCACTCGCCCGTTGTGGCAACCCGAGCAATAGGTGCCAACGACCCTGGTTACCGGGGATGGTGTCTGCGCCGACAGGCTGGCCGCGACAAGCAGTGCGACGAGGATTCTGGTGGTCATACGGCCAAATTACACCGGATCAGGCGAGGATTCTTCATGGAATTGTCATGCTCTTGCCAATTATTTGCATGTTCTTTCGGGAGACGCCGCCGAAGTCCCCGTCCAGCGGTCATGAACGGCCGAGCCCAGGCTCGGCCGGTCAAACCGCGGAAGCCAATGTGGCCAGCGACTGCGACCTCACCTGCGTTTTTCTACTTGCGTGACACCCTCCGATCGATGCTCGCAGGCGATCGCGTTCGCCCGTCAGCAGGCACTTCTACCTGGCTACTGTGGGAACGTTGCCGACACGAAATAGCCTATATGCCGGATGTCACGGTACGGAGTTTCCTCGCTACACTTACCGGAAAACAACATGGCTGGCCTGGTAATGCTCGCAAACGCATTATCCGGTTGCGAGATCCAGCTTCATTGAAACGTTCTCCTGAGGAAAGCCGTGAGCCGCGTCAAGAAACAAGCCGATCAAGAGTTCGATCGAGATATCAGTAATCTGATGCTCTCGAAAGAGGACGGGACAGATCGGTTTCATTGGGTCGCGCAGCGACTCCTCCATGCCCAGGAAGAAGAACGCCGGCACATTTCGCGAGAAATGCACGACGACATTGGCAACCGCGTCGTACTCCTGGCGTTCTCCATACGACGGCTCATGAATCGGCATCCCGCTCGCGAATATACCGAGGAATTGGATGGACTTCTGGTCAAGACCACTGAACTTTCAGAAGCATTGCGGCGCCTTTCTCATAACCTCCATCCATCCACTCTCCAATTTGGCAGGATCGAAAGTTCTTTGAAGTCTTTATGCCGGGATGTCGCGAACGCGACAGGATTGAAAATCGAGACCGCGATCTCTCCGGGAATTGACGTGCGGTCCGATGTAGCTCTTTGTCTTTACCGCGTCACGCAGGAATGTCTGCAGAACATCATTAAACACTCCGGCGCTGAATGTGCGCGAGTAATCCTCACACTTACTTCGCGATATGTGCGCTTGAAAATCTACGACAACGGCAGAGGATTCAGGCAGGCCGCCGCACTCCGGAACCCTGGCCTCGGTCTGACCTGCATCAAGGAACGCGTGCGATCGTTGGGTGGCCGCATGGAGATTGAGACGGGCGCGGGAAGAGGAACTCTGGTACGGCTCACAATTCCTAGTAACATCCTGAGGAGAAACTATGAAGCGTCCACGAGTATTACTGGCGGACGATCACGTAATGCTGCTTGATGCATTGGCTCACGTGATAGCCGCCGAATTCGATATTGTCGGAACAGCCCACGACGGGTGGACCCTTGTCGAAATGGCGGAACAGCATCATCCAGATGTTATCGTTCTCGACATCTCGATGCCGAACCTCAATGGAATCGACGCGGCTCGTATTCTCAAAAAGAAAGTCAGCTCCGCCAAGCTTGTCTTTCTGACAATACATGGTGACGTTCCGGTTGTTGAAGAAGCGTTCCGAGCTGGAGCGTCCGGCTATGTTCTAAAGATCTGCGGTGCCGGGGAACTCGTGAATGCCATTCAGTGCGTTGCTCGCGGGGCGACCTATATCACGCCGCATATCGCAGGTGATCTGATATCAACTCTGATGACGGCCGAGCCACAGCACGCCGAGAAGCGAAATGTGCCAACGCTCCGGCAGCGAGAAGTCCTTCAATTACTCGCCGAAGGCAACACGATGAAAGAGGTCGCGGTCCGGCTGAATATTTCAACGCGAACCGCGGAGTCGCACAAGTACGAGATGATGCGTCTGCTCGGGGTCCAGACAACAGCCGAACTGATCCGCTATGCCGTTCAAGTCAAACTGGTTTAGTAATTTGAGTCACGCCTATTGTGGAGCGTTGACGACCGTGTACTGAACGGTGGTGCCCATGTAATAGGGTTGATACCAGCTGGAACCGCACTGGCTGTATGCAACACCGCCGACAATCGTGGTCGTACATCCGGATGGCAACATGGCAACGCTTGTGCCGAGCGCGGCGCTCGTAGCGGCAGCAGTGACGCCCGCAGCCACTCCCGCAGCGGCGCCCCATGCGACGGGATGTCCCCAACGGTCGTAATGAGCATCGATATCAATATCGCGATGGACGCCGATATCTCGATCGACGTCGCGATTGATGTTGCGGTTGATATCTCCATTGCGATTGACATTCCGGGTAACATCCTGATTACTTCGAACACTCGTCCTCGCCACGTCCCGGTTCACGTATGTAGCACCTCCTGCATGCACGGCTGTGCCACCTCCTGCCCGCACACCGGCGCCACCTCCTGCCCCTGCGCGGGCGCCACCTCCGCGGCGTTGAGCTTCGACCGTGAAGGAACCAAGAACAAGCAGGAAAGCGATGAAAATTCTGAATTTCATGATCAGTTCCTCTTTCTTAGTTAGTCACTCGAGCAAACTTGATACGTACCGCGTCAGGAGGCGGAGTGAATGTGAACAGGTCGTTGTTGATGGCAGGCGCGAGATCCCACTTCAGTAAGGCTATATATTGCGGGTGTGTGGGCTGCGTCTTACTCGTGATGACCAGCTTGCGAGGCAATGGTGTCTCGTCTTTTTCAATCCACACCTGCCAGTCGACATCCGGCTGACGTATCGCCACGTGATCGCATTCGACGCCATCGATGCGGCTGGTACCGATATAGCCGGCGGCTGTAATGTTCTGCAGCAGGTTTTCGTCGGCCGACATGTAAATGAAGTCCGCCAGGGGAAACACGATCCCGTAGCGGGCGCGAATTGCATCCAGAGTCCTGGCTACCGTGGGTGGGGTGGGCGTAACGGCATAGTGTTTGCCCTGTGTGTCGTAAAGAGTCAACGTCTGCCCGTCATAAATGAATTGCAAATCCTGTTCGTCGCCTGCCATGTGCGCATACAGGCGGTCGGGCAATTGAACGGATACCTCGTTTGACGCACTTTTCTGAATCTTCATATTCGAGTCGACAATTTCATCTCTCGATACCTCAGAGCTGATCCTGAATATCTTCAAGGTCTTGAGGTAGTTACTCATGTTGCCCAGCGCCGTCATCGCCTGAGCGTCAATCGCGCTACTTTTGTCAGCCGGCTTTTGTCGCCTTTGTGGGCCTTGCGCCGACACGATCACGGAGAACAAGCACAATATGCTCAGGGTCGGAATGATCCGCATATTCATAGTCGCTCCTTAAAATGCTTCGCCAGGAAAAACGTAGAATTCAATGTAGGTTCGCGCCGTGGCGGGACCAATCCTGAGAATTGCGGGGCAGACTCTGTTTTTTTACGCGGGTCTAGCGAGGAGCGACTCCCTCATCGTGAATGCGAAGTGAGTGCCGGCAAGAACCACCCCGGCACTCAACTCGCCGTGCGTTCTTCCGGAGTGGACGAAGACAGCGCGGGTCATTCGTTCGCTGGAATACGGTATCGCGAATCGAAAATGCCACCGAACTGCATGGTCTTGCGGTCAGTCCCGGTTTCGCCGAGGCCGAAGTGACTGTGATGCGCGATCCGGGGGAATTTTCGCGAATGAAACCAGGAACGATTCTGGTAGCGCCGGCCACGGACCCGTCGTGGACACCTCTCTTTACTCTGGCGAGTGGGGTAATTGTTGAAGTCGGTGGAATTCTTTCTCATGCTTCCACCGTGGCGCGCGAATTTCGTTGATTCCAGGAAAAACCGGCGCTCATAGAGCGCCGCTACAGTAAGAGACAAACGCTCGATTCAATAGTTTTGCAACACCCGCTTTCAAGGAGGGGAATGCGCTAACCCACCCTACTCCGCCCGGCCGGTAAGTCCCGCCTTGTAGAGGCGATCATCCATGTAGTGCCGGCGGGTGAACTTGAAAATGGGCGTGTGTTTGATCTCGCACAGGTATTCAGGAATGGGCCAGAGAGGTTCTTCCGACGTCATCCACTCGAGGCGGTCGAAGCGTGAAAGGTTGATGGGGCGTGAGTAAGCGCGCAGCGTCTTCTCCCCGTCCAGATTGTAATAGTGCTCGAAGTAGGACATGACAAGTTCCCGCAGTGTTCGGTAGACCGGTGTTCGGAAGCGCAAGCCCGCATAATTCGATTTCGCGATGGCTCCCCAGCAGCCGTTCAAACGAAAGACGGAGATCACGTGATCGTCATCGCGAACGGACTCCAGATCCAGAATCAGCGGCGGCTGTCCGTTCACTCGCAGTGCGGCAGCAGCGAGCAGGGCACCTTCAAAACAGTGGGCTGTGCCATGGCTGAGCGCAAGCCGTGGTGAACGGCAGGTTTCGCCGTCGCGCTCCTTGTTGTACGGAAGATCTTCCAGGTACTGCTGGATTTTCTCGGGAGTGGAGAGGCGGCGCAAGAGATGAAGCTCGTCTTTACTGAGGTTGAACTTTCCTGCGGATCTCAATGGATTCGATGACATCCCCTTCCTGGATTTTATCGAGGTTTTCCAAACCTTCTGTAATTCGCGCAAAAACAGTGTAATTGTGATCGAGCCGGAAGTTGTCCACAAGATTGATGAAGAACTGCCCGTCGCCCGTATCCCGGCCACGGGTCGACAGGCCCAGCGTTCCACGAAGATTCGACTGCAATCCCAATTCGTCACGCATGAAGTCTCCGATTCCAACGTACTCATTGGCGCCGGGGCTGCCTCCCTGCACAACGAAATTCGGCACGATACGGTGCATTGTCAGGCCGTTGTAGTATCCCTTCTCGGCCAATCCAGCGAACATCGCGGCAGTGACCGGCGCATCGTCCAGAAGCATCTGGACCGTCAACGTGCCGGCTTCCTTCATTTTAATCAGGGCCGTTGCGCCGGCCAGACCACGCACATAGCTGTCCGGCGGCGGCGGGGCCGGAACGTATCGTTTCGTGCGTGGCACTTCTGGAACACCTGTAATCTGCCAGTTGATGTCGGCGGCAAGCTGCGCGATGACGGGGTCTGGGTCGGAGAGCAAGGGCCGTAATTCGCCTGCAGCCCGGACATTTCCGAATTCGCGCAGCCGCTCGAGAATTTCCTTTCGTGTATCGCGCGACGTCGCCTTCTTATCGCGCGTGATGCGATCGAGAGCACCAAGCAGGGCCGACAAAGCCAATCGCCCGTCTTCCCAGCCTTTCAGATTTTCCGCCGCAGCGCGCACGAGGCCGTAGTCGGGACTATCGAGTGCCTTGATGCTGTCGCGTGGCGACGCCAAACATGCAGCGAACACATTCGGATTATTGTCCCGGGAAAGGCGTGTGAGCGTCCGTTCGTCCTTCACAATCTTCGCGGCAGCCGCCGTGTACGCTCGGACCTGCCACATCGGGTGCTCCGCGAACTTTGGCAGCCGCTTGCGCGCCAGTTCCCGATCCACTTTTGCGAGTGATACGAGCGCCCGGGCCTGGTGACGCCAATCCTTATCTGTATCGACAATCCGTTCGAGGATCTTTGGTGAACATGCATTGCCGAGTTGATCGATAGCCAGAAGTACGACGTGCTCGCTTGGATCGCGAACAGCCGCAGCGGCGCGATCGCAATTGCCTGCAAGGCGCAGCGCTTCATATCGCACGATCGGCGAAGGATCGTCTTTCCACTGCTTTGAAGCGACCACCGCGAGCCGGCGAACCTGAGGCTCCATATCTTCGAGGGCCACTGCCAGCGTGGCGGCGTCTGCATCCCCCGCTGTGTTCAAGGTCAATAACGCAAGCTCGCGAACGGTGGGCGCCGTGTTGTTGCGAATCGCCTCGCGCAAGGCAGTAATGGTCGCCGCAGCAGGTTTCATCGTGCGTGAGTTCTGCCGGAACAGGGCCTCGAGGCCTTTCGCAGCGCCGGTCCGGGCCGGAAGGTCGGGATCCGCGAGGCCTCGCACCAGAACGTCTTCCGTACCCGAAGCCACCTCTCGCAACCGCCCTATCGTTTCGTAAATCACGCCGCGAACAGTTGGGTCCTTCTCGGAGTCGAGAAGCGATCCAAAATCGAACGACACATTCATCTGGCCGAGGGCATTGACGGCTTCCCGGCGAACGGCGGGTTCTGTCGAAGCGAGCAACGGCCGAATCGCGCCGGCGTAGTCGGGTCGCTCGAACCGCCCGAGCGCTCGAACGGCAATGCGCTGGATTTGCAGATCGGGATTCTTCAACGCCTCGAGAAGGACTACCGGGTTCTCGACGCGGGCATCTTCCTCTTCCAGCATGGTTCGCTGGAGCGGGAGTTGAAAAAACACAAAGACTCCAAGGCACAAGGAAATGGCGCGACTAAGAATCATGTGTCCTTGTGGTTATTGCGGCCCGAATCGCATCGGGAATCGGCGTGGATTTGAATTGGGTATCGACACAAACCACAGTGACGTATCCCTCGGCTTGCTTCGCACCAGTTACGTCATCGACGATTTCAAAGTTGTAACGCACCGTCTTCTGACCTTCGAATTGAGGATCCAGACGCACTCGAATCGCCGCACCGGCACGAATCGGCCGTATAAATTTCGAGAATGCTTCGACGCGCGGCATCCAGACACCGTTTTCTTCGAGCAGTTCCTGGCGATTTGCTCCGGCCGCGCGAAACAGGTCCTCTTCCGCGTGCTCGACATACTTGAAGAAGTGCGGAAAGAAGACGATGCCGGCCGGGTCGGCATCTCCCCAGTACGTCTGAAGTTTCACCTCGAACATGACGGGCGATTTTAGCACTGCTAGACTGCAGGGCATGGAAATGTTCTTCTCGGAACTGGGGGAAAATCTGGGCGGGCCCAAGAATCCGCTCTACCTGCTTCACGATCGATTGAAGGGCGAAGATGCGAAGATTGTCGATCTCGTCCGTGGGAACGTGAACGAGCACGGGATCGTTTTTCCGCCCGGCCTGCTCGATGAGATCCTGAAGAACGCGGCCGAGGCTGCGCGCGTTTACCGGCCGGACTCGCTCGGTCAGCGGCCGGCCCGGGAGTCGATCGCTCGCTATTATGGGACCTTGGGTATTCCAGCAGATCAGGTCGTGATCACGCCGGGGACGAGCGTTTCCTACTGGTACTGCTTCAAGCTTCTTGCCGAGGCCGGGGATGAGATTCTGTGCCCACAGCCGTCGTATCCGCTGTTTGATTACATTGCGCAGTTATGCGGCGTGCAGATGACCCACTATCGGCTTGTTGAATCGCGCGATTGGGCGATCGATCTGGATCACCTCGAACATCAAATCACGACTGCGACGCGCGCCATTGTTCTGATCTCGCCGCATAACCCGACAGGTATGGTCGCAGACCGGCAGCAACTCGAAGGGCTGGCAGAAATCGCGCTGCGCCACGCGCTGCCGATTATTTCGGATGAAGTCTTCAACGAGTTCATTTTTGGATTGGATTCTTTCCCGCGGATCGCCGGCACTGAAGCGCCCCTGGTCTTCACGCTCAACGGATTCTCGAAGATGTTCGCGTTGCCGGGAATCAAAATCGGATGGATGGCCGTGACTGGCGAACAATCCCTTGTTCGGAAGGCAGTGTCGGCTCTCGAACTCATCTCCGACACGTTTCTGCCGGTCAACGAGATCGCGCAATTCGCCGTGCCGGAGATCTTTCGACAGGGCCAGGACTTTCTAAAGCGGTACGCTCAATGGGTTGCTGAATGCCGGTCTGCAGCGCTGGAAGGGCTGAAAGGGGTTTCGTTCGTCCAACCCCGGGGAAGTTTTTACATTACTCTTCCTATCGCCGGCGACGAGGAAAAGACCGCTGCCGCTCTGCTCGAGGGCGAACGCATTCTCGTCCACCCCGGTTATTTCTACGACATCGCGCCAGACCACCTGGTAATGACCTTCATCGACGATCCGGCTTTAGTGCGGGAGCACTTTGAAAAGATTCGACAGAACGCGGGCTAAAGCCCGCGACTACATTTTGGAAACCGTGTTCCGGCCTTAATGTAGTCGCGGGCTTTAGCCCGCGTTCGTCGAATTTGCTAGAATTCTTCTCCATGCAAACCTTACGGCGATTGATATGGGTGTCCATGTTGCTGGCTGTTGTGGCGTCTCCCGTCTTCACGCAAACGAGCGCGAGGCTGGAGCAACTCAAAAAGGAGGCGACGGCCGACGTGGACAAAATGAAAGATCTGAGCCAGCAGATGGTGGATCAGGTCTTCAGCTACGGTGAACTCGGCTTTCAGGAATTCGAGACGTCGCGGTACCTCGTCGATGTCCTGAAGAAAAACGGATTCCAGGTCAAGGAAGGAATTTCGGGCATACCCACCGCGTGGATTGCCACATGGGGCTCCGGTAAGCCCGTCATCGCGCTGGGCAGCGATATTGACGGAATTCCCAAGGCATCGCAGAAACCCGGCGTCGCCTATCACGATCCGATTATTGAAGGCGCGCCCGGCCACGGTGAAGGCCATAATTCCGGCGTCCCGCTCAACATCACCGCAGCGATTGCGGTGAAGAAAATCATGGAGCGCGAGAGGATCCCCGGCACACTGATGCTCTGGCCGGGGGTCGCCGAAGAACTTCTTGGATCGAAGGCGTACTTCATACGCGACGGGTACTTCAAGGATGTCGACATCTGTCTTTTCACTCACGTGGGCGACAATCTCGGAGTCAGCTACGGACCGGCCAACGGGAGCGGTCTGGTGTCCATTGAGTACACGTTCTTCGGCGAGGCGGCCCATGCCGCCGCGGCGCCCTGGAGAGGCCGCAGTGCCCTCGACGCCGTCGAGTTGATGAACGTTGGCTGGAATTATCGAAGGGAACATCTCCGGCTTCAGCAGCGCTCGCATTACATCATCAGTAATGGCGGGGATCAGCCGAACGTTGTACCGAGCGAGGCGTCTGTCTGGTACTACTTCCGCGAGGTCGATTACTCGCACATTTCAGACATGTACGAAATCGGCAACACGATGGCGCAGGGCGCCGCGATGATGACCGGCACGACTGTGAAGAGCCGCATTCTCGGCTCGGCCTGGCCCGGGCACTTCAGCAAGCCGGTTGCCGAAGCCGCTTACAGGAACGTCGAAGCGGTGGGATTGCCGGATTGGAGCAACGCAGACCAGACTCTCGCGAAAGCGATTCAACGAGAAGTGGGCTCGATGCCCAACGGGCTCGCAACAAGGCTCGACAAGCTGCCGGAACCGATCAAAGAGCCGCAGGGTGGCGCGTCTGACGACATCGGCGACATCTCATGGAACGTCCCCACGATAACGCTGCGCTATCCATCGAACATCCCCGGCCTGCCCGGCCATCACTGGGCGAACGCGGTCTCTATGGCCACACCCATCGCTCACAAAGGTGTGACAGCCGGCGCAAAGGTTCAGGCCATGACAGTGCTCGACCTCCTGCTGCAGCCGGGCATTGTGGAAGACGCATGGAACTACTTCAAGAATGTCCAGACGAAAGACCAGAAGTACACGCCGTTCATCGGGCCCGGGGACAAGCCGGCGGTCCACCTGAACACCGAGATCCTCGCGCAGTATCGGAGCGAGATGAAGAAGTACTATTTCGATCCAACGAAATACAAAACCTACCTGGAGCAACTGGGAATCAAGTACCCCACGGTGAAGGAGATCAAGTAGGGGAATGATGAGGAACCACGAAGACAGAAAGAATTAGCCGCGAATTACGCTGATTACGCGAATGGGGCGCATCAAGAACTTTCTTTTGCGCCCCATTCGCGTAATCAGCGTAATTCGCGGCTAATTCTTTGTGGTTCCTACCTGTAACTCATTTGATGGTGCCGGCCATTGCCCGCACCCTGGGCCTGAAGATTCGTTTGATGTGGCGGATCACGCGCTTCATTCCGATGTAGAGGCCGATTCCGCTTGTGGCAATCCCCCCCAGACTCAGCAGGATCACACCGATATCCCAGAGCGGCCTCTTGTAGTACCAGAAGGGAAAGTCCAGGCTGTGAAGTCCGTGATACAACCAGCGCTCGACGCGATCCCGGCTGGTGAACCGGCCCACGACCTGGCTCATGGCCGGATCGATGTAGAACCACGTGCCATCCGAATCCGCGAACTTGACCCGCAGAACCGGCAAGGGCCGCTCCTGGCCGCGCGCGTAATAGTAAGAGTCATACTGGGAGAGAACCTCATACTCGGCGACAGGCACGTCGGGCACGCTCTGTCGTACGCGGCTCATCAGCGAATCGATCGAGAACGATTCCCGGCGAATCTGCAGCGGGCTTGCGGACATCACCAGCGGCTTCGCTTCCACGCCACGCACGGCGTAATGCGGATTATCCTGGATGCGAAGAAAATCTATTTCCTTGATGGAGCCGGCCGGAAGCGCCTGATTCCATGCCGCAGCATCCATGGCCGGGAAGCGCGACAGGTCAAGCGGACCGCCGGTGAGCGCCTGGCGCAGTCCGGCGCCCGTGCCCGCGCCATCAGCCGCAGGAAATGGCTCCATGGAAAGCAGTCCGCTGAAAACCCACGTCGCGGTAAAGACTCCGAAGATTGCGCCCGTGATGTAGTGCCACCGCATCCAGCCGGCATAGGGAATGTGCGGCCTGGATCGTGAGAATTGAACAATTCCGACGACGATACCGAGCAGGGCCAGTATGGTCCCGATTCCGGAACTCCAGATAACCACGCGATTCCACAGCGGACCGTTGCTGCGCAAGGAAGTAAAGTAGAGCCAGTGGGGGATCGCCGCGACCCATGCCAGAGCGCGCGTGCCGCGTGTGGTCACGAGCCCTACTTCTGCGCGGGCCTCGGAAACATACAATTCGGTGCGAGCCGGATCATCCACCGTGATTTTGTGCATCGGTAACTGCCGCTGCTCGCCCACGGTCCATTGGTCCGGCTCTGTAAGATAGCCGGCGTAATGCAGCTTCTCGGCTGGAAGGTTCATGAACCGGCCGGCGATCGTAATGGATTCGGCCTCGCCGACTTCTTCCAGCAGGTCGCCATTGTCGGCGAAAACCGTGACGGGATCTCTTCCTGAAAAACGATAGGCAGGACGGTCCATGACGGTCAGCAGGGTCACGCCCCCGGGAGTTCTTCCGAGTTCCGCTTTCTCGACTGCTTCTGAAGGACTGAGCTTTACTCTGGATAAATCGAGCGGCGGCAGATGCTCGAACCGTGCTTCGCGCGTGAGCGAGGGCATGCCGCCGGCATAGATCATGGCGATTCCGGAAACAAACCACACCACGAAGAGCAGGCTCAGCACGATGCCCAGCCAGCGGTGAATGAGGATCGTCCATTTTCGGAGCGAGATCATGAACTAAGAAATTTTGAAATTGGACGAATCCTGCATCTCAAATCCGAAATCCGAAATATGAGATTGGACTCCGTCCAATTTGAGATTTCGGATTTCGGATTTGAGATGCAGGATTCGTCCAATTTCAAAATTTACCCCTCCACGTATGCCGGAGCCGGTTTAGTCTGCGGCAGCGTGATCCGGAAGGTGCTTCCCACTCCGTTGGTTTTCTCGAGAGTGAGCTGGCCGCCGTTCACTTCGACGGCCCACTTGGCGATCGACAAGCCGAGACCTGTTCCACCGTTATCGCGGGAACGTGATTTATCGAGGCGATAGAACCGATCGAAGATTCGGGATTGAAGCTCTTCAGGAATGCCGGGACCGGTGTCGGAGACCTCGACGACAGCAGCGGCCGGAGATTCCGCAACGCTGATGGTGATCCTGCCGCCGACAGGACTGTACTTGATTGCGTTATCGACGAGGTTCAACAAGGCCTGCCTCAATACGAGACGATCGCCTGTCCAGCGAGGCGCTCCAGTACGCTCGAGAGTAATTGATTGTTGTTTTTCTTCGGCAAGCACACCCAACTGCGCTGCGACTTCGTCCGCCAGCTCGGAAAGATCAACGATGTCCGTTGAAAGCTTCGATTGTCCGGTGTCGGCCCTGGACAACATCAACAACCGATCCACGAGGCGGGCAAGACGATCCACTTCTTCCAGCATGCTGCCGATGATTTCGCGATAAGCGACTTCGTCACGTCTTCCGCGCAGGCCGACCTCGCCCACGCTGCGGATGACGGTCAGCGGCGTGCGCAACTCGTGCGACGCGTCAGCCGTAAAGCGGCGCATTTGCTCGAAGGACGATTCCAGCCTCGTCAGCGTTTCGTTGAATACGGTAGCCAGGCGTCCGAGCTCATCGTCCGGATTGTCCACAGGCAAGCGTTCTTTCAATCTTTCCGCCGTGATCAAACGTGCTCGCTCCGACATCCGGTCGACCGGAGCCAGTGCGCGGCGCGCCAGCGAGTAGCCGCCAAGACCGGCAGCAGCGACACCGAAGGGCAGGCCAAGCAAGAGGACGAACAGGAGCTGCTTCATCGACTGCGTAATCGTTAATTCCGATCGGGCAACCTGAACGACAACAGGCTGGCCCCCGATTCTCGATGGCCCGCTCAGTATGCGATATGGAGGACTGACACCCGGTACGGTCACGATCTGCTCATCGGCCTTGACCGCCAGCTGATCACTCGCCGGCACGGGATTTCGGCGGGCCTCGGGTGTGTCGTACAGGAGGTGCCCGTTCAGACTCCAAACCTGCAGCCACGGGCTGTCGCCTTCTCCGGTTTCGTCGTACGGCGCGATTGTGCCGTCCGGCCGCTGGGCGAGCATGTCCGAAGCCCAGTCGAAATCGACGCGCAACTGCTCATCCAGCACTCCCGAAGCATTGGTGCGAACCAGCTCGAACACCGCCGCGATGTATACGGCCAGCACGACAACCATCACGCCGACGTACCACAGCGCCAGCCGGACGCGCACGCTGCGGGGACGAAGCCAGCGGGTCATGGTTCCCCCTGGCGCAACATGAAGCCGACGCCTCGCACGGTGTGAATTAGTTTGACGGGCTGATCGACATCGATCTTCCTGCGGAGTCTCGCGATGTGGACATCGATAACGTTGTTCAAAGGTGTTCCCCGGGTCGTTTCTTTCCAGACTTCGCGTGCCAGCGTATCGCGCATCACAATCTGGCCTTCATGACGGAGCAGATATTCCAAAAGCTCAAATTCGCGCGCAGTCAATTCCACGGTGTGGCCGCCGCGAGTCACTTTCCGAGTCACGATATCCATGTCGAGATCGCCGACACTCAGCCGGAGCGCATCCGTACTTCGCCCGCGCCGAAGCAGCGCTCGAATCCGAGCCAGCAGTTCCGCGAACGCGAAGGGCTTGACCAGGTAATCGTCCGCGCCCGCATTCAAGCCTGAAACGCGATCCTCCAGTGTATCGCGCGCGGTCAGCAGCAAAACCGGCGTCTCGACGCCTCTTTTCCGAATGCTCGTCAGAATCTGAAGCCCGTCACGGCCGGGAAGCATAAGATCCAGAAGGATCAGATCGAACTTTTCGGTGTTGACTCGAAAGAACGCGTCTTCACCAGTGTACGCAAGATCGACTTCGTAACGTTCCTCCTCGAGGCCCTCTTTGAGCGCATTAGCCACCTTTTGTTCATCTTCTACGACGAGAATACGCACTGCTAATTCAAATTTAAAACCGCCGTTCGCACGCTTGGAGTATCTCCGGCGGCCGTCCAGGCAATCACTACTTCGTTTCCTGAACGTTTCATGCGCGGAAATCCGCCGGAGTTCACGCCCGCAGTCCCGGAAACCGTGACCGACGCACCTGCAATTCCGTTGGCGTCAATCTGGCGTGCGCGCAACTGAACACCCTGCCTGTTTCGTTCAACCCAGCTTACGAGGGCGCCGCCGGAAGGCAGACTCACCACGTCAACACGGCCGGCCGGGTTTCCCTCATCAACCTTAATCGATTTCCCAAAGGTTTTGCCGGAGTCGCTGGACATCACGACGTAGGCTGCGGGCTTTTCGTTGGGAGCGGTAAACCAGGCAACTGCGACGTTCCGGCCGCTCGAGGAAATTGCCGGACCGTTGACCGGGCAGCCGTCGATTTCCCATCCGTCCTTTGTCAAGGGCTCGGGCTGGGACCAGCGGCCGTTCGCGTAGCGCACAATGTTGATGTCGCGGATTTCTTTGTCGGAACGGTCGCGATAGACGGCGATCAAGCCGTCGGGTGTAGTGGTCAGGGATGTCTGACAACATTCGCAGGTACGACCGTCGAGCGTCGTTTCGGTGCCGAGGGTACCATTGGCCGCGATAGTCGTGTACATCAGCGACATGTCGCCCTCGTTCTCGTCACTCAGCTTTCTGCCGTCCAGCCAGATCGCGGCAAGACGGCCATCCGGCGTCGGAACCATCGAGAGAAATCCGTGCTGCCGGACTTTTCGGTCGCGGTGAGGCAGGATCGGCTTGCTCCAGGTCGCGCCGCCGTCATGGGACAAAACAAGGTTGGTGTTATACGCCTCGGCTTCCAGCGAAAGCGTTGAAAACCAGGAAGCGGCCAGGGTTCCATCCGACAGGACCGCCAGAGACGGAAAATCGGCGCCGCTCACGAACCAGTTAGTCCCCTGTGCGATGGTCCGAGGGGTGGACCAGCCCTGTTTTTCGCGTACCGAGAAGCGCAGGATGTTTCCCTTCGGTTTCATTGGCTCGAGCCAGGTCATGAAGATGCGGCCGTCGGGCGCTGCCGTAACATTCGGCCCTTCGCTACCCGGCCCGGCGGGTGATTTGATCTCGACCACGGTCAGCGGCGCGGGAATAACCGCGAAAAAAGTCACCATCAGGCCCAGCAACATCCATTTCGTCATGACTCCCCCTCCTTTGTTTGACGGCTGCGCCCTGTCGGGCTTGCATTCGCAGCCGCTCATCTGACGGTTCGAGTGTAGTTATGAACCTCCCTGGCATCAAGTGCTTAAGCAGTTCTGACAAAGAATTCAGAAAGTCTTAAGGTTACGGCCTGGATCAACGCGGGCTAAAGCCCGCGACTACATTTGGGATCAACGCCCATCCGATGGGATCAACGCCCATCCGATGGGATCAACGTTCCATCCGAATGTAGTCGCGGGCTTTGGCCCGCGTTCGCCGGACCGCCCATTGACATAACAGTAATAAGATGTGTACAGTGCGCGATACTCCGCAAATTCTTAGGATCTAGAGGTTGTCATAGCATGCAAGAAATTCCCCCGGCAGTCCCCGCAATTATCCGCTGGCTCAACGATAGCAGTATTGGTACGGGCATCCGGGAGTCGATATGGACCTTTCCCCTCGTTGAAGCAACCCATGTCCTGGCTCTTGGCCTCTCGGTCGGCGTCCTGGTTTGGTTCGATCTGCGCCTGATGGGTCTCACGATGCGGCACCAGCCCATTACACATGTTCACCGCCAGGTGATGCCTTATGCCATTGTCGGCTTCGTTATTATGTTCATCTCCGGAGGGCTTGTCTTCTGGTCGGAAGCCGTAAAGTGTTATCTCAGCATATTCTTCAGGATTAAGGTGCTGATGCTTTTCCTCGCCGGTCTGAATGCCATGATTTTCGAGATGACCACGAAAAAGACCATTGTGGAGTGGGACAAGGCGCCGGTCCCGCCGCTGAAAGCGCGGCTCGCGGGCGTGTTCTCTTTGATTCTCTGGATCGGCGTTATCAGTGCGGGACGTGCCACCGCGTATAACTTGTTTTAGCGAGGTCTCATCATGTGGCAATCCCTATTACCCTTGTTTCAATGGTGTGACGGCACCTGGCTGGCCATGACGATACGCGAATCGCGCCTGTATTTCCCGATCATCGAGACCTTCCATCTCTTCGCGCTGACGTTGCTGTTCGGCGCGGTCCTGATGATTAACCTGCGCCTCTTCGGTCTGATTCTCAAGAGTCAGCCCGTCTCGCAGGTTCAGGCGGACATCAAACCGTGGGCGTCCTGGAGTCTGTTAGTGATTCTGGTAACGGGAGCGATGCTGTTTCTTTCGGAAGCGATGAAATGCTTCGCGAGCGGCCCGTTCCAGGTCAAGATGGCTTTCGGGAACGAAAAGGATGCTGTAATGTGGTCATGGTACGCTTGATCTTGTCCCGCGATGTCATTGCTTCCCACATGCTGACATTTGGGTTACGGTGTCGCAGTGGTATTCAGCACAAACAGTGCAATAATACCGCCTTGAAAGCTTCTGGCAATAATTTTACGGTTGCTGCGTGCGATGAGCAGCGGACTAAATGCAACGCTGCAACTAAGCTTGATCGATGTTGTGGTGTAAACTACTTGCCTGAATATATAGAGCATATGTCCCTTGTTTCAACAGATATTGAGCTGACTATGTACGTTATATAAATCTCTAGGCGGCTGGACACAGCCACCTAATTACAACTTTGCAACCTGGAACCATGCTAGGGCAGCGATGGAAGCTACGGGAGGTACGCAAACTACAGCCTATTTTTTGTCTGGCACATTCAGTCCCACGGCCGCGGTGACGCTTACAGCGGCCGAAAGCCACGCCGACCGCTCGGCTTCGACCGTTGTATCGTTGGGGTATCGGCCCGTGCTGGACGGGCTGCGCGGAGTGGCGATTTTATTGGTTCTGGGGATCAACAGTTTGATGGGCTTCCTGCCCGGCGGATTTATCGGCGTGGCGTTGTCGTGCACCGCCTCCTCTCTGGCGTTGACCGCCTGCGCCCGTGCGGTCTCGGAAGAGCGGCGGAGCAAAATGCTCGGCATCGTCGCAGCCGCCGGGTCGCTCGGC
>Ga0137418_10002194_pt1 | contig 17917 bp, 20 predicted proteins | sample CZODoug3_1_2_16f_FD_122242 | JGI IMG/M metagenome (GOLD analysis project Ga0137418, IMG submission 122242) | Vadose zone soil fungal communities from Angelo Coast Range Reserve, California, USA - CZODoug3_1_2_16fungal (Hybrid Assembly) | ecosystem: Environmental > Terrestrial > Soil > Vadose... | reverse complement strand
GTTCGTCGAGCACTTCGCCCAACCACGCGGCGAGCTCACGCGCGGCGCGGAAGACGCGCCGGCGATCGTCCTTCGCCTCGCGCGCGATGCGCGTGAGCTGCATCGCCACCGTCTGACTCGCGGTCGGCACCAGGATGCCGTTGCGATTGACACCCTCGACCAACGCGGCATGCACGTACATTCCCGGCAGCAGCACTCCCTTTGAATTGTCCACGTCGACTTCCGTCAGCAGCGTCCTCGGCTCCGGGAACACGGGACCGTAGAGGTGGTTGAACCGCCGCACGACCTCGCGCGTCGGGTCATCGACGCGCCATTCGACCTTGCCCGAGCCCCGGCGACGTCCCTCGCGGTTGTTGAGCATGTTCCAATCGTGCGCGCGCACGCGCGGATCGAGCATCAGCCGCCCGGGCTTTCGGGCCGTCACGAACTCGACGCGCTCGACTTCGGGCTCGCCGCTCGAGCGCGCGTAGATCGTATCGCGGTCGCCGATCTCGACCGGCATCCAGCCGTCGCCGAGGCGCTCGATGGAGACGGCCGTTAGCCATTGGCCGTTGGCCAACCGCCTCCGCTCGACGCGCCGGAGCCGATAGTCGATCCGCGGTGTGCCGTGGAGCCACTGCGCGAAGAGCCAGTGCAGATCCATCCCGGAGACTTCTTCCGCGACCTCTCGGAACGCGTCCTCGTCCACGTGTTTGAGTTTCCAGCGGGCGTAGTACTCACGCAGGATGCGGCGCATCGTCTCATCCCCGACGACGTAGCGCAGCTGCTCGTAGAAGAGCTGGCCCTTCGAGTAGATCATCGTGTTGTAGGTGGCGAAGTCGCGATAGCGCTCGCTCACCATCGAGGTGGGCTCGCTCCAATGCTCCATGTCCCAGAAGAGGATCTCCCCTTCGACCGACTCGTACGCAGGGCCCGCCCCGTGCCGTTCGAAGAACCACCCCGTCTGGAAGCTGGTGAAGCCTTCGTCGAGCCAACCCTCGCGCCATTCGTTGTTGGCGAGGACGCCCATCGTGTAGTTGTGGCCGACTTCGTGGACGATGAGCCCGAGTCCCGCACCGCCGTCCATCACCATCATCGGGAACTCGGTGCCGCCGCCCTCGATGCGGTGCACGTTCGTGATCTGCGGCCAGGCGAACTTGCCGTAGAGCGAGTCGAGCCAGGCGAGCGCCGCTTCGGTGCGAGCGACGGCGATGCCCTTCCCCCATGTTGCGCTATCACCGGGCTGATAGAGCACCCGCACCACGACATCCTTGTAGCGGCCCTCTTCGTAGCGATAGTCGGGATTCAGGGAGAAGGCGAAATGGTGCACTTGCTCGGCACGAAAGCGAACGCACTTGCGGCCCGTCGCGACCTGCCCACACGCCGCGCCCGACCGCCCGTACCAGTTCCGCTGGTAGTCGATCGCGCCGCCAGCGACCGCCCTGACCGCCGCCTTTTCCCAGCCAGGATCCCCTTCGACCGGTACGCCCGTGGCACCCACCACCTGATCGGCCGCCAGGTCGAGCGCCACGTCGTAGGTCGCGAACTCGCCGTAAAACTCGCCGCCCGGATAGAGCGGGTGGTCCTCCCAGCCGTACTTGTCGTACACGACGACCTTCGGATACCACTGCGCGAAGTCGAAGCGGCGGCCGCGCCGTCCCTGGCGCCGCGGCAGCGTCGAAGGACGCGCTTGCCACGAGATCTCGACGACCATCGAGTCGCCCGGCGCCAGTGCGTGCGGCAGCGCCCAGTGCGCAATCGTCGAGTCGGGGGCGTAGGGATAGTCCGGGACCCCGAGCGTCGACTGCGTGATCCGTTCGAACGCATAATCGGGATCCTGCATGTGCTGAAAGCGGAGTCGCCCTTCGGCCGAATCGGCCGCCGCCCAGCGCGAGCCGGGGCGGAAGGCGTTGAGGTACTGGTGCACGTAGAAGTCGCGCTGCGTGGCGGGCGAGCGGTTCACGTAGCTGATGCGCACCCGCCCGCTCAACACCCCTGACGGCTCGTCGAGCGCGGCCGTGATCTCGTAGGCGACCTGCTGTTGCCAGTAGCCGGTCGTGTCGGCCCCGGCGAGGAGCAAGAGGAGTGACAGCATAGGGACCGGGAATCTCGCGTCTTTCGGACCCTGCTCGCAAGGAAAGGAGGCCGGTGATTGATACGCTCGGCCTCAAGATGGGCCTCCACTTTGCTAGAGGAGACCCATGTTGCACCGCATCCTCATCATCGGCGCGCTCGCGGCGGCCGTGCTGTCGGCCGCGTGCGGCGATCGCACACCCCTCAACCCGCCGCAGGACGCCGCGCTGACGGGGGGGGCGAGCCCAGGCGCCCCCCCTCAGAAGCCGGAGAAGCTCTCGCGCCAGTTCGCCCAGGCCCTGAAGAATCCGGCCTTCCGGGCCTACGTGAAGGCGCAGCTCGATGCGTCGCCGTTCCGCGAACACAAGTTGCAGTTCCAGACGTTCCTGGGCGCCAACGGCGCCCGCGCGCTGCGCTACCTGGAAGCGGGCGCCGAGCAAGAGGCCAAGGCCGCCATCCCGCTCGAGATCTACTTCCCCGTCCCGGCACACCGCGCGGCGTGGACGGGAGACGAGAACGTCCTCGTGGCGACGGCGATCACGGACCGCGATGCGCCGATCGCCTTCGATCCGGGCGGCGGGCGCCACGTCCTCGACCCCGTGACGCCGCCCGAGACGCCGGTCATCGCCCTGGTGCCGGTCGAGACCGATTTCAGCACCGCACCGGCCAAACAGATGTGCGTCGACTGTGGAGGCTCAGGGGACGCGGTTCCGCCTCCCCCGCCGCCACCCGGTTTGTACATGACCAAAGCTCATTTCGTGCAAGACTTTGAAGGTTGGTTGAAGGGTGCCCCCGAATTTGAGGTGCATATCCTGGGGCAGAAGGGGGCGACCGACTCCCTGTTGTCGTATCAGTGCGCCGGAGAGCGCCAATACGGCCCGTACTTCTTCAATCAGGATGAGCTCGACTGGTCCGGGAGCGTCCTGCTGTTCTCGAAGCAGCAGCTGGATCAGTACAACGCGGCGCATCCGGGCCAGAACGTCCGCGTCTTTGTGGTGGAGGACGACGACACGCCGTGCACGATCAAGACGGACCCGGATCGGTTCCAGAGACTGATCAGCGCCGTGGATAGCGCCTATGGGCGGCTCACGTCGGGAAACGATTCGAGTACGGAGACGCAGAGCGCCTACAGATATGCGAAAGCGGTCTACAACGTCTGGCAGGCGCTGGCGCATTGGATCAAGAGCAATGACGAGCTGGTTGGCAATGCCGTGGAGGACACGATCGTCGGCGCGTTCTACCCGGGGTACAACTGGTTCATCAAGGCCGACAACAACATCACGAATGGCTGGATCAACCTCGTGATGTACTGACGCACTCGCCGAGGACACCATGCGACACTTCGCCGTCGCCGCACTCCTTCTGGTTCTTCCCAGGGCAGGGCTCGGCCAGTGGTGGGTCGGTGTCGAGGTTGGGAGCCCGCACTACCGTGGGTCGTCGCGTGACACATCAAGCGGCGGCGGCCCACGTTTGCGCCCTGGCGACGGGATGACCGTCGCGTTCCGCGTCGACCGGCGCCTGGGGAGAGTCGGCGTCGCGGTCCGAGCCTCCCTCGGCACGCCGGGCATCACGGGTGACCAGGGACCGATTGCGGTGGTGGACAAGAGCACGGGACAGGTCGTTGAACTGGCCACGCTGGTGGCCGTCCGGGTGGGAGGGATCGGGCCGAGCGGAGCGTTACAAGCGGAACTGGGGCCCGCCCTCCACCTGTGGGATCTCGACGACGAGGTGCGGTCTCGCCTCGGTGCGCTCGGCGCCCTGGCTTATGAATGGCCCGTCGCGGAGCGATTCTTAGGGGCGATTCGTCTGGAAGGGACAGTCTCGAAGTCGTGGTTCAAGAAGGGAGAGCTGCCGCCGGAGTACGATCGCCGGCCAACGTGGCGCTACGGGGTGACGCTGGGAGTGCGCTACCGGATGTAGAGCGTGCTGCCCCGTCTTTCCACGAGCCAGGCGGCGACCGCTCCTGCTAGGGAGCCATTGAGGCGCTCCGCCAAATCTCTCATAAGCGCCGATCGTGTGCGATCGATCGATGCGACCGCCATCGCTCCTGCTGGACTGAATCTTTGGGCCTCGGCCGCCCCGGCCCGGACGACCGTGAGACGATCTTCGTCCAAACTGTCGGGAGGGTACCCAACCGCCCAAGCGGTTCCCACCAATTGAGATGATAGAAGTGGAACGAATACGTCACTCGGGTCCCGCTGCTCCACGTCGCGGATCAGCGTTGAGAGGAAGGTGGGCCGTTGGAGCGTGTCCCACGCCATCGCGACCAGGGCCTCGACTCGCGAGAATGCTGTGTCCTCCGTAGGTGTTCGTGGCCTCACCGTGAATGTCACTGGTGCGGCATCCACTGAGCGTGGGCCGCGGAACCGACCCCCGTGCAGCTCCCACACAAAGTGGGCCGAGAGGGTGAACGTCCCCGCGGGCACGTGATGTCTATCGTACAGATTCTGTGCGTCGGTTTGGTACTCGCCCCACCGATACTGGAGCAGCGCGATGTCGAAGACTTTCTTGCCGGGCGCGAGGGCGACGCCACGGTATCCTGGCGGGAACAGGTAGTCGACAGTCACACCCCATTCGGGGGACTTCCATCCATCGGTGCGGACCAGATCAGCGCGAAGAAACCAGGCGGGCAAGCTGAACGGTGTAATCCACGCTGTGTCTTGCCCCGCGTTGGATAGCTCGAAGACGACGTACAGGGGTTCACCGTCGAAGAACTCGTGGTTGCTGAGGTGAACGGTTAGTTCCAACTCGGGTGCCCCTAGTCCCGATGGCGTTTCGCAGGAAAACGTCCCGAGCGCTAGGAGTGCGAAGAGAAACCACGCGCGATGCGATCGTCCAGGGATCATCGCACTGGTGTTGGCGGCGATGCTTGCGGTTCGTATGCTACCGATACTCCGTAGCCAGAGCCGAGCCCTAGTGCCGTGCTCGTATATCGGACGCTTACTCGCACATCACGCAAGAGGAGGCCTGCCGCCACAGATCGCTGCCATTCGTAACGAGAGGCGCCGTACGAGGTCTCGTACCTCCCCAGTCCAACACTAAGATCGACCTGGGAAAGGACGACGAGAGTGGCAGCCACGGCCGAACCGCTCGCGACCTCGGAGTAACGCCAAAGCGAGCCCCATTGGCGTGCTCCGGTAACCCGAGCTATCAGCGGACCAAGAGCCCGTGAAATGCTGATGTCGAACCCCCGACGACTGCCGGGTCTCTCCTGCACCGATCCGCCCACGACCGAAGCCCAGTGTGCCCCAAACGACACGTTCTGGCCAAAGGGCGATAGCCGTACATGCGCTCGCATCAATGTGGACGTTTGCCTGTCACCAACGTTGTCGTCGCCGGCGATCCCGACGCCGAGGCTCGCGACGATCCTACGGGTGCCCGTCGTGGCGTCAATGGCTCCGAGCGTGGCCTTTGCGCGTAGGCTCGCCAGGCCAGGATCCTGTCGCGTCAGGGATGAGTCGAACAGGCCACCGATCTCCGTTGAGGCGATGCTAACGGACCACCTTGGCCCCAACTTCCACCCAACTGCGGCCTGAAACAACCGCACCGAAGCATAAGACGCGTTGTACATACTAAGGAAGGCGCCGGTCACCCTTGGCGAGAGCGTCGGGTCCCCGAATACACCGGAGATCCCGGTCGGCAATTGCGCAATGGGGTCGACAGCGGAGGCAGGTACGGAACCGTCCAGCGCCGACAATTGGGTACTCTGAGCCACAAGGTGTGCGCCCAATGCGCTCGTAAACAGGAAAACCGATGCGAAGGGACAACGCATTTCAGGTCAGGACGCTCGCTTATGGCTGACGCAGGATGAGCCGCTGCGTCTGTCGCTCGGAGCCCGCCGTGAGGACCGCGAAGTATACGCCCGGTGTGGCCGGCCGGCCGCGATCATCGAGACCATCCCACGCAACTTCATAGTAGCCTGCCTCGAGTGCCTCGTTCACCAGCACTCGAATCGGCCGCCCTGCCAAGGTGTAGATGCGGATCGACACGACGCCCGTCGTCGCCGAGCGAGGGACACCGAAACTCACGCCACGAACGCCGTACGCACGGACTAGGTCGGTAAGCGAACCCGCCGACGTTGTCGTCGCCCCGTCAGGAGCTGTGGCTGCCAGTTTCATCACTCTCCCTAGGGGTCTGCCCTCACGGAAGACACGTTGGTGCATGACGAGCACCACCGGCTCCGACTCTTCGATTTGAGGCGTGAGGCATTGCTGACGATTGATGGGCGGAAGGCCGGCGGCGACAGGCGGTGCTGGATCGGGGGGTCCGCAATCAGTGCGGCCGTTGAACCAGAACGTGGAGGATGTCAAGAACTGGTTGCACCACGTCTCCATGGCACATCCGTACGCAGACACCGCCTGAAGAGTGAAGTAGTGGTAGCCAGGCGCAGCGTACGTACCATCGTCCTTCAGACCGTCCCACACGATGGTCTGATTACCCGAGGGCATTAGCGAGCTGCCGAGGTTCAAGCGGCGCACAATCGTGTTATTGAGGCTCTTCACCAACACAGTATGATAGGCGTGATCCGTCACGCGATAGACGAAGGTGGTGAGCCCCGCTACAGTGTCGGGTCCGCTGGTCCGTGACAACTCAAGCCCGAGGTAGTGCTCACGCGCACCGCTAGATGCCGACCAGTCCTCCGCCGTCAGGACTCGCCCTTCGCCGTACCAAATCGTCTGACCACCTGCGTCGAGCTTCGAGCCGAACGGAACGTGCACCGCGCCCGGGTGCGCAAAGGTGTTGTCGTTCTGGGGACCCACTCCAAACGTGCCGTATTGGCTGAGCAAATCCAGAGATGACGTATACTTGAGGAGCCGACTGTTGTAAGAATCGGCGACAATTACATTACCGAAGTGGTCGACCGAACAATCTGACGGTACCCCGTTGTCGGGGAGTGTGACGCTGTGTTTCCAAGAGAGTCCATTGGCCATGCGTCGCAGCTCAACCACCCGATGATTCCACGTGTCGGCGATGTAGAACTCAGCAGTGAAGACGGAGCCGCCCCCACTCCCTGCCATGTGACCCGCGCACAAACCGCTTGGTCCGTTGAACTGCCCATCGGCAGTTCCATAGGCCCTATACACCCATTGTTTGACTGGTGCACCAGATCCGTTCCACACCCAATAAGAGACGGCTCCTGAACCGTCGAGCGTGTAGAAGTTCTGAGTCACCAAAGGGGAGGTCCCACCATCCCAAGCCACATCCACGATGCCGCCGAGATCAGGATCGGCGTCAACAGACGTTACCTGTGTGATCGTTTTGGCGCTGGCGTCAAAATGTGCGAGGAGAACGCGTCCATTCATTTGATCCGCGATGAATAGTGTACGGTTCGCGGACACATCAAGGCCGCCGGGGCCCAACACGCGCCGCGTTGAGGAGCCGTCGTTCGTGAAGGCGTAGATGTACTCGTCCTTCTGGCCGAAAAGGATACGGTTCCAGATGGCATCGCTAGAAAACTCGTAGGCGACAGGCGGGGAGACAGTCCCGTCAACCAAGGTGACCTTCGCCGTCACGGCGCCAAACAACTGCCTGTTGAGCTTGCTCAGAGCAACTGTTTGCGTGATTCGCGAACCGATGGTATGCGCCGGTGATAGCTCGGGAAGTTGGACGAACGTCTGCGCCCTGAGTGGTCCGTTGACCAAGGTGCCGAGCAGAGCTCCGGCCAGAACTGGGGCCCGGTACCACGTTCGCACAACGAACATCAGGCTGCCTCCTCGTTCGCACATTCTGTGCTCCATTGTCGTGGTCCGACGAGACTCCCCTTTTGCTAGCGTGGACGACCCGGGATAAACGGACGTCCCCGTGCAGCCTTCTCCCGTTCCGCGACGACCTCGGCGGCGAGAGACACTCCGAGGAGCGTTGAGACGCTAGTGTGGGGTTGGGCATCGCCAAACAAGGTTAGAGCGGCCATAGCACCCGCAGGATTTGTCTTTTGCGCACGAGCGACGCCAAGTCGGACCGCACTGAGCCGCGAAACGTCACGACTGCCAAGCGTGGCACCCACCGCGCGCCCGGTCATTACCGCGTCGTTGATCAGAAATGCGAGGAACGTGTCGGAGCTATCGTCAGCGAGACGCGTCTCAACAAGAGTAAGTAGGGACGTGAAGTAACGTGCCCTTGCATGCTTGTCCCATGCTAGCCCGCACACGCGCTCAACTTCTTGGGCGAGGCGGTCTTCCCGAGGCGTCCGGGGACGGATTTCTATTTCCAGGGGAGCCGCAGCAACGTCGGAGGGCCCGTTACCAACCCCATCCACGGCGGCGTTGAACGTTGCCACCAGCGAGTACGCGCCTGGACGGATGTGCTTAGGGAACACGGTCCACCGCGGCTGGACCGGGGTGCCAAGGACGTCTTGGAGGACGACCAACTGGTACCGACGCTCACCAGGGCCTAATGGGACTCCGCGCCATCCTGGGGGAATGGCGTAGTCAGTCCACATTCGTGCCTCCGGCAAGAGCGCCCCGTCCGCCTGACGAAGGGAAACCCGCAACCGATCTGGTCCTAAACCGAAGATCCCGATCCATGCCGTGTCAGGACCATTGTTGCGGAGCTCGAACAGACCGTAGATAGGCTCGCCTTCAAAGAACACAGTCTTTCCCACGGTTGCTGACAGACTGAGCTGCTGACCGAGCGCAGGTCGCGCGAGCCCTGTGAGAGCCGTCCCCATCACGCTGGCACTGACCAAGACCCTGGCTGGAAAGCAAAAGCGTAGGGCCCTGCGTCCCCGAAACCTGGAGTGGTTCATGTCCTCGTTCCCAAAAGTCAATTCGTGATACTTCGCCAGCAGATCAGGTTGTCTTGACAGGTCAATGTGAGACAGGGCGTCTGCTCTGTGGCAAGGTCGAAGTGCTGATCGAAGACGGGTGTCTTGATCCTCAGGCTGCTTGCTAGAGCGTTGGAGTACATGACGTCAAACGTGCCGCTACTGGGGACAGGTACAGGTCCTGTGTGGTAGTATGGGAATTCGTCGGAGTGGGTAAGGTCCGCTCGTTGATGACCCATCTCGTGGGTGAGCACGCGTATGTACAAGTTGATTGCGGGGTAACCTGCACCGGTGTACCACTGGCACTGCGTGATTCCATCAATCCAGCCTGTGAAGACAACCGAGCCGCGGTTGCTCGCCGCACCCGGTACCTGGTTGTCTGCATACAGCGTGGCGTCGTAGGTGAACCCGAGGACCTTCGGTTGCGTGCCGCAGATGGGGAAGGAAGAGTTTGGGCCCAAGACCCAAAAGACACCAAATGCGGAATTGGTATTTCGAGTGTTTTGTATGAATGAACCGTAGAATCGCTCCGAGGAACCGTCGTTAACGTAGTTTGGGTCATTCCTGTCAAGAATCGGCCAACCTTGACCACCGTTCGAGAGTACTGTGCTCCCTGGCGCGCTCGGGAAATTAAAGTTGATTCGCGCAACTTGACCGAAGGCCGAGTTGGTCACCTTGTGAATGTCGTCAATCTTGTTGGTCAGAATCGCCCACGAGCCTGGGTCTGTCGAATACTCGAACGAGTTCGTAACCCAAGTCAGAAGAGGTTGATCAGGCGGAGGCGGTTGGTATCGACAGCCTGTAGCAGCCACGGCCAGAGCCATACATGTCTGAGCAATAGCGTCAAGCCCACGGATCATCTTGCGCATGGTGTCTTTGTCCCCCACCAGGAATACAGGCCGTTCACAACAGTGTACCTGACCCCTACGAGACCGATATGCGGCAGAGCTCGTCTACCAAACCGTCAACACTGGCCAGCAAAACCGCGCCTTCACGTTGAACGAACGTGAAGCGTGCAGTCCGTGTCACGCGTTCCGTTCGAAAAAAGTGCACACCTCCCACCAGGATCGTATCGCCGCTTGCGCTCATGACCTCAGTCAGATCGTCCACGAAGAGATACCTCATGATCGGCGCTCGAATGCCAAACAGGGCATCCAAGCGAGCTACGATGCGTGGAAGAGACGGGCAGTTGCGGCCAAGCGCGACTGTCCATTCAGGTCGTGGAATCACACTGTCGGGTACGAGACTCACCAAGAGAGCCGTGTCGCCAGTCGCCAACGCCTCACGGATTTGGAAGAGGAGGAGGCTGGCTGCCTGAGCTCGAGCATCTGACCTAGCAGCGCCAGTGACGACGGGAGCGCGAAGCACATTCGGGTCGGGCAGGTCCTGAGAATGGAGCACACCAATCCCAAACAAGAAAAGGAGGGGGGTAAGAACGCGCGACGCTTCCATGGGTGCTCCCAAGATGAGGCCGCGGCTTGCACTCGACCGATCCACAACGTCCCACCGCAACTCGCACCCCACAGCAAGTCGCATTCCGAAGCGACTCGTGCTCCGTTTCGTACTGCATTGTGAAACGTACCGTGCATGCACGCGACGCCTTCCTCACGAGCGGTGTTGCGTACCAACAACACGACGGCCCGGAGGGTGACTCCCCCGGGCCGTGCGCCATCAAACGACTCTCTGGGACGGACCTACTCGGACCTACTCTCCGGTGAGCATGCGGCGCTTGAGCGACATCAAGCGCCGCCTCACCGAGCCGTCGAGGATCCGGTCCCCCACCCGCACCACCACCCCACCAACGATGGCGCGATCGGTGCGGAAATGGGCCCGCACTTCGCGGCCCAGCGCCTTGGTGAGCCGAGTGACGATCTCCTTCTCCGTGCGGGCGTCGACGTCGCGCGCCAGCGTCACGCCGGCATGCACCCGGTTGAACTTCCTGTCGAGCAGGACCAGGTACTCCTGCGCGATCTCGCCGAACAACGCCTGACGGCCGCGGCGCACCACCGCCTGGAGAAACCGCACGAACTCGACTGGCGCCTCACCCTTCAGCGCCCGCTCGAGAATCCGCGCCTTGACACCCTTCGACACGCGCGGCGAGGCGAGCATCGCCTCGATGCGGCTGTCGGCCCGGGCGGCGCCGGCGACGGCGTCGATCAGCTCGCCGAACGAATCGCCCACGGCAAAGAGCGCCTCGGCGTAGTTGCGCGCGACCGTGATCGATTTCACCGCTTCTCACCCTTGTCGAGGGTCGCGAGGTAGTCGGTCACGAGCCGGCGGTTCGCGTCGGTGTCGAGATTGGCGTCGATCACCTTGGCCGCCGCCGCGATCGACAACTCCACAGCCTCACGCCGCAGCGCGACGATCGCCTTCTCCTTCTCGGTCTCGATGTCTTTGCGGGCCCGCGCCAGCAGCCCCTCGTACTCCTCTCGGGCTTTGGCGAGGAGCAGCTCGCGCTCCTTCTGGGCGACGATCTTCGCCTTGGCGATCATGTCCTGCGCCTCGCTGCGCGCGCCGGCGATCGTCTTCTTGTGCTCCTCGAGGAGCCGCTGCCCCTCGGCATTCGCCCGCTCGGCATCCTCGAGGTGCTTCTGGATGCGCCGCTCGCGCTCCTCGACCGACTTGAGGATCGACGGCCACGCCAGGCGCCACAGCAGGACCATCAGGATGCCGAAGACGACCAGCGTCCAGATGATCAAACCGGGGTTGATCGAGAACGGACCACCCCCCCCCGCACGTGCCTCGTGCCCGCCTTCTTGCAGCAGGACCAGCAGGAGCGGCATTAGGCCAGCTTGAAGAGCAGGGCGAACACGAGCGCCGCCAGCGTCGCGCCCTCGACGAGCGCCGCCGTCAGGATCATCGCGGCGCGGATGTCGCCGGCCGCTTCGGGCTGCCGGGCGATGGCTTCCACGGCCTGGCCGCCGATGCGGCCGATGCCGAGCCCGGCGCCGATGATGGCGAGCCCCATCCCGATGCCCGCGCCGAGCAGCGCGTTGTTGTTGAGCGCCGCGGCGGCGGACGGTTCCTGAAGCAGCATCAGCAGGTTGTGCATGTCAGTCCTCGATGAGTTAGTGCTCGTGCCGCATCAGTCCGATGAATACGGACGTGAGCAGCGCAAAGATATATGCCTGCAGGAACGCCACCAGAAGCTCGAGAAACATCATGAACAGCGTGAGGCCCACCGATCCGATCACCACGATGCCCTTGATCGCCGGCGGCGCGGTGCCGAACACAAAGATCAGGCCGAGCAGTACCAGGATCACGAAGTGGCCCGCCGTCATGTTCGCAAAGAGTCGCAACGTCAACGCGAACGGCTTCACGATCTTCCCGATCAACTCGACGGGGGTCATGATCATCGCCATGATCACCGCGCCCGCGCCCTTCATGCCGGGGGGGACCATCACGATCGTCTTCATGTAACCCTTGGCGCCGAGCGTCATCATCCCCGAGATCTCGATCGTCAGGAACGCGGTGAGGGCGAGGGCGGCGGTGACCGCGATGTTGCCCGTCGCGGCAGACCCCCACGGAAGCAGGCCGAGCAGGTTGCAGTAGAGAATGAAGAAGAAGAGCGTGAGGACGTAGGGCGCGAACCTCTCGCCGCCGTGGCCGATGTTCGCGACGGCGACGTCGTTGCGCACCCACAGCACGAGCGCCTCGACCGCGGCGCCCAGGCCCCTCGGCCCCTTCCCTTCGCGGTGGCGGCGCTCGATCTGGCGGCCCGCGTACCACATCGTGACGAAGACGAGGAACGCCGCCAGGATCATGAACACGACGTGCTTCGTGGGCGACAGATCGATCCCCCCGACCTTCCAGGGTCCCGGCAGGTGCCACTCTCCGAGTCCGAACGGCAGCTCCACGATATGGCTGTCGCCGGTGTGCTCGAAGATCATGGCCCCGATGTCGGGCTTCTGTTGGAGGAGGGGGGGGAGGATCATTTCAGAAACCTGGTCTCCAAAAAGAGGAGCGGTAAGAGCACCCCGAGATAACCCAAGACGGCGGGTAACGGCGGGAGTGAGGCGCGGTAGGTGACTGCCACGATCAGCACGACCACCGCACCCACAAGACGAATCCCCATCCCACCGAGCCATCGCGCCATGAACCGCGGGTTCGGAGCGCGCATCACCGGTCGCAGCAGGAGCACTGCCCAGGTCTGCGCCACAACGGCGGCGATCCCCCCAATGCCTGCCGCTCTCCCGCCGATCAAGGCCGCGACCGAAACCAAACCAGCGCCCAGACCGAGCAACCAGGCAACAGGTCTCACTGACCCCGCTTCTCCCCGCCTCTATCCGTGTCTTTTTTCACCCGGTAGTAGAGGCTCATGAACCCCGCGAATCCGCCGAGAAAGGCGCCGGCGATCGCGATGATGGGCCGGGTGTGCAACCAGCCGTCGATCAACCAGCCGAGGGCGCCGAACAGCAGGATGGCTATCGTGAAGCTCAGCGCCATGCCGAAGTAGGCGTAGCCCTGGCCGTAGCCTTGCGCGTCAGGTGCCCGATTGTCCTTGGGGGCCATTGGCCGCGGGAAACTTAGACGCTTGTGAAATTTTTCGCAAGCAAAGCGTCAGAACCGCAACCTTATGTGGCGCTTGCGGGTAGGATGTGATAACCTTCGCCACAATGACCTCTACTCCCCGCTCCCCGCTCCCGGCTCCGTCGGGTGATGTCGAGCTCCTCGAGCGCCTGGCGGCAGCCCGGTCGGACCTGCTGGCGCAGGTGGGGCGGCGCATCATAGGGCAACAGAACGTCCTCGACGGGATCCTCACCGCGGTCTTCTCCGGCGGCCACGCTCTCCTGGTGGGGGTCCCGGGGCTCGCCAAGACCCTGATGGTCCAGACGGTCGCCGAGGCCCTCGAGCTCAAGTTCTCGCGCATCCAGTTCACGCCCGACCTGATGCCTTCCGACATCACGGGGACGGAGATCATCGAGGAAGACGCGAGCACCGGGAAGCGGGGCTTTCGGTTCGTGCGGGGGCCTGTTTTCGCGAACATCGTTCTGGCCGACGAGGTCAACCGCACGCCCCCCAAGACCCAGGCGGCGCTGCTCCAGGCGATGCAGGAGCACCAGGTCACGGCGGCGGGCCAGACGCACCATCTCCCTTCTCCTTTCTTTGTGTTGGCGACGCAGAACCCGATCGAGCAGGAGGGGACCTATCCCCTGCCCGAGGCGCAGCTCGACCGCTTCATGTTCGAGCTGCGGGTGGACTATCCGTCGCCTGAAGAAGAAGAGGCGATCGTTACCCAAACGACGGGCGATTTGTCTTCAGAGGTACGTGCGGCGCTGACCGCCGAGGACGTTTTGGCGATGCAGCACCTGGTGCGGCGCATTCCAGTGTCACAGGCGCTGGTGCGGGCGGCGGTGACGCTGGTCCGCATGAGCCGCCCCGGCGACCCACAGGCCCCCGCGTTCATCAAGGAATACGTCTCGTGGGGCGCAGGCCCGCGGGCCTCGCAGTATCTCGTGCTCGGCGCCAAGGCACGGGCGGCCTTAGATGGGCGGCCGATGGCGGATGAGGACGATCTGCGCGCGGTGGCGCCGACGGTGCTGACGCACCGGCTGGTGATCAATTTCGCGGCGGAGGCGGCGGGGCGGTCGGCGGCGGACATCGTGCAGGAGCTGCTCACGCAGGCGAGGTGGCAGCCGAAGTAAGGGAGGACCCATGAACCGTTCGGTGTTGGCAGTACTCGCGGCAGGACTGACGCTCGGGACGGGCCCATGTGATGGACCCGAGTGGGGACTGATCCGCAACACGGTCGTTGGGACGTGGGGTGGGGAGAACGCAGGGCTGATCGCCGATGACACGAGCGCGCACGTGCACATCGCATGCACCTTCGGCAACGTGATGCAGGCGATCGAACCCGAGCGCGATGGGCATTTCGACGTGCCGGGTTCGTACGTGTTGCGCGCCTATCCGATCGCTGTCGGGCCGTCGCTCCCCGCACGGTTCTACGGAACGGTGAACGGCAAGAGCTTGACGCTCAACGTGGCCGTGCAGGATACGACGGCGGACACGACGGTCACGCTCGGTCCGGTGAAGCTCTTCCTGGGCCGCGAGCCGCAGATGGGGCCCTGCCCGATCTGTCGGACGCCAGGCGAGCGCATGTCAGCCTCGACTGTTTTGGGTTTCTTAAGGAAGTAAGTCTCTCGTGAGTCGCTCGGAGGCAACCGGCGGGGTTCAGGGTTGGGTCTTCAGCAGAATATCCAGACGCATGCTGATATGCGGCATATCAAGTTCCTCTAGTTTCTTGTTCTTGTACTTCTCGCTGCCGGCCTTCTTGATAGTTCTTCGTGCCTTGTCCTCGCCAACATTCTTTATGAATCCGTAGCGTTCATACCAATCAACCAACCTAGGCTCTGGCAAGGCGTCGAGCGTCACGTACCGAACGCCAACTTGAGTCGCCATGCTGCGCGCAAGGCCCACGACCCAATCGAGGAGCCACTCGCCGAGGCTTCGACCCTGAAACGTGCGCTGGCCATTCCGGAAGTCCTTTCGGACGCCCATGAGCCCAATCTTGATTGCAGGAGCGCCCTGATGGTCGGTTGGCCTCTCTTCCTTTTCCATACGGATGGCGTCGCAGAGAACAGACACATATGCCACAACTTCATCACCCTCGCGAACCAGATACGAGCGGGTCACGCCCGCCAGCTCATCCGAGACCGCGTACTTCTCAATGTACTCATCTACGTCCTCTTGCCCGCAAGAAAAACCCCCAGGTTGAAAGCCCGGGGGAAGCGGAAGAATCGTCAGATGCTCGACGAGCTGAGCCACTCCTCAGCGACTAACGTCCGGAGAAGGCGGTGGAGTCTGCGAACGACGGAACACTTCATCGGCGCGCCTCATGGTTTCCACCCTCTCTGGGGTGTTCGGAGTGCCGTTGCGCAACTCATTCTGAATCTGGCGCGCTGGTTCGCCGGCAACCGGCGGCGTCGGCCTAATGGGCTTTGCCATGCGAGTCCTCTTGGGTTGTTTCTTCCGCTTCCTACGCGTGCCTAACATAGCTACCCGACCCGTGAGTGGTAGGTGATCCCGGTTCCATACCCTCCCCAGCAAGGACCTTGCCCGAGTCCCAATGTGCAAATACTTGCACGCCGCGAAAGCGAAGCCGGCGCCTACGTCCCGGTTCCTGGTATCTGCCAGCGGGCGTGATTCGTACTCGATGTCAGGGAGAAAACGACGCGGGACGAGCCTTCGGAGCCAAGAGTCTTACTCGGACTACCTACTCCTCCGGACGGGGAACTCGTCCCTCGGTCGGAGGCGCCGGTGCCTCTTCGAGGGGCTCCGGCTGCACTCGTTGCGTGTCCCCTAAAGACGGCCCCTCCATCTGGGTGGGCATGGGTGACGTGACGTCCCTCGGGAAGCTGTCTGCCGGAAACCTGAACAAAGGATAGCTCATGGCCTCACACCTTCTCCCACATTCGCGACGTCGTGATGACATTATACTTGATCTTCATGTCTTGGGTCCGGGACGAAAGGATCTTCCCCTTCGTCATCTGAACATACGCGAGCCGAGGCGACTCGACAATCGCGTTAGTGTACTGAAAATCCACGGGGTCAATCGTCACCTTTGCGTGCTTGATAACATCCGCTAACGTCGTTTGGTAGCTCGGGTTTCCGGGGATTCCCACCGGCAGATCAATCTGCGGAACCGGTGAGAGCAACTTCGTCGCCTCCGGGCTCTTCATCAATTCGTATATCGGGTCGAACGGCACGTCCTCCTGCAGCTCAACAGCAATGTCGAGCCACGCCTTCCACATTAGATCCTCCAATGCCTCATCTCGGTCGGTCACCGGCAGACCGAGCTCGAGGGCCTCCGTCCGGCTCACGGGATACGCATGAGATTGGAATTTCCGGCTCATGTTCTCGACGATCGAGCGCAGTTTGGTCCGTGCCTCGTCCTCCTTCATGTGCATGCCCAAGAGGCGTTCTCCGAGATCAACGGCAAGCTTGGAACTGCGGGCCGTGAACCCGATGCCTAGGCTGCCCACCTCCTTGACGGTGAGCTCAAACAGCATGCGGACATGCTCTTGGTCTGTGATGCGCAGATTGTCGCGAACAAAGTCCAAGAACGCGCTAATGTCCTCGGTTGAGAAGTGCTTTGGCCCCCCTTCACTGAAGGTCGTAATCTGCATGTCGACTGGGCCGAGATGCCCATTGGGGTGCATGATGATGCTGTTAGCTCCAAAGGCTACAAGCGTCGCCGCGCTATAAGCGCTTTGTGGAATGAGGACGGCAACATTCCCCTCTTCGCCGAGTCTCTGCCTTATCAAAGTTAGGATGCGCCAAGCCACCATCGGGTCGCCCCCGTAGCTGACGATTAGGAAATCGACAGCCTTCGCCTCCTTGGGCAACCTATCGATTTGCTCAATGATGCAGGGAAGGGCATCGGTCGCCATGTACGCAGCTATGCCCGCCCTCTTGCTGGTGACGTACACTATCAGCGGGCGCTTTCGGTGCGCCTCAATCTTTTTGTAGAGTTCAACCCGTTCAATCCGCCCCATGACCTAACGATAACGGGCGCCTGAGCAGCTCGTTAGGTGGTTTCTGCCGCGCGGGGAGCGGACGTGCCGCAGAATAGTGCCAGAGCGATGGAGCAAACGCCCTCGTTGCTCGCCGGCTCTGGTTCGGTGCGGTTTGTACCTGGCGTGCTCCGAAAGACACCGGGGAATCTGCCCCCGCAGCCGACTCTTCCCCGTTCTAGCCGCGACCGACGCATAGTTTCACGAGGACCAGTGTCGCAAACAGCGCCCACGTCGAAAGGTGTTCGGTCAATCTGAGCCCCGCCATCGGAGGGCTCCTGAGCGAATGGAGTCCCCATGTACTCTCCACCTGCTTGAGCCCTCCGACGACCTGGATGTGGTCTCGGCGATAGCGTGGCCGGACGGCGCGTGCTTGGTCGGCACGGACGAAGCGAACTTGGGCCTTCGGATGTTCGACAGGAGGGGAGCTGGGAAGGAAAGCCCTACTGCGCGCTCAAGGATTCCTCACCTGACCCGTTACGACCCAACCCGCGCACCAGCGCGCGCAGTTCTCGAGGGCCCCTGCATGCTAGGCAGGTGGGTACCGTCGGTGGCCAGCTGAGGCCCGAGCAGACGTCGGATACTGGGA
>Ga0137418_10002193_pt1 | contig 17918 bp, 14 predicted proteins | sample CZODoug3_1_2_16f_FD_122242 | JGI IMG/M metagenome (GOLD analysis project Ga0137418, IMG submission 122242) | Vadose zone soil fungal communities from Angelo Coast Range Reserve, California, USA - CZODoug3_1_2_16fungal (Hybrid Assembly) | ecosystem: Environmental > Terrestrial > Soil > Vadose... | reverse complement strand
TCTGGCTCGAGGGCATCAACGATCTCGGGGCCGGTTACGGGGCCGCGGCGAATCCGGTCGAGAACCCCGTGATCCACTCGCCATCAAACATCATCGCCGGGTATCGGGACGTGGTCAGCCGGCTCCGTGCCAGGGGGATCAAGGTGTATGGCGCAACCGTGGTGTCTGCGTTGGGCCTCAAGAATCCTGCGCAGGGTTGGAATCTGACCGCCTTCCCCACCTTCCTGGCCACCGTGGACAACGGGCCGGTGGTGGAAGCCAATCGCCTGATTCTCAATCAGTTCATTCGCACCCCAGGGAACTTCGATGGAGTGGTGGACTTCGACGCCGCGACAGCGGACCCGGATCCGGCGGCGCTGGGCAACATGAACGCAAAATATCTGCCCAACAGCCAGTTCACGCAGCTGCCGTGGGACTACCTCCATCCCAACCACGCCGGGTACAACGCGATGGGCCTGGCGATCGACATTGCGCCGTTCGCCCCGGCCCGCAACCAATCGCACCGCCAGCACTGAGGGCTACGGCTAGGCCCGGCGAGCTGCGACCAGACGCAGGCGAGCGCCTGCGCTCGGGATCGCGGCTCCCGCGGCCATTGATCGACACGGTACTCAGCGCGACGCACTGGCTTGCTCGTCGGCCGGGATCGTGAATGATCGCGAGTCATGGCGGACCGCGATCTGCTCAGCGCTCTGGACTTGCTTGCGACCGGCGACTGGAAGGCGGCCCACGACATCGTGCAGGAAGACGACTCCACGCTGGCCGCCTGGCTGCACGGCATCGTACATACGCTCGAGGGCGACCTCGACAACGCGCTCTATTGGTATGGCAAGGCCGGGCGCGCCTTCCGCGGGCGCGAGGCGGTGCAGGAGGAGATCGCGGCCGCCCGCCGCGAAGCAGTCGAGACTGATGCTGCTCGTTGACCGGTCTCGCGATAGTCAACCTGTGCGTGAGAGTTGGCATGGGGAATTGCGTATGGTGTCACCCATTTTCCCTCCCCGGGTCCTCGGTAGCGCGATCGGAGACAGGATCGGCTCGGACAGCGGCCCTGTCAACGTCGCGGGGGGGTCCGCACGCGATGCTCGTCCCTGTCAGAGGACCGGAATGTTGGCGTGGGTGCCGAACATGTCCCGATTTCAGAGGAGAAAATTGGTGGAGGCGGCGGGAATCGAAGGAGTAGCTCGGTGTATCCCTGCGTAGCCCTATCGCCTCTGGAGTTCAGTGTTGTGAACCACGCCTCGTGACCCTCCGTCGCCCTGCGCGGCCACGGATAGGACTGGCATCTCTAAATCTGTTCAACGGCAGCGTTCACCGGATGCGGCTTCACTCGCTCGCCAATCCCGCGAGACGGCGGAAGCGCGGGTCACTCCGCAGCGGCGCCCACTTCGGATCGATCCTCAACAGAGGCGCCGAGATGAGAGCAGGAATCGCCATCAGCCCGGTGAGGGTGGCGATCGCCGCATCCGCTTCACCCACCTTCGCCTGGATGGCAGCGAGCTGCTCGAGAAGGATTGGGCCCTCGATCGCGTCGCTCGCCACGGGTCGCAGCTCCACTGCCCGGCCGCACTCACGTAGTGCGTCTTCCTTGCGGCCGAGGCCCGCGTACGCGCGGCCGAGCCGGCAGCGAAGGACCTCTTCACCTGGAGAGTCGGCGTGGGCGCCTTCGAGTTCGATCCGCGCGGATTCGTAACCAGCCCGCGCACTTCGAGCGTCTCCGACGGCATCGTAAGACACGGCCGACAGGAGCGCTTTGGGCAGGAAGCGCCCGGGTTCCGCGAGGGGGTCGGGCAACGCGTGGAGCGCGGCGATCGCCTCGGCCGGGTTGAGCTCGAGAAGTCTGATCATGGCCGGGTTCACCCAGGAAAGAGGCCTCCTCTGCGCGCCGAGTTCGCCCAGGAGAGTCTTGGCCGGCCCTGCGTCACCCTTTGAAAGCAGCGCGAGAGAGGCCTTCCACGCGGGGACGATGCGGTTCTCCGGGTCTAGTGAGGAAACGCGTTCGAGCACGCGCTCCGCCTCCTCGTACCTGCGCAGGACGACCAGGGTCCAGTAGTAGTACCCGACAGCGTTCAGGCTGCGCGGGGCCAGCGCAATCGCCTGCTCCTGGCTGCGCAGCGCATCGTCGAACCTGGCCCGCCGTTGCTGGACGTCGCTGATCCAGGCGGCCACCTCTGGGATACCATTGCGCGCGATCTCGAATTCCACGAGTGCGCGGGCGAGATCGCGACGGCCGTGATGAACGAGGCCCAACGCCTCGTGCGCCTCTGCGAGATCGGGTTGCAACGAAAGTGCGAGCTGGGCCTCCTTGCTCGCATCCGCGATGCGCCCCTCGGTGTGGTCGTGGCGATACCGATAGAGGAGGGATTGATGTCGCGCGAGGCGCGCGTGCGCGAGTGCAAACCCGGGGTCGAGCTCGATTGCCCGGCGGTACAGCTTCACGGCGTTTTCCACTTCGTCCGGCGATGGGAGCGGCCGCTGCGCGTACTCCTGGGCCCGGAGGTACAGGTCGTACGCTTCGGCGTTCGCTGTCGGCTGCCGGGCAATCCGACTGCGCTCTTCGGGCAACAGGCGCGCGTGCAGCGCCTTCGCGATGTCCTCGGCGACGGCGGTCTGGATGAGGAACAGGTCGGTCAATTCGCGGTCGTACCGGTCCGCCCAGATCTCGCGGTCGCTCGCCGCATCCATGAGATGCGCCTGGATGCGGACGCGGGTGCCCGAGCGCTGCACGCTCCCCTCGAGAACGGTGGCCACTCCCAACTCCTCGCCGATCTCGCGCAAGTTGCGGGCGCCCTCGCGGTACTGCAGGACCGACGTTCGCGAGATGACTTTCAAGTCGCTCAATTTGGCGAGCTCACCGAGGATCTCGATGTGGATCGCATCAGCGAAATACTTGTTCTCCTCGCCGACGCTGAGGCTGGCAAAGGGCAGTACCGCGATGGAGCGTCGGTTCGCTGCGGCGGCAGGCATCCCCGCACCGGTCGGGCGTAGGAAGAAGTACCAGGCCACGCCAGGAGCGGCGGAAATCATGCCGATGCCGGCAAGGAGAAGCGCGAGCCGGACGCCCCGCAAGCCGTTCGCGGGGGCCGTCCGTTCGACTCGACCGGCGTTTACGTCGAAGATCCATGCCAGGCTGACGACGACGGGAAACCCGATCGCGAGGGCGACGACCACGTACGACAGCACCGCCTCGGGCCAGTGCAGCCCGTGCATGACAGGCTCGATGATCTGCAGCACGGCGAACGAGGCGATGCCGTACCCGACGAGCGCGCGGAACACGCGCCTTCGCTGCAACTCCGCAAGCACAGGCACGGGCACAGTGCCCTCCAGATCGCCACGCGAGCGTACACCGCGCGGCGCGGCAACCGAAGAGCGCTCTGCATCATCGGGACGTCAGGAATCGAAGGAGCGGCCGGGTGTAGCCCTGAACGTCCTCGATGGCCCTGCATCTGCCTGCGCTCTCTGAAGGACCATGCGAGGCGCGCTTAGTGACCCTCAGTGGCCCTGCTTGGCCATGGCACCATCAACTACGGTCGCATCATGGATTACGGTTGGCGTGGTCAACATCATGCCAATATGTGGGGCCGACGCATCGCAAGGATCTATTACGGGCAGAAGCACCGGATGAACTACTACATCGGCTGCCCCGATGGCGGCCGTGAAGGTGATGAAATGGCACAGCGATTCGGGCGCGACTTCGACGGCATTGTCGCGATGTCGCCCGCGATCCACTGGGATCGCTGGGGATTCTCGGCCGGCCGGGGAAACCATGTCGCCCGTCAAGAACTCGGCCAGAACGGACTCGACGCGCCCAAGTTCCAGGACGTCAACCAAAGAGCCTTGGCGGCATGCGATGGGATCGACGGCATCGTCGATGGCATGATCCAGGAGACGCGAAGGTGCCACTATGACGCCAACGATAGTCTGTGGTCAACCAGGCGCTTCCGCGGATCCCGCACGATGCCTGACGCGAGCAGAAGCCGCGGTCGTGAACAAGATCTGGGATGGTCCGCGCGACCCGGACGGCAGCAAGATGTGGGTTGGTTGGGAACGGGGGGCCCAAGGCGTCTTCGGGATCACCCCAGCTACGACCGGCGCGCCTACGCTGTTCGACGAGCAGATCAATCGCTATTGGGTTCACAGGGATCCGATTTTCAATTGGCGATCGATCAGCGAGGAACGGTTTCTTGTCGAGCAACGCAATCTGACCGCACAGTTCTCACAATATATCGGGTCCGATTCGCCGGACCTGCATAAGTTCAAGGGTAGTGGTGGCAAGATGATCGTGAGTTACGGCAACCTGGACCAGATCATTCCGCCCAATGGTCATTATAATTACATGCAGCGCCTGTTTGCCAAGATGGGCGGTGTTTCCAAAACACAGGACTTCTATCGCTACTACGTCTTTCCAAACGCCACGCATTGTGGCGGCGCCGGCATGACGACCAAGGCGTCGTTCGATGCATTGGTGAGCTGGGTCGAGAACGGAGGCGGCCTTCGCTCAGCGAGTAACAATACCAGCCAACAGGCGGCCGAGCGACCACCCGCCGCTCAACGACGTTGCGATTGGTAGGGCGGCTCGGCTCAACTCGCAGTAACGTGGAGGGGCGATGATTCAGGCTCCGCTCGCGGCGGCAGGCGTGCGGCCGGCGTCCCTCGCCGCCCCCCCCGGTGGGGCGACTGATCATCGCGATGATCGGCACCGCCACGAACGGGATGTGCCCGACGAGCTGCACCCACCAGCGAAACACGAACGCGGGCGGCCGCCCGCTGAGCAACGAGATCACCCCGACCGACATCACGAGCCAGATCGCGGGCCCGTAGAGCGCAGCCACCGCGAGCACACCCCGGGGCGATGCTAGCACGCGACGGAGCCGCGGCCATGACAGGTAGAGCGCGAGGAACACGGCGGACCAGCCTAACGCGACAGCAAAGTGCAGCAGCAGCCCGACGAGCGTCGTCCGCGCTCCCCCCTCGAAGGCAGCAGGACCGAGCAGGATCGACGCGACCCCCTGCCAGAGCCGGGTCACCGTGGAACGGTAGGCGAAGACGGCGAGCGCGCTCGAGAACACCGCGTCGACGATCGCCGTAACCAGCCAGGCGCGGACGAGGCGGGAGACGGCGTCCCTGATCATGGCGCTAAATACGCCCGACCCGCGGGCGTTCTGCCAGCGCGCGTGCGCCGCGAAAGAGGTAGTGCACCGCCGGCGGGCGTCGGCCGCGGACGGAGCAGTCAACGTGATCCGACGGATCCAGCTTTGATGTGGCAGCGAGTGTGACCGCGACCGACGTGCACGTATTCCAATCGGTGCAGTCGAGCCGAGAGAACGACGGTCGGGCGGTGCTAGACTCGGCGTCGGCGATGCTCTTCGACCGAATCGGCTGGGAGCGGAAAGCACAGCACGCCATCGACACTGCCCTCGCCGGGGACTTCGCTGCCGCGGAGGCAATGCTCGCGCCGCTCGCGGCCGGGCAGCGCGCCAGCGCGTGGACTTCTGTCGCCGAAGCGTTGGCGGAGAAGGGACGCAAGGAAGGCGGGCGCGTCGAGGACGCCTTGGGCCCCCTGCGCAGCCTGATCGCGCGCGCCGATCGCGATCGCCGGTCCCGATTCGGAACCGACATCCCGCGGGACGTGCTCGCCGATGCGGAGTCGCTCCATGATGGTTTGATCGCCGAGCTGCGCGGCGCCGAGCAGGTCGTCGTCGAGCACGCGGCGCGAGGAAACCTGGCGGTTCGCTCCGGGCACAACCATGCGCTGCTGGCAAAGTCGAAGATGGTGTGATCGCCGCGCATCGCGTCCTGCCGCTCGACGTCCGCATCACGGATCGCCCTGAGCTGGCCCGCCTCCCTGGCGAACGAGCGGAGGACGATCACCGCAGCTACGACGCGCTCGGCGGCGTGGCGGCGCATGCGGAGGGTCATAGCCTGCGTGAAGGTCGAAACGCTGCTCGACGTGACGCAGGAGGGCTGGACCTTCGCGCACGAGTTCGCCCACCTCGTCGAGCGCATCCTGCCACCTGCAGCCCGCCCGGCCGAATCTGAACTCGAAGGCTGCGCGTGGCGCTGCATAGGGTTTCAACACCCCACGTTCGGCGGAAATGTGGACGCAGCTCCGACTTGAAAAGGCGCACATTCGCTTTCGACGGGACGGCTTGGGCAAGCGTGCTGCCAGCTTTCTCGCACCGTAGCGTGTGCGGCGATAACTTCGGCGCGTGCCCTCATTCACGACGTTGCTCCTCGCCTGCGCCGGGCTCCTGATCGGTCTTCAGGTTCTCCGCTTCGGCCTCGTCATGCACAATCTGCTACGGGTGCGGCTGCGGACGCCCGGAATGCGCCTGGTCCCCGCCGACACCGTGCCTGCGCACGTGCGCGAGGGGCTTCAAGCGCCGATCGCAGAACTCGTCGAGCTCGGCTTCGAGCTCCAGGCCTGGGTCTGCGCAGAGCCACGCACGTCCTTCGGCGACGACTCTCTCCATCTCTCCTGGCTATTCCACCCGCGAGAAGGCGCGTACGCTTCCGTTTCGTTCGCGACCGCTCTCGATTCCCTCAACCTGTACTCGGTCAATCTGCACACGTTCGCCGGTCACGGGCCCTGCGTCCTCACATTGAACGGGGTCTCCCACGTGAGTCTCGGGGACATACCCGGGACCGTTGTGGTCGATCCCTATGCGGCCACCCTCGAAGGGCAATGGAAGGCACATCGCGAGGCGGTTGCACGCAACGGCGTGCAGCCTGCCCTGCTCGATGCGGAACGCGCAATCGAAAGAGCCGCAGCCCAGGAGCAAGCCCAGCTCGACGCGCAGATCGCCAGAGGGCGCTTGGTGCCAGCCAAGCACGGGACGTTTCAGTTCAGCTGGACCGCAGCTGCGGCTTTGGCAGCCGCGACGATCGCAGCTACGCGCCGGGTGCAGGACATGCGCTCGCGTCGTGCCCGTGCGCAGCGGGCGGCGAGGAGGCCGGCGAGCTTGCCGCCCCTCGAGGAGGAAGTGGCGGCTTACAAGCGGCACGACGAGATGACCAGGGCGCCGGCGCGGCGAAGCTTCTTCCTCTGGGTTTTTGCAGTGACCCTCGCGCTGTTCGGGGTGTCGCTCGTCACTTCGCGGGATGCGGTGGTTTACGGAGCCATTGTCACCGGTGTCGTCCTCTTCCACGAGCTCGGCCATTACGGCGCGATGAGGGCCTTCGGGTATCAGGATACGACCATCTTCTTCATCCCTTTTCTCGGTGGCGCGGCGGCGGGCAGGAAGATCGATGCAACCCTGGGCCAGGAGATCATGGTCCTGCTCGCCGGGCCGTTGCCTGGCCTCGTCGTGGCTGGCGCGGCGGCGCTCCTGGGCGCGGGAAACGTGCCGCGCTTGAACGTGGCACTTTGGGCGTTGGTCGGCATCAATCTCCTCAACCTTTCACCCATCCTTCCCCTGGACGGCGGGCGCATCGTGCACGCGCTCCTCTTTGCGCGTAATGCCTGGCTCGACGTGGTGCTGCGGACGGTCGGTGTCGCGCTGCTCGCTTTGCTGGCAATCTCGTCCTCCAGCCCCGTACTCCTCGCCGTCACGCTGCTGATGGCGCTGGGGATTCCCCATGGTTTCCGGCTTGCGGCGCTGCGGCGCAGCTTCAATCAAGAAGTCGGCAAGACGCCGGCCGAAGGCCGCGTATTTCTCTTCTTCCGCATGCTTCACGAAAAGGGCCACGGCGCCCTTCCATTTGCCACGAAGATGATGCTCGCGCGCGGCGTACTGCTGGAATCATCGTGCATCGCGGCCCCCGGGTTCGCGTCGATCTTTCTGTGGCTCATCGCCTATCTGGGCAGCCTGCTCGCGGGGACCGTGGCGATCGTCGCCCTCGTCGTAGGAGGCAGCCGCGCAAGGTCTCCCGAGAAGGCGACGGTCCACTGGACGCCGCTGGCACCCCTAGCGTGTCCGGCCAGCTGGCACCCGTCGCCCGGTGCTGAAACCTCTGTCCCACCACCGCAGGTGACCTCGATCGCCGTGTTCGAGGACCCGGCGACCGCGGTGGAAGCGAAGCAGGCGATCCATAGAGCCGTAGCGGGTGCCGATGCAACATCCCTCGGTCGCGTCCTTTTCCTGGGTGTTGGATTGGACAACCCGAAAGTCGCCGTCAACGACGGTGCGCTCCGGCGCCCAGTCGATGAAGAGACTCTTGTGACGACGTATGAGCACGCCAGGAAAGAGCGATCCGCGCGCATGGCTCAAATGGATCGGATGGCGTTGGAGCGAGGTGGAACGCTCAAGCAAATTGCGGGAGAATCGAGTGCGCTCGTTGCGGTCCAATGCACTGCGCGCGGCGTTGCGGAAGCACGAGGCGTGGAGGACGATCTCTCCGACTACTTCGCGGCCGCTGCAGGGCTGGGGATTCGGCCGCCCTGGATTGGAGAGGTGACCGCCAACGAGCGCCGGGCGCGGCATACGTACCGGATCGCCTCGGGCGCGATCACTGCCTCTATGACCAAGTCGCTTCGCCGGCTGGGGCTGTGGGCCAACCTGCGCCGCCGGCGAGAATCCTCGCCGGTCGCGTTCAGGAACGAATTGGTGCAGCGTGCGCGAGCTGCGATCGACGAGCGCCGCGCGACCGAACCCCTCGACGATGAGGTCGCAAAGCTCTCCCTGGCCACATTCGCTTTCGACACACCAGAGGAGGCTCTCCACGTCCGGCGCGAGCTGCGCGAGCGCTTGGGAGCCGCCGATGAACCCGATCAGCTCCTCGGATCGAGATTGCTGGGGCACGCGACCCGGTCCGACGCGTACGTCACCACCGAGATCATTTGGATCTCGACCATGGCCGCGACGTCGGAACTGCCGGCGCTCCTGCATTGGCTCTGCTCACGCAGCTGCTCGGAGCCGGTGCTGATGCTGGCGCCGGAGCCGGACCGGCCGGGTGACCGCGCCCAAGCGCGCGCAGATGCGCCGTAGCAACCTCGAGGTCTCGCCCAACGCAGCAAGGGCGATCTTCGCCGCACGGCTCACGTGGGGAGAATACGACACGAATGCGGTCACCACCGAAATGGGACTCTCGCGCTGGATCGCCAGCCCTCCAACATCGCGGCGTCGTGCTCGCTGCGTGGTGGCTGGGCCTCGCACGCCCGCACCAACGACTGTCCCTTCCGGCTCCGTGAACCATTCGGACGCGGGTGCGAATGCCGACTCCGTGGGACAGGCTCATCCGGGGTCGATGAGCTTCGACCGATGGCGCAGATCGGGCAACGTGCATTGCTCGGATCGGCCGAACCAGCGGTACCGGTGCCTTGCGACGAATGTGTACAGCACGTCCAGGACGGCCGTCGGGAGGAAGTCGAGAATCCGCGCACAGCCCCAGAGTCCTCCGAGCGCCCTCAGTACGAAGACAACCGCGCGAGCTTTCCAGAGCACTCGTTCGGTTGGCTGACCGTAGTCGGCCACCACGTAGACTGTGTCGAGGTCGTTCGGATTGCATTGGTACCGCCGAAGGAGATCTCCTGCGATCGAGCTCTGGAGCGCTGCGAAACGAAATCGATCCAGCCTGTCTCTCTTGAGGATGAACTGGTTCAGACGATTGCAGAGGCCACAGACGCCATCGTAGAGAACAAGGTGTTGCGCGCGAGCAAGCATCGATCACCTCGGAATTCCGATGAGCGGCCAAACGACCCCCGCGAGAAAGGGCCGATGAAAGAGCAACGGCAAGGGGACCACCAGGGACAGGGTCGCCCAAACCCGTCCAGGCCAGCCACGAATGGGTCGTCCGCGCTTTGAAAGCTTACGTTCGAAGAGCACCAATCCGCCGTGAATCGTGAAGTAGAGAAGCGGAAGGCCGAAGCCTGCCCGAACGGGGACGCTGATCGCCATTTCATGCAGGAGGCCGGAGCACAAAAAGGCTCCGAAGAGTGCTGGGCCTCGACCCAGGGGGGTGGAGAGCGGTCGATACACTGCGATCGCAGTCATCTCTGAGAAGGCAAGGTTCCAACGACGGGACCAAAACTCCCCCAGGCTCTGGGACCGCAAAGGCGTCCGAAAAAGGGCCTCGCAACTCACTCCGCGCAACCTCCAACCTCCGGCGAGCATGTTGCACAAGCCAAAATGCAGGAAGAAGCTCAGACCCGGAAGGAAGAAGATCGTCGCCAGTAGCCGGGAGTGCAAGGTCACCCAGGAGAGCCTCGCGACACCCAACAACGCGACCCCGATCGCGAAATGGGCCGCACCTCGCACCAGGAGAGTCGAGGCCCCGGGAAGATCTGCTGAGCGCGGCGCAGCGAAGAGGTGCGGTTGCATCCCCGGCCAGCCGCACGCGAATTCAAGCCACCTTGCGAACGGCAGCGGTGCCGAGCCGCGGGCTTGATCTTCGACGAGGACGATCGCTTTCATCGCCAGCAAAGCGAAGCTGATCAAGGCGAGCATCCGGAAGCCGGGTGCCTCGCGTGCGCTGAGACGTTCGAGGCCAACGGTTCCACCGAGGAGAAGGAGCCAAGCCATGGCGCGTGCCGCTCGTACAGGCCGCAAGCGCCCCAGAGCAAACCCGGCGATCAGCACAGACGCGAGCAATGCGCCAAGGACCACCATGACTTGTGCACTGCTCGGGACATAGGCAGACATCGCGTCTCCTCTACCCGCCTGTCACGAACAGGTAGCCGTAGACGAGGGTCAAAAAGACGAAGAGCGTCGCAAGCGCCACCTCGGCAAGCTTGTAGATGACTCCCGCAGGCGCCTCCGAACGATCGAAGTACAAAAACTGCACGAGTAACCGCGCTCCCCAGTAAGCAGTGATGTATCCATTCACTGCTCGGGCGAGCAAGGAGTTGTCGAGCAGCCTCCCGGAGGCAAAAGTCGAGAGCAGACCGAAGCAGACGTTGGTCACCCAGATGTACGCTGCATAGGTCCAAAACACCTGTCGGGTGAGCGGACGGAGCTTCGCAGTATCGTCCTTCCAGCGTAGGACCCCGGGCAGCGCCAAACTACCCAAGGCAAGCGTGAGCTGGCCAAGACCCGCGAGGACGAGAAGGCTTTTCATGGCGGTACTCCCGGCGCGAAGCCCAGATCCGCCACTAGCGCCATCAGTCTGCGCCGCACCGGTGCCGCGATGCGATAACGCAAGAGCGGCGCTGCCCATCCGACGAAATCCACCAATGCAGCGATGAGCTTGGTGGTGCGAAATTCTCCCTCCGAGCGATCATGAATGAAGAACAGGAAAACTCCCAGGTGAGCCAGCCACACGGCACGCCCGAGGAGCTTCTGCAGGTCTTGGGGCATGTCCGGGTCCTCGAATACCGCCTCGAACTGGGCGATGCTTCGGCCTCGGACTGCTGCGGTCTGCCGGCCAAACACGGAAAGCGAGTGCGACGGATCGCCCAGGTTTCGGAATAACGCCGCGAGGACCTTCCGATCCCGCCGCAAGAGCTCGAGCTTGGTGTGGAAGACTGCCAGGAGCTTGACCTTCAAGTCCGTGAGATCCGAGCAAGCAGCTGTTGCACGTCGTTCATGCTCGGCCTGCATCCACTCGTAGTAGGCCATCACCAGAGCCTCCTTCGAGGGGAAGTAATGGTATGCGGCGCCCAGGGACAGCTCCGCTGCACCGGCGATGTCACGCATGGTAGTGCGCTCGAATCCACGACGTCGGAATAAGTCGAGCGCAATGTCGAGCACATGCTGCCGAGTAGCTTCGCCTTTGGTTCCCTTGCGACCTCGTTGTCGCATCTCATTCCTCGAGTTCCACTATTTTGAACGCCGTTCAAATATGCCCGGAAAGGCCGCTCGTGTCAAGACGAAATTGAACCTCGTTCAAAACAGAGACCGGCTTGCGCTGGACGCAGCTCGCCACCGGAGAGCGGGTGGGCCGGATGGTGCGCTGACCGCCTACTTCATGGGCGGCACTCTCACCCTCGGGGTCCTTCTCGGCGCTGTCGTCGCGGATGCCCGCGCTGATCACCAATTTGCGGGGGCTGGCTGAAGCTTTACCGAATGGGTGATCTGCGAACGCTGGTCCTCGGCTGCGGCGATGACAGAAATCGGATTCGGGGACACCATATGGTGTCCCCGGATCTTGGCGACACCACTGAACGCCCAGGGTCGCAGTCCATGAAACGCGTCCAGGAATGCCTGGATGTTCCCGCTGCGACGCTAAGGCAGGAAGCTGGCGGTGACCGTCGTTGCCGTGCGGATGGTCACGGAACAGGTCGTTCCCGAGACGGAATCACAGCCGCTCCAGCCGTTGAAGGTGGAGAGGAGGTCCGGCTTCGCGGTGAGGGTCACCACCGTGCCGTATCTGTAGGACAACGAGCAGTAGGGCCCGCACATGATCTGGTTGGGAGTGGGGGGGTTGGAGCTGGAGGTAACGGTGCCGTTACCGCTCAGGAGCCTCGTTTTCTGGGCCGTGAGGGTGAACCTCTGCGGGGTGAAGGTGGCGGTTACCGACCTCGCCGCATTCATGGTCACCGTGCAGGTCGCGCCAGAGACCGTCTCGCATCCGCTCCAGCTAGTGAAGCTGGACCCGGTGGCGGGCGTCGCCGTCAGGGTGACTACCGTGCCGCTCTCGTAGGAGGCAGAGCAGGCGGCGCCGCAGTTGATCTGGCTGGCACTGGCGGGGTTGGAGCTGGAAGTCACGGTGCCAATGCCGGTGCCCGCGTTCGCCGCGGTCAAAGTCACCTTGACCGTGACCGTGACCGTGAAGTTGCTCGTGCTCGTCGCCTTGCCTGCGGGCGTGGTCACGCTCAGCGGCCCGGTTGTGGCCCCCGCCGGCACCGCCGCCTGAATCGCGGTGGCTGAGGTCACCGTGAAGCTCGCGCTCACCCCGTTGAACGTCACCGCCGTTGCCCCGGTGAAGTCCGCGCCGCTGATCGTCACGGTGGTCCCCACCGGCCCGATGGTGGGCGCAAAGATCGTGATCGTCGGCGGATTCACCACCGTGAACGCCCCGCTGCTGGTCGCCGTGCCCGCAGGAGTAGTCACGCTCATCGGCCCGGTCGTGGCCCGCGCCGGCACCGTCGCCTGGATCGCCGTGTCCGAGGTCACCGCGAAGCTCGCGCCCAGGCCGTTGAACGCCACCGCCGTTGCCCCGGTGAAGTTGGTGCCGTTGATGGTCACGCTGGTCCCCACCGGCCCGCTGGTGGGCGCAAAGATCGTGATCGTCGGCGGGCTCAGCACGGTAAACGAGCTGGTGCTGGTCGCCGTGCCCCCAGGCGTGGTCACCCTCAGCGACCCGGTCGTGGCCCCCGCCGGCACCGCCGCCTGAATCGCGGTGGCTGAGGTCACCGTGAAGCTCGCGCTCACCCCGTTGAACGTCACCGCCGTTGCCCCGGTGAAGTCCGCGCCGCTGATCGTCACAGTGGTCCCCACCGGCCCGATGGTGGGCGCAAAGATCGTGATCGTGGGCGGATTTACCACCGTGAACGCCCCGCTGCTGGCCGCCGTGCCCGCAGGAGTAGTCACGCTCATCGGCCCGGTCGTGGCCCCGGCCGGCACCGTCGCCTGGATCGCCGTGTCCGAGATCACCGCGAAGCTCACGCCCAGGCCGTTGAACGTCACCGCCGTTGCCCCGGTGAAGTTCGCGCCGCTGATCGTCACGATGGTCCCCGCCGAGCCGCTGATGGGCGCGAAGCTCGCGATCGTCGGAGGCGCCGCCGGCCCGTTGGTGTCCCCGCCCTCCCACGCAATGAACGTGAACGCCGGGCTCAACGCTTCGATCCCGACGTCGCCTACGGGATAGGAACCGTCGGTCGTGAACGTGAACTGCGATACGCCGTTCCTGGACACGTCGAGGGTGCTCCCATCGGCGGTCAGCCGCCACTTGTCTCCCGCGACGATGGTGGGGGTGAACGCTCGAAGGAAGGTGAAGCTACTATCCGGGTTCACCTTGTAGATTCCGGACCCCGCCGGGTTGTCGGCCCAGAGGAACAGCAGCCATCCCGTCTGCCCGGCGTTGTTGCGGTCGATCCGGACGATCGGGCCACCGCCACCGCTGGCCACCGTGCCCAGCGTGACCTCGGAGTACTGCTTCGCAGGTGGCGCGATGCTCCATGCGCCCGAGGCGTTGTGACCTCCCTCCAGACCGATGGCGAGACCACCCGCCTTCCTGAAGCCCGCATACCTCGGCAGTGGATACCAGCGATCTCCTTCGTCCAGCAGATTCTCGACCCCCGTGAAGGTCGAGGAGGTCCAGGTCCCGGACGAGGCGGGGGCCGCGCCGGTCGACCACGAGGCGATCGACGCGTCCGTCAGCGCCGGACCGGAGACGTAGGCGAGCATCCCGGTGGTGCCATCGGACAACTTTATGGAATCAGGGCCCAAGTGGCGAATGAATTCGCGCACTCCATTCTTGATTCCGTAGATCACCGGGCCGCGCGCGATGAGGCGGAGTCTGTCTCCGTCGGCCACTCCCGAAGTAGCCTGGAGGATGGGCGTCGCGGTGAAGCTGGTTCCGTTCGCGTCGATGCGATAGAGGTTGTTGACCCCGTTCGGGGGGCCCGCCCACCAGAGATAGTGGCTGTCGATCGACGGCCCAGACGCCTGAACGCGAACGATCGGCCCCACGTTGTTGTTGATGGGTTGACTCCCGACATGGCCGACGACGATCTCGGAGTAGTGGTCAGTCGGGACGACCGCCGTGGTGCGGGCACCGGCATGCTCGGGCGAGAATCGTTCGGGGAAGGCTCCGTTGTTCTTCTGGAAGCGGCCGCCGCCGGGCGACAACGACGTGAGCGCCGCCCAGGCACCATTCTCGAAGAGAGGATCTTCCGCCCCCAGGAAGCTGGAGGATGCGATTGGCTGAGCTATCGCCGAGACCGGGATGAGCGTGGCGAGGAGAACGCCCAGGAATAGACCTATCCTTCGAAGCCGACACAGCGCGTCGCGCTCAACGAGGTTCATGGGGGATCCTCCTGGCGGATGAGCGGCCCGATTTAAATGACGGCACCTTGTAATCGGGCGCTGCCAGAAGCCAAGCCCTGCCGGTCGGCAGGCGCCGCAACGTCAACACTCCGCTGAATTGTGCAGGACCAGTCCAGTTACGAACGGCCCGAGGGCCCTCGCCGCGCTAAAGCTAAAAGAGAAGAGGTCGGCCCCGAGGCGCCGACCTCCTCCCACGATTTCACGTCATTGGCGCCAATTCAGCGACGGACGACGACGTCGCCGGACCGAAGCATACCTGTGCGCGAGTAGATGATCGCGCCCGAGTCATCTCGCAGCGTGAGCGAGTACAGGTCCGTGCCCGGTCCGATACCGAGATCGGTGACGGCGAGCACATACGTGACCGGCTGTCCGTTGTTCAATCCTCTGCCGGTGGCCGTGGCCTTCGGGACGCCCAGGTCGAATGTCGGTCCGCCGTCCTTCATCGTCGAGTGGAAGTCGACGTTCCTGTCCGTATCGCGGTGACCGAATTGATGATTGTCGTCGCACTCGTCGAAGTCGAAGTCGCCTCCGTTCCCACCCTTCTCGTCCTCGACCTCGCCGTTGCCCTTGTCCTCCTGCCCGGCGGTACACAGCGGTGGCCCCTTGGGCGACCTGCCGGCGATGACGTAGGGCAGAGCGGTGGGAGTGTCTTGCACCACGACGCCGAGGGAAGCCGGGAAGGCGTTGAAGGCCTCGTGGATCGAACAGAACCAGTTGTCAAGCCCGGGTTTCGTGATTCCCTGCACGACCGGGTGAAGGGGAGCGACGATCGTGACGTCGTTCGGGCAATGGAGGAGTGGGTCGAGTGGCGGCGTGAGCTGCCCCTGCACCCTGAAATCGCCCAACTCGCTGAGAACACTTACTGGCGTGTTGACGGGTGCGTCGAAATAGTAACAACTCAGACTCATGTAGAGGCCGGTTCCTGCGCCGCTAGCGGCGAAGTTCATCGCGTTCGTAGTCAGTTGTTTGGCCTGTCCTAGAAGCTGGCGGGATATAGGGGCGCTGCCGATCACGACCATCTTCCCGGTGACTGCAGCCGACCAGGTCGCCTTGTTGGCCTCGGCGACCGTCAGCGGGCCCGGCGTGTCCTGGCACGTGGGATCGCCGAACACGATCGCTCTGTACTGTGCGAAGTCTCCGGTGGTCATCGCAGACCACGTGCCGTCATCGGCGACGGTCACGTTGTGCCCGGCCGCTTCCGCGAGCGTCTTCTCATTGTCCGGAAACCCGAACAGCGACGGTCCGTAGATGAGAATGTCTTTCTGGGGCTTTCCCGAGATCGGGATCGTCAGGTCGAGGCTGCTCGTCCGCATCGCCGTAGACTGCGTCGAATCGGGCGGCTCTGCACACGCGAGCAGGAAGAGGGTTGCCGACGTGGCGAAGACCAGACGCGTCTCTACCATTCGAATGCTTTTCATGCCTGCTCCCATTTCAGTCCACCGAGGATTTGGATGCTTGTGGCTTCAGAGCCTCACGCGTCGGCGGCGCAAGGTCGGCGGCGATGGTGGGCATGAAATTCACCTGAGTCGGGGACACCTACCTGGCGGTTGAGTCCGCGAGCCGCGCACAGATGCAACATTCATACCTCGACACGACCCGGTAAGCTCGCTGCGTCGATGAGGAGAGCATGGTCGCGCTTGACCCTGTCGCGAGCAACGTTCCTCACTAATTTCTGGGCTCGCTGACCGCGCAATCTGCAAAGATTACTGGCCTCGCTGACCGCGCAATCTGCAAAGATTACCGAAGCGAGCGGCTGCTCTTGCCGCCTTCATCCTGGCGGGGCTGACGCCGGTGAGGTCCCTACTTTCGCACGCCGGATGGACTCTGTCCGAATGGCGGCGGACCCGGACGTCCCCCCAGTACACTCGCAGGCTGGCGCTTGCCAGAGGCCGCCAAGGGCGTCTGGAGGCGCCACATCGCTTGGGTAATCATTCCACCCCCGTACTGCGCAGCAATAATCTAGCGAACCAATGCTGTTCAGCCCGCGTCGCTGCGTGCCTCGATTGCAAGGGGGCGAGCTACCGGCGGCGGTGGCCCGTCATCGCGCCAGCCGAACGACAGCTCGCTCGGCGTGGAGGGGCGATGATTCAGGCTCCGCTCGCGGCGGCAGGCGTGCGGGCGTCCCTCGCCGGCCCCCCGGTGGGGCGACTGATCATGGTGTGGGCCACGCGGAGGATGCTCGATCGGATCACCTTCGTCGGCGAGGTAGACTTTGCGCTCGTCGCGCAGCGCTCCAGCGGGAAATGCTGCCTCGGATGCGCTCGCGCATGACCTGGGCGTCGACCTGGCCCTCTGATGGGCGCCCTTCGCGCCGAGCTGATGGATGGGTCCAGCGGCTGCGCTCGGCAGTCCAGGTCGCTGTTTTGCCCGATCGGTTGCTGATCCATTCGGAGGATGGCAGCGGCTCGAAGCGTGGGGCCTCGCGGGGTTGCAGGTTGACCCGCTTCCCGGCGGCGTCCTGCATCTCACCCACGCAGCGCATCCTGGCGCGTTGCTCTCCTCGTCCGACGCCGAGCTCCGCGAGTTCCTCGTGAGCGCGGGTGCCACTCCTCGTTCGCCGGCAACACGGAGGTTGCTCCTGCGCGGACTGTTCTATGGCGCGACCATCGCCGGAGCAGTCGCGCTCTTCCTCGCGCTGCTGCCAGCGGTGTCCGCGGGCATTGCGCGCCGCGTTCCGTTGTCGATCGAAGAACAACTGGCTTTCCCGGTTCACAGCCTTCTGGAGAACCGGTATTGCCGGAGCGCCGAATCCCGCCGCGCGCTCGTCGCGCTGGCCGACTCCTTGCGACTCGAGGACGACCCCGGGTTCGCCGGCGCCCGGGTCGAGATTGTCGATTTCGCGATGGTGAACGCGTTCACCTTTCCCGGTGGAAGCATCGTCGTGACGCGCGGCCTCATCGACGATGCGCAACGTCCCGAGGAGCTTGCGGGCGTCCTCGCGCACGAGCTCGAGCACGTGGCCCGGCGGCACGTCATGGCGCAGGTCGTACGTAGCGTCATCCTCACCACGGGATGGCAACTCACGGCGGGCGACTTCTCGGGGCTGATGGCCATCGA
>Ga0137418_10002191_pt1 | contig 17920 bp, 15 predicted proteins | sample CZODoug3_1_2_16f_FD_122242 | JGI IMG/M metagenome (GOLD analysis project Ga0137418, IMG submission 122242) | Vadose zone soil fungal communities from Angelo Coast Range Reserve, California, USA - CZODoug3_1_2_16fungal (Hybrid Assembly) | ecosystem: Environmental > Terrestrial > Soil > Vadose... | reverse complement strand
GGCCGGACCTGCTTTTTTCCAACGACACGCAGCCGAACAAGCTTTATCACAACAATGGCGTGGACAAAAGGGGTCTGGACAAAGGGGGCCCAGACAAAGCGGGAAATGTAACGTTCACGGAGAAGGCTGTTGTAGCCGGAGTAGCGTTCAGCGAAGACGGAGTGGCGCGAGCGGGGATGGGCGTGGACACGGCCGATTACGACCGCGCAGGAAATACCAGTTTGCTGATTACCAATTTTTCGAATCAAATGATTTCTCTCTATCACAACGAAGGCAAAGGATTGTTTGTGGACGAAGCGCCGCGGTCGGATGTGGGCCGCGCTTCCCTGCTGACGCTGGGATTCGGATGTTTCTTTTTCGATTACGACCTGGACGGCTGGCCGGATATTCTGGTGGCCAACGGGCATATCGATCCGGACATTCAAAAAGTGCAAGTGAATGTGCGGTATGCCGAGCCGCCGCATCTTTTCCGGAATCTGGGCAAAGGGAAATTCGCTGAAGTGACCAAATCCGCGGGCGCAGAATTTGCCACGGCGCGAGTTGGCAGATCCGCGGCGTACGCGGACGTATTTAATGATGGGCGGCTGGATGTGCTGCTTTCGACGAATGGCGGCGCGGTGCATCTTTTCCGGAATGTGGCGAGTGGGCCCTTCGCGGCTCAGGGCAAAGCCAATCACAGCGTGCGATTCAAATTGATCGGCACGAAATCGAATCGCGATGGAATTGGCGCGGTGGTGCGGGTGACTTCGTCCGATGGAACGCAGACGCAAATGCTGAAAAGCGGGTCGAGCTACCTTGCGGCGAATGAGTTGGTGCTGACATTCGGACTGGGGCAGTTGACGAAGGCGGATACGGTGGAGATTCGCTGGCCCAGCGGCGCGGTGGATAGACTTTCCAGCGTGAACGCCGGGCAGACGGTTAGCGTGACCGAGGGAAAAGGTATTACGAAGTCGATCCCTTATGGTAAGTGAACGGCGCTAATCGGGCGGAATCGTGAAGCAATTCTTCAGCGGCTGAATCCCCATTTGGCGCGCGAGTCAACTTGTCGGAGTTGAAGCTCCGACCGGCTACCCCCCTCCCCTGTTTTTCTGTAAGTGTTCATTCTAAAGGTGGTTAAAGTCCTTTGTTTTGACACAGATTTGGAAGTGTTGATTCTAGGGGGTTTAGGTCACGTTGAGGAGTTAGGCTTTTTTCGCTGGGCCTTGGGGCCCGCACCCGTTCGAATGCTTGAAGAGACATCCTTCGGTCGCGATACTCCCTCAGGACTCATATCCTTGGCCGGATATTCGGTTTTCAAAGAGCTACAAAATGCCTGGCCCGCAGGCACTTGGCGGATCGCGGGGCGCTCATAAGCGCTTCGAAAAGAAGGCTATGCGCGCTCGAAGCATTTCGACCCATACACTACGGGATAAGTCTCTCATAAGTTACTGAGAGAGTCAAGGAGAATTCGCTGAGCGACGGAAGCGACGCAGTGGTTTCCCAACGTTTACACGCGGAGCTAACTTGTGGCGCACCCGCAGCTTTAGAGAAGATGTAGTAGAGAGCAGAAACCGAGACGAGGGAATTGAACAGAAGGATCGCACATTGAAACCGGACTTCGCGCAGTATGGATTCGCGTATCAAGATAATCTGATTATGGCTTGCATCGGCGGCTCGCAAGCGCACGGTGCAAAGCTCGGTACGACTGACGACACTGACTGGTACGGACTATACATTCCGCCTCCGGTGAAAGTCCTTGGTCTGGAGCGCGAAGAGCATTTCGTTTTCACGACAGGAGGCAAAGTCGGAGGAAATGGGCCGGCAGATGTCGACGTTTGCCTTTATACGCTTATGAAATGGGCCGGCCTGGCCGCGAAGGGCAACCCTTCGGCTCTGCATTTCTTATTCGCACCTCGGGAGTTCACGACTGAGACGTGGGAGCGAGTTGTCGCCCGTCCTGAAATATTCCTCGCAAAGGGCCATGTGAAGCCTTTCCTTGGATTTGCAGACGACCAGATGAAGCGATTGATGGGTCAAAAAGGACAGAAAAACATTCATCGCGCAGAACTCGAAGAGATGCACGGGTACGACACCAAATACGCGATGCATGTGATCCGGCTCTATGGAGAAGCGAAAGAGCTGATGGAAAAAGGACGAATTACGCTGCCGAGGCCAAATAAGGATGAGTTGATTGAGATTCGCAAAGGCAAATATTCATTGAGCGAGATCCAAGAGTTGGGGGCGCAGCTTGAATCCGAGGCCATCGCTGCCCAGGCTACGTCACCACTTCCCGACGGGGTGGACCGCGAGGAGATCAGCAAATTGCTCGCGGACGTTTATTTGCAGTTCTGGACGTCGGCGCGATCGTCGTGATGCGCGCTGGCAAAGAAAAAGAGCCGGGCTGAAGCCCGGCACAACATTCGGAGCGAACGAAAAGAGCATCGTTCCCGACATGGTCGGGATAAATTCCGGTCGGCGAGGCAAGAGAAAAAGAGCCGGTCTTTTTATATGGCGGGCTGCAAGTACAGCCCGCACCCGAGACCGGCCACTACAAAAGAAAGAGCCGGGCTAAAGCCCGGCACTACACTGGGAAGAACAGGAGAGTTATTGCATGTTGTGGATGAGGGCTCTGAGGCGGACCCAGCGGGCGTAGAAGACGGCGTTGATGGCGGTGATGGCGGAGAGGAAAGAGACGAGGAGCGGGGCGGTTTGTGAGGCGATCCACCAGAGGCCCCACACGATGGCCGCCAGGATGATTGAGGAAAAAGCGAGCAACAGAACGAGCCGCAACGCGAGGGCGGCGTGGCTGCGGCCTTTCCACACGGCGTAAAACATTGCGGCGATCACGCCCAGCATAAGCGGGCGAGCAAGGGATTCCAGGTACTTGGGAATTTTGTCGACGAGCATTCCCAACGCTACGAAGACCCCCAAGCCGAATGCCAGCCCGAGCAACGCCAACGGAGCGGACAGAATGAGCGCGCCGAGTTTTGCGCTCTTGAGTTGCTGGATTGCTTCCTTCCAGAGGTTCCAAACGCAAATCAGCCCGACGGCAAACATTGCGGCAAAGAGCGTGCCGCAGAGTCCCATGAGAGCGCCGAGGAGATGATCGAGCGGGGGGGAAGGGGTGTCGGCGGAGCCGGCGAGAAGGAAGATTAGGACGGAGATGGCGAGTCCGCGGTAGAGGTAGTTGAGTTCGGCGAAAGGCGCGGATTCTTCTTGGGGATAGGCGAAATCTGCGGAAGGGGCCGGCAAAGCTTGGGATTCGGGGCGGTTTTTCAGGCGGCCCCAAATGTGGTGGTAATACCAGGCGATAGTGAGTAGGCCAGCTGCGGCGAAGAGGGTGCCGCGCGGGTAGAGGGCTGGATTGAGAGGAGTGGCGAGGAGCAAGTGCAGAACCTGCTGGGGGGAGTGTAGGCGCGAGAAGCGGGAGAGGTCAATGAGAGCGAGCGGACCATAGAGTTGGGTGCCAGCGTTACATTGAGATCCTTCGCATTCCGGCAGGAGCCGGAACGCTCAGGATGACAGAGTATGCTTTATGCAGCGACGGTAGCAAAACGGGTTGGGCTACTGGATTTTCCATATCTGATCCTTGACGACCGAATCAGGAATTTGTTGAGAAAGAGCGAGAAGAGCGCCGCGGCCCTGGCATTTTTGATTGCAGAAGCGTCCGTTGGCATCGCGTTTGCCGCCGAAGAGGATGGTGCTGCTGCAGTAGGTGCATTTGGCCATGGGTTGCTCCTGGAGTGCGGAGGGATGTAAGCGAAGTATACGGAAACGTTTGATGTGAGAAATAAAAATTGAAAACGCGTTTCGATGACAGCAAGCGAGAGGCGGCGAGTTTTCGACGTGGTTGAGATAAATTCGGGTCGGCCACACAGAGGAGAGGAACACAGACTGAAGCTTGCCTGCGGCAGGCAGGTCTGTGTCACCAAAGAAGGAGCCGGGCTGAAGCCCGGCACTACAAAAACAGAAAGAGAAAAGAACGGGTCTGAAGACCCGCCACTACGAAAAGAAAAGACCGGCACGGCCCGAGGCACAGGGTGAACATGCCGTGCCCCTACGCAAAGCAGATTCCTCGCTGCGCTCGGAATGACAGGCATGGTTCACAAACGGCAGATGAGGAGTTCGCGTTCGTAGACCATTTCTTTGGGGAGATGGTCGTGTAGTTCGATGAAGAGCTCTTCGTGGTCGATGACTTCCTGGCGCCAGGCTTTATTGTCGAAGTGCTGCAAGGCGTTAAATTTTTCCGCGGGAAATTCGAGGCCGTCCCACTTCATATCGTCGTAGTCGGGCATCCAGCCGATGGGGGTTTCGCGACCCTGGGCGCGGACGCGAGCGCGATCGACGATCCATTTTAGGACGCGCATATTTTCGCTGTAGCCGGGCCAGATGAATTTACCGTCGGCATCTTTGCGGAACCAATTGACGTGAAAGATGCGCGGAGTGACGGAGAGCGAGCGCTGCATCTTGATCCAGTGGCGGAAATAATCGCCCATGTGATAGCCGCAGAACGGAAGCATGGCCATGGGATCGCGGCGAACTTTGCCGACGGTGCCGGCGGCAGCGGCGGTCATTTCCGAACCCATGGTGGCGCCGATATAGACGCCAGAGCTCCAATTGAAGGCTTGATAGACCAACGGCATGGTAGTGGCGCGGCGCCCGCCAAAAACGATGGCGTGGAGCGGAACGCCGTTGGGATCTTCCCAGGCGGGGTCGATAGTCGGGCATTGTGAAGCCGGCGCGGTGAAGCGCGCGTTGGGATGAGCGGCTTTGGCGCCGGTCTGCTTGGCGATTTCGGGAGTCCAGCGATTGCCCTGCCAGTCGGTACATTCCGCGGGCGGAGTGTCGGTCATGCCTTCCCACCAGACGCCGCCATCGGGAGTAAGCGCGACGTTGGTGAAGATGGTGTTTTTGGAAAGCGTGGCCATGGCGTTGGGATTGGTTTTGGCGGAGGTGCCGGGAGCCACGCCGAAAAAGCCGGACTCGGGATTGAGAGCGCGGAGCAAACCGTTTTCATCGGGGCGGATCCAGGCGATGTCGTCGCCAACGGTCCAAACTTTCCAGCCTTCGAAGCCCTTGGGAGGGATGAGCATGGCGAAATTGGTTTTTCCGCAGGCGCTGGGAAAAGCGGCGGCGACATAGGTTTTTTCGCCCTTGGGATCTTCGACGCCGAGGATGAGCATGTGCTCGGCCATCCAGCCTTCGTCGCGGGCGATGTTGGAAGCGATGCGCAGGGCGAAACATTTTTTCCCGAGCAGGGCGTTGCCGCCGTAGCCGGAGCCGTAAGACCAAATCTCGCGCGATTCCGGAAAGTGGACGATGTACTTTTCCTTGTTGCAGGGCCAGGGAACATCTTTTTGGCCGGGAGCGAGGGGAGCGCCGACGGAATGAATGCACGGCACGACGCGGGCACCTTTATCGATTTCATCGAAGACGCGCTGGCCGATCCGGGCCATGATGCGCATGTTGACGACGACGTACGGCGAATCAGTGAGCTGGACGCCGATCTTGGCCATGGGCGAGCCGATGGGGCCCATGCTGAAGGCCAGGACGTACATGGTGCGTCCGCGCATGGCACCGCTGAAGAGTCCCTTGAGCTTCTTGCGCATGTCGTAGGGATTTTCCCAGTTGTTGGTGGGGCCGGCGGTGTCCTTGGAGTACGAACAGATGAACGTGCGATCCTCGACGCGGGCAACGTCATTGGCGTCGGAGCGGGAGTAGAAGCAGCCGGGCCAGAGCTTTTCGTTGAGCTTGATGAAGGTGCCACTGGAGACCATTTCCCGGCAGAGCTGGTCGTTTTCTTCCTGCGAACCATCGACCCAGTGGATGCGAGCGGGGCGGGTGAGCTCGGCCATTTTCTCGACCCAGCGGAGGAGGTGGTCATTCTTGCTGAGCGGAGCTGCGAGATTGCGGGTGGAGACGGTGCCGGAACTCATGCGGGGTGGTTCCCTCCCAGGAAATGCGTCCGGTACAGAGTGACCGGAAGAAATAGGCTCAATAAAAAGAACTGGTAGCGATACCGGGATTCGAACCCGGATTTTTGCCTTGAGAGGGCAATGTCCTAACCCTTAGACGATATCGCCAGAGAGACGAAAGTGTATGTGCTGGACGGTCGCGGAATCTACCCGAAGCCGCGAAAATCTGGCACGCAAGATTATAGCGCGAGGGTGGAGGATTTGTCGCGGGAGGGAGAGGTGCGAAGTGGGGCGGGATACCGAAAGGTCCGATTCACGCTTTCGTGGCTATTCCGGAAGAAAGCAGATCGCTCATTGCGTTCGGGATGACAACAAGGGGTCTTTTACAACGAGGGGTCTTTTGTGCGACTAGCTGGCGATTTTGTATTCGGTGTCTTCGACATCCTTGCTGAGTGGCAGCACGGAAAAAAACTTGTGGCGGCAGGGGATACAGCGGAAGGCGGGAACGCCCAAGGCTCGCCAAAGCGGGGCAGTGAGGCCGCTGGCCAGATCCGGGGAGATGCGTTTCAATTCGAGGTTGCCGCAGACGGAACAATGCGCACACAACAGGTTAGCGACGGGAGTACTACGGGAGCGAAAGCGCTTGGAACAATGGGAGCAGCGCCAGGGAATATAGCCGAGGAGGCTGGCGAAAAAGTCGACGATATGGCGGCGATGAGAGCGGCGGAAGTCAGTGGAATTGCAAGCGGGACAAATCATCAGATCAGAGCACTTTCTGAGTGATTCGGGACTGCTCTAATGCTAAGAGAAATGACCTGGGTAAGCAAGCTGGAAGTGCCGAGGAGCGGTCGAAAAGCGGATTGGGAGTGGGTTACCATACTTTTAGTAGCTCAGGGTTTGTAAGTACAAACCCTGAAACCCGGAGCCTGGAGAAAAAATGGCCGATTACACGACTGAGCATGCGCGCGCGGGGATTAAGGCAAAATTGCCGAAGTTGGATACCTGGCCCAACCAGTATCCGGGCTACGTGATTACCACGCGCTATCCCGAATATACATCGGTGTGCCCGAAAACGGGCTTACCAGATTTCGGAATATTGACGATTGAGTACATGCCGCGAAAACATTGCGTGGAGTTAAAAGCGCTGAAAATGTACTTACTGGCGTATCGGAGCCTGGGGATTTTTTACGAGAACGCGGTGAACAAGATTCTGGATGATTTGGTGGAGGCGATGGAGCCGGAGTGGTGCGTGGTGCGGGGAGAGTTCACGCCGCGCGGGGGATTGAATACCACGGTGGAGGCGCGATGGCCGCGGCCGAAGGGAAAGGCACGGAAGTAAGTGTTGCGATGGAAATGACTGCTTTGCGGCTGGCAACGTTTGGGCAGCGGGCGTCTGGACAGAGCAAACGGCGCAAGCGATAATCTGTGACGTACCAATTTTTGTGAGAAGGGCGCCGTCAAGCGCAATGCGACTCGCCGAGTCCGGCTGAGCGCAAGAGTTGATATTAGGTTACGGAGGATCAATGAGCATTTCGCCAAACGTGCCGAGTCCACAGGATTCGTACCACTATGAAAATACCGGGACGCCGCGATGGATCACGGTGCTGTTCGGAGTGCTGTTTGTAGCGCTGGCAGCGACGGCATTTTGGGGATACACGTCGGAGACCCGGCTTTCGCAGGATCTGGCCAAGACCCAGGATCAGAACAAGACGCTGGCGGCGCAGTTGGCGCAGGCGAATTCGAGCCTGGCGGACTTGAAGGGCCACATCGAAGTGACGGAGCAGAAAGTCGGCATGACGCAATCGGAACTGGCGCAGGCGCGGAGCCGAGCGGAGTCGATTCGCAAGGAACAACAGGCTTCGGCGCAGAAGTTCAATTCGCAGCTGACCGAAGTGCAAAAGAACAGCGAAGAAAAAATCGGCGCGGTGGCCACGGATCTTGGCGGAGCGAAGAAGGATCTGGAGAGCACCAGGAGCGATTTGGAAGCGACCAAAGGCAAGCTGGAACGGATGCAGGGCGACGAAGGCGTGATGAGCGGGCTGATTGCGCGTAACCACGACGACCTGGAAGACTTGAAGCGGCGCGGGGATCGCAACTATTACGAGTTCACTGTGGCCAGGACTAAGACCGCTCAGCGGGTTGGTCCGGTGCAGCTGTCGCTGAACAAAGTGGATCCGAAGAAGAACAAGTACACCATGACGGTGTTTGTGGATGACCGTTCCATTGAGAAGAAGGATAAGACGGCAGGCGAACCGGTACAGTTTTATGTGAAGGGCGGACGCGGCGCTTCACCATACGAGGTGGTGGTGTTTGACGTTGGCAAGAACCAGATCACCGGTTACCTTTCGACGCCGAAGGATGCGGGGTCGGCGGCGACAGCAGCGCCGGCAGCAGCACCTTCAGCTAAACCGTAAATTTAATCGAGAACAAGGAAGTGGAAGCCCTGTGCTGCGTTCTGGAAACCGAACGCGGAACAGGGCTTCTGCCGTTTTTGCAGCTGGCCCACAATGGAAATGTTGAAAGATGGTGCCGGCGCGGGCCGGACGATTGAGAGTGACGCAATGAATTGGCGCAAATTCACATGGGTTCTGGCAATTCTGATTCTGATGGGAGTGCCGGCCGCGACGCGTGGCCAAGCGGGACTCGATCCGCAGCAATTGCCGAAGTCCACGGTGTTTTATGTGGCGTGGCATGGAATGCCCACTGGAGATGCGCGAAATGCGAATTCCCTGCTGGCGCTGTGGGACGATGCCGATTTTGCGCCGGTGCGGGCGGGAATCATGGAGCAGCTCTTGAGTGGATCGGCGGGTTCAAAAAAAACTCAGAAACCGATGACGAAAGAGGAGCTGGCGGAAGTCGCTTCACTGCTGGACAACGAATTGGTCGCGGGCTACTTGAGCGACCCAGAGCCGGCGAAGTTTTCGAGCACGTCCGTCGAGTTGAAAGTTCATCAATGGAATGGTGGATTCTTTGTGTACGACCGGACGGGAAAAGAAGCCACGCTGGCGAAATTGCTGTTGCGGGCGGGAACGAGCGGTGGTGAAGCGGCAAAGATGACTCAAACAACGCTGGCGGGAATTGCGGCGATGAAAATTGAACGCAAGACCGGGATTTCGTACTGGGCGGAAGACGGAAAGTACGCCTACGGTGCCTCGGAGCCGGCAGTGTTGGAGCAGATGGTCGCCTGGAGCAAACACACAGCGCCGGAGGCGGGATGGCTTGGGAAGACCGGCGGATACAAGGATGCTGGAGAAATATTGAAAGGCGGAGTGGTTCAGTTTTATTTCCAAGTACCAAGCGTGAAGCAATTTGCGGCGAACGCGAATCCGGGCGGGTTCCGGATGGGACCAATGCTACAGAATCTGAAGATCGACACGGTGCATTGCATTGCGGGGCAGATTGCGATTGAGGGCGCGAGAACGCGAGTGCGAGGGGCGATCCTGGGTGACGCCAGTCCGGGAACGCCGTTCGATATATGGAGCGAAGGAGTGGCATTGCCGGGCTCGCTGCAGTTGGTGAACAACAGCGTGATTTCGTATCAGACATCGCAGATCAATTTGCTGGGAATCTACGGATTGATCAAAAGGGCGCTGAGTGCCTCGGGCGGCGGGAGCCAAAAAGGGCCGGCGGACTTTGTTGAGTCGGCAATACAAGCGAAACTTGCGATGTCGGTGGCGGAGGCGCTGGGGCAGTTCAGCGGAGAGTTCGCGGCGATCCAAACGAACGCCGGGCTGGATCCAGCGAAGCAGGTGTACGTGATCGGCATAAAAGAGAAAGCAGAGGCGCTGAAGTTGTTACATCGCGCGCTGGAACAACGGATCAGCGCGGAACGCAGCGAGGGTGACACTACATTTTTCAGAGTGTCGGAAGGCGGAATCCAGAGCGAAGCAGGAACCGCGGCGTGGAAGTATTACCACGTTGCCGTAACGCCCGACATGATCCTGGTTTCGAGCCGAAGCGAGTCTCTGCGCGAAGCGCTGGTGCGACGCAAGACCGCAGGCGACGGGCTGCAACTGCCGGCGGCGTGGCAAGCCGCCCGAGCGCAATTTCCGGCAACGCTAAGCGGGATGGCTTTCATGGACTTTCAAAAGGTGGATTGGGCCGCCGCAAAAGAAAAATGGAGCGCGCAACTTGGAACGCAACCCGGAAAAGGTGGAGTTGCTGTACGGCCGGCGGCAAAAGCTGACTCTGGAACATTCGAGAATGCGCTCCGGAATCTGGATCCCAAGGTCTTGCAACGGCACCTGCATATGAGCGCGAGCGGATCGTGGAAAGACGCGCAAGGTGTTCACATCGATGGCTGGATTGAATAGCTCGTTAGCTTCTAGTCGAAATCCTTGAGGGTCTTGGCCATTTCGGTGAGTCGAGCATCGAGCAGCGCGAATGCGGTTCCTGCGGGAAAGGTACCGTCACCGTTGCGGCTCCCGGCAGGCATCGCGGTCAAAAGCTCAATTCCCTGTTCGATTCTGTCGATCGGCCAGATGTGAAACTTTTTTGCGGTAACGGCTTCGAGAAGGTCTTCGCGGAGCATCAGATCTTCCACATTCGATGCGGGAATCATCACGCCTTGCGTGCCGGTCAGCCCTTTGATGCGGCAGACATCGAAGAATCCTTCGATTTTTTCATTCACGCCGCCAATAGCCTGCACGTCGCCCTGCTGGTTCATGGAGCCGGTGACGGCGATATCCTGGCGGAGCGGCAAATTCGCCAGCGCCGAAACCAGGGCATAGACTTCGGTGGAACTGGCGCTGTCACCGTCAACACCGGAATAGGATTGCTCGAAGCAGATGCTGGCCGCAAGCGAGAGCGGTTTATTTTGCGCGAACTGATTGCGCAAGAAGCCGGAGATAATGTGCACGCCCTTATCGTGAAAACGCCCGCTTAGGTTGGATTCGCGTTCGATATTGATGATGCCGGCCTTTCCCAGCGCGGCAGTGGCAGTGATGCGCACGGGCTTTCCAAAAGCATAGCCGCCGATTTCCAGAACGCTCAAACCGTTGACCTGGCCAATGCTTTTGCCGGTGACGTCGACGAGCAGGGTGCCGTCCTGAATCATTTCGCGGATGCGAGTTTCGATCAGGTTGTGGCGCTCGACTTTTGAACTGAGCGCGGTGCGAACGTGGGCGGCACGTACTACCGTTTCGCCAGCTTCGGTGGCGGCGTAATTGGCTTCGCGCGCCAGATCCGCGATATCGACGAATCGCGCGGTCACTTTGTTTCTCCGGCCTGCCATGCGAACGCCATATTCCAGAATCGCAGCGAAGGCGCCGCGATCGAACGGCCAAAGTAATTCTTTTTCAGAGAGCGCGCGCAATCGTCCGGCGTATTCAGCGATGACGGTATCGTTCATGGCCATCTCTTCGTCGAATTCGACGCGAACTTTGAAAATTTTGCGAAAATCTTCTTCGTAATCATAGAGCAGTTCGTAGACTTCGCGATCGCCGATCAAGATCACTTTCACGCTGATCTGGATGGGTTCCGGTTTCATGGCGCTGCCGCCGAAGGGATAGAACATTTCGAGGGGCTGAATTTCAAGGCGGTTGTGATTCAGGGTGCGCTTCAGGGCCCGCCAAACTCCGGGCTCGGAGATGGTTTCCAGCGAATACATGATCAGATAGCCGCCGTCAGCGCGCAGCAGCGAGCCGCCTCGGAGATCCATAAAATCACTGGTCCAGCCGCCACGGGCGTCGTAAGCGCGTTGAATGGTGCCAAAGAGATTGGCGTAGGTCGGAGTGGTTTCAAAAATGACGGGCGATTCCCTTTCGCCGTCGTGCGAAAGGATGACGTTGACGCCGTAAATACGGAAGGGGTCACGCTCGGGGCCCTGGGGCTTGGGCAAGCCTTCCATGCCTTCGGGATGGTCTTCGGCTTCGCCCTCGCGTTCCTTGAAAGGATCGAGATTGTCGAGCAGGTGATGGCGTACTTCTTCCAGATAGTCGGAGACACCGCCGCCGGGATATTTTTCTTTCAGCTCTTCGATCACACCGTCGACCAGTACCGAGGCGGCTTCCTGCTCGAGGTAGCTGAGTTCGCTGGCCAGTTCGCGCGAGAGGGTCAGAGTTTTTCGATAGACAACGGTGAATTCCTGGCGAAACTGCTCGTATTTGCGTTCGATCTCTTCGGCGACCGGCGAATCGAGCTTGCCTTCATGAACCATTTTTGAAATGTCCTCGATGGGCACCATCTGGCCTTCGAGGACCGGGAAAATTTCTGGTAATGCCACGGCGCCGACTTGCATGTGACCGAGCGCAAATTGTTCGCGAGCAATTTTGCGGGTGAAATCGTCCATTAAGTCTTTTTCGCGGGCGGTGAACCGTTCGACGATGCGACCCTTTTGGCGCTGAAACGGTTCGCCCTCGAAAACCTGGGGAATGCGGCGGCGGAGAAAATCGATACCGGCCTGCATGTCTTTACGGAAAGAATTGGCCTGGCCACGCGGGAGTGTCAAGAGGCGCGGGCGGTCGGCGATCTTGAAATTATTGACGTAGCAACGATCGGAGGATTCTTTGGTGCCGGGATGCAGTTCACCGATCATGCGGGCGATGGTACCGCCGCGGCTGGTGCCGGAAAGTCCGCAGACAAAGACGTTGTAGCCGGGAGCGGTGAGTTCGACACCCATCTTCAAGGCGCGCAAAGCGCGCTCCTGGCCGACGAAGCCCTCGCGAAGGTCGGCTTGCGCGGTGGTTTCAAACGGCAGGCGCGACGGCTCGCAACGCCAGCGCAATTTTTCCACTCCCAAGGGCTTTGCTTTTTCCAATGGTTTGGTCGGTTCGTTCATGTTCGGCGGGTACTCTAGCACACCCCGTGACGCAGCGCCTGACTGGGAGCCGCGGTGTTTCCTTTTCTAAACTTGCGCTGCCTCCAGCTCGTCGCGATGCTGGGTGTACACGCGGAATACGCCCATGGCCGCTGCCACGATGGTAGGTCCAGCGACCAGCCCGAGCAAACCAAAAACCTCGATTCCGCCGAGCACGCTGATGAACAGCAGCAATTCGTTCAGGTGGGTGCGATTGCGCAGCAGCAACGGCCGGACGATATTGTCGGCAACTCCGGCGACGATGCCGCAGATCGCCGCGACGAGCAGGCCTTTACCGACGTGTCCGGTGACCGCGAGCCAGAGCGCGGTGGGAACCCAGATGAGCGCCGAGCCGACGACCGGGATCAGCGAGAAAAATCCCATCAGAACGCCCCAGAAAATCGCGGTGCCGATGCCCACCAAAGTAAAGGCCAAGCCACCAAGCGCGCCTTGAATGGCAGCGATCAGCAGTCCAACCGCGACGCTGGCGAAAATCAGCTCTTTGGATTCGTGCATCATCGCTTCCTGGATACCCTGGTCAAAGGGAAGAAGATGGCGGGCCGCGCGGATGACATCTTGACCATCGCGAAACATGAAGAACAGCGCGAAGAGAACGACAAAGAGATCCAGAAAAAACGCGAAAACGTTTTTGAGCAGCCCGCCCACTTTTGCCGCCAAGAATTCGGCGATTTTTTCGGCTCCGCGCTTGGCGGGATCGGTGAAGTCGGTGTCCTGCATAGAGGCCGGGAGCTGATCTTTCGCCCAGTCCAGTACTTGGGTGGGGACTGCTTTATCCGGCTCTTGCAAGACCACTTGCGCTTTGGCACCAGCGTCAAGCGCCTGTTTGGTGGTGTAAAAAAGCACGACTAACGAAGGCACAATCAGCAGGAAGGTGACCGCCAGAGTGCTGGCGGCGGCAGCCGAGTTGGGCTTGAGCCGCTTCAGAACCTTTTCGTGCAAAGGATAGAAGAAAATCGCCAGTACCGCGGACCACGCCAGCGGCACCAAAAACGGCGAAGTGATCGCGTAGACCAGATAACCCAGGAGCAGCAAGGCGCCGTAGGAAAGGACTGCGGTCACCTGGTCACTGGTAGTTACGTTTCTTTCCCGGACAGTCTTGACCACCGTATATAATCTCCGTGCTCTTCCGACACCAGGTTACGGACAGGATCTCCGCGAACTCCGCATGTCATCGAGCCCCACTCCGCTTTCAGGCTACCAGTATCGACTACTTGCTGTCCTTGCTTTAATCAACTTTGTCAACTTCGCCGCGCGCCAGGTGTTTGTGCCGCTGATTCCGCTGCTGCGCGGCCCGCTGAATGCGACGGACGAGCAACTGGGAACACTGCAGGCGGTGCTGTACGTGGTCTTAGCCGCGGGCAGCATCTCTTTCGGATTTTTCGCGGACCGCTTCAGCCGGAAGATGATTATCGCGATCGGTATTCTTTCCTGGAGCGCGGCCACCTTTGCGGGCGGCTTGGCCACGGGTTTTATCTTCCTTTTGATTACCAGGGCGTTTGTCGGTATTGGGGAAGCGGCTTACGCTCCCGCCGCTCAGTCCATGATTTCCGGCGCTTTCCCCAGTGAAAAACGAGCATCGGCGCAGGCCATTTTTGCTTCTGGAATGTTGCTGGGCGGCGTGTTCGGGCAGGTGGTGGGAGGAATCATCGGCCCGCGGCAAGGCTGGCAGATGGCGTTTTTTGTTCTCGGAATTGCCGGCCTGTTACCAGGAATCGCGCTCTTTGGTTTGGCAGAACCGCCTCGCGGACCGCGTTCCGAGGCCGTTCCGATCCTGAAAATTTTGTCGGTGCCGGCCTTCGTGGCAATGATCGCCGCAGGCTCGTGCATCACATTCGCCAGCGTGTCGTTGCTGACCTGGGGCGTGGACTTCGCCGTAAGTTACAAGGACTTCAGTCTGAGGGAAGCTTCGGTGATGCTCTCGGTATCAACACTTCTGTCGCTCATTCTCGGCGTGCTGTGCGGAGGCTTCGTCGCCGACCGCCTGCAGAAGCGATATTCGTACGGACGGTTGATCGCAATCGGCGTGGCTCTGCTGCTGGCCACACCATTTTTGCTTGCCGCTATTTTGTCGGACGAAAAGCAGGTAGTCCTTGGGGGCCTGTTCATCGCCGGCTTTTTTATGTCCTGGTATCACGGCCCGGTCACCGCGGTGATTCACGACATGATGCCCCGGCGTGCTCATTCCACTTCCATCGGCTGGTACATGCTATTTACCCAGCTGGTTGGGGCATGGGGCCCGAAGATTACAGGGAAAATCTCCGATTTGCGCGATCTGCAGTTCGGCATGGAAATCGCGGTGGCGGTGCTGGTCTGCGGAGGGCTGCTGATGCTGCTGGTAATTCATTTCATTAGACGCGACGGATTGCGACATCCGCAGCTGGAAAGTTTCCACGCAGAGCCGGTGCACGAACCGACTAAGTAGCCAGCAAGAAACGAAACGCCCCGGAGCTTGGCCGAGGCGTTGCGGCACCTTTCGAATGATTGTCGTCGCTACTTGATGCCGACCTGAGCGATCAACCGAGTTACATCGTCTCCGGTGACGTCATAGAGGGTGCGCTGGTCTTCTTCTTGCAGGCGTTCACGCAAATATTCGGCAGCGATAAAGCTGGCTTCGCGGTCGGAAAGATCGCGGCCGGATTTATCGCGAAAGGTGACAAAGCCGTTGTGATTCAGGCCGACCACCAAAGCTTCGCCGTCCACATAAAACTTGGTGTCGATGGTATCGGCGTGGCGAGTGGCGATGCCGTTCCACATGTGTGAAAAGCGGCACTGAAAAACTTTGCCGGTAAGTTTCGAGGTCACTTCGAAAGCACCCACGAACTGGCTCATGGCCCCGTTGTTGGCTAGAACTGGAACTGTCGGCACGGTTGCTCCTCTTTTCGACGGCGCGAATGTTGCGCCCGAGAATGCTTGATTTACGCCCTGCTCACGGCAACCGCTGCTTCGGCTCCAGAGTAATTTGCAATCGCCGCGGCAATGCCGGCTCCAGGAGCCACGCGCGCGCCCTGATCGACCATGACCTTTTCCATGGCGGAAAGGAGCAACAACACATTGGCTTTCTGAGCGCAGTAGCCCATCAGGCCGAGGCGCCAGATTTTGCCTTTTAGCGGACCGATACCGCCGGCGATTTCGATATTAAATTCATCGAGGAGCTGGTTGCGGTATTTTGCGTCATCGACGCCCGCGGGAATCATTACCGGCGTTACGGTGACCAGCCGCTCTTTGGGGTTTTTCACCAGTAGATCCAGGCCCATGGCCTCGACACCGGCGATCAGCGCCTGCTGGTTAACACGGTGACGCTCCCAACGAGCTTGCAACCCTTCCTCGATAGTCAGCCGCATCGCTTCCCGCAACGCGTAGATGAGCGAAATCGGTGGAGTGTGATGATACAAACGGTCTTTGCCCCAATAGTTCATCGCGGTGGTCAAATCGAAATACCAGCTCTGCACTTTTTTCTTGCGGTTCTTGAATACTTCTTCCGCGCGCGGGCTAATGGTGATGGGAGACATGCCGGGAGGTGCGCTCAACGCTTTTTGCGAGCCGCTGAAAACGATGTCCAGCCGCTGCTTATCTACATGCAATGGTTCCGCGGCCAGGGATGCGACGGTGTCCACGATTAGCAGCGCGCCCAATTCATCGGCAACTTTGCGGAACGGGTCCAGTGCGGTAACCACACCTGATGAAGTTTCGCCGTGCGCCAGACCGATAATTTTAATTTTTTTGCCTGCGCCGGCCTTGCGAACATCCTCGGGATCAACAGCGTTGCCGTAGGGCGCTTCCACCTTGATGATCTTGGCCGGGGTGCGCAGGGCAATCTCATACATGCGCTCGGAGAAGTAGCCGTTCACGCAGATGATGGCTTCGTCGCCCTCTTCCAAAGTGTTCAGAACCGATGCTTCAATTCCGCCGGAGCCGGAAGCGGAGAGCGGCATGGTTATGCGATTTTCAGTTTGAAAAACCTGGCGCATCAAAATCTGCGTTTCGTCCATGCAGGTCTTGAACCACGGATCGATGTGCCCAACGACCGGCGCCGCCAGAGCCCGATACACGCGCGGATCGATGGATGACGGCCCCGGAGTCATCATCAGCCGCATGGGAGGAGCCAGTTCGCCAATTTTCTTATGCTCTGCGCCGTCACTCATGTTCGCTTACCTCGAATCCTCAACGCACAACGAGCCGCTGTGCGTACCAACATAGCCGAAACGCAGGGCCAGCCAGCAATCTCAATTTTCCCGGATTCCACGGCGGCTCGCAACCGCCATTTTGTCCGCCACGGCTGGCCGCAGTCATGCCGTCTCTGACCAGGCTGATGAATTCCACGGGCGACTAAGTCAATTGCGGCACGGCCCAGGTTGAAGGCAGGAGCAACACCCCCGCCACCAGTTTGTAGCAATTGCCGTCTTCAAACGGCTCGCCGAGACTCATACAAAACAGCATCTTACGCTCATCCGCAATTCCAAGGTCCGAGAGTGAGTGATATCCCGCTGGAAGTCCCTTCAACTTCTGTTCAAACGGAGGATCAGTGACCGCCAGATTGAAACAGTTCTGCCCTAGAGCAAACAACGCGCGAGCGCGCTTCTTCGAACCAATAACCTCATGGAGGAAACGCACTCGCTGTGGCTTAACTAAAGCCAGCGACGCAGAGACGGGATTGCTATGAAAACTGGTAAGCGCAAGCCGGTCAGAGCCTGAACCGAAGATCACATCTTCGGGTCGGAGTTGGCTTGCGAGAATGGGCCACATCTCAGACGACGCAGGACGTTGCAGCAATTTCCACGAACTGTTCCCCACCAGGCAATTTTCGGGCTGGCCGGGCGTGGGCCGAGGAACAAGAACTTCCACGCGGATCAAATCAAAATTCTGTGGTTCACCAGCTTCGCCGAGGTTTCTCTGTGCGTAGGTAAATTCGCCGTGTTCGGCTCGGCTGACCAGCCGGATCCACCGTCCGGCATCGGCTCGCAAACCAGCCACGCACCGTTCCGAGCGTTTCCTGGCATTTGCCAGGCAAATCAGATCCAGAAATGGCATTCGTCGGTCTTCTCCAGGTTCAGAGATGGCGAACGATTATGTTACCCCATTTAGTACTTAAATAGTCCAACACTAATCTGCGGTGGCAATGTTCGGGGGTAGGCTCGCTGCAAAGAAGGGCGGTCGGTACCGAGAAAGCCGACTGAGTGACGTGGTCTTCCACACTTCGTTCGGCCCATAA
>Ga0137418_10002188_pt1 | contig 17924 bp, 16 predicted proteins | sample CZODoug3_1_2_16f_FD_122242 | JGI IMG/M metagenome (GOLD analysis project Ga0137418, IMG submission 122242) | Vadose zone soil fungal communities from Angelo Coast Range Reserve, California, USA - CZODoug3_1_2_16fungal (Hybrid Assembly) | ecosystem: Environmental > Terrestrial > Soil > Vadose... | reverse complement strand
TAGTCGCCCTTTTCTTCTTCACTCGACTGCTCCAGCGTCTGCATCACTACCTGGCGAGCGCCGTCCATTAGTCCGTTGTCTCCGACCGCGAAGCCTCGGGTCACGATTTCGGGGGTGCTCTCTACGCGACCTGACAGTTTGTTGATGGCGATGATAGGCAGCACTATGCCGTCTTCGCTGAGATGGCGACGGTCTCTGATGACCAAATCCTCGACCACATCTGTGCGCGAGCCGGAATCGATGCAGACTCGGCCCACGTTCACGCGGCCTGCTTTGCGGGCGCCGAGTTCGTCGAATTCGAGGACGTCGCCACTCTCGATCAGCATGACTTTGCCGACCGAGCCGTGCATCGCTCCCGCCATTTCGGCATGAAGTTTGAGTTGGCGGTATTCACCATGGATGGGAATGAAATATTTCGGCTTCACCAGGTTAATGAGTAGCTTGAGCTCTTCCTGGCTGGCGTGTCCGCTTACGTGAATGGGCGGAGATGAACCGTCGTCATAAATGACGTGCGCTTCGCGGCGGAAAAGGTGGTCGATCATGCGATAGATCGTCTTCTCATTGCCGGGGATGATGCGCGATGAAAGCACGACCGTGTCGTCTTTTTCGATCTTGGCGTGCTTGTGATTGTCGACAGCGGCACGGGAGAGTGCCGACATGGGCTCACCCTGGGTCCCGCTAATCAGAACGCAAACCTTTTCCGGCGGGAAATTCTTCATGTCGCCGGGATGGATCACCAGTCCGTCGGGAATCTCGATATAACCAAGGTCCTCGGCAATCTCCGCCGAATTGTTCATGGAGCGGCCGATGAATGCGACCTTGCGCCCGTGTTCATAGGCCAGATCCACGGCAAGCTTGATGCGGTGGATGGACGATGAGAAACAGGAAATAAAGAGACGGCGACGAGTGTGGGCGAATACTTCGTCAAACTTGCGGCGTATAGCGCGTTCACTAGGCGTGTATCCCTTGCGCTCGACGTTGGTCGAATCCTGGAACAGAGCTAATACGCCCTGTTTGCCATATTCGGCAAAGGCGTGCAGGTCGAATAGTCTGTTATCGGTAGGCGTGGGATCGACCTTGAAGTCGCCGGTGTGAATGATGGTGCCCAGCGGAGTATGGATGGCGAGTGCGACGCAATCGACCAGGCTGTGGGTTACGCGGATGGGGTGGATGGTGAAGATACCGACCTTGAAACCTTCGCCAGCTCGCATCTCTCGCAAGTCGGCGCTGTCGAGCAAGCCATGCTCATCGAGCTTGTCCTCGATGTACGCGAGCGTGAACTCGGTACCCCAGACCGGAACGTTCAGCTCGGAGAGGATCCAAGGCAGGGCTCCGATATGATCTTCGTGACCGTGGGTGAGGATGATTCCTCGGACGCGCTGACGATTTTCGATGAGATAGGAAATGTCGGGTACAACGATGTCGACGCCCAAGAGTTCGGCCTCGGGGAACATTAAACCGGCGTCGATGACGATGATGTCATCCCCCCAGCGGACGGCCATGCAGTTCATACCGAACTCGCCCAGGCCCCCCAGAGGGACGATGTTCAATTTTCCAGTTGGCATCGGAAGGAATAATGCTAGCACAGGCGGCTTCAGTACCGAGTGTCTGAGTAGAGAGTGCCGAGTACTGAATATCGAGCACCCAGTTAACGCACGCGGCGTGGTCGTTAAAGCGAGTGGACAATCTATGGGTGCAACTAACTGCGAACAAGTGGACACTAACCTACATTGATTCACTCTTGGCTTTCGCGCGACGCTTCGGTTAACCTGAATACGGATGGAGATTCAACGCAAATCCTGGTTCCGCGGCCGCGTCGAGACCGCGCTGGTGAAAGGGCTGACGCGCGCTTACTCGACGGTACAGGTGGATCACGAAAAATTTCTTCTACAAGTCCGCGCTGCCTATCGGTTGCCCATTAGCAGCTATCAGGGAGTGTACTCGCTGGACGTAAGCGAACTGGATGCCGTTGCCGACTCCATCGTGCGGAGTGCCATGAAAATCGCGGCGGTGGAAGGGGCAGGATTTGGCCTGGGCGGAATGCTTACAATTGTTCCCGACCTGGGAATTCTGTCGGCAATCACTATGCGAACCATCCAGAAGCTGAGTCTGGTTTACGGTTTTGAATTCAATACTGACGATGAAATTGCCGAGCTTTGGATGGCCGCCGCCAGTGCCGCGGGAGTGGACATCAGCCGGGAGCTTCTGGAGAAAGAAGTCGTCAATAAATTTGTGCCGCGGGTCATCCAGCGAATTGCAGCACGTGCCAGCGCTGAGGTCGTGGAAAAGTGGGCGGGACGCGTGATCCCCTTGGCCAGCTCTGCGATTGGCGCCGGCCTGAATTACTGGTTCGTGCGGGCCTGGGGCGAGCGCGCCAAGGCACACTTTCGCCAGCGTCACTTGGAAATCCGAAGCCGAATAAATCGGGAGCAGCAAGCGTTGCCTGTTTCTACCGCTCTGTCACGCGTATCATCCTGATCAAAGATTAAAACCGATGCACCACTGGCTGCGCAGTTTGCGACGCGCTGTGTTAAAACACTTCTGATAGATGCTCACTCTAAACTGCTCTGCCATTCTCTTTGATCTCGACGGTGTCCTGGTAGATTCCACGGGTTCGGTTGACCGCCAATGGCGTGCCTGGGCGCGTGAGCAGGGAATTGACGAGCAGAAAGTGATTGATGTTGCCCATGGCGTGCGGACCATCGAAGTCATACGGCGTGTGGCGCCTCATATCCATGCGGAAACCGAAGTGCTAAGGCTCGAGCAGCGAGAGGCAGAGGACCACGATGGGGTTTTTGTGATGCCAGGCGCGGTTGAGTTGGTACGCTCGATCCCGGAAGGACAGTGGGCCGTGGTCACGTCGGGAACCCGCTTGCTGGCGAGCGCTCGACTACAGTGGGCGGGGCTGCCGTTGCCGCGAGTTTTGGTGACGGCTGAAGATGTGACGAATGGAAAGCCCCACCCAGAGCCGTATTTGAGGGGAGCGCAACTAATGGGAGCGAAGCCTGAGGATTGTTTGGTGATTGAAGACGCCCCGGCGGGAATTCAGTCGGCGCAGGCCGGCGGCATGAAAGTTGTGGGACTTACAAGCACGTATGGAGTGCACCAACTGCAAGCAGCTGATGCTGTGGTCAAAAAACTGGCTCAGGTGCAAGTTCGAAAGGATGGTCCGGGAAGGTTGGCCGTGAGCCTTCAGGGCCATGAATAGGAGGCAGAACTCACCGCAACCAATCTTCCAGTTCGATTCCGCGGTCGGTTTTCTGGTCACGATATTTCACGATGACTGGAGTGTAGAGCGAGAGACCCCATTGGTCCGCTGCGCCCGTTTTCACTGTGTGCTCTCTTGCTGCACGCGAGCGTACTGTGCTAGAGCTTACGGCGCTAGAGCTTACGGCGCGAGAGCTTGCGGCACGAGAGCCGGGCACGACTACGGCATTTTCGGGCACTTCGAGTGGAGTGTCGAGAGTTGCACGGTAGATTTCGCCGCGCACAAGGTCGTAAAGCGGCGTGGACCGAGTCAAGATCGTCCCCGCACCGAGGACGGCGCGGGCGCGCACCAGCGTGCCTTCGTAGACCCCGCAATTGCCGCCCACCAGCACGTCATCTTCGATAATCACAGGCGCGGCGTTGACAGGTTCAAGCACGCCGCCGATTTGTGCCGCTGCGCTGAGATGAACGCGCTTGCCGATTTGCGCGCACGAACCTACCAGCGCGTGCGAATCGACCAGAGTTCCTTCGTCCACATAGGCGCCCACATTGATGAACATGGGCGGCATGCAAATGACTGAAGGCGCAACGTAAGCTCCCTCGCGCACGGAGGAACCGCCCGGAACGATACGGACTTGATCGGCAGTGGTGAATTGGCGGGCAGGGAAGGTATCTTTGTCTACAAATGCAAGGCAGGCACCACTTCCCATTTCGACGAGTTCGCCGAGACGGAATCCCAGCAGAATGCCCTTCTTCACCCAGGCGTTGACGGTCCAGCGGCCCTTGAGCTTTTCGGCGGCGCGGATTTTTCCCTGGGTGAGCGCATCGCGGAACTCGAGGAAGGTTGCCCGTGCTGACGGGTCATGCTCGACTTCTCCGAGGGCAGCGAGGCGCTCGATGGAGGACTTGAGAGAGTGCATAGAATTGTTGATTGTTGATTGTTGATTGTTGATTTGTCAAAAGGGGCGGAGGTTGGTAGTGTGCGCCCTCACCGATGACAGTGACGATACACGCAAGATCCTTCGCTTCGCCTGAAAAACGCTGCGCTCAGGATCACGCCAGCCGTGATACAGAACAGAAATTCATCTAAACGCATTTGCACTCGCTGCGGATCAGCACGCCGGTCATTCCGTGCGCGGCCTCGCGCGCGGCGGTCACGGTCGCGTAGGGTCCGTGCCAGCGGGCGTGACTAACGTCGTGGCCGGAAGGACGTCCCTTGCCGTGGCTGCATTGACCACAGGATGCGCGATGCAGGACGATTTTGTGCGGGCCCGCCGCCCAGTTCTCGTAAATATAGAAATCCGGGAATTGCGCCGCGGCCGGGGCAGGCTTGGCGATCAATCCAGCTTCGGCGGCTACCTTCTGAAGGCGGCTGCGAGTGTCGCGGCGCATGGGCACCAGAGGCAGCCGATAGACTTCTTCGATGCGTCCCATCATGGCGAGCACGGCTTTCACCGGCATCGGGCTAGACTCGGTGAAGTTGGCCTGCATTAGCGGCAGATACTTGCGATGAAGACTGCGGGCGGTGGTCCAATCGTTGTTGAGCGCAGCTCGTGTCATGGCTGACATTTCGTGTGGGATTTCATTCGATGCGACGGAAATAATTCCCACGCCGCCAATGGAAATTACTGGAAGAGTGACAGCATCGTCGCCTGAGAACACCAAGAATCCGTCGGGCACAGTGTTGATGACCTCGGCGATCTGCGTCATGCTGCCGCTGGCCTCCTTTACCCCGACGATGTTGGGGATCTCGCCGAGGCGTGCCAGCGTGACCGGCTCGATATTTGCGCCCGTGCGGCCTGGTACGTTGTAAAGGATGATGGGCTTGTCTCCCACTGCTTCGGCGATGGCTTTGAAGTGCCGATACTGCCCTTCCTGCGTAGGCTTGTTGTAGTACGGGGAAGCGGTGAGGATGGCATTCACTCCGGGCCTCGCGGCAATCTCTTTCACCTTCTCGACTGCATCGTGAGTTGAATTTGAGGTGGCACCGGCGACAATAGGCACGCGTCCTGCCGCAATCTCTATCGTGGTGTCAATTACGAAGAGCCATTCATCGTGCGTGAGAGTGGGCGTCTCGCCGGTCGTGCCGCAGGGAACTAGAAAATCAATGCCTGATTCCACTTGCCATGCGACCAGGTTGCGCAGGGCAGTATCGTCGATGGAGCCGTCCTGCCGAAAAGGGGTTACGAGCGCCGTACCACAGCCACGGAGTTGCATACGAATAAGATAGCGCGAATAGGGATAGAGGGAAACTCAGCCGAAGGCAAGCGCAGAATTGATTTGCGAGGCGTATCTACAACTCCCGCCACACGTCTTTGAAATCGTAGAAGCCCTTTTTGCCCGTGAGCCATTCCGCCGCGCGTACGGCACCTTCCGCGAAGCCGCGGCGGGAGGTGGCGTCGTGGCAGAGATAGACATTGTCGTTGGCGGACTCAAGGACTACCTCGTGCATGCCTATGACTTCTCCCTCGCGGAATGAAATGATTTCAATTTCTTCGTCCTTGCCGCTGGCCTCGCGGATCACGCGCTGGATCGTGATTGCCGTGCCGGAGGGGGCGTCCTTCTTGTGGGCATGGTGGCGCTCGAAGATTTGCCCTGTGTATTCGTACTGCAGCGCTGCGGCCGCGGTGCGGACGATGTCAAAGAACAGATTTACTCCCATGGAGAAATTTGCTGCGTAAACGAATCCCGTGTCGTGAAGCTTAACTAGTTCGCGAATTCGGTCCAGCTCCTGGTACCAACCGGTGGTACCGACGACCATGTTCTTGCCGCGCTTAACGGCGGCTTCAATGTCAGCGATGACGCAGTCGGGGGTGGTGAAATCGATGACAACATCTATGTCGCGAAGCTTCTCGGCAGTTAGGGCGGCACAGGCTTCGTTTTCCTTTGCTCCGGCGATCTGGATGTGATGTCTGCGTTCTCGCGCTACCTCGGCGACCAGCGTGCCGGTTTTACCACGTCCTAGGATAAGCAGGTTCATGACTTCGAGAATGTCGAATGCAAACAGCTTACCTCAGGAGTCTGCAGTCCTGCCGGAATAGGTTTGGTGGGATGACCTGATGGCGTCAACAGTGTCGACGTAAACAAGTTGCGGGCCACAATTGCAAAAACCCTTTTCGACGACATCTCTGCTGGTACTCGCATCCCATAGCAACACATTGCTGAACCGGAGCGTGCGTGAATCAGACCCAACTCCTGGTTGTAATTGTCGTCTTCGCCGGCGAACAGACGAGCCCCAAGAAATCGACAACCGAAACTCACAACTGCCGATCTCGCCAAACGCCAGCGTGCCGCTACAGAACCGAAGGGTCCGAGACCTGTTACGGGTGAACAGATGCCGGTTGAACAAAATCTTGAGCAGGCTGCCAGAGAGCCAAAGCAGAGTGCAAGCGGAGATGCCGCAGCGCCACTGTTCCCAAACAGCGCCACTGTTCCCAAACAATGAGTTGGAAAGTTTGCGCAGTCGCTGGAAAGAAGTTCAAACTGCATTCGTGGACGAGCCACGCAAGGCGGTCGAAGAAGCCGATGGCTTGTGGCTTCTGCGATGAAGCGGCTAGCTGAAGTATTCGCGGAGGAACGCTCGAAACTTGAGCAGCAATGGGATCGCGGAGACAGTGTCTCGACTGAGGATTTGCGCATCGCATTGCAGCGATACCGCACGTTCTTTCAGCGGTTGTTATCGGTTTAAGAAAGACCAAGAGAAAGGCCGGTAGACTCGCGGATCTACGCGGGCCCCGGCCATGCGGCTACGCGAACACTTCCGGATCCAGTTCCGCAAAAAATGTCTTATGCAGACGCCGAATGACATCGGGTACTTCGTCTTCATCGATTACGAAGGTCAGGTTGATCTCAGAAGCTCCCTGCGAAATCATGCGAATCTTCTTGTCTGACAGTTCGCGAAATACCAGCGCGGCGATTCCTGGCTTTTCCCGCAGATTCTCGCCCACCAGGCAGACGATTGCCTTGCGTCCTTCATATTTAACGTCAGCCAACTTGGACAGGTCGGCCGCGAGGGCGGGTATGGAGTGATTCGAGTCCACGGTGAGTGAGACGCTGACTTCAGAAGTTGAAACCACATCCACTGCCACTTTGTGCCGGTCAAAGGCTTCAAAGATCGCGCGCAGAAAACCGTGGGCCAGCAGCATGCGGGGCGCAGCGACCTGGATGATCGTGATATGTTTCTTGGCCGCGATGGCTTTGAAGATGTTTTGTCCCTGGGGAGCGTGCGCAGTGATACGCGTTCCTTCGCAGGACGGATTTAAAGAATTCAGCACGTATACAGGGATATTCTTCTGGATGGCGGGCAGAACCGTCGCCGGGTGCAGCACTTTCGCGCCGAAATAAGCCAGTTCGGCAGCTTCATCGAAGCCGATGACTTTGATGCGGCGTGCGTCGGGGCAGATTCTGGGGTCGGTGGTGAGGATGCCGTCAACGTCAGTCCAAATTTCGATACGCTCCGCGCCAAGGCCGGCGCCCACGATGGCGGCAGAAAAATCTGAACCGCCTCGGCCGATGGTCGTGGTAATGCCCGCGCGACTTGCGCCGATAAATCCTCCCATGACCGGTACTTGGCTATCATCGAGGAGGGGTTGCACCTTGGTCTTCAAGCGTTCATTGGTTTCATCATATTGCGGAACAGCCTGCATGTAGTTGCTGTCAGTGACCAGGATGTCGCGGGAGTCCACGTGGCTGCCGTTTAAGCCGCGTGCTGAGAAAGCTGCCGCCACGATTTTGCTGGAGAGCACTTCACCGAAGGCGGCCACGTGGTCGGTGGTACGCGGCGTCAATTCCCCAACGGCTGAGATGCCGCGCAGCAACTCGTCGAGGGCCTCGAAGTCGGCTCCAAGCTCCGCATGGAATTGAGTGAAGAGTGCAGTTCCCAGCAATTCGCTGGCAGTGTTGTAGTGGCGTTCTTGCAGCGAGCGGCAGAGCTTGAGGGCGGCCTTCCGCTCTCCGGCTCCGGCAGCGCGTGCCATGGTGAGCAGTGTGTCGGTCACCTTGGACATGGCGCTGACCACGACCACGGGCCGTTGCGTCAGACGCCCTTGCACGAGGGAAGAAACGCGGTCGATGGCCTTCGCGTCTCCGACCGAAGTGCCGCCGAACTTCATCACGATCATCGGCGTGACTTCCTTATGCCCTGGGGGAGCGCGTCTGGGTGTGGATTCATCCCAGATATCCCTTAGCTTTTAGCAGCTCGGCGTTCAGCACTGCCGCACCAGCTGCTCCGCGGATCGTATTGTGCGATAAGACGGTGAACTTCCAGTCAAGCACTCCGCAAGGACGGAGACGACCCACGGCGGTCGTCATGCCTGCGCCGAGATCGATGTCGAAGCGGGGTTGCGGCCGGTCGGGAGCGCCGAAATACACGATAGGATTTTTCGGGGCGCTGGGCAATTGCAGTTCCTGAGGCTCGGCGCGAAAATTATTCCACGCAGCGATCATTTCTTCCGGCTTCGCCTTGCTCTTGAGGCGAATGGAAACCGACTCGGTGTGGCCGTCCTCGACCGCCACACGGTTGCATTGCGCGCTCATGGCGAATGTGGCCGGCACAACTTTGGTTCCGTTCATCTGTCCGAGCAGCTTCCGCGTTTCTTCCTCCATCTTTTCTTCTTCTTTGGCGATGTAGGGAATCACGTTGCCCAGAATGTCGAGTGACGCCACTCCGGGGTAGCCCGCCCCGCTGACAGCCTGCATAGTGACGGCCATGACGGTTTCCAGGCCGAAGCGTTGCGACAAGGGTGCCAGAGCCAGCACCAGGCCGATGGCCGAGCAGTTCGGGTTGGTTACGACGTAGCCGCCGGATTTCTTGCGCCAGGCTTGTCCATCGATCAACTTAATGTGGTCAGCGTTGACTTCCGGAATCACGAGCGGCACATCTTGCTGCATGCGCAGAGCACTGGAGTTTGAGACCACCGCGCAGCCGGCATCGGCAAAGCGAGGCTCGAGCTCGGCCGCGATATCGGCGTCCAGCGCGGCAAAGATGACCCGAGGCGCGCCATCGGGTATTGCCGGAGAAACGCGCATCGCCGCGACAGCGGTGGGAATAAACGTCTTCAGGCGCCAGCGTGCAGCCTCGGCATAGGACTTGCCTTCAGAACGATCCGAAGCTGCCAGCCAAGCCACCTCGAACCACGGATGACGTTCCAGCATTTGGATGAAGCGCTGTCCCACAACTCCGGTAGCGCCCAGAATTCCTACGGGTATTTTGGTGCTCATAGGTTGATCATAATTTCTGCATGAAGGTTAATTCGGATTCTACAACAGCGCTTCGATCTAACCGGATGTTGAGTGGGTTCTTGACCCCACTGCCGCGGAATCTCGGCGGAAGGTGAAGCCGAAAGCGGCTGGAGTGACGCGTGAGAACCGCGGAAGAACTGCAGACTTCAATCTTTATTTCCGGGGCACGATTTCGCTTCCGAAAGAGTACTGGTTGAGGGGGCCAAACTTTCGTTTCTCCGCGTATAAGCGCCAGCGACGGAAAACAATGCGCAAGCTCGCCATGACCGGAATGGAAAGGAAGATGCCAAGAATACCAGCGATTTCTCCTCCGGCCATTACGCCGAAAATCGCTGCCAAGGGATGGAGTTCCATACTCTTCCCCATGATGCGCGGGGAAGTCACGTAATCCTGAAGCAATCGCCACAGTGCCAGAAATACCAGGAGAACAATCCAATGCTTATAAGTCATCAACAACGCAACGCTCATAATGATGATTGCGGCTGCCAGCGGTCCCACCACGGGGATGAATTCGAGCAGGCCGCCGGTGGTGCCCAATACCAGCGCGTAAGGCACGCGCATGCCGCCAAGAAATGCCGAGTATGCCACGAGAGTGAGTGCCGCGAGCGTCAGTTGCGCGCGAATGAAGTGGGCCAGCATCTGATTTAAATCATTGAGCACGCCCTCCAAAAGCTCGCGCTGAGGCCGCGATTGCACCAGCGAAAGTAGTAGCTCACCAAATGCGCGGCCATCTTTAAGGAAGAATATAGACAGGATGGGTACGACAATAAAAAGCCACGCCTGCTTGGCCACGTCCGCAACCCGCAGACCAACCCGCTGGGCGACTCGAGTAATGTCGCCGCTGTGATTCGCCAGAAATTCTCTCAGGAGTTCGGTGGTCCTGTAGTTCCAGCCATGTTGTTCGCCGAGTTGCTCTGCAATTTTGCCAGAACTAAGCTGCGTCAGCACATCAGGCAAAGTCTGCCCCAGCCGCGTTCCTTCGCGGCCGATTCGCGGCCCCATGGAAACGAAGAGCAACACTACGAGCGACAGCAAGAGAGCATAGATGACCGCAATCGCGCGGCCGCGACCGTGCAGAAGCCGCTCCAAATACGAAACAACGGGACTCATAAGATAAGCAAAGAAAATGGCGAACAGGAATGCAATCAGAGTCTGCCGCGCTGCATACAGAAAACCGAAGCCCAGCGCAAACAACAGCACCGTCACCAGTACCCGCGCCGTGCGTGTATCAATCACCGACAAAGTTTCTTTCCGAACGATCTCAAATCGGGCGCGAAGATCGATCCCCCCTAGTCTCGAACAACTTCCGTATTATCGGCAGGGATCGCTACTCGCATCAGTTTGAATTGATCGTGGTCATCGACCCAAAGCGCCCAGGTGAAACCTTCCCCACTCAGATTCAAGCGCAGGAGTTCCCGCTCCGCACCGCGGATGCTCACCTTTTCCTTGCCTACTAACTCGAGCCGGACTCGCATGGAAGTCCGATCCTGCGGCACCAAAACGCCGAATTCCACAGGTCCCTTCTGGCATTGCAAATTTCCACCCTCCGGGTGGCAGTCCGCAGCCAGGTAACGCCACAAGAGCACTTCACGATGAACGAAGAAATTGTTGTCCAGGATCATGGACGTGTTGGGCATCAAGAATGGCTGTTCCGCGGGTTTGGCGGAGGTGGAAGTGGAAATTTTCTCAATTAGAAATTCGTTGCTAGGAGTGACGACCAACGAACTCACGGCCGGGGTTGTTTCGTCCCACTCATAGCGAACCAACTGCGCATTGGGCATGATCTGCAGTTCCGAGCTTTGATCGTAGTTAGCTGTGCCGCTAGCGTCTTTAAGATGCGCCTTGATGATGCTGAGGCCACGCTCCTGCTGGACGCTGAAGCTCTCCGTTACCACCCGCTGTCCTTTTATGAAAACACCGAATGAACCCGAGTCCACGGTCTGCGCAGCGGGCTGTTTGGCCTTGTGTTTGTCCTTATCCTTATCCTTATCTTGCTTCTGGTCCCTGGCCTGGGTCGCAAGGGCGCACAGCAACACAATCGCTATCAGCCATCGGGCATCCTTGGTCCATTTCAACATGCTAATGCTAGGCAATTTCAAACTCCCTTTCTCCGGTCCAGATCAAAGGCTCTGGCGACCTCCGCGGCAACCGCTGCCGCATCTTTGCCACTTGTTTCCATGCGCAGCGATGCTTTCAGGTAACCCGGCCGGCGAGCATCGTAGAGCCCTTGGAAGCCCTGGGCATCTATGAGGAGGGGACGATCGACCTGCTTGCGGCTTTTCTGTTGCTGGCAGCGCCCCCACAGCTCGGCAACCGGCGCGTCCAAAAAGACCGTGGGAACTCCGATGCTTTTAATTCCCGCAGCGTTTTCTTTTTGCACGAATGCACCGCCTCCAAGGGCGACGATCATCGCCGATCCACTTTGTAGCTCTTTCAGCAACTCGCGCAGAGCTGCTCGCTCGGCACGCCGAAATTTCTGCTCTCCCGAGGTCCGCAAGAGTTCCGCGACCGTCCGTCCCTCGCGCCGTTCGATACGCTCGTCCAGATCCACAAACGTCCACCCCAACCGTTCTCCCAAGGCCCGCCCAACGCTGCTCTTGCCCGCGCCCATGAAGCCGACAAGGAAAAGAGCTCGCAGGGACACGTCGCCCGCCTGCGAACGCTTCTTCTTTGGGCGGCGTACCCCTGATCGCTTCTGCATGCGTACCGGGCTCTTAGGACGCCTTTTCGCCCGAATCGGTTTTCGTATCGAATCTACTTTTCTGAGCGTTTCTTGAGGTGGATTTTACCACTGAAGGTACGCAGCACGACCGAGGATGCTGCCTTGTTGATGGTGCCAGAGAAGGCACTCCCCACCTTGATCGGGAACCAGTTGTGATTCTTGGGTTGGAGGGGGATGTCATCATGGACCTCTCCGCGGACGGAGCGAGCGCTCACGTCGGCAGAAGTCCACTCTGGAATAATGGCATCGATATTTCCGCTGTGGCTGGTCAGGCGGTATTCTCCGCTACTGCCGAAGTCCCCGCTGTAAGTGATGGTTCCGCTTGTGGAAACAACCTGCACCAGCTGGCCTGTGACCCCGTTCAGCGTTACTTCTCCACTCAAGGAGTCGACTTCGACGTGACCGTCTTTAATGTTGCTCAGCGTCACTGGCCCGTTCAAGGTTTTTATGTGTACATGTGCGTCGGAAATGTCTTGCACATCGACCGTGGCCGCTGCGCCTTCCAGAGTTACGTCTCCGTGCAGTCTCTCGGCTCGTAGTGGGCCAGTGGTGGAATGCATGGTGATGCTGGCGTCCGCCGGCACGAGGACTTCATAATCCACGCGCCCGCTCTGCCGGTCGGCGCCAGGCAGAAGGTGCGACTGAATATCTACGCGGTTTCCGGTCTGGCTGTTGTCCACCTCGACCTTGTCAGAATGGAGGAATGCACTTACGACGACGGTATTATTGGAGGAAGGCTTTACCGAGATCGATCCGTAAGGGTTGTTCACCGAGACGCCCGCCTTCGGCCCCACTATGAAGTGATATTCCTTGCGGCTCTCGGCGACCAACGTGCCCGCTACCATGACTCCAACCATGACAACTTTCGCGGTGCGCGCGCTAACCATGTGAATCCCTCAAAGCTTGCTACCCACGGTTCTCTTGGCCCGCGGGCCAAGATTCCATCATTATGGCAGAGAACGGTCCATGGCCATTTCAAAAAGCATGGCCTTCTGCTCGTAAGCGTCCATCAATGAACGCCGTGCCTCCGCGTCATTCGGGTTGGCATCGACCGTGCTCTGTGCGTCGAGTATGTATTCGTTGACCCTCCGCAAATTGTCCTCATACTGCATCTTCATGAACGGAGCACGCTCAGCGACTTCTTGCAACAACTCAGCGTCGTTCATGCCCGCATCCGCCACAGCGATATTTGCAGCAGGAACAGGAAGAGTGTCCTTGGTCAATCGCGTGGAGAGGGAACGCTGGTTCGCGTAAATTCCCACCAGGATGAGGAGGGCGGCAGCGGCTGGGACCATCCAACGCGCCCGTCCCCAGCGCGCGCCGAACGACGCCACCCGCGAACGCGATTCACCCTGCGGACGAATCAGTCTTTCCTGCCGTAAAGCGATGGCAATGGAATTCCAAACTCGAGAGCTGGGTTCATCGACCTCGCGCAGTTCCGCAGCGGTCGAGATAATGAGGTTTAGATCAGCGACCAGCGTGGAGCACGCTGGACAACCGGCTAAGTGGGCCTGCTGTTCTGCACTACTGCTGTTTTCGACTTCCGCCAAGCTCTGATGCAGCTCAACGCAGTTCATACGACTCTCCCCAAGCTTACTGCGGTTATTTATGTTTACCGCAGTTCATGCGCCTCTGCAAAGGTACTGCTATATTCCTCAGGACTTCCCGGCCTTTTCGGCTCTCTTCATCCTGAGGATGTCGCGCAACTTCATACGTGCTTTGTGTAACTGTGACTTGCTATTTCCGATCGAACATCCCACGATGCCGGCTATTTCATTGTGTTCGTAGCCTTCAACATCGTGCAGGACAAAGATCGTCCGGTAGCCGGGAGGGAGACTTTCGACTGCCTTCTGCAACTGCAGCCGGTCGATGGATCCGGCCAACGACAAATCTTCGGCCCCAAAATCTTTCTTCGGGGAGTCTTCCTCTGTGTTTTGCGTGGTCTCTTCCAACGAAACCACGGGAAGGCTCTTCTTCCTTAGATGCATCAGGACGACGTTTACCGACAGCCGATGTAACCAAGTCGAAAATGCTGACTCGCCCCGAAACGTGCCGATCTTGCGAAACAACTGCAAGAATGCTTCCTGGGCCAGATCTTCTGCCTCCGCCGTGTTGGCGGTCATACGCAAACATAGCGAATACACGCGTCGCTTGTGACGATCGTACAGAGCCTGGAACGCTTCCGCGTCCCCTTGCTTGGCCCGTTCGATCGCGTCTGCTTCGCTGAGACCGTCGTCTGTTTGCTGTCTTCGGTCGGTCAAGTCGCCTGTTCCGGCCGCACTCTTTCTGATGCCGCTTAAGTAGCTTTTCGTTGTACGGCTTGCGAGCCCTACAGAGTTCTGGGGGAGCGCGGTTACCTTCAGAATATCAGACCTTTTCTCCCGATCCTGGAATTCAACAATGAGCCTCGGCACGGTCGTCGCCTCCTGAGGAAACCCTTTGTGTTCGCGGAGTTGTACGGTTTTGCCCTGAGAACTTCTAACCCGGTTGGGGTTGACGGAGTCGCGAGACTACCAAAATTGGTAAGGCAGGAAGATTACCGGGACGCACTGTTGGCCGTAGTAATAGTTTCCAGGCCGTGTCCGTGAGGACCTGTTTCGCGCCGCCGCAAGAGAAAGGCAAACAGCACGCCAAGGAATCCCAAGCCCGAAAAAATCCACATCCCTAGGCGGTAACCGGAAGGATTGTCGGCGCCGGCGTGGCTGTGATTATTGGCCCATCCAATCACCAGGTTAAGACCGAACAGGCCTATATTCTGGATCATCGTCATAAGTCCGTAGGCAGTGCCCAACTTTGATTGATCGACGATGTAGGCCACGGAGGGCCACATGACCGCCGGAATCAGCGAGAACGCAACTCCCATCATTGCCATCGGGACGTACAGGCTGACATGCGTATAAGCCATCATCAGATATACGGGAATTAGCAGCATAGAACCGAGCATCATGAACAGGGCCCGCTTGCCTACGCGGTCCACCCAGAGGCCAAATAGCGGAGTGGCTATCATGGCAAACAAAGTCAGCATGCTGGACAGAAATCCTCCAAATTCACGCGACGTGCCATGCGCCTCCATGAAAAATTTCACCGCAAACGTTTGAAAAGGGAAGACGGCCGAGTAGAAGACGATACAAAGCGCGACGATGAGCCAATAACTCACGCCAAACTTCCAAAGGTCAGAGAAGACGACTTTGTCGGTGGAGACGTCGCCGAGACGGTAATGGTTTTCGGCCCATTCTTCCATGATCCAGTAGATGATGGATCCGACCAGGCACAAGCTGGCAAAGGCCAGCGAGATAATGAAGGGCGTGCGCCAGTTGGCATAGGCCGCCCGCGCCCAAGTCGGGGAGTTAAGGGCGGCGAACGTTCCTAATCGCGAGGCGGTCAGGTTCAACCCGAAGGCAAAGCTGAGTTCCTTGCCCCTGAACCAGCGCGCCAGCGCGGTGGTGACCGCAACATTAAGCGATTCCGCTCCCATGCCGAAAATCAGGCGCCCGGTTGCCATAAGCGGCAGGTGCCCGGATACGGCGGTGATGACCGGGCCGATGAAGCAGAGGATGCCGAATATCATCAAGGCTTTTCGCAGTCCAATGCGATCAATGAGGAAGCCGCCAATTACCACCGTGAAAATGTTCGGAAAACTGTAAATCGCTTGCAGGAACCCGATGTTCAAATCAGAGAACCCGAGTTGGCTTTTGAGCACGTCGGCGAGAGGACTTAATGCGTCATACACGTAGTAGCTGCCAAACATCGCAAGGCTGAGGAAGATGAGGACCAGCCACCGGTATCGGCGTGTAGGCTCGGGACGCAAGGTTTCAGGCATCGGTGGTTTTCTCGGAACGAAAAGATTGGAATCAGGAATTTGCGAGCAGAAGATTAGCAGATCGTGGCAGCGGTTCGCACTGAGCAAAAAAGAAGGCTCGGAATGCCGAGCCTTCGCGCACACGAATCAAAACTAAAGACCTTGGTGGCTGCTATTGAATTTTCTCGGTCTTGCCGTCCCACTTAACCTGGCCGTTCTGCTGGTTCATCCGTTCCACGTCCTGATTTGTGTAACTGCGTGCGGCCCTCTTCACGCTTCTCACCGAAGAGGTAGCCTGTCCCGTACCGACGGATTCCTCCTGGCCGGTGTAATAGGTCCAGACGTGCCGCATTTCTTCGCCATGTCCGGCCTCGCGGTGTTCGGCGCGCTCCTCGTGCATTCCTCCGCGTTCCTCAGGAGGAAGCCTTACGGCAGGCGAAACCATAGGACTTCCACCGCCGGAGTACCACACCGGCTCGGTATAGACGGCGCTCGTATTGCCCGTGACCATGGAGAGAGTCGAATTCCTGGCGCCGGCCAAGAGTCCGCCGGTAGCGTTGCTTGCTCCCATTGGAGACGGGGAAACGGTTTCGAGGGAGACGGTGGGTGTAGTCACTAGCGGGATGTAGGGCCCGCAGCCATACCAACAATAGCCGGGAACATTTCTTACTTGACCAACTGCGAAAGCAGAGAAAACAAGAACCAGAACAGCAAGACTAACGGTACGCATACGACCTCCTGGGAGACGTGCCCAATGGCTGCTTCGGAGCAGGTGGCGTGCCAGGATTCGCTTCTGTTTTACTTGCTAAATGGGCGCTTTTCAGATCTTTAGACGCCGACCCGAGACATGGCCTTCACGTATTGTGCAAAGACTTTCCGCTAATCCGCAGCAAAACAAGCTTTTGCCACCTTTTGCGGTACCTAACTTCCTACGTACCTGGCGTACAGGCTACGAGCAATTGCCGTGTCGGTCGTGCCTTTGATGATGGCCCGGCCATCCGGAAAGAGAGTCATCTCATAGGGATCGTGCCAGAACTTCAGCACGAAGTCATTGTGCCGGACCACGCCGTGGGGTTGGAGGCGGCGGTCCATTTCCGCGAAATCGATTGGCCTCTCGTGCTCGTGAATCTGCACGGAGTTGCGACCGCAGAGCGTAATATGCGCCCGCCCTTCTCCCGCGAGATGGATGAAGTCTTTTGTTCCGCACGCACGACAGTCGGGACGGGGCTGAGCCGCGGAAATTTCCCCATGTTCGTTGGTCCAGACGTCAAACGACAGCAGGGTTCGCCGCAGCTGCGGGGCGTCAGGGCCGGCGACCAGGAGTTTGAGCACCTCAGTGACAGCAATCGAAGCCACCACAGTCACGGCCGAATTCAGGATGCCGGAGGTTTCGCAGGTCTCGAACACACCCCGCGGCGAATCCGGGAAGACGCACGCCAGGCAAGCTGTCTTTGCTGGCAAAATGTTCATCGTCACCCCATAGCTGCCCACAGCAGCCGAATAAATCCATGGAATCGATTGCTTCACCGCATAGTCGTTTAGCAGATAACGCGTCTCGAAATTATCAGTGCCATCGAGGATAAGATCCATCCCTTCAAGCAGGCCTTCAATGTTCGCCGGGGTAAGATCATTCACTTCAGGCTCGACCGCGACCTCCGAATTAAATGAAGCTATCTTGTGCGCTGCAGCGATGGCCTTGGGGAGAGACTCAAGGGCGTCATTTTCGTCAAACAACGACTGCCGCTGTAGGTTACTAGGCTCGACGTAGTCGCGGTCGATAATGCGCAACTTGCCGACGCCAGCCCGTGCCAGCAACCCAGCGAGTGCCGAGCCGGTTGCGCCGCAGCCGACGATAGCAACTCGTCCGTTCGCCAAACGGCGCTGCCCTTCCACGCCGACGCCATGGAATAAAGTCTGGCGTGAGTATCGTTCCTCGATCCGCCCTTGCCGGATTTG
>Ga0137418_10002187_pt1 | contig 17925 bp, 7 predicted proteins | sample CZODoug3_1_2_16f_FD_122242 | JGI IMG/M metagenome (GOLD analysis project Ga0137418, IMG submission 122242) | Vadose zone soil fungal communities from Angelo Coast Range Reserve, California, USA - CZODoug3_1_2_16fungal (Hybrid Assembly) | ecosystem: Environmental > Terrestrial > Soil > Vadose... | reverse complement strand
CGTCCGATGGGGTCCGCAATCGATGTGATGTGTCCAAAAAAGATATTCGGACTGTCGTACGTCAAAGTCAGGGAGCGCCCAACAGGATCAATGACCTGGGTAATTGCCGAGCCGCTGGGGTCGCGCACGAAAGTCGTTTTGTTGCCGTTTGAATCTGTTATGGACGACAAGAGTGAAAATATGGAAGAGCCGATTACTCCAGTGGTGATGCCCTGAAATTGAAACGTCGTGCCGTTTTTCCATCGCAGGGTGGCTGAACATACTATTCCAGTCCCCAAGCACGATACATTACTGATCACCGCGCCTTGAGCCGCTGGAAGCGTTCCATTAATGAAAATTGTGCCCGACTGCACGAACGGGATCTGATTTCCATCGGGCATGTCTAGGTTAATCAATCCGCCCGTGACGTTCGAAGTGTCGAGCAGGTACCCGTAGTTGTGGCTGGTGCCTATGCCAAACGGGCCCCGATTGGTTGTGGCCCCGCGGAAAACACGAGTGATCGCGACCTGACCGCGCGCACCTCCCATTACGATATCCGTTTTCGTGACAACTGGAAGCCCGCTGGCAATATCAATCGGGTCTCCAGCCGTAGGGCAATTAAAGGGATCTGGACAGCGATTGATGGGAACCGGCCCCTGTAGCGGGAGGTGCCAATCAAAATGTGAGATCCCAAAACGATGCCCCGCATTTTGCACGTTCGAGTCAAGATCAGGAATGATCTGAGTACCATCAGCGGAAACTGTGCCCGTGCCATAAGGCTGCATGATTCCCATCGTCGGATTTAGCGAGGTCAAAGGCATGTTTGTTCCAGGTGGCACCTGGGACCGATTGGGAAAACTCACGGCAACAGGCTTGCTGGAACTGGAATTAAACGGCTCAATGGACATTGCAAAGACAGGATCCTTCGTGGGGTCCGGTGGCATCGCCTCCGGCAAGCGGTCGTAGGGAATTTCGACGACACTCAGCGGGAACGGGTCCGGCGATGTGAGATCGGCTTTCGTTAACGTCGTGCCGGCGTAGACTGTGATGCTGAGACCAGGAATACTCCTGGAGAAGAAAGTCTGGTCGACCAACGCCTGATTTCTTACCGAAAAGGTCTCAGCGTTGTCCACACGCGGCAGGTGCACAATGAATCCCGGCCCCGGCGTCGTTACTTGGCCAGAGGTCAACTGGTAGCTAAGGGTCACTCCCGAGAAGGTCCCCGCCGGCGACGTGACGGTCGAAGGATCGTACTGAACAAGTTGGCCTCCAGCGCAAGAAGCCGAGAGGCCGTTGAGCACAAAATTTCCAGAACCATCCGTCATCGCTGAACCGGTGCAGCCGGTGGAAGTTCCGGTCTGGTTCACGCCGAGCATTTTGACTGTCAATCCAACCAGCGGCGTGTCATAGGAATCGGTGACCGCAACTCGCCCGGCGAAGGCCACGCCACTCGTCCCTTGGATCTGGAGCGTCACGTTCTGCGAAGAAGTTTGTGTGATCCCCTGCACCGTAGCCGTCCCAGTGACGGTGAGCCCGCTCGCGCCCGGAGCTTGCCCAGATGGCGCTGTGAGCGTCAGTACGGAGAACTGACCAGCCGTAATCTGTTGTGGCTGGAAAGCTGCGGTTACGCCGGAAGGCAACCCGGATACCGAGAGCGCCGCCAGCTGCGTGAAACCGTTGTTGCTCGACAGCGATACGTTGATGGTTGTGGTTTGCCCCGGGAACAGGGTAGCGGTATTAGGTGTCGCGCTCAGCGTAAAACTCGACGACGCCGTGATTATGAGATTCTGGGACTGCACCGGGGGCCCATTCGCCGTAATTGAGATTGGGCCTGTCGCAGCGCCGGTAGGAATGACAAAGGACACATTCGTTGGGCTGAAACTGGAAACTGGGGCGGGAATCGCTCCGCCACCTTGCTGGACAAGTGTTACGGAAGGTGTGGCGTTGTTCGCCGTGAAGTTCGTACCTGTTACTGAAATGAGAGTACCGACTGGCGCCAACATCGGCGTGAAGCTGGTGATGGTCGGCGGCGGAACTACAGTGAAGCTCACACCGTTACTGGCCACGCCAGCGATGGTCACCACCACGTTTCCAGTCGTCGCCCCAGTTGGCACTGGCGCCACTATGCTCGTTGCGCTCCAACTTGTCGGCGTCGCCGCTATCCCATTGAACGTAACCGTGCTTGTCCCTTGACTCGATCCGAAGTTCGCACCCGTGACTGTCACAGAGGTTCCGACAACCCCAGACGTTGGACTCAGACTCGTGATGCTTGGCGTCGCTGCCACGGTAAATGTCACACCGTTGCTTGCGACACTGGACACTGTCACGACGACATTCCCAGTTGTAGCTCCGCTCGGCACTGGCACCACGATGGTTGTTGCGCTCCAGCTCGTTGGCGTGCCTGCTGTGCCGTTGAACTTAACTGTGCTCGTTCCCTGCGTCGACCCGAAGTTCGCGCCGGTGACTGTCACGGACGTTCCGACTGCTCCTGATGTTGGATTGAGACTCAAGATGCTCGGCGCTGTTCCTCCTCCACTGGCTGCCTTGAACGCCGCCAACACGGCACCCCATGGATCCGATGAGGCAAGGGTTGCGCTGGCGGAAGCGGTTCCGGCAGATGTCTGTAATTTGTCCTCCGCGATCAGCTTGGTGTTTGGTTCCGCGGGAACATGTTCTTCAATCTCGACTCCACTTGGCGTTGTATAGTTCGTTACATCAGCCGTCGCTATGGCACCGAGCAGCAGATCTCCGCTCGCCGTGGTCGTCGCGTTTCCACTGTTCGGCGACGTGCTGGTCCCCTGGGCAGAGGCGGTTACATCCAGCGGGTTCGTCGTCGCGACTCCGGAATATTCCAGGATTGCGAATCGCAGGGTTGCAGAAATTGTGTCTGACACAGTGATCGTGTTGGCGCCGGCCGCAATGTTTTGGGCGTAGAAGATGGCAATGGTGTCTCCGTTGGGCGTGTCGACGGTTATGTTCAGTTGGACAGCTTGATGGTACGTGTTTCCGCTGGAATCCGTCACCGTGAATACTTCACTTGAGCGCCCGGCCCTGATGCAAACGCCAATCCAGTTCCCAGCCGTATTATTAGAGTTGAACGCGAGCGTCGCCGAGGTCGCCATGGCAACGTCTACGCTTGTATGCTGCACCAGTGCCACGGACGCTTCAGCTTCGCCAACGCCGAAGATAAGGAGCATAGACAGCAGAAGAGTGACAAGCTTCCACGTGCTGAGGCTTATGCAAGCAACCTTTGATGCCCTTGAGCCGGGTACCCACGAACCAAGAATCAGGGAAGGAATGAAATGCGACCGTTGGGTTCCAGTTTCGCTACTAGGGCTCACTTACTTGTCCTCTGACAGCGCATTAAGACAAAGGACAGGGCTCACACCGCTTCCACGATTTGAGGAAAGCATCGGCGGGTAGGTATGGACCTCGAACTTGCGAAAACCTAAACTAGTTGTCTGCAAGATGGACCCCGTCAGGGTTGCCTTCTAGTCTTAACTGACCTTGTTCTTGGTTAGCGGGGTGGGTTCCCAAGAGCGACGGGCGCGCTAAGCCAGTTGAGGGAAAGTTAATGGAATACGCTTGTACTCTCTCGTTCTGCCAGTGTCAAGTTAATTTCTAATGAGCTTTTTAACGGCTATGGCTAGTGATTAAGCACTGGGTGAATGGCGTATTACCTTTGTTTAGAATCTCCGCGGGTTTGCGCTTCGGGGAATGCGTGGCATACGCACAGACTAAGAACCGAACTGACTCTTTTCTGCAACAGGTTTTTAAAGGCCGTTGGGATTGTCATCCAACGGCCGACTCCGGTTATCACTTTGTCGCCGTTGTACGAACCGAATGCTTCGACTGAATCTTGCCCCCTTATTGCCCCGCTGCGCTCTACCTAAGTACTTACCAATCAGAAATATAAATGACAGAGGCGATGGGGTACGAATCCACCGATTGTATGGAAACAAAGGAGTTTTGCGGTGCAACTTGGCCTTCTAAGGTATTGAAAGGAAAGCGAGGGAATCCTTAGTGCCCCCTTATTGCCCCTGAAAATTCCTGGTTAGAGACGGTCAACACTTGGCTTCAAATGGTTGATCGGAAGTCTTTCCAGAATGAACCGAAGAACTGCACTGTCAAGTGAAATTTTTCTTATGGCGCGCCCTTCCCTGCTTCCTACCTGCACTTCATTCCAAAATGCGGGAGTTCTTACGTGACCGAGGAAAGAAAATTCGCCATCTTGTTTGCCGCAACGATTTTCGCTGCGCGGTAGCTCATCGACTCGGACCCGAACAAACCGAACATGGCGAAGGGCTACATTATGGACAAGACAATTCAGGGGGGCCGCGTTCACCCTTGAGAGGATTGACAAGCGGTGGCCCGAAAGGTAGCAGGCTCAGTTGTGGAACAGAGCTCGGTTGTTCGGACTGCCTACGACAATCCAAAGTCTGCTACAGATTTCATTTGGGAGACGGATGGCAAGGCTAACGACGGGTGAGGGTACAACTATGGGACTGTGATGGTCACCGTTCCAATGCTCACGGTCGTGCTGCCCGCGGTACCCTGCACGGTAACTTGGACAGTCACAGGATTGTTGCTGCCCCCTCCGCCTCCTCCCGGCGTACTCCCACTGCCGCAAGCTGCGATTCCGACTGCAACCAGGAGCAGGATGCTAACAGTCCATAAAGCGACTGGCCGAATTCCTAGGTTGACCCGCATTCCACGCTGCTGCGAAATGATGGCGAGAAAGAGCGCGAGCGCAAGTGAAACGAGTAATGTCCGAGTCGTTTGAAGAATTCGCATCGAGAACGGAGGCATCCAAGGAGGCCCCACTCTGAACGGGAGAGTCGAAGCAGGCTTCGCCACAACGATTAGAGTAAGAGTCGACGTCGAAGCCGCGTTGGGGCTGACTGAAACGGGGTTAGAACCAAATTTACAACTGATTCCACTCGGCGGGCTGACGCAGGAAAGCGAAACCTGTCCCTGGAAATTACTCAGCGAATTCAATTGGACGTTGAAATTCTGCGAGCCCCCGACTGAAATCGTTGCCGAAGTTGGAGAAATGGAACCGGAAAAGCTCCCAGACGAGACGATGAGCTGCGCAGAAGCAGTGTGAACCAAGGTCCCGCTAGTGCCAGTAATTGTAAAGTTATATGTGCCACGCGTTGCATTCTGCGTATGAATCTGGAAAGCGATTCCTTGCGAACCTGGGAAGTACGGCACGTTCCCAAACGGACACGCGGAACCAGATGGCAAGCCACTGCAAGTCAGCTGAACTGCCTGACCGTAGCTATCGATACTCTGCAGATTGAGAGTGTATGACGTGAAGTCTGTACTTCCGACCGTCTGTGATGAGGGCGAGATCGACATGCTGAAGTCGCCGATGTTGAAGGCAGCAGAGAGGGTTTGCGTGACGACTCCATCCGAGAGATTGACTGTAAATGGGTACTGCCCCGAAGCAAGCGTTAATTGCGTACTTACCACCAAAGTGTCGGCTACAATGCCCCCCGCAGGCAGAACGATCGGATTCTGGCCAAACTGACAAGCGGCGCCACTCGGCAAACCCTGGCAGGTGGGAACAAGCTGTGTCGAATACCCACCAATGCTCCCTACGGAGAGGCCGTAATCTGGTGTAGATTGTCCCGCCGCAATCACCGGCACGGCCGTCAACTGAAGTAGCGCCACAAAACCGACCTGTGAACTGGCTGGTGCTTGGGTTCCGAAAGCAGTATGGGATTCAGTTCCGAGTGTTGCCGTTAGGCTAAAAACGTGACTTGAATTGAAGCCGCTGCCAATCTGAAAGGTTATGTCCTGGCTAACTGTTCCCGCAGGAATCGTGACGCTGGCGGGAATCACAATATTGGGATCACTTGCCGACAGTTGCAATGTTGTTCCGCTGGCGGAGGCATAGGTAAGAATAATGCGCAATTTACCGGTTGTGCCAATCACAGGATCGGAAACCAGTCCCACACTAAAGGTGGCGCCATTTGTTGCGGTCAAGTAAGTAAAGGACGAGGTGTAGGCATCCATCTCAAGGAGGTCGGTGCGCCCGTCACCATTGAGGTCGGCAGCACTTTGTGGCACAAGCAGACCACCCAGCCCTTGGCTGAGAGTAGGAACGCTGAAAGTTCCATCGCCGTTTCCTGCCAAGACGAACACCTGGGTGCTCAACGGCACTCCGGCATATCCAAGCGTGTTGAAAACATTCGTCCCAGCCGTCGTGTAAACCGCGACGTCGGGAATGCCATCCCCATTGAAATCGCCTACCATGGGCTGGAGAGCGCCGAACGGTTGATCTGCGGGCCCGAAGAAATATTCTGCATAGTAGAAATCCGCGTATGGATTTGGAAAAGGCCCATATGTTTGACCAAGAGTGAAGCTGCCGTCGCCATTGCCCATGAAGACCTGATACACCCAAAGGTGGCCAAAAACTGACGGGATCGTGCCTTGATCAACAGCAGCAACAATGTCTGGATGGCCGTCCTTGTTTAGGTCCGCAACAACAAAAGGACCTAAATTGTTGAAGAGCAACTTGGGAGTTTGAAATGTTCCATCGCCATTTCCCAAAGCCTCGTAAAGCGGAAACTGCTCCGGCGTTGATGATAGTTGTGCGCCAAGGATCAAAAGATCAGCCTTACCGTCCCCATTTACGTCCGCGACTTTCACTCCCCGAATGAAAATGCCCTGCGAAGTGTAAGGAGGAAAGTTCACTGCTGCACCTGCCGTAAAGGTGCCATCGCCGTTCCCTAGCAAAGGCACGTAGCCAGCAGCGCCTACGACAAGAAAATCCAACTTGCCGTCATTGTTAAAGTCTCCCAGAACAATGTGCAGGGGTACTTGAATTGTTAGAGGGACACTAGCCAAAACTGGCTTCTGGAACGTACCGTCTCCATTGCTGGTCGCAAAACGGTAATCAATGAGCAAGTTCTGTAGATCTCCCGTGATGAACAATAAATCTTTTCGTCCTGTATGGCGAAAGTCCCCAAACACAAAATCTGTCGCGTCGCCGGGACCATTGGCAATGGGTGTCCGTATAGGTGCTCCGAGTCCACCGGTGCCGTTGTTCAGCATGACCGCTATCTGTGCCGGGAGTGGAAACACGCCTCCGTATTCCAGGGCTGCCAAATCGGGAAGGCCATCTCCATTCAAGTCTAGGACAGCGAAGTTTGACGCGGGAGCATTTCCGACCGCATGCATCTGCCCGCTTGTCAAATATCCGGCGTAACCTCCCTTGGGTGAACCGAAAGCTCCCGTGCCGTCGTTCTGGTACACCGAGACTGTGTCCGTTTGCTGGTTCACGGTAATGATTTCTGGTCGCCCATTCTTTTTCAAATCCGCCACCGACAGGGAAACCATTGCGGGCTCTCCTCGATAAAGTGTGGGGCTAGCGAAATTTCCCGCCCCGTCTCCAAATTGCACACTGACCGAACCTGCCGGTACGGCAGCAAAGAAATTGTACTGAGTAAATGAGCTGGCAGAGCTGATGAGGTCCAGTTTCCCGTCACCGTTCACGTCAGCGAGCGCCGCCGCCGCCGCGACGATGCCCGAGCCGAAGATTCGCATGTTTGTGGTATCAAAGTTTCCGTTGCACAGGCCAGGGAAGAATGTGGCAGTGCCTTGGCTGTTTAGAGTTACAGCATCAACACATCCATCGCCATTCACGTCCCCAAGAGCCGCTGTGGTTACCGCTTGCCCTAGCCCGTTTCCCGGATCGACGTCTGTGCTCTGGAAAACCTGGGCCAACTTAAAAACGCCGTTGCTCTGAGTCAGATAAACGCGTGCACCGGAACTAGCCAACATGATCCCATTAATATCGACTAGGAAATCGAGCGCCACGATGTCGGGTAATCCGTCGCCATTCAAATCGGCGGCGGCGAGGGCAAAGGTGTAGCACACAGCGCCATCCTCCTGGCCGTAGTGAATGACTTGCCTGCCAAGCTTTCCTGTACCGTCGCCCGCGAGAAATGCAAGTTCTCCCGTATCGTAGGTTCCCAACAGTCCAACCGCCACATCTAATTTTCCATCGCCGTTGAAGTCAGCGACCGCAAGACTGATCGGTATGCTCGGCGTAGTGAAGGTCAGTTCTGGTCCGAAGGTGCCATCTCCATTTCCAAGCAAAACTGCCACGGCCAAACTGTCTGCTTCCGCGACAAGCAGGTCTAGTTTTCCGTCTCCATTTATGTCGGCAGCGGCGAGTGCCACCGGAGCGTAACCCTGTAAATGAACGATGGTGGGTAACTTGGCGGTCCCGTCGCCATTTCCCAAATAAATCCAGATGCTGTTGTCGCCGCCATTGGCGACCGCCCAGTCCAACTTTCCATCGCCGTTGAAGTCGCCGGCGACCACGGCGGTCGGAATAAAGCCAGCAGGAAGCGTGGGCCGGAGATTGAAAGCTGCTGGTGCCGGAGGAATTGTGGGCGACGTGGCAAAGCTGTAGGTGCCTCGTGCGACGACCGTGGTATTCGCTACGGCCGGGGCGAGCCGGGCCAGTTCGCGCTGGTACTTAGCGGTGTAAGCCGGTCCGAGAAATTGCGCAGCCTTACGACCTAAGAATCTTCCCGTCAGGAGTTGGGAAGTAAGCTGCTGCATTGTCGGGCCAGATTGGCCGGTAGGACTCGCAGATACAGGCGGCGCCTGGAGCGTTGCAGGAGTAGTCGCAGGAGTGATTGTGAACGGCACGATGTTTGAGAAAGTATTCTGCCCAACTTGCACCTGAACGTTTACGGTGCCGGCCGTCTGGACCATAGGCCCCGTCACAGCAAAGACGGCCTGCGTGGAGTTTACGACCGTCGTTTGGCCCCCGTTACCATTGAAAAGAACATTTGTCCCGTAAGGAATAAACCCCGAACCATTAACAATGAGGTTGAACCCAAAACTGCCTGCTGGCACGCTGCTCGGAGTAATAGAATTGATGGAGGGATTCTGTCCGGTCACTGCAATATACAGAGGCTGTGAGGTTCCGCCCCCGGGAGGTGGATTCGTTATGTTGATTTGAAGTTGGGCTGGATACAGCAGCGCGGCTGAAGGCAGGAGCACTTGGATCTGGGTGCTGCTGACGTACTTCGTCACGTAGATGAGTTCCTGCGAGGCCGGTATAAATCCAGTACCCGTAAGAGTCACCCAGGTGTCACCGCTCCCGTCGGGAATGGTCGAGGGTGAAATCTGCGTGACGGTGGGGACTGGATTGGGAGGAGCGTTGGGGGAGACAGGCGTCCAAAGCAGGGCAATCCCGCTTGCAATGGAAGGTTGATCCATCCCCCACTGCGAGCCTGTGTTTTGATTGACTTGCACGCCGATCGTTGCATCTTGTCCGTTGTCTTGGGAGGTGCATGCTCCTCCAAATGTCGCGTTCGCGTAGTTGAATACAACATCGCTGCTGTTTTCGGAAAAGACCACCTCGAAGGTTACATTCGCGTTGCCGTCGTTCCGGCACGCGAAAGACCGAACGTTTCGCCATTCCACTACAAGTTGGCGGTTCGGAGACACGCCTGTACTGGCCCAGAAGACATTCTGACTTGTGCCTTTAACCGGATAGAGATCCATCCAGTAGGGAGAGACGAGTGTCACAATCGGCTGCAACGGAATCGGGGGAGGAGAATTCTGTGGATTCCCGTTTAGGAACGTGTTCACCGGAATTGCAAAATTCAAGAAATCGTCGAAGGCGTTTGTAAAACTGATCGTTCCGTTGCTGCTCACGTACGCCGTCGAAAATCCCGCCCCACCAAATTGCACGGAAAAGGGCAGGTTTAGCGTGGCGGCCTCATCGTCCCCAAGATTCAGGTTCGTTCCCGTGATGGTCTGGTAGCTGTAGCTCGTTTCACCCGCCACATAATTGTTTAGCACCGTAACTTGCACTGTCTCGCCCGTGGAGAAGCTCAGAACGTAGTCGCCCAGAGCAGATGGGGTCCAGGTGCCTGTGTAGATTCCGTCTCCGGCCGCCTGGTCTGGGGCTACTCCGCTGTCGGCCAAGGTAACCTGCTGTCCTCCGGGCGTCACCGTAACAGTGACCTGTCCCGCAGGTTGCGCGCAGTTGACATTCAGAGCGGCCAAGGTAATCGGCTGGCCCATGGCGCCCGCAATTGTGTCCAGCGTTGGCTGCAAGCGCTTCGCCACAATTGAATTCGAGCACGTCATTGCACCATAAGCGTTCAGCCGTTTACCGCTAACTGTGGCGGCAAGCGCCGGGACCGTGTCGCCACCCGCAACTATCAAATTCTTGATCGCGCGCCAATCGCGAGCAGGATTCTGGGCGGCGAGAAGAGCAGCCACCCCGGTGACATGAGGTGTTGCCATGGATGTCCCGTTGAGCGTGCTGTACGTGTTATTGGGGGTCGTACTCAGGATCTCTTTGCCGGGAGCGCCGAGATGGACAGAATGTGCGCCAGTGTTGGAGAAATTTGCCAATCCCTCAAAACGAGTCGTTGCAGCCACGCTGATCACATTGGGCAGAAAATAGTCTGCCGGGTAAGTAGGTACAAGGTCGTTGCTGCTTGAATCGTTGCCAGCGGCGGCTATAAACAAGATCCCGTCTGTTTGTTGCGCTTGGATTGCGTCGCTCAAGGCCTGCGAGAAACCTCCTCCTCCCCAACTGTTGTTCGTCGCAACAATGTTGGCGCCACGATCCTTCATCGCCTTGACGAAGTCCAGACAAGTGATCGCATCAGAAACTGAACCTCCACCGGACGCATCCAAAAACTTACAGGCCAATATTTGAACGCTCCAATTCACTCCCACTACACCAATTCCGTTGTTTCCAACCGCTCCGATCGTTCCGGAAACGTGAGTTCCATGTCCGTTGTCGTCCAACGGGTCGCAGGTCGCCGCAACGGCGTTGAAACCATGAGTCCCAGCAGAGCAGTTGATGTTAACTCCATCGATAGTTGCCGAGTAAGGAGATGGGTTTGACCATACGTTCGCTAGCAGGTCTTGGTGGTTGTAATCAATTCCAGTGTCAATCACTGCGACGACAACATTTGAACTGCCAGTCGTGAGACCCCACGCCTGGGTCGCATGGATGTCTGCACCGACGGTACCTAAGTTCTGCCCGGTGTTCTGCAGTCCCCAAAGCTGAGGGAACTTTGGGTCGTTCGGAGTGGTCAACGCATGGTAAATGTAATTTGGTTCAGCATAGAGTACGTTGCGATTCTGCCGGTACGCTCTCAGAGCATCCTTTAGATGCGTTCCTGTAGCCAGCCTTACTAGCTGAAGCCCCTCAATGCTGCCCCATGACCTCACGTGCTGCCCACCTATGGCCTGGTGCAGAGCTTCTGCCGTAGCGCTAGTTGCCCCTGAGCGGAAACGTACGAGTAGCTCGTCCGACCTGTATTTAGGTTGGGCAGACCAATCTGCTTGCTTTGCAACGTGCGGTCCGGGACTGGAAACCACTTGGGAAGACACTCGCCTTGGAAATACCAGGAGAAGAGTCAGAATTGAACACAAGGGAAGGCCAGCAGCCAACCTCAGCGAGTTTCTGTTCATAGACACGGCCCTTGTACTTATGGGGACGACGGGGACTGTACTTTCGCTTTCGATCAGGCAGTCAGGCGGGCAAGTTTATCTGACTACAGCTATCTTGTCGAAGAAATACTTGCTCAGAGTTTGATGCAATATTGATCTGGCATGCGACCCACGCAACGCTCCCATTAGGAATATCCACAATCTGAAACTGTTTCTTAACTGGAACGAGAATCCACAGTGCGCAGCACCTACGTTCTTCCTTTGGGTGCACTGGAGATCAATGGACCGACTTAACCTTTGCCCGATAAACGGTAATCGGGCATGTCCGGTCACACGATTCATCAGGACTAATACTGAATGACACACCCGAAATGGGGTTAACGGCAGATGTTGCTCAGGCCTACGATTGGGCGCAAGCGAATGTCCAAGGCCGGAAAGAATCTGAGGCGGAATTGCTGGATGATACGGCTGGAAGAAAGGTCGGGAACGCTACGGCCAAGGTAACCGCAGCGGGTAAGAGTGGAAACTACGCAGACCTCGCTAGACAAATAATGGGCATCTTATGTGACTAGCTCAGCGCAACCTCATTGTGACGTACTTCTGACGGATTTGAGGAGCAACGAAGCCACGCTCGGAAGGCGAGGGTCGCCAAGTTAATGGATTGAATCGGGAGGGCCTAGACTCAATAGTTACCAATATTTTTCCTCACGTTTTTCATTTTCCGGGCCTCTTAGTACGTAGGGGGAAGCTGTTGCGGATTCTGCTTTGGCTTGGTGGAGCCGTCCCACTTCGGTCAGCCATTGAGCGTTATTGCTTGCGCATGGGTTAGCAAAGGCCCCTAGACAAAATATGTCCATTTATAGCGCCTCGCCGTTCATTAAGGCCGCGTCGAGAGCAAAGAACAGGCTGTCTAGTACCTCGAACAATCACCTTGGGCTCAGATTTTTTGAAAGAGTCGGTTGCGGTTTTTCCAAAACAGGGCCTCTGTATAGGTAGGGGGAGTTTTAGGGCGAACCCCGCGGAAGATAAGGTCGCCACTTGGCTACCGCGTCCGGCTCTCAAGCTTAAAGGAGGGATTATCGTGTCGCGAGGCTACGACGGACCCGAAATTGATGATTTTCGCGATTCTGGGTGGGAACGTGAACGTGCCAATTCTAGTCGCGATTCGAGCCGAGGAAGTGCCACCGATTGGCAAACGCGAGCATGTATAAGCCTAAAGCTCCAGAAAGCTCGCGAAGCAGAATCCAGTTCCGACCACGCCATTGCTCAGAACCGCGACCGCTCACACGACAGTCCCCCAGCTGTCTCCCGGGAGGGCAGGCAGGCAGCGATTCTTACGGAGCAGGGTCGTTCGAAATACATGGACCGCGACAAAAGCTATTCGCTCCGACCGTCAGAAATCCACACGCTAACGGAAGTCGGCAAGTTCCGCGTCGTGGGAGTTGACGACCTCGCAACCTTTGCGTACAACGGCCACCGAGACCGAGTGCAAAGTGACGTTCGGAACCTCGCGCGCCAGGGGCTTATCGAGCAGCGAGGGACTAGCCCCCTAAAGAGGGAATCGCGCCGAGTCCTCACGCTCACCGGGCAAGGGCAACGCCTGATTCGCCGACATGGTCTCGTACAGGAGGACCAAACTATCTACTCCGGCCTGGTGAAGCCCAAGGAAGCAGAGCACGACACTGATCTCTACCGCATGTATCACAAAGCCGCCGATGAGATCGAGCGCAAGGGTGGCAAGCTCCTCGTCGTTCAATTGGATTACGAGCTGAAGGAAAAGCTCTACCAGAGACTGGGCCGCGCTCAGGCACGCGGCCGAGGCGAAACTCAGAGGCTCAAGGAGACTTTCGCCCGCGACTTACAGCTTCCTGTGGTTCAGGGCAAGGTCAGTTTTCCCGATCTGCGCATCGAGTACGCCACTCAAGAAAACGAAACTGCGCGTCTTGATTTGGAACTTGCCACAAGGCACTACCATGCCGGTCACATCGCGGAAAAGGCTCGCGCCGGCTTTCAACTTTATGCGCGTCCCCAAGACACAGCAGGCCTTCGCCGCGTGCGCGATGAACACGAAATCACAGCCGCGATTCTGAGTCTTTGAACCATGACATTTCCTGGATCCAGTATTGAGAACCTGCGTAGCCTTGGCTACACCGAGGACGAAGCCCGCTTCCTCTATGTCGTCGCTACGCATTCCAGTTATTTCTCAACGCACCAATACCTACAATTCACAGGAGCCAAGAGCGGCGAGAAGAGCATGTCTTTCACGCAGAAGCTGCTCGGGAAGGGCCACGCAACAGCCAAGCTGCTTCTGCGAAATGGGCGCGTCTATCACCTCCATTCCCGTCTAATTTATCGAGCTATTGGTCGCCATAATCTCCGCAATCGCCGTGAACATTCCGTCGAATACATCCGTACCAAGCTCGCAATTCTGGATTTCGTCCTGGCGCATCTCGACTACCGCTACCTCGAAACAGAAGCCGAGAAGGTGGAGTATTTTTGTGGCAAGCTCGGCCTGAACAGAGGGATTCTGCCTGCCAAACGCTACTCGGGAGCAATTCGCCACAAGGAGACTGACCGATATTTCGTTGACAAGTTCCCGCTGTTCTTTGTTCCTGAATCTTCTTCTCCCCCTGTGATTACCTTCAGCTTTGTTGATCCCGGTCTGATTACGCTCGCCAGTTTCGAAACTCATCTTCTGGCTTACGGCACCCTTTTTTCTGCGTTGCCCTTGCTTCGTTTTGCGTACATCGCCATACGTTCTACCCACTTTGAATCCGCTCGCAAACTGTTCTTCACTATGACGCAACGGGCTTCAAACATTGATCCTGGCGAGCAAATCCTCCGCTATTTCACGCTGCGCAAGCTTTGGGAAACCAAGCAATACGGCAAGTTGAACGATGACGACCTCGAGTTCCTCAACCGCGCAACAAAACAATTTGACGACGCGTTGACCGACATTCGCTATAACCAGTGGCTGCAAGGACGCGCCTCCGCCGACATCATCCGAGCGGAATTCCGCGACCTCGCGCCCAAGCAGGAAGCCTCTTTCCGCACCGAGCTCGTCGACGGTCAGACCGCCCTTTTTCAGCCCAGTGTTACACCCCGAGTCTTTCAGACTGGAGTGACGAAGGTGACGCAGCCGTTGCAAGCGACTTTCGGCTCAGGTTTCGAACCAGCTTTCGGAGGCCAGGGGCGACAAGCACAAGAGAAATAACCAGATGCGTAAAACAAAGGCAACGGATTTGCACGCGGGCAAAACACTAAGATGGGCGGGAGCGACCCCATTCTGGCCGGCTTTCAGCCGCCCAAAACTCATTGGGGTCGCTCCCGCCCATCACGCAGGAAGCGTGACCATGTTTTGCCCGCGTGCAGCAATCGGAGCAAGCAGTTTGTAATGCAAGTCGTAATGAATCCCACAGGAGGAAAGGAGCAAAGACTCATGGCACTTTTGAAAGCACCATCGAAACAGCCAAAAACCACAACCCTTCAGGTCCGCCTGGAGGAAAACGTCAGACACAACCTGGACAAGTATGCGGAGTTCCTCGACGCAAACTCGTCCTACGTCGTCAGCGAGGCGCTCAAATTCCTGTTTAGGAAGGATAAGGAGTTCAAGCACTGGGCAGACCAACACAACAACCAAGCCAAAGTGCAACGTCGCACGCGCACAGAATCAACCTCAAAAGGAGAATCTATCCAACTGGAACTCGAATAAGAACCCATGCACGGCCGCCCCCAATTCGATATGCGTGAGAACCCAGCGTCCGACCGACGACATGGCTCGCGCCTCACATCACGTCGGGAAGGGTTGTCCACCTGCGCGACCGAGGAGGATAAATTTCAACTCGGTCTTATCGTTCAAAGTGAAGGGGCCGCCATCACTTCCAAGAGTGCCGCCCACTACGCGGCCACAGTGAGAGAGGAAAAGCCACTTGAGCAGGATGGTCACGGGAGCAAGCTGCTGCGCGGCCAACCGTTCGAATCCATTGAGCCTGTTTGGAACTGCGTAGAGGCAGCCCGTTTCTTGCGACTGCATCCCAAGACAGTTAAGCGCATGGCACGACTAGGGCAAATTCCCGGATGCCGGCTCGGCAGACGCTGGTTCTTCCGTCCCTCGGATTTGGACGCCCTTCTGCGAGGTGGTGTAAGCTCTTCGGAGAAGGCCAACAGGGTTGCGCCGCAACTCTCCTCTAATCCCAAAAGGAGAGCATGATGTTGCGGCTAACTCGAAACACGTATCAACACGGTTGGATTGAAACCCGGCCGTCGAAGAAGCAAGGACTCGTATTTGTGTACCGCTGGCGGGAACGAAAACCCGACGGCTGCTGCGCGAAGCGATCCGAGGTGATCGGTTCCGTTGCAATGCTCAAGACCGAAGCCAATGCGTGGAGGGTCATCGAACATCGCAAGCTCGATGTGAACTCTGACCAAGCTCGGGGAAAGGCGGTCACGATCGGAATGCTCGTGGACCGCTACGTCGAAACAGAGCTCGCCGAGTTGCGCCACTCGACCGCCAATGCGTACAAGTCATACCTCACGAGCCAGATCAAGCCGCGATGGGGGGATCATCCGATCTCCAAGGTAAAACCCTTCGCGGTGGAGCAGTGGCTCAAGGGGCTTGACCTGGCTCCGAGAACCAGAGGGCATCTCCACAATCTGATGCGCGTACTCCTGAGCTGCGCGATGCGGTGGGAACTCACCGAGGTCGGCGAGAATCCCATGAAGCTCGTGCGGGTCCGGGGCACGAGCAAACGGCAGCGCGAACCCATGGTTCTCACCATCACACAATTCCATCGCTTACTCGAAGAGCTCGATGAGCCCTTCCGCACGATGGTCATCCTCGATCTCGCCACGGGGCTCCGCTGCAGCGAGCTCTTCGGACTCAAGTGGTGTGACGTGCTCTGGGATGACCTCACGCTCCTCGTGCGACGAGGCATCGTGACCGGTGTGGTAAGCGATGTGAAAACCAAATACTCCAACGCAGGCATCCCACTCGATCTTGCATTGGCCGAAGTGCTGCTGCGTTGGCAACGCACGACGCTCTTCAAAAATCCCGAGGACTGGGTATTTGCGAGCCCTTACGTGGCAGGCAAGTTGCCCTGGTATCCCTGGGGAGTGGAGCGGCGACACATCATTCCCGCAGGCATTCGTTGCGGCATAGGACGCATCGGCTGGCACACGTTCCGGCACACTTTCAGGACTCTGCTCGATGAGACGGGAGCTCCGATGAAAGTGCAGCAGGAACTCATGCGCCACGCCGACATCCGTACCACGATGAACGTCTACGGCAAAGCCATGGACGAAAGCAAGCGCGCGGCGCACGGCAAAGTCGTGAGCCTCGTATTGCCTTCGAAAGTGGCTTAATGCCCCTTAGTGCCCCTTGAAGTTTGTGCTATCGGATTGAAAAGTAAGTTGGTGGAGCCGATGGGATTCGAACCCACGACCTCCTCGATGCCATCGAGGCGCGCTCCCAACTGCGCCACGGCCCCACCGGGTCACAACTTTCTAATATTAGCACCGGAAGATTGTATGCGTCTATAAGCTCGGCGCCGGCATTTCCGCGGTCTTGTTCTGCGGAACGAACTTGACATCTGATAAAAATGCAGCATCCACGGAGGAAGACGCGGATCAGGTCTCGCGAAGGTGGGAAAGGAAGGCGCGGTGCGCGCGGGTGAGAGAGCGGCCGCGAAGGAGGATGGCGCCGATGGTGCGAATCGCTTGGTCATCCGCAATGCGGATGTATCGGCATGGAGATTTTTTCTCGATGGCCATTTCGGGAACGATGGAAACGCCCATGCCGGCGCCGACCATGCTGAGAAGACTGCTGAACTGGCCGCTTTCAAAAACGATCTGCGGATGGAGGCGCGCGCGATCGCAGGCCGCAACAGCAGTATCGCGGAAACAGTGGCCGTCGCGCAGGAGCAAGAAAGGTTCGGCGCGAAGGTCTTTGAGAGAAAGAGACCGGCGTGAAGTGAGTTTGTGCTTTTTGGGGAGCGCGGCGAAGAGACGCTCGGTCAATAGAGGAAAAGCATCGAATTCGTGGCCGCGAATGGGAAGCGCCAGGATGGCGACGTCGATGGTGCCGGATCGCAGACGGTCGAGAAGGACAGGAGTAATTTCTTCGACGATGGTGAGCCGAACCTGGGGAAATTTGCGCGAGAAGGCAGTAAGGCGCGGAGGAAGGAAATAGGGGGCGACAGTGGGAATAACGCCCACGGTGATGGGACCGCCGATGAACTCTTTGCCTTCGACGACGTCGTCTTTGGCGGCTTCCAGTTCGCGAAGGACAGCGCGGGCGCGCGGGAGAAAGGTCTTGCCAAGCTCGGTAAGGCGAACGGAACGGCCGAGACGGTCGAAGAGGCGCGCGCCGAGTTCGCCTTCCAGCTTGAGGATCTGCTGCGAAAGCGAAGGCTGGGAAACGTGCGATTGTTCCGCGGCGCGGCTGAACGAGCCGGTTTCGGCCACCGCGCAGAAGTAACGAAGCTGGTGAAGTTCCATAGG